>OGFL01000815.1_pt1 | contig 27353 bp, 25 predicted proteins | sample 1570911 | NCBI WGS metagenome assembly OGFL01 (sample SAMEA2582050, study PRJEB24529) | metagenome | biome: Human gut stool | place: China | collected 2011 | reverse complement strand
AAAAATGAGCGGATTATGAATGTTTTCGAGTATTGTGGGAGCACGAAGTGCGGAACAATACGGTATCATAAGAAACCTAAAAAGGAGGACAAATCATGGAACAGATCGCAATCCTTGTTGTGGATGATGAGAAAGAGATCGCGGACCTTGTGGAGATCTACCTGGTCAGCGATGGATATAAAGTATTTAAGGCAAACAATGCGAAAGAGGGACTGGAGATCCTGGAAAAGGAGGAGATCCATCTGGTGCTCCTGGACATCATGATGCCGGGAATGGACGGACTCGAGATGTGCAGAAAGATCCGGGAGACGAACAACATCCCGATCATCATGCTGAGCGCGAAATCAACGGATCTCGACAAGATCCTGGGACTTGGGACCGGCGCGGATGACTATGTGGTAAAACCGTTCAATCCGCTTGAACTCACGGCCCGCGTGAAATCCCAGCTCCGCCGTTATACCCAGTTAAACCCGAACAGCAATACCGGAAAGGCGGCAAAGAACGAGATCACGATCCGCGGACTCTCGATCAACAAAGACAACCACAAGGTCATCGTGTACGGGGAGGAGATCAAGCTGACTCCGATCGAGTTCGATATCCTGTACCTTCTCGCGTCGAATCCGGGCCGCGTGTTCAGCACGGATGAAATCTTTGAGAAGGTGTGGAACGAAAAAGTATACGAGGCAAACAATACCGTCATGGTACATATCCGGAGACTGCGCGGAAAGATGAAAGAAGACACGAGACAGGATAAGATCATCACGACGGTCTGGGGGGTAGGATACAAAATTGAAAAGTGACTGGAGCAGAAACTTTTACACGCAGATCGCGGTCAATATCTTTTACAGCGCTCTGATCGCATGTCTGGTGGACGCGTTCCTGATCATGAATATCAACCTTCTGCTGGCATATCTGGACCAGACCAGGTACGCGAATATGATGATCTTCCAGATCTTCCGGATGGGGACGATCACGACGATCCTCTATGTCCTCATCGGGATCGGAGTCTTTTCCCTCACGCTTCTGCTGCTTGAGAGAAAGACGATGAAATACATCGGAAAGATCGCGATGGCGATCCAGAACATCTCCGAAGGCGATCTGAATACCCAGATCGAGGTCGTGGGAGACGATGAATTCTCTGCAATGGCATCCAATCTGAACAGGATGGAAGCAGATATCCGGAAGCTTATGGATAAGGAGCGCGAATCGGAGCGGACGAAGAATGAGCTGATCACGAACGTCGCCCATGACCTTCGGACACCGCTTACGTCCATCATCGGCTATCTGGAGCTTCTCTCCTCCGGACCGGCGATCAGCCAGGAGATGCAGAAAAAGTATATCGATATCGCCTATGTGAAGGCAAAACGCCTGGAAAAACTGATCGAAGATCTCTTCGGCTTTACGAAGATGAACTACGGCAGGATTTCCATGAACGTCGGAAAAGTGGACATCGTTAAGCTTCTCGGGCAGCTTTTGGAGGAATTTTATCCGAGTTTTATGGATAAGGACCTGACTTACGAGTTAAAGAGCAATGTCCCGTCCCAGGTGATCACGGCGGACGGAAATCTCCTCGCGAGACTTTTTGACAACCTGATCAACAACGCGATCAAATACGGGGCCGAGGGAAAGAAAGTCCTGGTCCAGGTGCTCGCGAAGGACGATACCGTCACGGTGTCCGTCACGAACTACGGCTATGTGATCCCGGCGGAGGAGCTGCCGCTGATCTTCAATAAATTTTACCGCGTGGAGCAGTCCCGCTCATCAAAGACCGGAGGAACCGGTCTGGGACTCGCCATTGCAAAGAGCATCGTGGACATGCATGGCGGAACGATCAGCGTGACCAGTGACTTGAACGGAACGGTGTTCACCGTAAAGCTGAAGGTGGATTTTGATGTGAATAAGGAAAATTTTGCAGGCAATGCTTCACGCTAGGAATATCAGGGGAAATATATGAATCAGACGAAAAAATATCTGCTTTTTGGGTGCATGGCTGCCGTCCTTGTGACGGCGGGCAGCTTTCCCGCTTTTGCCGGGGATTCGGAACTCTACGGAGTCAGCCTGGATCAGGAAGAACAGGCGAAAGCTCCGGTCGCTCTGGACATCACGGCCGTGTATGGGAAGACGGCCAGGCTCGGGAGTTTTGTCCCGTTAAAGATCCGCCTCTACGGCCAGTCGGAGAGTGCGTTTCAGGGGACTCTTACCGTGTCGACGCTGGAGAGCGACAACAACGGGACGGCGGAACCGTATGAATATTCCTGGTCGGTCGAGGTTTCGCCTGCGGAGACAAAGAACATGGAGCTCTACGTCCCGCTGGGACAGAAAAACGGCAGGATCTATCTGACATTAAAAGACGCGAAAAACAGGACCATGGGGGAAACCTCCATGGATTTTGACGTTTCAAAGGAAGAGAGCCGTCTCCTTGCGGGAGTTATCGAAAACAGACCGGGAAACTTAAACTGGCTCGACGGAGTCGGTCTGAATTACGGGATGGTCCAGTCGAAAACGGTCGAGATCGCGAAGGAGGACTTTCCGGATGACCCGAGAGGACTTTCGATGTTCGACCTGCTCATTGTAAACGGGATCGACTGCGGGACTCTTGACCAGGCACAGAAAGAGGCCGTGGCGGACTGGGTGAGCGACGGTGGTACCCTGATCCTCGGAACCGGAAAAAATGGTGGGAAAACACTGGAACTCCTGAGTGAAATGCAGACGGATATCACGCTGGAGGACGCGAAGACCGTGTGGATCGGAATGGGAACCGAGTACGCGGATCAGAATCCGGCAGAATCTGAGGTGCGCTTAAACTATGCGCAGGCGGAGATTCCGGGTGCTTCGGAACGGATGGTCACAGACGGGACCTCGCTCTTAAAGATCATGAGCTGCGGAAACGGACGGATCGGTGTTCTGGGGATCGATCTTTCGGAGATCACCGGCTTCGTGAAACGAAATCCTTCCTACGCGGCCTGGTTTCTCGGGGAGGTGTTCCGGGAGAAAGAACTGAACAAGATCTATTACTATTCCTATGGCCGGGATGCCGACTACTGGAATGCCCAGAATCTTGTGAGCGGAGGAAATGCGAAGCGGCTTCCGAACCTTGTCCTCTATGGCTTTGTGATCTTTGGATATCTGGTCATCGCGGGGCCGGGTCTCTATCTGATGCTGAAAAGAAAAGGACTGAACAGGTATTACGGCGGTTCTTTGCTTGTCTTTTCGGCAGCAGCCTGCGTTGTGATTTGGGCGATGGGAGGAAAGACGAGATTCACGAGTGAGTTCTGTACAAGTGCGACGATCCTGGATGCGGAGAACGATACCGTCCGTGAGAAGACATTCTTAAATATCCGGACGCCGGACAGCAGCGGATTTTCCGTGAAGCTCACGCCGGACTACCGGGTCTCCCCGCTGACAAGGAGCGGACGGTATGATACGGTCCGCGTGGAGAACTTTGAAAAGAACATTCAGGCTGCAATCGGGATCCGGAAAGAGGCGGATGACACCGTGATCTTCAGCAGAAGATCAAAAGCGTTTGACTCCCGGTATTTTCTTCTGGAACGGGAGACAGAGATGCAGGGCAAAACGGATGCCAGTCTCACGGTATCGGGCGGAAAGATCAGCGGTTATGTTGAGAATCATCTGCCTGTGAAGCTGGAAAATGCGGCGGTCTATCTCTACGGACAGGTCGTGATCCTGGGCGATCTGGAGCCGGGACAGAGGATCGAACTGGAGAATGAGAATCTTCTGGTATGGCCGGTCGGAATGACATGGCTGCTCGCGAATCGGGTCTGCGGCTATCCGGACCGCGCGGACGATTCGAACGAGGAGTACATGGAAAATATTCAGAAATCCGGTCTCGGAGGATATTTTGCGGATCATTATTATTCCAGATATAACCCGGAAGTCCGACTCGGCGGCTTTATTCCGTCATCCTACGCGGGATCGGCCGGAATCCCTGCTGACGACCAGGACGGAAAGACGTTCTATACGGAACCGGTGAGTTGTCAGATGGGAAAGGACGGGGAGATCTACCGCTGTGGTCAGATGGCGGAGCCGTCTGTGAGTACCGGAATGGGCGTCAGTTACGGAAATGCCATGCTCCTGTACGGAACGGATCCGGTGATCGTGGAATATGATCCGGGAACGGATATTCAGATCGGGACATATTCCTTCCTGCCTGTTTCGGAGCAGTTTTTCGAGGATGCGAGATATTCCTATATCGGCCGGTTTTCCGGAGAAGCGTCATTTTATAATGAGAAGACGGGAACCTACGATCCGGTCGATATCCGGAAACAGGATTTTACGAGGGAGGAACTGAGCGATTACATTGCCGCGGACGGAAAGATCACGGTCCGCTATTCCGGCGGGAATGATGTGGAGAATGGAACCAGTCAGGCACTTCCGCTCCTGATGGTCACGGGGAGGGAAAACTGATGCTGAAGATACAGGGACTGAAAAAGAAATTTGGCAATTTTGAGGCGCTCTCCGGACTCGACATGGAAGTTGCGGAGGGAGCGCTTTACGGCTTTGTCGGACCGAACGGAGCCGGAAAGACCACAGCGATCCGCATCATCACGGGACTCCTGAATGCGGATGAAGGTTCTGTCCTGATCGACGGAAAAGATGCGTTCTGCTACCGGGACCAGGTGAAGGATCTGTTTGGATACGTTCCGGATGAATTTGGTCTGTATGACAATCTGAAAGTCTGGGAATACATGGACTTTTTTGCCTCCTGTTACGGGCTTTCCGGCCTGGTGGCGAGAGAGCGGTGTACAAACCTCCTGGAACAGGTAAAGCTTGCGGATAAGGAAGACTTTTTCGTGGACAGTCTTTCGCGCGGAATGAAGCAGCGGCTCTGTCTGGCCCGCGCGATGATCCACGATCCGAAGCTTTTGATCCTGGACGAGCCGACCTCCGGGATGGATCCGAGGGCGCGCGTGGAATTCAAGGAGCTCTTGAAGGAGCTGTGCGCGGAGGGAAAGACGATCCTTGTGAGCTCCCACATCCTCTCGGAGTTGGCGCAGATGTGTACCGATATCGGGATCATCGATGCCGGAAAGATCGTTCTGTCCGGAAACATGGGGGATATCTTAAGGCAGGTCAATGATTCGAACCCGATCCGTGTCCAGGTTGTCGAGAATGTCCGGGAGGCGGTACAGTTTCTCAGGGCAGAGCCGGAGGTCCGGACGATCACGGTGGAAGGAAACGACCTCGTCGTGGGATTCCACGGCGGAAAGGACGCGGAGGCGATGCTTCTCGCAAAACTGGTAGCGCACAACATCGGGATCTGCGGATTCTGGAGAGAACAGGGGGACCTGGAGAGCATCTTCATGCAGATCACGGATCATGATATGGAAAAGGTGGTGATGACGAGTGAAGAATAATCCGGTCTATAAGAGGGAAATGCTGGTCCGGTCGAGAAGTTTCCGGATCCCGCTCATCATCATGATCTTTAACGGGATCCTGGCTCTGGTGGCGCTCTTAAACATGTACCAGAGCATCGCGCAGATAAAGGTGAGCGGATCCGTCACATATGAGAATTTTTTACAGCTCTACACGTTTGTGGCTGCCCTGGAGTTTATGATGCTGATGTTCATCATGCCGGCGCTGACGTCGGCCAGCATCAGCGGGGAGCGGGAACGCCACACGCTGGAGCTGATGTTTACGACAAAGATCCGTCCGATCGACATCGTGATCGGGAAACTCGCGTCGGCGTTCACGCATCTGATGATCCTCGTGTTCTCGAGTATTCCGGTCCTGATGCTGACCTTCATCTATGGGAGCATCAGTTCGCAGGATCTCTTCCTGCTGCTGTTCAGCTATGTGACCGTTGCATTGTACTGCGGAAGTCTTGGAATCTTCGCTTCTTCGTTGATGAAGCGCTCGACATTTTCGAATGTCATCACCTACGGGATCATGCTGGTCCTCGTGGTGGGGACGTACATGCTGAATGTGTTCCTGCTGAGGATCTCGGAGACAGAGATCAATATGATGGTGCTGGGGGCGGGGGAGACGATCCCTGAGCCGACTTCCGGGGCGGCCGTCTATCTGCTGCTCGCGAATCCGGCGATCACGTTCGCGCAGATTCTGGAAGGCCAGGTTGCGGGAGGCGGAGGAAACTTTACGATCCGGAACTTTCTCGGAAGTCAGGCCGGGAATCTGATTACGGATCACTGGGTCTTCTTTAGCCTCATCCTGCAGCTTGTCCTGTCGGCGATTTTCATATGGGGAGCCGTCTTTTTCCTGGGACCGGTGAGAAGACAGAAAAAGGCTGATCTTCAGAGTACCCGCTGAGTTACTTTTTACGGGCGGAACAGTCAGAGAGAAAAAATTCATGTGGAGGTAACAGGAATGTTTTATATCGGATGCCATCTCTCCTCTGCGAAGGGGTTCCTCGCGATGGGAAAGGACGCGGAAAAGATCGGAGCGACGACGTTCCAGTTTTTCACGAGAAATCCACGGGGCGGAAGTGCAAAGCCGCTCGACCATGAGGATATCCAGGCATTTTTAAAATTGAAGGAAGAGCTGGGGATCGGAACACTGGTGGCCCATGCTCCATATACATTAAACGGCTGCTCGGCGGACGAAAAGATCCGTGATTTCGCGAAGCGGACCATGGCGGATGACCTGGAGCGCATGGAGGCGATCCCGGGAAATCTCTACAATTTCCATCCCGGAAGCCATGTAAAACAGGGCGTGGAAGCCGGGATCACTTATATCGCAGAAATGTTGAATGAGATCCTGCGTCCGGATCTCCACACGACGGTACTCCTCGAGACGATGGCCGGAAAGGGGAGCGAGGTCGGGAGAAGCTTTGAGGAGCTTCGGGAAATTCTTGACAGAGTCGAACTTTCTGATAAGATGGGAGTATGCATGGATACGTGTCATGTCTGGGATGCCGGGTATGACATTGGAAATGATCTTGACGGCGTGCTGGCGGAGTTTGACCGGATCGTGGGTCTCGACCGTCTGAAAGCGGTCCATTTGAACGACAGCATGAATGTGCGGGGAGCCGGAAAGGACCGCCATGCGCGGATCGGGGAAGGCGAGATCGGTGCGGAGGCGCTTGTCAGGGTGATCAACCATCCGGCGCTGCGCGATCTGCCGTTCTGTCTGGAGACTCCGAATGAGCTTCCGGGATATGCAGAAGAGATCCGCTTTCTGAAAGAACACAGACAATAAAAAGGAGAACATGGGATATGGGTATTTTAAAGGTTGGTGTCGGCGCGTTAAAGAGCGTACTGGAGGATTCCTGGCGCGAGTATTTCTACTGTCCGGCGATGGAACCGGATGTCCTTGTCAAAAAAGGGGAAAACAGAAAGTCAAATAGAAGCTATAACACAAAAAACAGCGACAACCTGATCTCCAACGGATCCATCATCGCGGTCAATGAGGGACAGTGCATGATGATCGTGGATCAGGGAGCGATCGTTGAGGTCTGCGCGGAAGCCGGAGAGTTTGTGTACGATACCTCCGCGGAGCCGAGTATTTTCTACGGAAATCTCGGAAAGAGCATCGGGGACAGCTTTAAGCAGTTCGGAAAGCGTTTCACGATGGGCGGCGACACTGCGAGAGACCAGAGAGTCTACTTCTTTAATACAAAGGAGATCGTCGGAAACAAGTACGGCACGGCGAATGCAGTCCCGTTCCGCGTGGTGGACCAGAACATCGGTCTCGACATGGACATCGCGATCCGCTGCCACGGCGAATATTCCTACCGGATGGTGGATCCGATCCTCTTTTATAAGAACATCTGCGGAAACATCGAGGAAGATTATACGAGAGACAAGATTGATTCCCAGCTTCGCAGCGAGCTCCTGACAGCCCTGCAGCCGGCATTCGCAAAGATTTCCGGGATGGGAGTCCGCTACAGCGCACTTCCGGGGCATACGGTGGAGCTTGCAAATGCGCTCCGTGAGATCCTCTCCGACAGCTGGGACGATGTTTACGGGATCACGGTGAGCAAGATCGGAGTGAGCTCCGTGAAAGCCTCCGAGGAAGACGAGAAGATGATCAAGGAGCTGCAGAGAAATGCAACATTCCGCAACCCTGGAATGGCGGCAGCGCAGCTCGTAAATGCACAGGCGGAGGCGATGCAGAGTGCGGCGAAAAACACTTCGACCGGCCCGATGATGGCGTTCGCCGGAATGAACATGGCTGCACAGAACGGCGGATTTAATGCCCAGGGACTGTTTGACATGGCAGCTGCCCAGGGACAGCAGGGTGCTTCCGATATGGCTGCCCAGGCTCCGCAGACATCCGGCGGACCGGCAAAGATGGCGCCGTTATCCGGCTGGACCTGCTCCTGCGGACAGGAGGGAAATACCGGAAACTTCTGCTCCAACTGCGGAAAGAAGAAGCCGGAGGAGAGCGGTTCCTGGACCTGCTCCTGCGGACAGGTAAATACAGGCAATTTCTGTTCGAACTGCGGAAAGAAGCGCCCGGACGCTGTCTGGACCTGCTCCTGCGGTCAGGAAAATAAAGGAAACTTCTGTGCGAACTGCGGAAAGCCGAGACCATAAAAGAATCAGCTCCCGGATTGTTTCGGAATGACAGTCCGGGAGTTATTCCAGATACAGGGGGAAAAAGAGATGGCACTTGTAAGTTATAAATGCCCCAACTGCGGCGGCTCAGTGGTCTTTGATCCGAAAAAGCAGAAATTCTGCTGTGAGTTCTGCATGTCGGAATTTACGGAGGAAGAGATGAAAGCCGCGGCTCTGAGTTCAACAGAGACCAGCGGTGTGCAGGATGGGGGTGATACCTCCGGGACAGCGGGAACGGAGGCACAGGCAGAAAGCGGGGGTAATGCGAAAGCAGGCACCGAAACAGGTGCAGATCAAATATCCGATATGGCACAGAGCGGCCGTGCAGGCAGCACAGATCAGAAAGAGGACGCTCTCGTCTACATTTGTCCGAGCTGCGGTGCGGAGGTCGTGACGGATGCCACGACAGCGGCGACGTTCTGCTATTACTGCCACAATCCGGTCGTCCTCTCCGGAAAGCTTTCCGGGGAATTCCTGCCGGACTATGTGATCCCGTTTGCGATGGATAAGAAACAGGCGACGGGGATCTTCCTTGACTGGATCAAAAAGAAAAAATATATCCCGGATGACTTTTTCTCAAAAAGTCAGATCGAGAAGTTCTCCGGCGTGTATTTCCCGTACCTGATGTACAGCTGCAAGGTGGACGGAAAGATCCAGGCGGAAGGTGAAAAACAGCGGACCTGGGTTGCAAGAAATATCCGGTATACGGAGCATAAAAAATACCGGATGGAGCGCGCAGGGGAACTCGATGTCAGAAATGTGACGAGAAATGCCTTAAAGAAAAATAACAGCGCACTCGTGGAAGGCGTTCTGCCCTTTGATATGGAAAAGCTGAAACTGTTTGATATGGGATACCTTTCGGGATTCCAGGCGGAAAAGCGGGATATGGAGAAAGAAGCTCTGACGCCGGAGGTGGAGCAGGAAGTAAAGCAGTACACGGTGGAACAGCTGAAAAACGACGTGATGGGACAGTACTCCGCAGTCCGCGTGGATCAGAGTGACACAAATATCCGGGACGCAAAGTGGCAGTATGCCCTGCTCCCGGTGTGGATCCTTACATATAGGGATAAGGCCAGAAAAGACGAACTCTATTACTTTGCGATGAACGGGCAGACAGGAAAGATCTGCGGAAAGCTTCCGGTCGCAAAAGGAAAGCTTGTGAAACTGTTCCTGGAGATCTTTGTGCCGGTTGCGGCGATCCTGATGATCGGAGGGTGGTTCCTGTGATGAAAATGAAGTGGATAACTGAAAAGACGGGGAAGAACAGCGGGAAAAATAGGGGCATTCTGGGAGCGGCAGGAAGATCGCTGAAAATTTTCCTGGCAGCAGGCGTCATTGGGATCTTCCTCTCGGGAATTGCCTTCGCAGCGTCCGGTGAGGACGCGTACCGCATGGCGGAGGGAACGGAAAACTATGCCGATGTCTACGATATGGCGGATCTTTTTACGGACGAAGAAGAACAACAGCTCTCCGGACAGGCGCAGACGCTTTCTGAGAAGATGAAGATGGAGGCGGTCATCGTTACGACAGAGGAAAATTCTGACTCCGCACAGGTGTTTGCGGACGGATTTTACACGGAGGGCGGCTTTGGAACAGGCTCTGACCATTCGGGAATCCTGTTCCTCATCGACATGGACAACCGGGAGCTCTATATTTCCACGACCGGACAGATGATCCGGTACATGACGGACAGCCGGATCGAGGACGTCCTGGATGATGTTTACGGGTATGCGTCGGATGCCGATTATTACGGGGCGGCTTCAGCATTTCTTGCAGATACGGAAACGTGTTATGCGAACGGGATCTCGAAAGATCAGTACAATTATGACACGGAGACGGGAAAGATCAGCCGTTACCATCATCTGGAATGGTATGAGATCCTGTTTGCGATCGGCATTGCGGCAGTCTGCGGCGGCGCGGCGGTGGCCTCTGTGCTCAGAAGCTACAGTCTTCACGGGGAAGATAAGCGGATGGCTGCGAACTTTAAGCTCTCTTATCGGCGTGACAGCCGGTTTACCATGGGAAATATTCTCGCGGATGCCCTGCTGACTTCGTATATTACGCAGCAGGTGATCGCATCACAGAAAAATAACCATCCGGGCGCCGGAGGAGGAAGTTTTTCCGGCGGCGGCAGGTCATCCACCCACAGTTACGGTGGAAACAGCCACGGCGGCGGGGGAAGGAAGTTTTAAGGAATGGAGATCAGGACGATCGGGATCATCGGACAGGGCGCGCTCGGCGTCATGTACGGAAATCATCTGACAAAGAAGCTCGGAAATGAGCATGTATTTTTTATCGCGGACGAAACGCGTGTGGAACGATACCGCAAGACGGGCATGAGCTGCAACGGGGAGAAATGCGGATTTACATACCGTTCCCCGGCGGAGGCAGTGACGGCAGATCTCATCATCTTTGCCGTCAAATTTATGGGAATGGAGAGTGCGATCCGGACCGTGAAGCCGTTTGTCGGGGAGAATACCCTGTTCTTGTCGGTGCTCAACGGGATCTCCAGCGAGGGGATGATCGAGGAAGTCTACGGGGCGGATCATGTGCTCTATGCCTGCGTTCAGGGAATGGACGCTGGAAAGGATGGGAGCGCGGTCACTTACAAAAATATGGGCTACATCACCATCGGAAATAAGGATAAGAGCCGCGATGAGAAGTTAAAAGCGGTGACGGATCTGTTTGACCGGACCGGACTTTCCTACCAGGTTCCGGACGATATCCTGAGGGAACAGTGGAACAAACTCATGTTAAACACCGGCGTCAACCAGGTGACGGCAGTCTACGGCGCACCGTACAGCCTGATCCAGAAAGAGGGAGAGGCGCGGACCATGATGATCGAGGCCATGCGCGAGGTTCTCCGCGTGGCGGACACTCAGGATGTGGATCTTTCGGAGGCGGACATTTCCTACTGGCTGGACCTTCTTGCAACCCTGAATCCGGATGGACATACGTCCATGTGCCAGGACGTGCTCGCGGGACGGCCGACGGAGGTGGAGCTGTTTGCGGGGACGATGTTAAAGATCGCGGAGGAAGAGGGACTTTCTCTTCCGGTGAACGCGTTTTTGTATGAGCGGCTGAAGGAGCTGGAGACAGCTGAAGATTGAAAGTAAGGAGCGCTGCGGGAACGCTCCGGCAGGTCTTTGTGCCTGCAGTGCTGAAACATGGCAGGAAGGTGAAAGAAGGAGAAATACATGACGATCATGGTAATTGACGGCCAGGGCGGAAAGATGGGAAAAGGCCTGGTGGAAATGTTGAAGAAAAGCTGCCCGGAGGACGAGATCCTGGCAATCGGGACGAACAGCATCGCTACGGCGGCGATGTTAAAGGCGGGGGCGGATGCCGGTGCGACGGGAGAAAACCCGGCGGTCGTCACAAGCCGCACGGCGGACATCATCGTGGGCCCGATGGGGATCGTTATCGCGGACTCCCTGATGGGGGAGATCACCCCGAAGATGGCCGTTGCGATCGGCCAGAGCCCGGCAAAAAAGGTTCTGATCCCGGTGAACCGCTGCCAGCATTTTGTTGTGGGCTGCAGGGACGTTTCGATGGGAGAATATGTAAAGCTCGCGGTGGAGGAAGTTCTGAAGATCCGGCGCGGGGAGCTGTAAATAAGCGCTGATAAAAAGACGAAGACACCTGATTTTTGATGATCTGGGTGGCTTCGTCTTTTTTTATTGTATAGTTTTTCCATATCATCCAGAGCTTTTTCTGTGATTGTTGCCAGCGTGTCCACTGCGCATATTCTTCTGCCTGTCCGCATACACTGATGTGTATGCAGGCGCATCAGGCGCGTGCGCGTAAAGGTGACGGAAGGAGTGTCTGCCATGGGAAAAAAGATGCATCCGGGATCGGGAGCTGTGATCGGAGCGCAGCTTGTGATCCTTTTGATCCTGACGGCTTCCCTGTGTGTCCAGAGCAGGAAAGCGGCGGCGGAGAATACATATGCGATCATGGAGGAGAGCGGCGGGGAAAAGAAAGACTATATCCATTGGGTGGAATTTACCGTCCCGGCGGAAGTCATGCAGAAAGCATTCCGCCTGGACATGGGAAGTATCCAGGAGGATGTCCATCTGAACTGGGTGGAACTGCTTGCATATCTCGGAGCAAAATACGGCGGGGATTTCGAGCGGTTCCGGCAGGCAGATCTCGACGCGGTGACGGAAAAACTGAAGTCCGGGATGACGATGGAGGAGCTCACGAAGGACATGAAATACTATGCCTATTACCGGGAGGCATACGGTGCAGTCCTCGACGGGATGGTCGGATATTTTGAGCAGGAGACGGAGGCGCCGGAAGACCTCACACAGAGCGGAACGGGTGAAAATGGAAATGCGAAGACCGTCTGGCTCAGAAAATACGGTCTGAAAGCATTCTCACCGATCGCGAAAAACTTCCCGTACAGTGATTTCGACGATTTCGGTGCATCCCGATCCTACGGATTCAAGAGAAAACACCTGGGCCATGACATGATGGGGCAGGTGGGGACGCCGGTGATCGCGGTGGAATCCGGATATGTGGAGGCACTTGGCTGGAACCAGTACGGCGGATGGCGGATCGGGATCCGGAGTTTCGATAAAAAACGGTACTATTATTACGCCCATCTGCGCCAGAATTACCCATACCAGTCAAATCTCAAAGAGGGCAGTATCGTGACGGCGGGCGATGTGATCGGATACCTGGGCAGGACCGGATACAGCACCACGGAGAACACCAACAACATCACAACTTCGCACCTGCACTTCGGGATCCAGCTCATCTTCGATGAATCCCAGAAAGAGGGAAACAACGAGATCTGGATTGACTGCTACGAGATCGTGAAGTTCCTGCGGCTGAATCAGAGCGAGACTGTGAAGGTGGACGGGACTAAAGAGTGGACGAGAGTCTACGGGATGAAAGATCCGGATGTACCGGGAGAAGAGGAAAATTCAGAGAGAGGTCATGGATAAAATCTTAAGAATCTCCCCATAATAATCAGAGTAATAAGGCACTGCCTGTCAAAACTAACAGAAAACGAAAGGGTGAGATTCATGAAAGATCAGGTCTTTGGTGTCCTTCAGAGGATCGGGAGATCGTTCATGCTGCCGATCGCGCTGCTTCCGGCGGCGGGACTTTTGCTCGGCATCGGCGGTTCGTTCTCAAATGTCACGATGCTCGAGGCATACGGGCTGACGAGGATCATGGGACCGGGAACCTTCTGGAACGCACTGTTCATGGTCATGAGCCGGGCCGGGGACATCGTGTTCACAAATCTCCCGATCCTCTTTGCCATGGGTGTTGCGATCGGGATGGCAAAGAAGGAGAAGGAAGTTGCAGCGTTAGCGGCGGTCATCTCGTTCCTCGTCATGCATGCTGCGATCGGAGCGATGATCGAAGTAAACGGCGGAGCGGATTCCCTGAAGGAGGGCGCCGGCGCCATGGTCGCGGGGATCCGGTCCCTGCAGATGGGAGTGTTCGGCGGGATCCTCGTGGGGCTTGGGACGGCATGGCTCCACAACCGGTATTATAAGATCGAGCTTCCCCAGGTGCTCTCGTTTTTCGGCGGAACGCGGTTTGTCCCGATCGTGTGTGCCCTGTTTTACGTTCTCGTGGGGATCCTCATGTACTTTATCTGGCCGCCGGTCCAGACGGCGATCTCCGGAGTCGGCCGGTTCGTGCTCCGCTCCGGTTACCCGGGAACCTGGTTTTACGGTTTTGTGGAGCGGGCTCTGATCCCGTTTGGTCTGCACCATGTGTTTTACATCCCATTCTGGCAGACGGCGGTCGGCGGGTCCATGGAGATCGGCGGGAAAGTCGTGGAAGGCGCACAGAACATCTTTTTTGCGGAACTCGCGGACCCTGCAGCAGCGAGATTTTCTGTGGAGGCGACAAGGTTCATGGCGGGAAAGTTCCCGCTTATGATCTTCGGACTCCCCGGCGCAGCTCTCGCCATGTATCAGGCGGCGCTGCCGGAAAAGAAAAAGGAGGTATCGGGGCTGTTCCTCTCCGCCGCACTGACTTCCATGCTCACAGGGATCACGGAACCGCTGGAGTTTACATTCCTCTTTACAGCGCCTCTGCTCTATGGGATCCACTGTGTGTTTGCCGGTCTGGCGTACATGCTGATGCACATGCTCGGCGTGGGCGTCGGAATGACATTCTCCGGCGGACTGATCGACCTGTTTCTGTTCGGGATCCTTCAGGGGAATGAAAAGACCGGATGGCTCTGGATCGTGGTGATCGGTGTGTTTTATTTCCTCGTGTATTATGCGGTGTTCCTGATCGTAATCCGGAAACTCGATTATAAGACGCCGGGGCGGGAGAGCGGGACCGCGGCGAAACTTTACACGAGAGATGATGTGGAGCAGAGGAAACAGGATAAAAGAAACAAAACTGTTTCAAAAAACGCGAAAAACGAAAAAGATAGAGCAAAAGAAGCAAAGAATCCCGCAGAGACAGCCGGAGAACCGTACCAAAGTCAGAATGATAACGAAAAAAATCCGGAGAGATCCGGGGAGTCGCGCTCGGGAAAAATCCTCCGGGGACTCGGCGGCATGGACAACCTCACTGATGTGGACTGCTGCGCGACGCGGCTCCGCTGTACTGTAAAAGATGAAAAGAAAGTGGATGAGACGATCTTAAAAGCGACCGGGGCATCCGGCGTCATCAAAAAAGGAAACGGCGTCCAGATCATCTATGGTCCGCAGGTGTCTGTCATCAAGTCGGATCTGGAAGAATATATGGAAGCGCGTGAACAGGCACAAAATGCGTCAACTGTGATCAGAAGTCCCATGACCGGGACCGTCATTCCGCTTGAAGAGGTCCCGGACGAGGCGTTTGCCGGAGCCATGATGGGGGACGGTGCGGCGATCGTACCTGCAGACGGGATCGTGCAGGCTCCGGCGGATGGAGAGGTGACCTTTGTGTTTCCCACAAAGCATGCCGTCGGATTCCGGACGGATGCCGGTCATGAGATGCTGATCCATGTCGGGATCGATACGGTGTCCCTGTCCGGAGACGGATTTGAGTCTTTCGTGAGCGACGGGGATCATGTGCGGGTGGGAGAGCCGCTTTTAAAGGTGGATATCCGGAAGATCGGGGACCGGGTTCCGTCCATGGCATCGCCGGTCCTCTTCACGGACCTTGCGGAGAATATGGAAGTCAGGGTATTGAAAAAAGGGCAGATCCATGCAGGTGAGCCTTTCATGGAAGTGCACCGGAAAGCTGACGTTGGATTTTGCTGATCCGGAATGCGAAAATAAAAAGGAAGTGGGTTGATTATGGAGAAGTTTCAGTATACAATTACAGACGAGATCGGAATTCACGCAAGACCGGCGGGGGAACTCGCGAAGCTTTCAAAAGAATTCCGTTCAAAGATCACCTTGAAGACAGACACAAAACAGGCAGACGCGGAAAAACTGATGGCAGTGATGGCTCTCGGGATCCGTCATGGTCAGACGATCAACGTTGAGATCGACGGGACGGATGAAAAGGCGGCGGCAGAAGCGGTACGGAAGTTTTTTGAAGCAAAACTGTGAGGCAGAAACAAAAAGTATGGAAATCATTAAAGGAAAATCAATCTTAAATAAAGTGGCGATCGGACCGATCCTCTACCACAGAAAGACGGAGAGCCAGGTCAAACGCCGCACGGTGGAAAATACGGAAGTGGAGATCAGCCGGTACGAAGCGGCAGTGAAATGCGCCGAGGACGAGCTCAAGGCACTCCACAAAAAGGCGTGTGAGCAGGTCGGAGAGACCGGAGCGGCAGTGTTTGAGGTCCACATGATGATGCTGGAGGACGCAGACTACCGGGATTCCGTTCTGAATATCATCAAAAATCAGAAGACGAACGCGGAGTACGCAGCCGCGGTGACCGGTGACAACTTTTATCGGCTCTTTGCGGACATGGATGATGAATATTTCCGTGCCCGGGCGGCGGACGTAAAGGACATCACAGACCGGCTGCTAAAGATCCTCTCCGGCGATGCGGTGGAATCCGGTTTCCTGACAAAACCGGTGATCCTGATGGCGGAGGACCTCGCGCCGAGCGAGACGGTCCAGCTGGAAAAAGACATGCTGCTCGGATTTATCACCGAACAGGGGTCTCCGAACTCCCACACGGCGATCCTCGCGCGCAGCATGAACATTCCGGCGCTGGTCTCCGTGCCGGTGAAAGAGTACTGGGACGGAAAGATGGCGGTCATCGACGGCGAGACCGGAACCCTCTATGTGGATCCGGATGAGAAAACGCTGGCGGATATGAAGAAAAAGAAGCTGGCGGAGGAAGAGAAAGAGCGTCTGCTCCAGGAGTTAAAGGATAAAGAGGATGTCACCCTGGACGGGACGAAGGTAAAACTCTATGCGAACATCGGGGACGTCTCAGATGTCGCGGAGGCATTAAAGAGCAACGCGGCTGGGATCGGTCTGTTCCGGAGTGAATTCCTGTACCTTGAGAAGAAGACGTACCCGACCGAGGAGGAACAGTTTGCCGCATACCGCCAGGTGGCGGAGATGATGGCGGGAAAGGAAGTCATCATCCGGACTCTTGACATCGGCGCCGATAAGCAGGCGGACTATTTTAAATTAAAGAAAGAAGAGAACCCGGCGATGGGATACCGCGCGATCCGGATCTGCCTGACAAGACCGGAGATCTTCCGGACGCAGCTTCGGGCAATCTACCGCGCGAGTGCCTTCGGGAAGATCTCGATCATGTTCCCGATGATCGCGTCCCTCTGGGAGGTAAAAAAGGCGAAGGAGATCGCCGCTTCCGTCCGGGATGAGCTGAAGGAACAGGGAGTTCCGTTCGGCGATGTGGCGATCGGCATCATGATCGAGACCCCGGCGGCAGCGATCATCAGCGAAGACCTCGCGAAAGAGGTGGATTTCTTCAGCATCGGAACGAACGACCTTGTCCAGTACACACTCGCCATCGACAGGCAGAATGAAAAACTGGACCAGTTTTACGATCCGAAACATCCGGCCGTCCTGAAACTGATCCGCTATGTGGCGGAGAGCGGCCACAAATATGGATGTACGGTGGGAATCTGCGGTGAGCTGGGTGCGGAGACAGATCTCACGGAGGAATTCCTTAAGATGGGGATCGACGAACTCTCTGTGTCCCCGTCGTTCTTACTGACGGTGAGAAAGAAGATCAGGGAGATCGAGCTCTCCTGATGTCTGAGCGAATAAAAATGAATACTGCGGGAGAGCCGGAAACGGATCCGGTTTCAGAGTCCGCTGATACAGGAGAAGATATGCAGACAGAAAAAAATATGGCAGGTCCTTACGAGATCATCGTCCTGGACCTTGACGGCACGCTGACGAACCGGGACAAGGTGATCACACCGAGGACGAAAGCGGCACTCATGAAGGCGCAGGAGCGCGGAAAAAAGGTGGTCCTCGCGTCGGGACGTCCCACGCAGGGCGTAATGCCGCTCGCAAAAGAGCTTCGCCTGGAGGAATACAGCGGATACATTCTTTCCTTCAACGGTGGGCGGATCATCAACTGCAAGACCGGGGAGACGGTGTTTGCGAGATCCCTTCCGGTGTCCGCAAATAAAAAGATCATCGGACTTGCGGAGGAAAATCAGGTGGATATCGTGACATACGAGGGCAGCAGGATCATCGCATCGAACCCAGAATCCCCATACACAAAACTGGAGAGCCGGATCAACGGGATGGAGATCTGGAAGCCGGAGAATATGGCGGAGTATGTAAATTTCGAGGTGCCGAAATTCCTCATGATGGAGGACGGGGATTACCTCGCAATGGTGGAGCCGAAGGTGAAGGCGGCGATGGGAAAGAATTTCAGTGTTTACCGCTCAGATCCGTTCTTTCTCGAGATCCTCCCGAAGGGGATCGACAAAGCCCAGAGTCTGGAGCGCCTGTTGGAAGTTCTGGGACTCACGAGAGAGCAGATGATCGCCTGCGGGGACGGTTACAACGATCTCACGATGATCAAATACGCCGGTCTCGGCGTCGCGATGGAGAATGCGGTCCTTCCGGTGCGGAACGCGGCGGACTATATCACGGCATCGAACAACGATGACGGGGTGGGGCTGGTTGTCGAGAAATTTATGCTGGCGTGAGAAATGAAAAAAAGGTTCATGATATCGAAATGCAAAATTGGCTGCCGATATTCCATCGGGATATGGCAGCCATAACTATTTCCGCTTTTTTATACAGAAAGACTGGACTTTTTGAATCTAACGTGTTAAACTGTGATTAGTGCGTGAAACAGATCGATCCATAAAAATGCAGCAGAAAAAGATCCAGACTCTGCTGCAAATATGAAGCAGAAGGGGTAACAGGTATCATGAACAAGAAAATCAAGACAGATGCGGTCGACCATCTTTTTGAGGCAATCCTGACATTAAAGACACCGGAAGAGTGCTATGCGTTTTTTGAGGATGTCTGCACAGTGAACGAGCTTTTGTCCTTATCCCAGCGTTATGAAGTTGCAAAAATGCTGAGAGAGAAACGGACGTATCTCGATATCGCGGAGAGCACAGGTGCTTCCACCGCGACGATCAGCCGTGTAAACCGTTCCTTAAACTACGGAAGCGACGGATATGATATGGTATTTAAACGTCTCGGATTCGAAAAACTCGATGATGAGGACGATGCGGAAAAATAAGAAAGATATGAAGAAAAAGACCTTCGTACAGGAGCGGAATGGGGATCTGCTTCCGGACGAAGGTCTTTTGGTATATTATTCTGCCCGTAATCTGCCATGCATCCGAAGGGAAGCTCCGGGGGAGGTTCCCGTAGGTGTGAAGGTACTGAACAGCTGCATTATTTTTTCTTTTTCGGCGGATTCTCAGCCCTGAGCTCATCGGCCAGGCGCTCGATCATCTGCTTTTTTAAGAACACATCAAAGGCAAGCTCACAGATAAACCCGAAAAGCTGGAGCGATTCTGCATTTTCCGGCTCTGCGCTGCCTTCTGCGCCGGAAGGAAACGTCTCCTTCGCCTTCTCAAATTTCTCTTTCACATCTTCCTTTAACCGATCCATCTGTCCGTGTTCCATCGAGAAGACCTTCGTGTAGATCTCCGCAAGGGAAGATTCGTCGTCCGTATCGAAATGGTGCTCTGTAATATAGGAAAGAACCGTTTCGATATCCGTAAAACTCATCAGATTTTTAAAATAATAGATAAATACCAGGAGCAGGATATGTTCCTGGGTATACTTTTTCTTTAACGGGGATGGAAGCAGGTTGTTCTTCGCATAGTTGTTGATCATCGTTTTTGTCAGGACCTTGTCTTCCGGGTAGCGCTTTAACTCACCGAGGTGCTTCTCCATAAAGGTCGTCACCTGATCCATGTAAAGGTCGATCTGCGGGATCTCGTCTACATGAATATGGTCGAGGCTGTCCAGGTGAGCGAGCAGCTCATTCAGTCGTTCTTCATTCGTTTTCATGGTGAAACTCCTTTCATCCATCTATTATATAGTATTAAAAACTATATGACAAGGGGTAAAGATGATTTTTCTGCGTACGAAAAGAAAAACACGTTACAGTACACGGGCACTCCATGCCTGCGCACTGTAACAAAAAACACACCACCAGAAAAAATCTGGTGATGTGTGGAAACCATGCATTCGAAATCCTGCCGCCTACCTGCTGTGTTCCTCCAAAAGTCCCTTTTCCTTATAAAAACGCTCTGCTCCGGCATGCAGTTCGATCGGGAGATCGTTGAATATGAACCCGGACTGGGCGGTGTAGGAGAGGGCGGGGTGAAGGTCCTTTAAGCGGTCACGGTTCTCATAGAGGATCGAGGTGATCTCGTAGACGAGGTCTTCATCCAGATCTGCGCGGACGCAGAGGAGGGCCTTGATCCCGAAGGTTGCGATATCTTCGTCCTGGCCTTTATAAGTTCCAGACGGGATCTTATCCATATAGTAGAACGGGTTCGAGCGGATGATGGAGCGGAGCTCGGAGTCCGTGTATTTTAAAAGATGGCATGGAACCGTGTCTGCCAGCTCCGCAAGCCCGGAGATCGGCACCCCGGTAAATCCATGGATCGCGTCGAGCGTCCTGTTTTTAACCTCGTCAGCGCCTGATCCGAGACCACAGTTGACGAAGGTGGAGTTCTGGTCGGTGATTCCGAGAGTGCCCAGGGAAACCTTTGCCGCGAGCTCTGTGGTGGAATCCTGGGGACCGACACCGAGACGGTTTCCTTTTAAGTCGTGAACATAAAAGATCCCGGAGTCATCCCGCGCCATCCAGTTCGAGAGACTCGGATAGAGAGCCGCAATGACTTTCAGATCTTTGAATTCGTGATCCTTGAATTCACCGGTCCCGTTTACCGCGGAGAAGGCAATGTCGCCGCTCACAAGTCCGAGATCGATACTGCCGTCCTGGAGAGAGTGGACATTTCCGGAGGAGCCGGTCGAGGCGCTGATATTGATCTTGATGGAAGAATCAGCATCTCCGATCACGAGGGAGATCGCCTTTCCGACCGGATACATCGTTCCGCCGCTGTCGGCAGTTCCGATCGTAAGGATCTTTAAAGAATCTGATCTTGCTTCTGTCTGGCGCTGCGCTGTTTCGGATGATTTTCCGCATCCGCCAATGACAAGACCGGTACAGGCGAGGAACAAAGAAATTGTGTGTAAAAATTTATGCATGAAGTATATCCCATTCCTTGTATTAAAACCTGTAGGCTGTAAAAAGAACCTGACAGGTTTTGTAACTTTTGGAATGAGTATAGCATAAAAACCATCGCAGATTCAATGTTATTTTGAAAAAACCGGGCAAAAAACCGGGCGGAAAGTGGGGGATTCCGCCCGGTGAAAAGAGGGAGGTCAAATGACCTTTAGTGAATGTCACATGTATTTCTATGAACGGAATAAGCCTCCGAAGATAGAAAGGAAGATCGGGTTGTAGATATCGTCGATGATAACGGCAAAGGACGGATACAAAACCCATGCGATGGTGTGCCAGCCGTACTGGTCCATGATCGCTTTCTCGTTTGCGACGGCATTGGAACCGGAACCGCAGCCCCAGCCGATGTTTCCGGCTGTCATGACAGCTGCGCCGTAATCGCGGCCGAAGAGATTGAAGGATACAAAGATTCCAAAGAGTGCCATGAAGATACCCTGTGCAACGAGAACGATTCCCATCTGACCTGCAAGCGGAGCAAGCTTTGTAAAGTCTGTGGTCATGAGAACAAGTGCAAGGTAAAGCTCAAGGAACATATGCTCGATCGCTTCTACTTCCGGAACATAGAACTTGATGCCGGCAGCTTCCATGACGTTTCTTGCGATCGCACCTGCGAAGAGGCAGCCAATGAATTTCGGCATCTCGATCATCGGGATGTTGTCGAGTAAGCAGTAGATCGGCATACCGAGTGCTGCGAGAAGAAGACATAATGCAAACATCATGATCATTCTTGTGTTGTCGAGTTCCGGAACTTTACCGGTTGCGTGTGCTTCCGGCTTATCGTTCGGGTCAGCTTTTAAGCCGTGCTTTGCGATCAGAAAAGCAGCGACCGGGCCGCCGATGAGGGAGCCCATGATGTTTCCCATCGTACCTGCCGCAACACCGACAACGGTAGCGTCTGCAGCGCCCCATTCTTCAAAGATCGGGCCAAATGCAGAAGCAGTACCAACGCCGCCGGACATGGCTGCGGAAGAGCACTGAAGGGCCAGGAGCGGATGCATGCCGATCAGCTGGCTCAGGGCATAACCTAAAAGGTCCTGGCAGGTGATCAGGAGGCATGCAGCGAATGCGATCAGGGCGCAGAGTTTTCCGCCCGCATGTCTTAACATCTTTGCACTGAAGCCGAAGCCCACGCAGAGGAAGAATAAGTTCTGGCAGAGATCCTTCATGATCGTCGCGTCGAAGGAGATTCCGACGATTCCTGCCCCCTTGATGCAGGATACGATGATCGAGAAGATCAGACCGGAAATAACAGGCGCCGGAATCGCGTATTTTCTGAGCGTCTCAGAACGGGCAACGATGGCCCTGCCGAGGAAGATCACGATGGCCGCGAAACCGAGAGTACACAGGTACTCAAACTTGAAAGAGGCGACTGCTCCGTCGGCTGCCGGTTTGTAGGTGCCGAAATAACTGATGATACTTTCCATAAGAGTTCCTCCAATCCTTTTTTTGCTTTCCTGGGCATATCATTCCGTCCGCTTCTGAGACCGGAAGGTTTCCTGTCTCCCCACAGAGGAAACGGTCGGATCACCCGGAAGATAAAACTTTAGTAACTTGAAAATCAGGAAGGACCGTTGCTAAAATTTATGAAAAAAGTATAAAATATTATAAAAATATTTGCAATTTTTCGAAACTATTAACCGACAAAAGTAACTAAAGTTATAAAATTACAGCAAAAAACTTACGAAAACAGATACAGAGAAATAATAAAGATGAACAGATACTTAACGGGGAAAGACTTGACAGTAAGAAATAAGTCGTAAAAAAATCCCCCGGGAGAGTGGGGAGCTCTCCTGAGGAATTTTTAAGGGAGGTTCTGTATAATTCGTGAAAACCTTATGTTTCCGATCAGCCTTTGAATAATCCACCAAAGATGGAAAGGAAGATCGGGTTGTAGATATCATCGATGATAACCGCGAAGGACGGGTAAAGAACCCATGCGATGTTGTGCCATCCGTACTGATCCATAACGGCTTTCTCGTTCGCAACGGCATTCGGACCGGAACCGCAGCCCCAACCGATGTTGCCGGCTGTCATAACGGCTGCGCCGTAGTCACGACCGAAGAGATTGAAGGATACGAAGATACCAAACAGAGCGATGAAGATTGCCTGTGCAAGGAGGATGATACCCATCTGACCTGCAACCGGAGCAAGCTTTGTGAAGTCTGTTGTCATAAGTACAAGTGCAAGGTAGAGCTCAAGGAACATATGCTCGATCGCATCAACTTCCGGTGTATAGAACTTGATGTTTGCAGCTTCCATGACGTTTCTTGCGATCGCACCTGCGAAGAGGCAGCCGATGAATTTCGGCATCTCGATCATCGGGATGTTGTCAAGTAAGCAGTAGATCGGCATACCAAGTGCTGCAAGGAGAAGACACATAGCGAACATCATGATCATTCTTGTGTTGTCAAGCTCCGGTGCCTTACCGGTTACTTTTGCTTCCGGTCTGTCGTTCGGGTCAGCCTTTAAGCCGTGCTTTGCGATTAAGAAAGCAGCGACCGGACCGCCGATGAGGGAACCCATAACGTTACCGAGTGTACCTGCTGCAACACCGATCGTAGTTGCGTCTGCTGCGCCCCAGCCCTCGTAGATCGGACCGAATGCGGAAGCAGTACCAACACCGCCGGACATAGCAGCGGAAGAGCACTGAAGAGCAAGTAACGGGTTTAAGTTAATTACATGAGCGATCGCTACGCCGAGGATATCCTGGCATGTAATTAAGAGGCAGGCAGCGAATGCGATCATCACGCAGAGCTTTCCGCCCGCATGTTTTAACATCTTTGCACTGAAACCAAATCCTACGCAGAGGAAGAAGAGGTTCTGGCAAAGGTCTTTCATGACCGTTGCATCAAAGCTGAGGCTTACGGTTCCGCTCATCTTGATCGCGGAAACAACGAGGGAGAAAATGATACCGGATACAACCGGTGCCGGAATCGCGTATTTTCTTAATGCCGCGGAATGTGCGACGATGGCACGTCCAAGGAAAATTACGATCGCTGCAAAACCGAGAGTACATAAGTACTCAAACTTGAAAGATGCAATTGCGCCGTCGGCAGCAGGTGTATATGTGCCGAAGTAGCTGATGATACTTTCCATAAAAAATCCTCCAATCCTTTTTTGGTAACTGTCTTGCATCAGTTACAGTCGTTTTTACCTTTTGTGTTGCTGAGATCTTTCAGTTTCTGTATTTTTAGAAACTGCTCACAGTAAAAAATCAGCTTCCACCGTTTATACCCCGCTTATTTTGGCGGAAAAAGTGTAAAAACTTTATAAAAAGAATAAAATATTTTGTATATAATGTCAATTTATGTAAGTATCTAACGAATTATGTAATTATCGTAACCGGAAAAATCACTTTTGTTCGCCACGCTCTGAACAGAAGACTCCGCCGGATCAGATCCGTGCGGAGTCTTAAGAAATGCCTGTTTATTATTTTTTCCCGAATCCGTATTTGATGGAAGGGCGTCCTCCCGTCTTATAGTCGATGGTGCTGATGATCTCTCCGGTGTCCACCATATAATTCATATATCGCCGGATCGTAATGCGGGAGAGATGGATCTGCTCGGCGATCTGTTCGCTGGTGAAGAAGCCGTCAGGATTTGCCATCAGATATTCCCGGACCATATTGAGGGTAGTCTCGTTCAATCCCTTTGCCAGCGTCGGTTTTGCCTCTGTTGTGGGCTCGCTTCCGGAAACCAGACGGTCGATGGCGTGCTGGTCCAGATTGGCATGGGAATCTTCCAGGTACTTCTTCATCTCCGCAAAACGGTCAAGAGCCGCCTTAAAACGTGTATATTCAAACGGTTTTACAAGATAATCCGTGACGCCGCGGTTTAAGAGCGAGCGGACGATATCCGTGTCATTTGCGGAGGTGACCATGATCACATACGGGGTGAGTCCTGCCGCATGGAGCGCGTCGAGGAATTCACCGCCGTTCATGACTGGCGTATAGTAATCGAGGATCACGAGATCAACAGGATTTGTTTTAATATATGGCAGAGCCTCCGCTCCGTTTTTGAAGAGATGTTCCACACGGAAGTTGGTACTGACTTCGATATATTGTTTATTGATGGATGCGACCATCGGGTCGTCTTCAATGATGATTACATGGTACATGATGGTTTCTCCTTTCCGGTAAATGTAATGGTAAAGCAGGTTCCTTCTCCTTCTTCTGTTTCGATGGAGATGTCTCCGTGCGATTCTTTGACAAGTTGTTTGATCAGGAAAAGTCCGGTTCCGCGGTTTTCGCCTTTGGATGAGACTCCACGCTCATAGATCCGGTCGATCAGATCCGGCCGGATCCCGCCGCCGGTGTCCTCACAGGTGATGATGTTGCAGTCCGGATCACAGTAGAGTCCGAGCGTGATCTCTTTGATCTCATGCTTCCCGTTGGAAAGCTCCTCGATCGCGTTTTCGAGAAGGTTTCCGATGATCGTGATGTAATCTTCCATCGGCAGCAGCAGATCTTTCTCAAGACACCGGCTGTCGGGGGATACCGTGAGCAGGATCCCGAGTTCTGCGGCGTGCATCATTTTTCCGATGACCAGAGCACAGATCTTTGATACACGGATGCAGTCGGCTGTCTGCCGGATCGACTGGCTGGAGACGAGGTTGCTGTTGATGATGAATTTGATGGCTTCCTCTGTCTGACCTGTCTGGAGGTAGCCGAGGATGACATGAAGTTTATTTAAGAATTCATGGTTAAAAGCCCTCAGTGTGTCCAGCATCGCCTTTGCTCCGGTGAGCTCATCCATGACGATCTCCATGTCGGTCTGGTCATTGATGATGGTCAGGACGGCATGGGAACCTGTCTGGGAGTTGACGGGAACTTCGCTCACGAGAAGTCTGTGGTTCCCGTTGGTGCAGGCCCGGTGGTAGGACGGAACTCCGGAAGTCAGGACGCGGTCTGCCTGGGAGGCAGGAAAGAGGTCCTTAAAATGGCAGCCTTCAGTGGCCGGCGCCGGCTGCGGCAGCTGAAAGAGCTGTCTTGCCGCCTGGTTTGCATAGGCAATCACGCCATTCGAATCGGTTGCGATCAGACCTTCTTCCAATGCATTCAGAACGATATCCTGGCGGAGATAGAGATCAAGAAGCTCGGTCGGATGATGGCCCATCAGGGAATCGCGCAGGAGCGATACGAGTCCGTGCGACAGAAGGACACTGACCACCAGCATGACCATTGCGGCCAGTAAATAGGTAGGAAAGAGCGTCTGCATCTGCTCGAAGATATACGTGTTGAAGACGGATGCCATGATAAAGCCGATGATGTGCCCGTCCTCGCTGAGGACCGCATGGAAGGCGCGCCGCTGTGTTCCGTGGGTGCCGTAGCCGGTCGTGATGTAGGGCTGGCTTCCTTTTAAGATCGCTTCTTCCTCGCCGCCGACGAAGGTCTCGCCGGTCTCCTGACGGTTCGTGTGATAAAAGCGGAGACCGTTGGTGTTGTAGACGGCGATGACGTTGAGGTCGGAAAAGTTTTCGGACAGAGAATCCAGCTCTTCAATGGCAGAGTCATCCGGATATCCGTTTTCCAGCATGGAGATCACGTTGTCCATCGACGCGATGTAGGAGGCGAGCGCACTGATATTTTTATCGATTTCCTGTCGCTGGCGTGTGATCGTCGAGAACAGGGTGATACTTAGGGAGAGGAGCAGGAGACAGATGGATACTGCCATAAAGCTTAAAAAGAGCTGGCTCTCCAGGGATAGTTTTCGGAATTTCTGTATCATATGTGGGTCCTCCGGGAGTGGGATGGAAAATATTTATCACTTAGTATATAGAAAATGAGGGGGAGATGCAAGAGGGGAGAGGAAGAAAATTGTGTTGCAAAATTAGGTTGTTGGCGGGCCGGTGAGAGTTCGACTGGATGTGCTGGGGATGCCAAGAGGAAGCCAGCTCCCGGGATCAGGCGCATCCAGTCGAACTCTCACCGGCTGGCTGGGGGACTGGAGGGAGTAAAGAGGTTGTTTTACTGGCAGGTCAAAGCACTTTTTTTGAGCGAGGGAAGAAGAAAGAGTCCGGGAGCGGGCGATTCTGTTTGGGGCCTTACAGGCGCGTTAGAGGGTGGTGGGATGACGAGGTGAAGTTTGGTGGCTTCGGGACGACTTTATTTAGGAAAAGAGCTGACTTGAAAAAGTAAATTCCAGTGCAACGGTAAATTCCACCGTGCATTAAAA
>OGFL01000803.1_pt1 | contig 27709 bp, 16 predicted proteins | sample 1570911 | NCBI WGS metagenome assembly OGFL01 (sample SAMEA2582050, study PRJEB24529) | metagenome | biome: Human gut stool | place: China | collected 2011 | reverse complement strand
AAATGAGGTTTTTGTTTGCTGTTTTTTTAGTCGTTTTCCGAGGTCTATTTGGGGATGAAAAAAAGTCCATCTCTTGGTAAGAGATAGACCGGCCTTCAAAATATACTATTTTACAGCCATTAAAAAAATACAAAGTTTAGAAAACTATCGCCTTTCTTAGCTTTTTTTACACGTTTACTTGGCATTATCTGTCTTTTTACCTACATTTGCAAGCGGTAGTCTATCTCTTACCAAGAGATAAACCGTATTGGGAAGATAAAATAATAGTAACGCAGGAATATGATAAGAATGATCCGTAGCTTGATGAAAATATGGCTCGTTGCGTATATGGCCTGTGGCTGTGTGGCCTGTCGGAGTAATAAAAAATCGCATCCCTTAGAAGGGGAAGCCGCTGTGTCGGTTCCCTGTTTGCGAGATATGGGTATCGTACGTCCGATTGCCGGATGGAGCCGGGAGGACAGTGATATGACCCGATTTAAATATCGTGACGGACGGATGGTCGGAGGCTACAGTACGGAATATGGTACTTTTGTAGTGGAGACTCATCCACTGGCGTTTCGGGTTTTCAAGGAAAAGAAGTCCGTAGCCACCGGTCGTGTCCGTGAGGTTTGTTTCAAGCCTGTTCGTGTCGCTCCGGAAGGCCATGTGGTTTATATGGAATTCAACGGCATGGAGCAAGAAGCGGTAAACGGCGGAAAAGTCCGTCCTTTTTGGGGAGAGGTTTCGGCTTCTTACGATTCCGAGGGATATATAACCGAAATGAACTACCATCGTGAAAACAGTTCGGGCTGCAGAGAAACCGGCGTGGCGCGGTACACTTGGAAAGACGGGAATCTGGAGACGGTGGTTTCCGATGTCTCCCATACGAACAATCTATACGAGAAACATGAGATTTATACTTTTGGTTATGACATGCAGGATTCCCTGAAGTTGAATCCCGGTATCTACCTCCAAGAGATGAACTGTTTTCCGGGGCTTTATGATTTTATTTGGTATGCCGGACTGTGGGGGAAGACCACCCGTCACATTCCGCAGACGGTCACATACGAAAAGGTGGGAGACGGAGAAAATCGCAGCGAAACGCAGTCTCTCACATTCACCCTCCAACCGGAAAAGAATGCTGCGATACTGTCTTACGGTGGAGTCCCACGCTTTTCATTCGATTACTTTCCCGTCAGTTGCCCCTGAACGGTGGTCCCATTATCGGCCTCGGCTGGTGACGGGACCTTTTTTAAAGGGGTAAAAGAAATACGGGCCGCTTCACAGCGACCCGTATTCTTTAGTTTTTTAGGTATTAGTTTTGTTTAAGGTAAAAAGATTGTTTTCAGGATAACGATGCAAAGATAAGGCCATTTTCAGGTGTGTGCAAATGAAAAACTATGCTATAAAACATATTTTGCGAAAAACACTGCATTTTCCTTAAAAATCTTTTAATCAGTTTCGTTTTTCAGTTTTTGCTGATGGTAAGCTACCATCCGGCCTATCGGTTCTCTGAGGATATTTCCTATCCGTATGCCGTATATTCCGGCGGTTTCCTCTAATTCTTCACGAAAAATGGCGGCTATGCTGCCCACGAAGTGTACGGCAAGCGGTCCGGGGCGGTAAGCCATGATGTTCCGTTCAAAAAAAGCTTTGAAACAGTCTGTGAGGATACGGTGGACGGCCGGGTGGGTACGGTGAGCTTTCAGGAAAGGCGTGAAGGAAGCCAGAAAACGGTTGGCCTCCGGTTCCCGGTACACTTTCCGGATAATGTCGGCTTCGTTCCATCCGTAGTTTTCCGCCAGTTTTCCGCTTAGTTCTTCGTCTAAAAGTCCTTTGAGCCAGTCGCCTATCAGGCGTTTGCCTAACGCCGTACCGCTGCCTTCGTCTCCTAAGATATATCCCAACGGGGACACATGTTGCACGATGTCCTGGCCGTCGTAACGGCAGGAGTTGGAACCGGTGCCCAGAATGCAGGCAATGCCGGCTTCGTGTCCGCATAAGGCCCGTGCAGCTCCCAACAGGTCGGAATGTACTTCGGCCGTAGAGCGGGGGAGGAGTCCGGTAAGAGCCTGTTCCATCTTGGTGCAGACGGAAGGCAAACATCCCGCGCCGTAATAATAGATATGGATTTCGGCTTCAGGGTCTTGAAGATGGGGCGTCAGCCGGGGCGGCAGTTCCGTTTGCAGGATTTCCCGGATGGCGGGAAGTTCCAACAGAGCCGGGTTGAGACCGTGCGTACGGAAAAGCTGAGGTTCCCGGTGGGGGACCGCCAGGCACCAGTCGGTTTTTGTAGAGCCTCCGTCGGCCACCAGCAAGGCCTTCCGTATGTCATGCTTTGTCTCCATGGTGATCTTTTTTTCCGAATTCCGGGTCTATTTTCAGCAGTGCGGTGACACCGACCGTCACCAGGCAACAGGCCATTACGATAAGGAAGAAGTGGAAGTAACCCACGGCTTCCTGCAATTCTCCGGCCACAGCGCCCGGCAACATCATCGACAGGGCCATGAAAGCCGTGCAGAAGGCATAGTGTGAAGTCTGTTGTTCTCCTTGCGAATAATATAGGAGGAACAGCATATAGGCGGTGAAGCCGAAACCGTAACCGAATTGCTCGATGAATACCATGGCGTTGATAAGCAGGAAATTCGTAGACTGGAAGTAACTCAGATAGACATATACAAGGTCCGGTAGCGTGATGCTCCATACCATCGGCCACAGCCACTTTTTCAGCCCGTCGTGCGAGGCGGCTATACCGCCTATGATGCCGCCGAGGGTCAGGCCGAGTACGCCTACCGTTCCCTGTACGAACCCTACTTCCTGCGTGGAAAGCCCCAGTCCGCCTTCGCTGACGGGTTTAATCATGAACAGGTTGGAAATCCGGATGAGCAATGCTTCCGGCAGACGGTAGAAAAGCATGAAAAGGACGGCAGCGACGGGCTGCGGTTTCCGGAAAAACGATGTGACGGTGAGCCAGATGTCTTTCAACAGCTTCCGGGCCGATACGGCTTTTCGTGTCCGGTCGCAGTCGGGGCGCGGCAAGTGGAAAAAGTGGTAGGCGGTCACGGCAATGAAGAATGCCGCCAGCACGTAGAAAGCGATGCTCCACGAGTAGGCGATGCGACGGGTGAAAGTTTCCAACGTGCCCGCCAGCATGATGAGCAGTCCGCTGCCCGCTATGGTAGCGATGCGGTAGAACGTACTTCTGATACCTACATACAGGCTTTGCTCGTGCGGGTCGAGCGCCAACATGTAAAAACCGTCGGCCGCGATGTCGTGGGTGGCACTGCTGAAAGCCATCAGCCACAGGAACATCAGGGTAAAGACGAGGAAATGGGCGGAGGGAAGCGTGAAGGCCACTCCGGCTATGGCAGCGGCGATGAGGAACTCCATGGCCAGTATCCACCATCTTTTGCTTTTGGCAAGGTCGATGAACGGGCTCCATAGGGGTTTGACGACCCACGGGAGGTAGAGTGCGCTGGTGTAGAAAGCGATTTCGGCGTTGGAAAGCCCCATGCGTTCGTACATGACGGTGGAGATGCTCATGACCGTTACGTAGGGCAATGCCTCGGCAAAGTACAGTGTAGGAATCCATTTCCATGGGTTCCGGTTCGGGGCTTCCGGCGTTTGCCGGTCGTCTATGGCGTACGGGTTTCTTTTCATAAAACTGTTAGGGGTAGACTTTCCGGATGGTGATTCCGTCATAATAATGTTTCAGGATTTCGTCGTAACGGTAACCTTTGGCTCCCATGACCGCCGCCCCGATCTGGCACATGCCCACGCCGTGTCCCCATCCGGCACCGTGGAGGACGAACCGGCCGGGAATGCCGTCGTGCAAATCCTCCTTGTCGACCACGAATGCCGAACTGAACAGGTGGGTACAGCTCAATACACGGCGTATTTCCAACTCCTTTCCGATGACGAGCGTCTCTTGTGTACCGACGATTTTCAGCCGGCTGATATGTCCGCCCCGTCCGCGCTCTACCGGGATGAGGTCGAGGATGCTGCCGAAGTCCGTTTTCAGATTTTCCGCGATGAGTCCGGACAATTCGTCTTGCGTATATTCCACGCGCCAACGGTAGAAGTCCGTCGTCTCCCGGTCGTAGTCGTTCAGCACTTGGCGGAGTATTTCTTCGTCTTCCGTATGGCAGAACGAAGGCGGGTTGCTCCGTATCCACTTTTCCGCCTCTTCTTCCCGGGTAAGGTCCGGCAGTACCGGACGGATGCCCGACAGGTTCTCAGGCGCAATGTCTCTGATACTGGTCAGGTAAGACAGATGCTTGTCTTCCCAGCAATATTCGAATTCTTCGGTCGCTCCGCCGCAGCATTTCGAGAAACGTGCGTCGCAGATGTCATCTCCCGACGTGAGGATTTGGCCGCGCGTGGCTTTGACGGCTTCCACCACGGCCTCGTTGCTGGCTCGTGTGATGCCCTGATAGCGTTGGCAATGGTCGTCGGCGCATACGTCGAATATCGTATGGTCTTCGCGGTCGTACCAGCGGATCAGTTCCCCGTCGCTTTTGCTGAACGAGAAGAATCCACGGTCGTGGTTACTCAGTTGTTTGCGTTTTTCTATCTGGGCATAGAGCCAGCTCCGGCTGATGACGGCCGATGCTTTCAGGAACTCGGGAGAGGCGGAGGCATTCATTTCGCTGGAAATGACACTGATGAGGTAATCTTCTACCGGCAACACGTTGATGGCCGTGATTTTTTCTTCTTCCACCACTAATTTCAATGTGCCGCTGAAGATTTGCGTCTCTTGCCGTTCCCAATGGAATTTAATGCCGATCGTCACGTCGTAAAGCGAGAAAGAAGCTTTGTTTTCCTGTGGGGTAAAAGTCAGTTCCCGGTATAGGTTTCCATTCCACAGGATGCCTCCTTCGCTGCATTCCACCGTTTGCTCGCCCCTTACGAGGCTGCCTTTGGCCGAGTAGGTGGCGTTGAGAGAGAAACGAATGCGTTGCCGGCTCATGATGCCTACGCTGACCTCGGGTTCCGTGCCTTCATGAAGCCGTTCAGGAGCCGTGCGTGGCTCCGTGTTTTCCGTGCCGTCTTTCTTCAGATGACGGGTGAACTGCCCGATGACCGGCTGCAGCTCTTCCTCGCTCAGCGTCACTTCACGCAGAAGGTCCGTAGCCAGTCCGGCCGTGAGGGTTCGGAAATCTTTTTCTCGCGGTGTGATGAGCAGCCCGCCCATATCCAAGGCTCCGGGGCTGACGAGCAGTTGATGCCCGCCGGTCTGTCCGTAGCAAGCCGGTCTGTGTTTCTTGCGTGGGAAAATCAAGATGACGATTTCGTCTTCGCGTCCGGCGTTCCAGGATTGCCGCCAGCAAAGGATATTCATACGCGGTTCGCTTTCCCCGTCGCAGAGCGGAAGGGCATAGTAGAGTTTTTCAAAAAGCAGGCAGGGATGTTCCGACGGACGGGTTCGGATGACAAATACCGGACAGATATAACTTTTGAGGATGTAAAGTCCGCAGTTGGCGTTCTGCATCATGATTTCCTCGATGCTCTCTTCTTCGGCCGGTTGCAGAGGATAGAGTTTTTCCATCCCCATTTCGTAACTTTTCCAGTCTCGTTCGATGGGCAGCACGCCCCGTTTCCCGGCCTGGAAGTGCATGTGGTCGGGGGCTGAAGCGCCGCATACGGGGCCGTTGTAGAAAAAGACAGCTTCCGGTATGTTCCAGGCCATGTTGCGCAAGGTCTTGAAGTGAGGCAGGATGCTTTGCGGAGTATGTCTCCGTGCCGGAATGGTAAAGTGTTCCGGTAAGATGGGATAAGGGTTCACCAACAGTTGATAATGTCCTTCTATGGGTAGGGCATGTTGTGCCTCCGGGCGGTTCAGGTCGCAAAGAAAACACGGGCGTGCGGCCAAGGCTTCGGCAGAGATGCTGGCTCCGGTCGAGGTCATGCGCGCCGGATTGAACTGGGCGGTCAGCGTATGGTCGCCGATGACCAGTTCCTTGGTCTCCGCTTTTTGCAGGTCTTCGTAACGTTGCCGAGCTTCGTCCCAGTCCTCTAATTGCTTGCGGAAGAAAGCCTGCATTTCTTCGGGATTCAGCGGATGTGCCCACAGTCGGTTCAACCGGCGGCGGGCTTCTATCTCGATAGTACGCAACCGATCCTTATAAAGATTGTGGGCATTGACTTTTTCTATGCTCAGTGCCGCGTCGGAATTGCCTTCCCAGCGCCGGCACAAGTAGAGTTCTTCATAAATGCGCCCGATGCGGTAGTAGCGTGAAAAGCATAAGCCGAGCGCATAATCTTCCCCGTAACTGGTGTTCGGGATTTGCAGCTTCCTCAGAATCGGAGTGAAGAAAGCGCGCGGGGCGCCCAGTCCGTTGATGCGCAAGGCATTGTTGCGGCCGTTTTCGGATGTCCATTCCTTGTGGTCTATCAGGCCCGGCGGCAGAGTTTGCAGGGAGAAGTCTGTCATGCGGTAGGCTCCGATGACCATGGCCGCCTTTTCATGATAAAAAGTTTGTATGATGCGTTGCAAAGTCTGTGGAGAGCTGTACAGGTCGTCCGAATCCAACTGGACGACGAAGCGCCCGCAGCGCGGGTGATGTACGGCCAAGTTCCAACAGCCTCCGATACCTAAGTCGCTGCGTTCGGGGATAAGGTGGACGACGCGAGGGTCACGGGCGGCATAACGCGCGATGGCTTCCGTCGTTCCGTCTGTGGAATGATTGTCCGCCACGATAAGGTTGAAATCGAAATCTGTTTCTTGGGACAGCACGCTGCGGATGGCATCTTCGATAGTACGGACCCGATTGCGTACCGGAATGACGACGGTGGCCTCACAGGGAAAATCTTCGGTACGGAAGTCTACCTCGTCGAATTCATCGGGAGCCAGATAAGCCCCGATTTGCTTCAGGTGCTCCGTGCAGGCTTTTTCCATTTCGATTTGCACGGTGCGGTTTTTCGGGTCTACGTAGTCGAAGTTTTTCTCTCCGCTTTTCCGGGCGTCGGTTTCCGTTTTCGTATAAAGGAGTTCGTTTAAATGGAACAACTCGCCGTGACGGCTCAGATACAGACGTAAGTCATACCATCCTGCGAAATGATAGTCGGGCAAATTCTCTTGTCCGGCGTATGCTTTCAGGGCTTCGGTACGTATCAGGACCAACGGGCCGAAGTCGAAATCGTCGCGCAGGCTGCCCTTTTGGTAGTCTATGAGCGGATGGGGTTGCCGTGTCCCGTCCTGTATGGCGTAGTGGTCGGCATAAAGCAAGTCGGCACGGGTGTCGTCGGCCACACGCAACAGTCGGTCGAGGGCATGGAATCCCAGTTCCAGCGGCGAGGCTTTGTGATAGAACAAGCAGTATTCGGCCTCGCAGAGGCGAGCCATGTCCAGGATAGTCTGTGTACTGAAAATCCCGTCGGTATGTAACGGCAGGCAGGTCTCCGGCAGGATGGCCCCGACGCCTGCGGGGCATAGCCCGTAGATACGGCCTGTCCATCCGCTGTCGCGGAGTTCCTGTACCAGTCCGGCGGTTTGATTTTCCGTTCCGCAAGGGAGGAAACAGTCTATTCGTGGAGAATGTGATGACGATTTCATGTGGTAATTTATGTATTATAGCGTGCAAATATACTAATAGAAGTCCAATATAGTGGAAAGTTTTCTCTTTTTTCCGTAACTTTGCCTGTAAAATAAAGGAGAAGAGATAACCGTGGAGGATAAGATAGCATTATTGGGCATGACGCTGGCGGAGTTGAAGGCCGTGGCGGGAGAAATCGGTATGCCGTCCTTTGCCGCCCGTCAGATGGCGGAATGGCTGTATGGGAAGAAGGTGGCTTCCATTGACGAAATGACCAATATTTCGGCGAAGAACCGCTGTTTGTTGAACGAACGTTATACCGTGGGCTGTGCGGCACCGGTGGACGGTCAACGCTCGGCAGACGGGACTGTGAAGTATCTGTACTGTACGGCGGCGGGCGGATATGTGGAGACGGTGTATATCCCCGATGGCGACCGGGCTACGCTTTGCGTGTCTTCTCAGGTGGGGTGCAGGATGAACTGCCGTTTTTGCATGACCGGAAAACAGGGCTTTTCCGGACAATTGACGGCAACCGATATCCTGAACCAACTGTATTCGCTGCCGGAGCGCGACACCCTGACCAATGTGGTGTTCATGGGGCAGGGAGAACCGTTGGACAATCTGGATAACGTGTTGCGCGCCACGGAGATTCTGACAGCCGATTATGGCTATGCCTGGAGTCCTAAGCGCATTACGGTGTCTACCGTCGGACTGCGCAAGGGGCTGAAACGTTTTTTGGACGAGAGTGAATGTCATCTGGCAGTCAGCCTGCATAACCCGTTTGCCGACCAGCGTGCCCGGTTGATGCCGGCCGAGAACAGTTACGCCCTGCGGGAAATCGTGACGTTGCTCCGGGAGTACGACTTTACGCATCAGCGTCGTCTTTCTTTCGAATATACGATGTTCGAAGGGGTGAACGATACCCCGGCGCATGCCAAGGAACTCTTACGCTTGCTCGACGGATTGGAGTGCCGGATGAATCTGATTCGTTTCCATCCTGTTCCCGGTGTGGACTTGAAGGGGACGTCGGAGGAAGGCATGTTGCGCTTTCGGGATTATCTGACCGGACACGGACTTTTTTCTACCATCCGGGCATCGCGCGGACAGGATATTTTTGCCGCTTGCGGGTTGTTGAGCACGGCGAAGCAACAAGGTGTGGAACTTTAATAAACAGAATAGGACTATGAAAAGGAAATTGGAATGTCGGTGGGCATTATGGTGCGGAGTGTGGATGGTCATAACGCTTCTGGCGGCTTGCGACCGTTTGACCAAACCTACCTCCAGCGGACGCCCGTACGAGGTGCTGGTCGTAGTGGACGACCAGTTGTGGCAACGGCCTGCCGGGAGGGCTTTGTTTGATGTGTTGGATACGGATGTTCCCGGCCTGCCTCAACCGGAGCGTTCTTTCCGTATATCCCAGACCACCCAAAAACGTTTCAGCCAGGTGCTGAACATATTCCGTACGATTATCAAGGTGGATATAGACCCGACGCAATATACGCAAACCAAAATGAAGTTTACGCGCGATGTGTATGCCCGTCCGCAAGTCGTGCTGACTATTCAAAGTCCGAATGAAAAGGACTTTGCCGCTTTTGTGAAGAAGAACTCCCGGTCCATTATCGACTTTCTGGTGAAGGTGGAAATGAACCGCCAGATTAACGAATTGGAAGAGAAACATTCGGAAGCCGTATCGCAGTTGGCGGAGGAGATCTTCAAATGTCAGTTATGGGCGCCTGCCGAAATCAAGAGTTACAAGAAAGGAAAGGATTTCTTCTGGGCATCTTCCAACACGGCCTCGGGATTGGTGAACATCTGCATGTATTCCTATCCCTACGAAGGTCCCCGGACGTTTAATAAACAATATGTGCTGGCCAAGCGCGATTCGGTGATGAAAGCGAACATTCCCGGTACGGAGCCACGCATGTATATGGCCACCGATACCCTCTGCACGTCGGTGAAACCCATTACCGTGAAAGGGGAGTATGCCATGGAGACCCGCGGACTGTGGAAGATGGAGCATGATGCCATGGGCGGTCCGTTCGTCAGTCATTCCCGGGTGGACACGTTGAACAACCGTGTGGTGGTGGCGGAAGGCTTTGTTTATGCACCGGAGAAAATGAAGCGGGGATTGATCCGTCGGTTGGAGGCTGCGTTGTACACCCTTTGCTTGCCGGGTGAGCAAGCCCGTGAATTGAAAGCCAGCATACCCGAAGTCAGCGTGGTGGCAGGAAAAGAACAAGAATAAAATCAGAAACGAAAGATATGAAGAATGGTAAGATCTTGGTGGGGATAACCCACGGTGACATAAACGGTGTGGGATACGAGATTATCCTGAAGCTTTTCAGCGAACCGATGATGTTGGAGTTGTGTACACCTATTATATATGGTTCGCCCAAAGTGGCCACTTATCACCGTAAGGCGATGGAACTGACGACAAATTTCGTCACGATACAGAAAGCGGATGAGGCCGTGGAGGGGCGCTTGAATCTGGTGGACTGTTTGACGGACGAGGTGAAGATCGATTTCGGACAGCCTTCGGCCGAGAGCGGCAAGGCGGCTTTGGCGGCTTTGGAAAGGGCTATGGCGGATTATCGCGAGGGGCTGTTCGACGTATTGGTGACGGCGCCCATCAACAAGGCGACGATTCAGGGCGACGGTTTCCATTTCCCCGGACATACGGAATATATACAGGAGCGCGCCGGGGAAGGCCGGGAGGCACTGATGATTTTGATGAATGATGTGCTTCGCGTGGCTTTGGTGACCACACATTTGCCGATCCGCGACGTGGCGCAGGCGATAACCAAGGAAGCCGTAATGCAAAAAATCCGTATCTTCCATGAGGCGCTGCGCAAGGATTTCAATGTGTCGAATCCGCGTATTGCCGTATTGGCGTTGAACCCCCATGCCGGTGACGACGGTCTGTTGGGTACGGAGGAAAGGGATATTATCCGGCCGGCTCTCCAGGATATGGAGAAAGAAGGCGTCTTCTGTTTCGGCCCTTATGCGGCCGACGGCTTTTTCGGGAACCGTACGTACGAGCATTTCGACGGTGTGCTGGCCATGTACCACGACCAGGGATTAGCACCGTTCAAGGCGCTGTCTATGACGGACGGGGTGAATTATACGGCCGGGCTGCCCATTGTCCGTACCTCTCCCGACCACGGTACGGCTTACGATATCGCCGGACAGGGAAAGGCCGACGAGGCATCTTTCCGCCAGGCGGTCTATGCGGCATTGGATGTGTACCGCAACCGTGTCCGTTACGAAGAGGCGTATGCCCATCCTTTGCGCAAGCAGTATCACGAGCGTCGTGACGACAGCGACAAACTCAAACTGAACGCTCCGGAAGAATAACATGAAGCCTCTCTACCGTAACGTGTTTCTGGCCATCGGCGTGGTGGCCATTATCATTATGCTCTGCACTTCGGACCTGTCCTATTCGGAATTATGGGACAACGTCCGTCGGGCGGGATATTGGTTTCCTGCCGTCATCCTCTTATGGGTCTTTCTTTATCTGGCCAACGCCTGGTCGTGGTCGGTCATCATCCACGACGGGGCGGCACCGAAAGTGCCTTTTCTGAAGATTTATAAGTACACGATCAGCGGTTATGCGCTGAACTACGTCACTCCGGTGGGACTTCTCGGCGGAGAGCCTTACCGTATTATGGAACTGACACCGTACGTAGGGGCGGCCAAGGCGACATCCAGCGTGATTCTGTATGCCATGATGCACATCTTTTCCCATTTCTGTTTCTGGACTTTCTCCATCCTCCTTTACTTGTGGCTCTATGGCCGGGAAATGTCGGCCGGAATGGCGGTGTTCATGGTCGTCTGTTCCGCCTTCTGCGGTACGGGCATTTACTTTTTCCAGAAAGGATATAAAAACGGACTGGCCATGAAAGCCTTGCGCCTGTTGGCCCATGTACCCGGATTGAAGTCCCGTCTGCGGCGGTTCATCGACACGCGGGAAGAGTCCATACGGAAGGTGGACAGCCAGATAGCCGCCTTGCACGCACAGCGCAAGTCCACGTTCTATCTGTCGTTGTTCATAGAGTTCGCCGTGCGGGTGGCCGGTTGTCTTGAAATCCAGTTCATCTTGTTGATACTGACCGACCATGTTTCCTTTTGGGATTGCGTGCTGATACAGGCATTCACGTCGCTTTTTGCCAATTTGTTTTTCTTTATTCCGATGGGGATGGGCGCACGTGAAGGCGGCTTCGCGTTGGCTGTGGGCGGACTTTCCCTGGCCGGCGCCTACGGTGTTTATACCGGTTTGATTGTCCGTCTGCGCGAACTGGTGTGGACGGCCGTCGGTTTGCTGTTGATTAAGTTGGGCAACAAGTCAGCTTAGTTTTTCTTAAATTAATACGGTTAAAGTTGTGTCCCACGGGATTTTTTATGTAATTTTGTCGACAATCGCATTTGGGTAGAAGATATGAATACATCCGACGTTCAGGCACAGAAAAGAAGATATGGTATCGTGGGCAATTCGGAAGGGTTGAACCATGCAGTGGACATTGCTTTGCAGGTGGCCAAGACGGACTTATCCGTATTGATCACCGGAGAGAGCGGCGTGGGAAAGGAAATCATTCCCCGTATTATCCACGACAACAGCCTGAGAAAGACGAAGAAATACTTTGCCGTGAATTGCGGTTCCATTCCTGAGGGAACGATAGATTCCGAATTGTTCGGTCATGAGAAAGGAGCTTTTACCGGGGCGATAGGAGAGCGCGAAGGCTATTTCGGGGCGGCCAACGGAGGTACGCTGTTTCTCGATGAGGTGGGAGAGCTGCCCTTGGCCACGCAGGCGCGCTTGTTGCGTGTGCTGGAGACGGGCGAATACATCCGGGTCGGTTCGAGCGACGTGCGCAAGACGGACGTGCGCATCGTGGCGGCTACCAATGTCAACATGGCGCAGGCCATCCGCGACGGCCGTTTCCGTGAGGACCTGTTCTACCGCCTGAACACGATTCCCGTCAAGATGCCGGCTCTTCGCGAACGGGGGGGCGACGTGGTGTTGCTCTTCAAGAAGTTTGCGATGGACACGGCGGAAAAGTATAATATGCCGGATCCGGTGGAACTGACGGAAGCAGCCCAGGAAAGGCTGAAAAGATATTCGTGGCCGGGAAACGTCCGCCAACTGAAGAACGTGACGGAACAGATTTCCATCCTCTCTCCGGAGCGGATAATTACTCCTGAAATCTTGTCCGGTTATATCCCCGAAGATCCGGTGACGCACGACATCGTGCCGTTGAACAAACGGAACGAAGGCCATAGTTTTGAAAATGAACGCGAGTTGCTGTACAAGATACTTTTCGATTTGCGCAACGACGTGACGGAGCTGAAAAAGCTGGTGCACGGGCAGCGGGTGGATCATGAGCGGTCTTCTGCCCCCCAGGTTGTCGAACAGCCGATAACCTACTATCAGCCGGACGTCGCTTACCCTGTGGCTCACGCGGCCAAAGGAGCGGATGAATTCCAGACTCCGGAAGAGTATGTGGAAGAGGCCGTGTCGTTGAACGACGTGGAACGCCAGATGATAGTGAGGGCTTTGGAGAAGAACCGGGGCAAGCGTCGCAAGGCCGCCCAGGAACTGAACATCTCCGAACGTACGCTTTATCGTAAAATAAAGGAATATGGTTTGGATAAAGAGGATATTTAAAAGCAAAGCGGTCGGGCTTCTGTCTTGTGTCTTTTTTTTGGTGGCCTGTTCCATCTCCTATAAATTCAACGGGGCATCCATCGACTATACGAAAACCAAGACGATACAGATTTCGGCTTTCCCCATCCGTTCTGCATACGTATGGGCGCCCATGCAGTCTATTTTCAGCAACCAACTGACCGATGTCTTTGCCCGCCAGACCAAGTTGAGGCAGGTGAACCGTAACGGGGATTTGCAGCTTTCGGGTGAGATTGTGGAATACAGCCAGTTCAACAAGGCCGTGTCTGCCGACGGGTTTTCGTCGCAGGTGCAGTTGAAGATGACGGTGAATGTCCGTTTTGTGAATAATGCCAACCACAACGAGGATTTCGAACAGAAGTTCAGTGCCACGTCCCAGTATGATTCGTCGCAGCAACTGACGGCCGTACAGGAAGAACTGGTGACCCAGATGGTGAAGGATATTGTAGACCAGATATTTAATGCAACCGTAGCGAATTGGTAAGGATATGGATTTGAACTTATCGGATTATATCAAGCATCCGGAGAGACTGGATAAGGAAACGTTGCCCCGCCTGGAAAAGCTGGTCGGTGACTATCCTTACTTTCAGCCGGCCCGTCTGCTCTATTTGCGCAATCTGTACCTCTTGCACGATGCGGCTTTCGACCGGGAGCTTCGTCGCGCCGCCTTTTTTCTGCCCGACCGTAAAGCCTTGTTCCGTTTGATAGAAGGCGTAAACTATCGGTTCGAACCCGTCAAAAAGTATCAGACGAAAGCCGAGAAGGCGGGAGAGGTGGAAGAGGACCGCACCTATTCGCTCATAGACAATTTTCTGGCCAACTTGCCGGAGGAGAAGCCCCACCGTCCGAAACCGGTGGATGCCTCTACAGACTATATGGCATATCTGATGCAGAGCGAAGACGCTCCCGATACGATTACGGCAGTGCCCCGCATGCAGCATCAGGAACTGATAGACGAATTTATCGGGCAAGGGGATAAACGCATCGTACTGAATCAGGATGCCGACAGCGAGTTGCAGACTCCCGCTCTTCCCGCCGAGGGTGAAAACGAGGAGGACGAGGACTATTTTACCGAAACATTGGCTAAAATTTATATAAAACAAGGCCGATATACCAAAGCGATGGAAATTATAAGGCGGTTAAGTTTGAAATATCCAAAAAAAAACCGTTACTTTGCAGACCAGATTCGTTTCTTGGAGAAATTGATAATAAATAATAAAAATAAAAAATCGTAAACATGTACACAGTATTGGTTGTTCTCATCGTCATTCTTGCCATTCTGATGTGTCTGGTTGTACTCATTCAGGAGTCCAAAGGTGGAGGTCTCGCTTCCAGCTTCTCCGCTTCCAATCAGATTATGGGCGTGCGCAAGACGACGGATGTGATTGAAAAAGTGACTTGGGGATTGGCTGCCGCCATGGTCGTATTGAGCGTGGTTTCGGTATTCTTCATTCCCAAGGTGGCTACGGAAGAGTCTGCCATGATGAAGGCGGCCACCGAGCAAAAGGCCGTAAATTCCAACAACTTGCCGGGATTCGGTGCCAGCCAGCCGCAGCAACAGGCTGCTCCGGCCGGACAAGCTCCGGCACAGCAGGCACCCGCGCAATAAGGCGGAAGCCGGTCGTTTGACGACGGGGGAGGGCCGGAAGCTTTCCTCCGGATAATAAAAGACAGAAGTACAAAAGAACATAAGGAGGGTATCGATTTCCGCAAACGGAATTTGAAAAATTAAACCTTATGTTCTTTTGTATTTTTGTCTTTCTTGTTTTTGTTTACGTACTTTCAGGCCTTCCATCCCACACCAGAGTTTTTCAAAAAATATCCTTCATCTTTCAGGTGCTATGGTAAGAATCTCATAATGTTTGTGTTACGGGCTGAAGGATGTTTCAGGTATCCTTCAGCCGTGCTTCAATTCGTTCTCAGCCGAATGATAAAACGTTTGGCTGAGAACGATAAAAAGTTTGGCGCAGAACGTTTTGTCGTTCTCAGTCATGAAGGAAAGCTGAAAGATGACCCTTTTATCCTTCAACCCGTAATATGTTGTATGACAATGTTTTATCATGTAACCTGAAAGATGAAGGATATTTTTTGGAAAACTCTGGTGTGGGAGTGTGAAGAATAAGAATAATATGATGTTTATAATGTTTTTTAAAAAAAATATCGAGAAAATTTGTTTGTTTTGTTTATAACCTCTATATTTGTCCTGTAATATTATCCAAATGAGATGATGAAAAACGAACTTGCATATAGAAACCGGAAAGGCACCACGCTGTGGAGCCCGTTGTCGGTAGCGGTGTGCAAGGACGAAAAATATCGTTTTTTGGCTATTTTGTGGGGTAAGGTATGTGTTTTTAATTGTATTTTTAACAAATTATATTTGGCTGTTCCAAATATTTGTGTAAACACACACACACACACACACACACACACACACACACACACACACACACACACACATGTAAATCATGTAATATCTTATTGTCTTTTGTGGGTAAGCCCCATGCCGTTCCGGCATGCCGGGCTGTTGGCATACGGCTCGCTTTCATTTGAAGGCGGGCTTTCACGTATATTCTATAAACTGAAAACCATGATGAAGAGCAAACGATTTCTTTTATGTTTGCTGGGGCTGTGCAGTTGGTTTATCACCGTTCAAGCACAGACCGTAGCGTTAAAGACTGATTTGGTGAATTGGGCTACCGCTTCGTTTAACCTGGAACCGGAAGTGAAGGTGGGGCGCAAGTCTACGATGGCTTTGGGGCTTTCGTGGAATCCCTGGACGTTTTCCGACAACAAGAAGTGGCGCCACTTGCGGGTGCAGCCCGAGTACCGTTACTGGATATGCCGCCCCTTCGGCGGGCACTTTCTGGGGCTTCATGCTTCCTACACACGGTTTAACGTGGGTGGGGTGAAGGTGCCTTTCGGCCTGTTGCCCAAATTGGAGGACGAACGTGTGCAAGGTAACGAATGGGCGGTAGGTCTGGGCTACGGCTACCATTGGATTCTGAGCCGCCATTGGAGTTTGGAGGCCGAGTTGGGCTTAGGGTATTCTTTTGCCGATTTCGATGCCTATGAATGCCGTAAGTGCGGTGACATGTTGGAAGACCGCATTACCCACCGTTTTGTGCCCACCAAACTGTCCGTGTCTTTTATTTATGTGTTTAAGTAAAGCCTACCGAAGATGAAGAGAAACAATATTATACAGGTCTGGATGGGAACCATTGCTTGGTGTCTGTTTTCCTGTCCGTTGTCGGCTCAACAAGTGGTGCCGACGGGTAAACCCGTGTTGTCATGGCAAGACAGCACCCGGCTCAACGTGTCTTTTTCCGTGACTGCCGGTGAGGTAAAGGTTACTTCGGACGACCGTCTGATTCTTACGCCGCGCCTGACCGCACCGTCCGGCGATACGTTAAGGCTGGCGCCGGTAGAGTTGGCCGGCAAGCGCAACCGTCGCTATTTCGACCGCCGTGCCGATTTGCGCGGTGAGGAGCGTGCCGAAGTCATCGCGGCTTCCGACACCTTATATTATAATAAGGTGGTGGAGGTGGAACCTTGGATGCGTACTTCCGACCTTTCGCTTGCAGTAGACTGCGAGTTTGAAAACTGTTGCGACGTGCGGCCTTTGGCGGCATTGCCTTTGGGAACGACCCGCTGGTTCACTCCGAAACCGGAAATCGTGATGCCGGTGTTGAGCGTGGCCGAGCAAATCGCCCGGCGCGACCCGATACTGAAACCTATCAGCGAATACAAGCCTTATACACGCGACCTTCCTCTGCGCAAGATGAAAGATGCGCTCTATGTGCATTTCCCCGTGAGCAAGTGGGACTTGCGCGAAGATTTCCGCGAGAACGAGGCTACGCTGGAACGCATCGTGGACATCATGCGGCGCGTCAAGGCCGACAAGACCTCTTCTATTGTGAAAGTGGTGATAGTGGGATTGGCCTCTATCGAAGGTACCGTGGCGTTCAACGAGCATTTGTCCATACGGCGTGCCGAGGTGCTGAGGGACTATCTCGATGCCCGGGTGGATATGCCGGACGAAGTATACGAAGTGATAGGAGGCGGTGAAGGCTGGGCCGATATGCGCGACATTATCGTAGAGAGCAACTTGGAAGAGCGGGAGGATCTGCTGCAAATTATCGACAATACGCCCGATGCGAACTTGCGTGAGCAGCGCATCCGCAAGCTCAACGGCGGACGGGCTTATGAATATCTGAAGCAGGCGGTGCTTGCCGACCAGCGTAATTCGGGTTATATCAGTGCCTACTATGAAGCTGTGCCCGATAAGGCGGCCGAGGCCATCAATAAAGCCGTGGCACTGGTGCGCGACGGGCGCGATGCCGAGGCGGTGGCCCTGCTCGAACCCTTGGAAGACGAACGCAAATGGAACACGTTGGGCGTGGCCTATTTCAAGACGGGTCGCCGGGTCGAGGCCATACAGTGCTTCGAACGTGCCGTCAAGGCGGGCGATGCCGAAGCCCTGCGTAACTTGAAGGGCTTGCGCGAGGCTAAACTGATTGAATAACAAAAACATAAATATATGTGTTATTAAATTAGTATTAATCATTTAAATTTTAAAACTTATGAAGTTTAGAAATGGAATGTACTTGTTTGCTACAGCTATCGTAGTGGGTACAATGGGATTGGCATCCTGCTCAAACGAAGAGGATGTCGTGGCTGGTGGCGAAGAGCAGGGCGTAACCAGCAAGGTGACATTGGGTGTGCATGTCAACGGTGGCGTGAACAAGAAAGCGTCACAGGGTGATGTAAACTTGGGCGGTGCGATAGCCGATATCACCAATATTGTGGTGGTTCCGATGGCCAATGGTGTTTATCAGATGCCTATCGGTTTTGGTAACCTTACTCAAACTACACAGTCTAAGGTTATGGAAGCTTCTTTGTTGACCACGGTAAACGAATTCATGGTGTATGGTAATATACCTGCGGCTGTTGCCGGTACCGGTCAGTTTGCGCCATTCGAATATTCTGTGCCTTCTACCCAGGAGGATGTGGATGAGAATTTGGCAGATAATGGATTTACAGCCCCACTATGTGGCCCTATGGCTTTGATTTATGGTGCTGATGCTAAGACGTTCGCCACTGCTACCGATGCGACAGCAGAAAATTTCTGGCTTACTGCAGGTGGTGCTACATGGACTGCCGATCAGACTGTTATTACTGACGCTACCAAAGGTATCAAGATCGACGGTGTGAAGTATCAAGTGGGTGTGCTGGCTTCCAAAGTGTTCGAGAACACGAAATGCGATGTTGATGCTCCTGAGTTCGATACTCCGGACGGTAAGGAAGCTTTGACGGCTGACAACTGGGAAACAGAAATCTGTGAAAATATGAAGCTGACCGGTGTGTTTGTTGGAAGTCAAACCAATGTAATCAACGATAAACTTGCTTGGAGCGGTGATGCTTGGTTGACAGACGTAGCTCCTTCATCTGCTACGGTTACTCGCGCTACATTTGCAGACGGAGCATGGGCTGATGTGACCGGTAAGATTGCAGCGGTAGAAACTGACGGAACTCAGGTAGTAGCCGGCGCAGACTTCTACACCGTGGTAGCTCCTGATGCAGACAAACTCATCACGGTATCATTCCAGTTCCAGAACAACACGGGACGTACGCTGACTTTGAATAACGGTGTACAAGTGGCCGACGGAGCGTATGCTTACTATTCAGTGAAGCTGAACAATAAAGACGGTAAAGACGTATTCTCCGCAGCTACCACCACTATCCTGAACGCCAGAATTACAGACTGGGGTAACGGAACTCCGACTCCTCCGCTTACTGCCGACGTGGTTATCGGTGTTGAATTCGATGTAAACTGGGCAGCCGGTTTGTCTTATGAATTCGATATCTAATATTTGATTATCGGTAAGTAACCTCTCATTAAAACCATGCGCGGCCAAGGCCGCGGGCCGATAAGTGCCGCGCGTGGTTTCTGCTAAACAAATTGAAAAAGAAAAACTTAAAGGTGATTCTTATGAAACCTATGAAGATGACAGATATGTATAAGTGGATATGGTGTGCCGGAATGGCTTTGTCGTTGACGGCCTGTGTGGATGAAGATTTGTCCGGCTGTCCCGTAGATGTGGAGATGAGGGAAATCACGGTTTCCTATCAAATCGACTTGGAACAAGGGCTGGATCCCGAATTCGACGCCAGATTGTTGTCTCTTCATCTGGGTTTCTGGAATTCGCCGCAAAACCTTTACCGTGACCTTGTGTTCCAGCCCGAAGACATGCCCGAGGAGCTGTTCTTCAAGGTGACGCTCCCTGTGGACAACTACAACCATTTGGCTGTGGCCAACCACAATAACGACCCTGTGGGAGGTGGGTTACACGCGTTTGACAACGTGTTGGAAAATGTGGCGGTGGAAGAAACGCCCTTAGCTCCGGATACCATCAAGGCCTTGGCCTATCCTCCTTTTACCGGAGTGTTGAGCATGAAGATGGAGGAAGAAGAAACGAATCATTATACCGTATGGATGAGTCCGGTGGTGGGCAAGGTGAAACTTCACGTACACCATCCCGAGACAATGAAAAATATTAAATGTTACCTCGCACGCACACGGCAAGGATTCTTGTGTTGGGAGGGAACTTATATCAACAACGACCGGTTGAGAACCGATGCTACGGACTTTAAAGTGACCGAAGCGGAACAGCTCACCGAATTTGCTTTCTACTGCTATCCCAGCAAAAACAATGAAGTATATCGCAGGGGAACAGTCGAAGACACACAGTGGAAACTGTATTTTTATTCAGAGTATAAGAACAGAATTGTACAACATATATTTACCGTGAAAGAGCCTATTGAGGCAGGGCGTGTGCTGGATGCCACGTTTACCATAACCGAAGAGGGCGGAGAGGCCATAGACGTGACAGCCGGTGTGGAAATCAATACCGACTGGAAGCCGGGCAACGATTATGAATGGGAAATGTAAACCTTAGGAAGAGAGGAGAAACAAGATATGAAAGGACATTGGAATAAAATCTTGGGATGGGGCTTATGGCTTGGGCTGTGCTTTCCTCTTTTGATGGCGTGCGGCAACGAGGATGAAATACCCAGCGCAGAGTCGGTTCGAGAGAAGGATTGCGAAGTATCGGTGGGCATCAGGTTGAATACGCCCGTACTGAGAGATATGGGCGATCCGGGAACATCGCCGGGAGATGAAGCGGCCAACTGGGATAAACTGGATTTGTTCTTGGTGTACGACTGGGGACAAGTGTTGCAATATACGCTGACGCGGGAACAACTGGAAGCCGCTAACCCACATCAGTTCAATGCCTATGCCGGAACGTTGAAAGGGCTTTACGGGGTGGCTTACCGGACGGTGGCGGGTGCTCCGGCTGTGTCGGCCTCGAGCGAAGAAGCCATCAAGAACTTGAGAACGGCGGCGTTGAGCGGCATGACTTCAGAGGACAAAAAGGATTATATGTTCAGTTTGTTCAGCGGGAGCAGGTTCGAGGATGAAGACGGTTTGCCGATGGAGATTAAGAAAGAAGGACGGACGGAACTGAACATCACGCTGTCTCGTTTGATTACGAAAGTGGATGTGCAATGGGATGTGGAAGATGCTTACACCAGTGGAAAGTATACCGTGGTGAAGATGAACGAAATCGAATTTTTCGGTTTGGACAGTGGCTTGTTTTTTCCTGAAAATGAAACACAAGTTCTACCCTCTATCGCGGACGGACAACCGGAGCCGGAGGGCATCTATAAGTCGGCCTATATGGCAGACAGTCCCATCAGCGAGCGCAACGGACGCACTTATTTCTATACCTTCCCCGGAGTGGCGAACAAATTCCGGTTCCGGGTAGATTATGTGAATGATAACGTGTCGAACGGCTTGAAAAACTATATTGCCACTTTCAATGATAAATTGGGTAGGTCGACCTGGCATAAGGTGAATATCACCGTGAAAGGGGAAAGTTTCACCGGGAATGGCAACATTTCCCTTAACCCGTCTACACCGATATCAAAGTAAAAACCGTAAAAACCTAATAGAATGAATATATTGTCTACATATTTATCAGATAGCAAGAAAACGGGGACAAGGTTTCTCGGTACGCTTGCGTGCATGTGTGGCCTGATGTCTGCACTTACGGCTACGGCACAAGATTTCTATGTAACGCCGGATGGGCAGGCTCCGACAGATTATAAAGGAGAAGTGATAGAAAACGCCTGGACAGGTACAGCTACGGTCACACTGACTACACTTGGCGAGGCTTTGGAGCAAGCACAGCCGGGGGATGAAATCTGGGTGCAGGGCTTCGAGCAAGTTACGGATTTGGCGAAACAGGTGTATGTGGTGCCTGTTAATACTGACGGCTTCGTGCTGAAATCTGGGGTGAAACTCTATGGCGGATTCAAGGGAAATGAAAAGTCTTTGGAAGACCGTGCCACCTTGGGAGAGGCCTATCAATTCACTTATCGTTCCATCTTGTCGGCCGACAGGCAGACCAATGGGGCAAGTGAGATAGACAAGATAGATCCTGCCTTATTGATTTATCCCGGAAGTCCTACACGTGGGGACAACGCGCTTCATGTATTGCAGTTGCAATTGAATGCGGCGACGGAAAACAATGCGAACGCTTATCGTACGGAGGTGGACGGTTTCACGATTGTGGGCGGTCATGCCCGGGGGGCCTACGGCGGTGGTATTTATGTGCAGGGCGGTGAATATTCCACGTCGTACACCATCCGGCGTTGTTTCTTCTTCAATAACTACGCGCAGCAGGGAGGAGCCATTTATGTGGATGTGGATGCCGGGCGTAATTATACGACCGACGATTCTTATATCAATCAATGTGTAGTGTATAACAATGTGGCAGGCGAGATGACTACGGTTTCCAACAGTGGGGCGGGCATTTATCTGGCCGGGCGTGGTACTATCGTGAACACGGCTGTATTCAACAATGAGAACGGCGGTGTGCGTATCTCAGCCGAAGCCCGTATCGTGAACTCTACCATTACGCGCAATACGGCGGCAGGCGTGGATTTGATTGCAACAGGCACAAGCACGGACCAACGAGTGGTCAACACTGTCATTTGGGGTAACACGCGTCCTTTTATTCAGTATAATCCCGGATTCAGGCATTCTGCCTATCATGAAGTGACGGCAGCCGATGGGACTAACGGCAATATTTATGTGGGTGATAAGAATAACGATAGAAATAATCCTTCTCCTTTCTTTGAGTCACCTTCTACGCGAATCAGTTTCGACCGCGACTTCAACTGGCAGTATAATGCTTATCCGCTTTGGTCGTGGAATATCCTCGAAGGGTCGGCTTTTGCCGGTAAGGGAGACGTGACGGCGTATGATAAAGACAAGTATGGTCCCTGGGATTTGAGAGGTGATGCCTGGGATACGGAGACATTTAGTATGGGAGCTTATCAGTTGGTGACAGTGCCCAGTGACCGTATCCTTAGGGTCGATGCCGGATCGAAAGCGGCTTCTCCGGACGGAAAGACCTGGAACACGGCATATAAGAATGTGCAGGAGGCCATCGACAAGTTGGCAGGAAGCAACCAGCCCGGCGAGGTTTGGGTAAAGGCCGGTACTTACGAGCCTACTGAGTTGATGGAGGCAGGAAAGGATTATACGGCTGCCTTTATCATGAAAGACGGTATCAGCGTGTACGGCGGTTTTGCCGGAACAGAAGAGAGTAGGGATGCCCGTGAAAAAGATGAGGATGTGGGCATGTCTTGGGCTTATAAGAACAAGACGGTATTTGTCGGTTCTGCTTATGCCGTGGATGGACAGTGTACATGGAATGAGACAGATGAGAAGTGGCATGTGACCGGAGTTTCAAGCCATGTGGTGTGGTTGGCTCCCACAGACGGTTCGCCTGCATTCGGGCACACTACGGTGTTAGAGGGGGTGACCATCAAAGGAGGCCATGCCTTGACTGCTAATGCGGGTACTTTTAACGGCGACAAAGGAGCAGGTGTCTACATGGTAAGGAATGCCGAACTGGTGAATTGTGTGGTAACGGAGAATCAGGCAGATGGCGAAGGCGGTGCGGTATATGTAAACGGAGGACGTATAACCGGCTCATTGATATATAATAATGAGGCTTCAAAAGGTGGTGGTGTATATATGCAAAACTCCGGATTGGTGTTGCGTTCCGTCTTGTCCAACAATTCGGCACAGAATGGTGCGGCGGTTTACATGAAATCTGAAGATAAATGGACAGATGGTCTGATGCATCCTGAATATCTTATGATGTCCACTTCTGTGGTGAGTCATAATACGAGCCGTAAGAACGGAGCTGTGTATTGTGACCGTGGAGGCGTGGTGTTGCAGTCAACTTTGACCAACAACTTGTCGGCCTCTGTGACGGATGATGCCGACAAGACAACGGCACATACCGGCGGGTTGTATGTCGACCGGTATGGTTTGGTGATTAATTCTGTTCTTTGGAACAACTTGATAAACGGGGTGGGCGTACCGATGTATGCCATAAATGCCTCTGTGGAGAATGTACGTTTCTATCACACGGCTTTCTCTGGGATGAATAATACGGTGTGGAACAATACCCTCCAACAAGAGTTGCAGTCGTTGTCGGAAAACAATACGGGAACCGATGCCGGAGGTTTGCTTACACCGGACTTTACGGTGGTGGACAACTTTGTCGACCAGGTCGGCGTGCAGGGTTCATGGAAAGACATAACCTACTATTGGGAACCCCGGCAAGGTTCCAACCTTCGTTCGGGAGGTATGGTGTTGGGCGCGTTCCCGGCAGAAGTAGTGCTGTCGCCGGAGTTAGATCTTCGGGAAAATCTCTTTGCACAAAACCCGGGTATGGGTGCGGTGAAAATCGACCCGGTTAATCTGAATCCCGAAAGAGACGGGAACGTGATGCGTCTGTATGTGGATGCGCAATGCACAACTCCGGATCATGACGGGAGTAGTTGGAATATGGCTTACCGTTCGCTGAATGAAGCCATCTCGTATTTTGCAGGATTGTCGGAAAGCGAGTTGGGCGGTATAGACGGTTTTGAGATATGGGTACATGAAGGCGATTGTTCTCCGCGTTACGGTTTTTCTAACATCGACCCGAATACGGCAACCATTGACATCCTCAAAACCCCGAAACCTTTGACCATCAAGGGAGGATTTTCTCGCCAGACGCAGGAATGGAATCCCTTGTTATATCGAAGTGTGATAGATGGTAATTCCGGTGGAAATGTGTTGGAGGACGGATTGTACCACTGTATGTCCGTGGATGCGGATGCCGAAGTGGTGATTGACGGTTTCCATGTAGTGGGAGGCTATGCGGCAGGTAGTGCCACTTACAAACAGGGTGCGGGTCTGATTATGAAAAGTGGAACCCGTGTAACAGTGCGGAATTCCGTTTTTGAAAACCACACCGCTCATAACGGGGCAGCCGTTTCCGGAAGCGAAGGTTCCGTGCTGACATTGGAAAATTGTGTAATCAACAACAATACGAATACCATAGAGACAAATCCTATTATCAAGGCTGAAACTTTGGTGATGCGTCATGTTACGGTGGTCAATAATATAGGTGCGGCTCCCACAGGGAATGTCTATGGCACCTCCTTCAGTGCGGGCAACTCAAGCGGAAATAGTCAAACTGCTTTGCAGACCGTAGGCGAGGCCGGTGCGCAGATGTTTGCCAATCCCACTAACAAGGTGGGTGCGCAGTCCGGTTTCGATACCTATTTGGGCGGTTACTCCGAGTTTCGTCCTTTGACCGGTTCTTCGGTTGCGGGTACGGCGTTGATTAATAAAGCCGGCACAAGCAGTTTGACCGCAGACATCACTGGAGGCGACCGTAGTCTTGGGGGCGCGCCCGACTTGGGGGCATACGAGGCCATTTTACCGGAATCCGGAAGTGTATTTTATGTGACAGCGGAGGGTGCTGGTCGTAAGGATGGTTCTTCTTGGGAAAATGCGATTGCGGGTAATGATATATATAATGTGAATAACGAACCGGCTTCTGCAAATATAGATGTTGTGACAACTGATACTCGTTATATTGGTTTTTATAACCGTAAACAAAGACCTTATGCAGAAATATCTGATGCCAGTAAAACTTTTACAAGTGCAGGGAATAGTGTCGGTAATATAACCAATACGCGTCAGGAAACTTATGTTAGCGGATTGCAGTATGCGGTAGAGAAAGCTTCTGCATTTAATTCAAACGCTGGAGATTATAAGATGCAGGTTTGGGTAGCTGGAGGAACCTATACAGATTATAAGGGTTTTGTAATTCGCGATTATGTGGAAGTTTTGGGAGGATTTCCGAATGAAGGTACACCGGGATTGGAGGATCGTTATCCATTGATAGCAAAAGGTATTCCTCTTCGTGAAGACGTGCAAGACTTGAATGTGGAAAAGTACGAGACTATTTTGCAAATTCAGTCGAGTGCTCCGGTAAATTGGGCATATAATAGTAGCACTCATTTGTCTACGGCAAGTGTGAATACAAGCGTTTTAACGACCACTTTGGGAGTAACGCGTAAGCCTGTTTTGTTTCAACCTGATGTGTGTATGACTACCACAGGGCCGGTTAGTGATGTGGCCCGTACAGATTATCAGGAGTATGTTGGAGCTACATGGGACGGTTTTACCATTCGTCATGGTTTCCAACATGGTTACTATGCCACTCGTGACGGTGGTGGTGGCGTTCGTATGTACAGAGGGGTGACTCTTCAAAATTGTGTCGTGCGCGACAATGTGAATGCAACCAGACGAAATCGAGGTGGCGGTATTTATTGTGACGGTAAGAACAGCAAGGTGATTAATTGTTTTGTTATAAATAATGCAACTTTACAACAAGACTTTGGAGAAGGAGTCAATTGGGATTGTGTCGGTGGAGGAATGTATATGATTTTGGGAACGAGTTATAATACCTTGCTGGCCAATAACTACGCAACAGGTGATGGTGGAGGTGTGTTCCTTGAAAATGCAGTATTTTATAATAACACCATAGCATATAATAATTCGAGTGGTAGTGTAGGGGGTATGTATCAGTTTACGGCTAATTTGGCTGCCGGATTGACGATTTATAATACCTTGTTTTATGGAAACAAGGGAAAGGCTTTAGCAGCTTATTCTACAGATTATTTTGAAGGTGCGCATAATTGTTTTGTCAGTACGGAAGAAGAAATAGATGCGACCTTGAAAAATCGTCTGTATAGTGGAGTTTATGGAGTGAATTTACAGAATCCATTTGAGTTAGGTGATGCCGCGGCACAAAATTATAATTTCCGTTTAAATGGGAGTACATATTGCTTGAATAATGGAACAGATGAACTTCCGAATGGTATAACTCTTCCGGAAACGGATGTGGATTTTACCAACCGTATCAAAGACTGTACCGTAGATATAGGCGCTTATGAACGGAATAATGAGGATGCCGTTACTCCGGATGGAGACGGTGTATATTATGTGACATTCAATGGTAATGGGACTGCTGTAGGAAATTCTCCGCAAAATGCGGCTTGTGCGATGAAACTGCAGGAGGTCCTGAATGCAGCAGGCAAGAGAGCGGTTACAGGAGCGAATGCCATCGTGAAGATTGCGGGGTATGAAGGTGCGACAGGAAATGGATTGGTGTACCATGCCAATACGTTGTCCGATCCGAACGACCCGTTGAGTTATACATTTGTCATTCCGGAGGGAGTGACCGTCATGGGTGGATATGATGAAGGTTCTTATGCGAGCGGAGTATATCAGAATGACGGGAATTGGAACGAGGAAAACCGTAATGCGGCACAGTATATGACGGTGTTGAGCGCGATATGCCAGGCAACGGCCAGCCGTCAGGAGGTGAACGGATACCATGTGGTGCAGTTCGGAACGGACGGCACAACGGCTTTGACCCTACCGGCTGTTCTCGACGGGGTGTACCTGGAAGACGGGAAGGCTACATCTATGGTCGGGGGCGGTACTCCTGAAACCAAGGGAGGCGGTGCTATCGTGCCAAAGGGGGCACATGTGCGTAATTGCGTGGTTCGTCATAACGAGGCTGTCGAGGGTGGTGGATTGTATGTACTGCCCGGTGGTCTGGTGTCCGGTTGCGGGGTGATGCAGAATACAGCCGAAACGGGTGCTGGTATCTACATCAGTCAAAATGGAGAAACGTTGGATGCCACTAACCGTTCGCACATCATGTCTTGTACGGTTGCCGGAAATACGGCGGCCGGAATCGGCGGTGGATATGGCGCCAGCAGTAATTTTGGCAATATCACCATCAACGGAGGTACCATCATTGCCCGAGGCTCCGGAGGCGGCGCGGGCATCGGCGGCGGCTACGAGGTCGGCAGCGGGACTGTAACCGGCAATGTTACCATCAACGGCGGATACGTCACGGCCATCGGTGGGTCAAGCGGCAGTACCGGCGGCGCGGGCATCGGCTCCGGTGAGAACGCAAACTATAGCGGAACCGTCACCATCAACGGCGGTGTGGTATACGCCGAGGGCGGTGCGGACTCCACCAGCATCGGCCGCGGCAACCGTGCTATCGGTACAAGCGAC
>OGFL01000780.1_pt1 | contig 28447 bp, 28 predicted proteins | sample 1570911 | NCBI WGS metagenome assembly OGFL01 (sample SAMEA2582050, study PRJEB24529) | metagenome | biome: Human gut stool | place: China | collected 2011 | reverse complement strand
TCAGCTGTTCTCCGTTCCGTGTGCCTATTGCACGTCTGGCTGCGGCGCAGGCTGCAGTCGAGGAATAATTCCTAGATAGAATTATCATATTATAGCATTATCAGGCTGTAATTACCGGCTTTTCGGTGGTTACAGCCTGTTTTGCGCTTGGACGGTTCGTGCATTTGACCGCATTATTCGAGCCAAATGAACAGAAATGTTTGCTCTATGTTTACCCCGAAAAACACCATGTTTTCCACTGTTTACCCCGGATAATTCTGATGTTTTTTTAATATGTAAAATTCAAATCGATTATGACGACATTAAAAGTAACCGTAAAGAGACCGAAGAGTGATGGACTTTACACAGTCTACATTCGAGTGACTCACGCGCGTAAGTCCGTTTACATAAATACCAATAAGGTAGTGGACGCAGCACATATTTCCGACAGTGGTGAACCGACCGACCCGGTGGTAAAAGAATATTGTTCACGATTGGTCCGTGAGTATATGGATCGGTTGAACCGTGTGGACACAACCGCCTGGGACGTGAAGGAAGTGCTGGAGTATTTGCAAGAGACCAATCAGGATGTCTGCTTCAGCGACTATGCCCGGGAGTTTATCCGGAAAATGGCCAATGACGGGCATGAGCGTAATGCCAAGAACTACAAGCTGGCAGTAAACCATCTGGAACGCTTTGTAGGGTCTAACAAAGTTATGTTTAGCTACCTAACCTCTTCTGTTCTGACACATTGGTTGGAGTATCTATCCAAAACCAACCGGGCAAAGGAAATGTACCCCACTTGTGTCCGGCAGATTTTCAAGAAGGCTCTGGTCGAGTTTAATGATGACGAGCGGGGTATCTGCCGCATCAAGTTCAACCCGTGGCTGAAGGTACAGATACCGAAGTCTGATACCACGACGAAGATTGCCATCAGTGCAGAAGCCTGCCGTGAGTTCTTCAACCGCCCCTTGCCCAAGACCAAGATGCTGGCTTCTACACCCGAACTGGGAAGAGATGTGGCACTTCTTTCCTTGTGTCTGGGTGGCATCAATACAGTGGACCTGTACTTGATGAAGAAGACCGACTATAGGGATGGTATTATCTGCTACAAACGAGCCAAGACCCGCCACAGCCGCAAAGATGAAGCCTACATTGAAATGCGGGTGGAACCCTTCATTCAGGCTACCTTTGACAAATACCTCACTACTGATGAGAACGATGAATACCTTTTTGTGTTTCACAGCCGCTTCACCGATTCCGACAGCTTCAATGCAGGAGTAAACATCGGTATCAGAAGAATTTGTACGGACATGGGAATGAAAAAGGAAGATTTCTACCATTTCTATACATTCCGTCATACTTGGGCGACCATCGCTCAGAATGATTGTGATGCTAATCTTTATGAAGTGGCCTTCGGTATGAACCACAGCCACGGTTTGAATGTGACTCGTGGTTATGTGAAGATAGACTTCTCACCTGCTTGGCGGTTGAATGCCAAGGTTATCGACTTCATCTTCTTCAGCAACAAGAAGAGTAAGCAGGGAAAGGCAAAGGATCTTGATGCACCACAGGACAAGATGTTCCGCATTTCACCCAAGATGATGATCTATGCCCGTGCTTATTTCAAAGGTGAAGTGATTGCTGAGTTGACCGACATCGGGTTCAGCAACGTCGATGAAGTCATTGACAAGCTTGTTCCGATGTTGCGCAAGGACATCCCCGAAGGCTGTAATGTTCAGTTCCGTCTGACGAATTGTGATTCTCAAAAAGAAGCTGTGTATGAACGCAGTAAAGGAAAAGGATTTTAATTAAGATGTGTATTTACGTGGAAAGCCATCCATTTCATTTGAGGCAATGAAATGGATGGCTTTTGCGTAGAACTATGTTTGTGGGGACTTCCCCTGGGGATTTTGGTAAGGTTAACCCAACTTCAACACTTATAGGTTGAAATCTGATTGTGTTTCAATGGATTCATTTAAAAAAGAGAATCCGTGGGTACTACAGATTTTTCAAAATCCTCATTATTAAAGTGTATGCTCGTATGATATTGCTTGTTTAGAACCTTGAAGTTCCTTTTATTAAACATGGATAATATGCTGCAAAGTTACAAACTTCTTCTGACATGCTTGGGTACTACAAATTGCTCAGCGCCATACGCTATATTGATTATCAAGTGTTTCAGGAACGGATTGTCTCGAAAAAAGACCGATTTTTCTTTTGAGCGTTAAAGTTGGGTTAAGTAGCATTTAACCAGAGGGAAAACACTTGTTCCTTCCCCATAAGCCACACTACCCTTTGCGGTAAGTGCAGCTCGTTTAACCTCCGGCTACCTGGTTCTATTTCGGTGGTGGAGAGGAACGCAGATTGGCAAAGACCAGCACAGCGACAAACACCAACAGCTTCCATAGCAGGACAAAGGCATGTTTCAACAGCCACACCGCCAACTGAATCAGATTAATGGCAAGCCACAGACCCAGCTTCAGCGCGATGCAGAATACGAACGCCACCGGTATCAGATATATGAAGAATAACAGTAAAACCATAACAGTCAGTTTTAAGTGATTGACTCCCCGTATATAGGATGTTTTCTATACTCAAATATACTAATAATCAATGAGATAAGGAAATTTTCCAACCTCTTTTTATGTGTTGTTGGTCACTTTTTCACCTGGTTCTCAGGCTGTTCCAACCTCCAAACTAAGGTGCAGACAACAGCGAAACATCGGTAGCATGAACATTCATGCAGTTGTTCTTCCGTCAATGCTTCAAATGCGCTTGGTCCAACAAAAAGATAACAAAAAATGTTGGACCACATGTTGGACCAACTTCTTTTCCCTCTCGTTCTTTGACCATCGTTTGTCAGCGCCCAAAATCCTTTTCCCTTGAAGTTCGATACACTGGCGCAAGGTACATGAAGCGATGGTTTGCCGATGACCATCCCTCTGCTTTGGAAGTTTCATGAACCAAGTGCGCAAGGCACTTTCAGAATGGGCAAACCCGAATACGCTTGTTTGCCTATACCTATATATAGATTGCTTTGTTCGTTCCAACTTGAGAATGTCTGTTCTGATGTCGGAGCCATCAAGCTATGCTGATGGACTATATCACGGAAACAAAGTTGCAAGTACATCCATACCTTTGTAAACAGCATCAATATAACTTATACACCACAGAACTTATGACCGCTATCGCAAAGTAACCTTGGAGGATGTATCTCATGGATGCCATTCTCTGCCGACCAGGCAATCAAGGTATGTTGAACCGACGACTCCCGAAACTGGGGTTTCATGGTGCATACGACCCGCATTTCATAGTACGCGGAAAGTCTGGTAATCAAGTAAGTTGTACAGAAGATTTCTTCAAAGAATGATGTTGTGCATTTTTGTACTTCGCAAAATTTTGCGGTAATTTGGGTCGAGAAATACCCGGGGAGTCATCGAACTGCGTTGCATATGGAGCCAAGCAAGTTGTACCCTTGTCATTACAAAACGAGTTTTGTCCTCACAAGGGTCACTTGCCGATTGCTGCGCAACGGAGCAATGTACATTGCTGTTTCGCTTCGCGAAAGAGGTGTCCGGGAAGCCGAATAACTAAAGTAAAGACATATGAAGAACCAACGTACCAAAGTGTTTCAGTTACGGCTTACCTCCGATGAACTGTTGAATCTGAAGGAAAAAGCCGTTCCCTACCAGTCTGTGAGCAACTATATCCGGCAGGCCGTGCAGGAATTTACCCATGTGGATGTCAGACAGCAGATTGAGATGATGCAGGACTTGCGAGCATTTTACCGGAAGTTCCAGAACGAACTGTCCTGGGCAGGCAGCAATCTGAATCAGTCGGTCAAGCGGGCCAATGAACTGGCGGTTGCCGGACTGCTGGCACCCAGTTATGTGTATGAGGTCCTGCTTCCTTCGATTCAGGACATGCAGGACACCTTGAACAAACTGAAGGAGGATCTTGAAATGCTGCACCGAAACTCACGGCTGATGCGGTAAGCTCATTCACCATTCAGCGATATGGCATACTTTGAACCTTGGAGCCTTCCGACAGGGCATCCGAGGTTTCGTGTTTTTTAGCCCTCAATTCCTTGTTTCACGAATCACCCAACAAATGAACATACCATGATAGCAACCATCCTTCCCGGAAGCGCCGACTTTCATGCCGTCGGCTACAACGAACACAAGGTCTTTAAAGGAGTGGCCACCCTGCTGGAAATGCAGAACTTCGGCGGACTGGACGCTTCGGAACATCCGACCGCCAAACAGCTGGTGCAGTTTCTCCAGCTCTACAGTTCCCAGAACAGCCGGATTCAGAAACCGCAGTTCCATGTAGCCATCTCCTGCAAGGGCCACGAGATGACGGAACAGCAGTTACTTGATTTCGCGCATCAATATCTGCAGGAAATGGGGTATGCCGAACCTGGACAACCCTGGCTCATCTATGCGCATCACGATACAGACAACACACACTTGCACATTGTGACTTCGAGAGTGGCGCCCGATGGTCGCAAGATACAGCACGACCATGAACGCAGACGCTCGCAGGCGGTCATTGACAAGATACTTGGAACCGATAGAACACAAAAGACTGAGAAAGACATCGAGGCTGCCAAGCAGTACAGCTTCTCCTCTTTTGCCCAGTTCAAGGCCGTGATGGGAACCATGGGCTATGAAGTCTTCCAGAAAGACGGCAAGGTCTTCGTCAAGCAAGGCGGCAGGATCCAAAAGAAACTCCCCCTGACAGAGATTGAAGCTCTATACAAGAAAGGTTATCAGGACAAGGCACGCAACCGCCAGCTGAGAGCCTGCCTGAAGAAATACCGGGACGTATGCGCCAACAAGGAAGAACTGCAGAAGGAAATGAAGAAAAACTTCGGTGTGGATGTGGTTTTCTTCGGCAAGAAAGACAAACCCTACGGCTATATGCTGATAGCCCATGCCAACAAGACCATCATCCATGGCGCCCGGGTTCTAGCCTTAGAAGAACTGCTCGACTTCACCACCCCCGAACAGCGCTTTGACCGGATTGAAGCCTACATTGGCCAGTTACTCCAGCTGACCCCCAAGATAACCCAGGGAGAAATCTTCCAGAAACTCAAGAAGCAACATGCCTATATAAAGAAAGGTGTCATCTACTATGACGGCCAGTCCCGACCCCTTCCGGAAGAAATGGCAGCAGCCATCAACCGCAACAACCGCATCAGCTTCATCGAGAAGTTCCGTCCGCAGAACGAAGCCGAAGTGGAACTGCTGTGCAAGGCTTTCAAGGTGGACCGACCGGATATGGTAAGCATCTCCACGGAACGTCCTCCCAAGTATGCCGATTCCGTCGGCCGCCTGCATGAAATCTTCAATGATCCCGAAGTTAAGTCCCCTCGCAGCGCCATGTACCAGGAAGGCTTCATTATCCGTCAGGTCGATGACACCTACTATGCCATCAATTTCAAGGAACATATTCTCATTAACCTGAATGAAGAAGGCTTCGAGGTGGAACGGGTGAAGAAGAAATCCAAGAAACAAAAACGAAACGGGGTTCCGTTCAAAAAATCCAAGAAGAAGACTCTCAATCCAATCAAGAGTTTGCAGCGGAAGTCGCATCAGGGACTGGGCAAACTCCGGAAAGAAGGTGTCGGCAGTCACAGCGCCAACCGCGAATGGGAAGTGGGGAAAAATACCAACTACGATGAGGTGGACAACGGTCACTCCATGAAATGGTAAATGGATGATGGACAGATGATTGAATATTGATTGAAGGAAATCTTCGCATTTTCAGTTTCATGGGACTACCTTCTGTAACCTTTTCGGGCATATAGACAGAAAAACTCCGGTAAAACAGCTCAAAATACAAAAGTTTGCCCGATTCCCTGCACACTGATGTTGTGCATTTAGGTTATCAATATCCCAGAATTTATTTTTGCTTCCGATTTAATTCAGACGAAAAACAACATGATACAGACACCAGTCATAGTAACCTTTGCCAACCAGAAGGGAGGTGTCGGAAAAACCTCCCTTTGCGTAACCTTCGCCAACTACCTGGTGACGAAAGGCGTCCGTGTGGTCGTCATCGACTGCGACTCCCAGCACTCCATCATGAAGTGCCGCAAGGCAGACATCAAGCGCTACGGAGAAGAACTCATCCCCTATGAAGTATGGTCCTACGAAGTCAACGACAACACTGCCATGACCTCCCTGGTCGAGAAACTGCACAATGACCCGGAGATAGATGTGGCGCTGATGGACTCACCGGGCAGCCTGATGGCCAACGGACTGGTGCCGATGTTCGTCAACTCCGACATCATCGTTGTGCCTTTTCACTATGACCTGGTAACGGTTCCCTCTACTGCCAGCTTCCTGATGTTCCTGGACCGGCTCCGTAAAATGGTCGGTGCCAAGATGAAAGCCCGGCTCTTCATCGTACCCAACCAGCATGATCCCCGTGTGGGCAGGCGCTCGGAACTCCTCCTTTGGGACAATACCCGGGAAACCTTCTCTAATTACGGGTATGTCACCGCCAAGATTCCCAAACGGGCAGACATGGAAAGGTTCAGTACCATTGCAGGTCTGGATATGGCCCTGCCGATAGCAGCCCAGGTTTTTGACAAGCTGTATTCCTGCATCTTCGACACCCTGGACCCTCTGCGGGAAGTGGAACTCTCCGGCATCCAGCTCACGGAAAACCTCTATCCCAAGAGCGGAAAGAAAAAGTATCAGGCCGCCGCCACATCCATCGCCCTGTCCGAGGATGCAGCAGAAGATGAAAGTGAAGCAACAGCGCCAGACGATAATCAACTCAATCAGTAACCATCAAAATAGCATTGCGCATGAAAAATGACATTCCGGCATTGGATGACCTTATGCAAGGCATCAATGACCCCGACATCCTTCTGGCAAACGAATCGCCCGATATGTTGGAACCCACACCCCAATCTTCCAAGGAGGAAGTTTCATCCGACACTTCTGAAGAAGCAGTTCTTTCCCCTCAAGTTGAACAGGAAAGATACTGGAACGACTTCCTGAAACATCTGGAAGCCTCCGATGAACAGAACGACAAGAGCGAAAGACTGGTCTGCAGGCTGGACCGCGACCTGGCAGATTCACTTGACGACTGTGTCATCTACAACCGCAGCCGCTCCGACATGGTCAATGCCATCGTCCGCTCCTTCTTCGATGCCTACCTGCCGCAGCTGGCCCAGTTTCGCAGGGAAAAGAAATCATTGTTTACCAACTTCAATCAGCAAGCCTATGAGAAAGAGAAGAACTAACTGGACCGAACAGAAAATAGCCCTGCTTGTCCAGCTGTATCCCATCGAAACTACACCCCACACGGCGCAGGTACTGGATATGAGCGAACGCTCCGTAAAGATGAAGGCACGTCAGCTGGGACTCAGGAAGATGGAAAAGACCCGTTGGCTCGAACGTGCAGACTACATCCGCAACCACTTCGGGCACCGCTCCTTTGCAGAAATCGGAAAGGATCTCGGCGTGTCCAGAGAATATGTTCGGAGGATAGCCGCCAACATGGGATTGAAGCGTACACCATCGGAAGATTTCAACCTCTTTTCAAGGATTCACACCGACATCATGCGCCGGGAAAGACGCAGGGTCATCTTTGGGCTGAGTCCCATTACCCGCATCAAGGTTGTGTCCAACCGGGCGCGTGTCCGCCTCCGTTCCTGGCTAAGGTCTCAGGGGTATGTGGCCGGAGAGGAATACGGCATACTCTACTATCCCGATCATATCCGTCGGATTAAAGAATCGGAAATGAGAGGCGCCAAACTGGGATTCCGTTTCCTGCCTTTTCCGGTCGAAGCCACGGTTGTATTGTCTAACCTGCTATAAAGATTTAATCATGACCTACGGACAAATTATCTCGATCCTCTTTGTGGCGCTGTTGTGCTACTATGCCTTCTTGATAGTGATGGACATCCAGCGAGCCAAGGCTGCGGAAGCGGCAGAACAGGAGAACCATGTAGAGGAGGACATTGATATATCGGACGAAGCCCAGTCCTTCCGACCTCATAAGGTGAGCCGAGAGGAACCGAAGAAGGAAGAAGAAAAGAAAGAAGATTCTTCAAGCGAAAACGCTTCTCCAACTCAATCGAATGCCGATACTTCACAGGAAGGGAAAGAAGAATCCGAAGATGAGCAGGAGGAATCAGACAATTCTGAAGATGTGTACAATGAAAATGAATCAGGAATTACAACTCCTTCACAGGCAACTGAATCAGTCAATGAACAGGAAGCTGCAGAATCGGATAATCAAGAGGAAGAACCTTCTGACGAACAACTATCTGAAGATAGTTCCGATGAAAACTCTGCTGACGAACAACAAGAAGATGACAATAACCCCTTCCGCTCACCAACCTACCGGGAACCCATCCTGACAGACGGCATCCTGGTGGATGACATATTCAAAGCCATCGACCAGCTGGCCGAAACCGGTGAATGTGACCTGGGCACCATTATCTATCACTGCGAAAGCATGCGATATGCCGGGTAAAGCACCCGAAACTATTTGGACGAAAGTCCACCGTTCCTTTAGCGACCTCTGATACTTGAATGACCTCTGTTTCTTTGGCGACTTCTGTTCCTTTGGCGATGAAATCCATTATCAAAGAAATATACAATGAAACAATTCAATCAACTTGTATGCGGAAACGAAAGCTTCTTCCGCTCTATCCAGCGTTTTTCTGAAAAAGCAGTCAACCGCCTCATGGCCTGCAGTACGGTACAGAAATGCCTCATGTTCATCTTTGCTCTTACGGTATCGGTCGGTGAAGCGATGGCAGGCAGCAAGGGAGCCGCAGGTTTTACCAAAGCCACGCAGGAAGTGAGTTCCTACCAGACTCCGGTGTCAAATTTGATGAAAGCGATTGCGGCCGTTATTGTGCTTGTAGGGGCGTTCAACGTCTACTTCAAGATGCAGAACGGCGACCAAGATGTCAAGAAAACTATCATGCTAACCATTGGCGGATGTATTGCATTCATCGCTCTTTCTGAGGCTCTTCCGCTCTTCTTTAAGTAATCCAATCTGTCAACATACTATCCAGAATTATGACGATGAATCAGGAGGGTTATCCCGTTTTCAAAGGCTTGCAGAAACCGCTGGAGTTTATGGGCATACGCGGCCGTTTTCTGACATTGGCAGCAGCGGCCATCGGCGTGTCGTTCGTAGGTTTCATCGGCTTCTCCATCGCTTTGGGAAAGCTTGCCGGGTTCATCGCCATGCTGGTGATGGCATTGGTCGGATTGGTCACCATTTACATCAAGCAGCGTGGCGGTCTCCACAACAAACGGCGGGCAAAGGGCATCTATGTTTACAAGAATCTGAGACGCAACTCGTAAAATAAAATGAATAATTATGGCACGTACCAAGAAAAGAATATTTGACGGACTCTATGCGCAGCTGGAGGAAACGGACGGCAATGTCGTCCTTTTTTCATCCAAGGGGGAACCGTCGGTTATTTTCGAGATAACCAATCCCGTGCAGCAGCTCTGTACCGATGCGGAGCAGTACATGCTCTTTCAGGATGTGCTCTCCAACGTGGTACAGACGCTTGGCGAGGGTTATGCCCTGCAGAAACAGGACGTGCTCTGCAAGCAGTCCTACCACCATGAGGTGCCGGAGGATGCGGAGTTCCTGACCAAAAGCTACTTCCGCTACTTTGAGGGAAGAGAATTTACGGAGATACGTACCTACCTTATCCTCACGCAGGAAGCGCAGCGCAGCCAGTTTGTTCAGTACGACCCGAAGAGATGGCTGGACTTCCATTCCAAGGTTTCCAAGGTGAGCGACATCCTCAAGGAGAAGAACATCAAGCACCGGAAGCTGACCAAGGAAGAGGTAAACGAATACTGCCACCGCTTCATGGCCTTCCAGTTCCGGCATGGTCCGTTCTCGATGACCAACTTCAAGGCATCGGACGAATATCTGAAAATCGGCGACCGGGTAGTCCGTTCCTATCCGCTGGTGGATATAGACGAGATTAACCTGCCTTCGATGGTGAAGCCCTATACTCAGATGAACATCAACGGCTACGGCATCGCCACGGACTTGTTCTCTTTTCTGACGAGTGTGCCACATGCTGATTGTGTGGTGTTCAACCAAGTGGTACAGATACCGAACCAACGGAAACTGCTTCGCAAGTTGCAAGCCAAGGCCAAACGCCACGGCTCCATGCCAGACCCGAGCAATAAGATTGCCAAGGAGGACATCGAGGAAGTGCTGGACCGCCTGGCGGTGGACAGCACGCAGCTGGTCTATTGCAACTTCAACATCCTGGTAAGCTGCCCGGCAGACAAGGTCACCCCGGTCACTTCCTATCTGGAAACCAAGCTGTATGAGTGTGGCATCATGCCGTCCCGTACTGCCTACAACCAGTTGGAATTGTTTACAGACAGTTTCCCCGGCAATGGCTATGCCTTCAATCCGGACTATGACCTCTTTTTGACGCTTTCCGATGCCGCTCTGTGCTTCTTCTTCAAGGAACACTTGAAAGGTTCGGAAGATACTCCCTTGACTACTTACTACACCGATCGCCAGGGGCTGCCGGTGTGTATTGACATCACGGGGAAAGAGGGCAAGGTGAAGATGACAGACAATGCCAACTTCTTCTGTATTGGGCCTTCGGGAAGTGGCAAGAGTTTTCATATGAACAGCGTAGTCCGTCAACTTTTAGAACAAAATACGGATGTGGTTATGGTCGATACGGGCGACTCTTATGAAGGTATCTGTGGCTATTATAAAGGTACTTACATATCCTATTCCAAAGAGAAGCCCATCTCCATGAATCCTTTTAAGGTAACAAAGGAAGAGTATGACTTGAACTTTGGAGAGAAGAAGAATTTCCTCAAATCACTTATCTTCCTCATTTTTAGGGGCAGCGACTTTCCAAGTAAGATTGAGGACATGCTCATCAATCAGACCATCGTGGAATACTACGAAGCCTATTTCCATCCCTTCACCAAGTTCACCGAAAAGGAACGTGAAGGGTTGAGACAAAAGCTGTTGGTTGCCTCCAAGATGGAAGAAGACTACGACAAGTTCTCCCACAGTATGGAAGACATTGATGCCCAAATCAGAGAAGCCGAAACGGACAAGCAGGCGGAAAGCAAGGCACTCATGCTTCCGGCAGAAGCCCGGCGACTCAAACTGCTCCGCCAGTGCCGTTCGCTCTATGCCCTTGCCCAGAATGAAGCTGCCAGTAAAGGTGAAAAGGAACGTGCCCTGCAGATTATCGAGAACTACAAGAAGGAACTCTACAACAACTCCATGCTTATCAAGATAGACAAGCAGATAGACCACATCGAGGAACAGAAACGCAGGCTGAAAGTTAGGGAACTCTCCTTCAATTCCTACTACGAGTTTGCACTGGAACGCATACCGCAAATCGTGGCACAGGAGAAGATTCAGTTCCACATCCGCGACTTCGCAGCTATCCTGAAGCAGTTCTACCGGGGCGGCGAACTGGAGATGACCCTGAACTCCGACCTGGACGTGAACCTCTTCGATGAGCAGTTCATCGTCTTCGAAATCGATAAGATTAAAGATGACCCCGTGCTGTTTCCGATTGTGGTACTCATCATCATGGACGTGTTCCTGCAGAAGATGCGCATCAAGAAAGGACGCAAGGCACTCATCATTGAGGAAGCGTGGAAGGCGATTGCTTCGCCCACCATGGCAGAATATATAAAATATTTGTACAAAACAGTCAGAAAGTTCCACGGCATAGCAGGTGTCGTTACCCAGGAGTTGAATGACGTGATAGATTCGCCCATCGTGAAGGAAGCCATCATCAACAACTCCGACGTGAAGATACTGCTCGACCAGACCAAGTTCAAGGACCGCTATGAGGACATTGCCGCCATCCTGGGACTGACCCCCATCCAGCGGCAGCAGATATTTACCATCAATGCTCTGAACAACCGGGAAGGACGCAGCTACTTCAAGGAGGTGTGGATATGCCGGGGACAGCACTCGGATGTGTACGGTGTGGAAGAAGCACCGGAATGCTATTGGGCTTACACGACTGAACGAACAGAGAAGGAAGCCCTGAAACTCTATTTGGCCCACTACGGAACCATGCAGGAAGCCATCACGCATATCGAGGCAGACCGCAAACGGGACGGCGGGCATAAGTATCTGGAATTTGCCAGAAAAGTCAATCAACATCAAAAAGTCATGTCATTATGGTCAAGTTAAGATTCCTGTTGATGGCGGTACTGATGCTTGCCGCTTCAACGCAAATGTATGCCGGATGGCGGGTTGTGGTCGACAAGAACTGCATCAAAATCGTATCGTCCAACCTTGCCGCCCAGAAACTCATCGAGGAACAGCACAATGCCCGGCTGGACACCATCGCTGCCAAGCAGCAGAAGGTGGAACTCTATTCGGTCAGCATGGCCACGATGAAGGAACTCTACAAACTGTCAATGCAGAACATCTCCGGTTTCGGCACGGAGAGTCTGTACTACAAGGAAATCGGCAGCTGTGCCTTCGACATCATCCGGAATGTACCGGAACTGATAAAGACGGTCAGCAAGGCGAAGTTCACCAACCAGCTCTACTGCCTGACGGAACTCGGAGGGTTGGTGATGGAAACACAGCAGCTGGTGGGCAACTTCGTAAACATCGTGAACAATGCGAGGATTCCCAATCCGCTCAAGGGAGAAGGCACTGCCGAGAAGAAGAGCGACGGCTACAACATGCTCGACCGCTACGAACGGATGTCGCTGGCCAACTCCATCTACACCCATCTGAATGAGATCCGCTACAAGGTGGACGGCATGATGCTCATGGCACAGTATGCCACGCTGAATGACCTCTGCTTTGCCATCGACCCCGAGGGATGGGCCAACATTGTCACCATGAAAAACCATGTGGACGGACTGGTATCGGACTGGAACGGACTGGTGGCTGCTAACTAAAAGATGAAAAAGCTATGGAACACTGGAAAAAGAAATTGGGCGCAGTCTGTTTGATGCTATCTGTCATGACCTCAAACATAAGCTATGCAGTCGTCATCCCCAAGGACCTGCCGACCATTGAAGCGCTGATAGCCCTGCACAAGTGCATCAAGAAGGACGAGGACCAGGCACTGGGCAGAGTGGCCACCAGCTTCGGGGAACAGTCGCTGGTGACGAAAGGCGCTAACAAGTTCAACGAGGTGCGGACCACGCTGAACACCAAGATGAGCAATGCCCATTCATATTTGGTATTGGCCGGAGCCATTTCTTCCACCGCCAACTCGCTCTACATGCTGGTAAAGGAATACAAGGACTTTACCTCCAACACTTTCAAGCATGTCAAGAAGAAGCCCTTTGTGGGATGGTACTATGCCGATGCCAACGTGGCGATAGCCCGGGAAGTGCAGCACTGCTACAAGCTCTACGCTTCCGTAGCCGTCTCGGGCATCAACCTGATGAAGGCTTCCATGGACGAGAAGTTGAACCTGGTGATGACCCTCAAAGCCACCATCGACAAGGCCCGCTACATCGTGGACAATGCGAACCTCTACTGCTTTCTCATCACCGACTGCGGCTGGAAGCCCGACTACATCTGGGAAATACTCAACTCCAACGTGAAGGACGAGATAGCAAATCGTGTCATCAATCAATGGAACAAAGGATATGTCAGCTAAAGCAATCATCACAAGCATCATCGCACTGGTGCTGCTGGGGTGTCCCTACAGCGGACATGCCCAGCGAAAGGCCAACGATAAGGAGAAACAGCGGCAGTGGCGCTCCATGGAGAACGGCCCCTGGGATTTCGCACCGGACTGGTACTACTTCCTGTTGCACAAGAAATACTCGGGTGCGGAAATGTACTGGAAGTGGGCAGGATTCCAATCCGGCTTCCGGGTGCGCTTCAAGGAGCACAAGTCCAACGTGAAACGCATCATGCCCACCCGGGTGACGGCGGAAGAGACCCAGCGGCAGAAAATCAAGAAAGTGGAGGAAGAGCGGCAGAAGATGGAGGAACTCTATCAGGAGGAACTGCTCCGTGAGGCAGACCGCAACGTGGATCTGATGTTCCCTTCCTACAAGGACGAGTTCAACCGGATGCAGGACTGCATCACCGACGGACTGCTCTACTGCATGCAGAAAAGCAAGGGCAAGCTCCAGTACCAGGTGGACGAGCTGAGCCGTCAGAATGAAATTCTCTGTGCCGACATCGCCTACATCCACAAGATGGGAGTCGGTTACGGACTGGAGAATGCCAAACGGCAGAAGGCTTACGAGGAAGCCCGGCAAAAGATGGAGGAACTGGTCAAACGGACTGCTAACCTCTGTGCGGTGGCTTCCACACACTATTAACATACATGTTTAGGAATGAGATTCTATGAGAAAAAAGTTTGTAACAAAAATAGAAATGAAATATGAATCTACTGTTAGTACCATTAACCATCGGATTGCCTGCCATTGACGAGAGTCTGGACAAGCTGCTGGTCGCCATGGAGACCTTTCCCAATGTGGCGGTGCTGGGTGATGCCGTCGGACTGGCACGCATCATCGGCTTGCTGCTGGCACTCTGTGTAGGCTCCTACGAATGCTGGATGATGATGCTCGGACGGCGCGGCATGGATGTGATGAAACTCCTGCGCATCATCGGCATTTCCATCTGTATCTCTTCTTCCTCGTGGATCTGTCAGGCCCTGCAGGTTCCCGGCAAAGGACTGGAAACCGCTACCAAGGCCATGGCAAAAGCCAAAAACAAGGAGGTGGCCGCTTTCGAACTGAAGGTGGCACAGAAACAGAGTGAATACCTCGACCGCTTGCGGGAGGTACAGGACTCCATTTCCACCGCCCAACAGGTAGCCGCCATCGGACAGGATGCTGCCTGGTGGGACAAGCTCATCTACAACGTGGAGAATCTGGGCAACACAATCAACAACTATGCGCAGCGGGCAGCGGTGGCGGCTGAAACCAAGATGAGCGAATGGATCAACGATGTCATACGCTTTGTGGGGGAACTGATATTCCAGATGTCCTACTACGGCATTCTGGTAGCGCAGCGCATCTTCATGGCCATCATGATGATTTTCTGTCCGATCATGTTCGCCCTGTCTCTGGCTCCGCCCTGGAACTCGGCATGGAGCCAGTGGATGTCGAAGTTCCTATCCCTCTCGCTGTGGGGCTTTGTCACCTATATGTGCATCTACTACATTGACTTCATCCTGCTCTATAACCTGCAGCAGGACCTCATAGCTTACAACCACCTGCTTCACGGCTCGGTAAACTCCTGGGAACAGATCGGCGCACTGGGACTGCAGGGTATCGGTTCCAACTGTATGTATGCCATGGGGATGCTGGTGGGTGCCTATATCATCCGCTTTGTGCCCGAAGTGGCTTCGTGGCTCATTCCGGGCGGTGTCAGCTCCGGTGCAGGTTCAGCAGCCGGCAGTACCGTGATGGGCATGACGGCGATGGCGGGAGGTATGGCAGGAAGTGTGGTCGGCTCTGCTGCGAGCGGTGCCGCTTCTCTGGTCAGACCGGGCAAATCCAAGAACAGCAACAACAAGAAGTAATCACTCAAACCATTCCCTATGCTTATAGAATCCTTAGCACAGAAAACGAAACTCGCCCTGATGACGGTGCTGGCCACGATAGGTGGCTGCACCCTCATCTGCGGGTTCACCGTCTGGTGCTGCATCTCGCTCGTGACGAAAGAACGCGAGCAGATTTACATACTGGACGGTGATATTCCCTTCCTGGCACAGCGTGCCCAGCTGGAAGCGAACTTCACGATGGAAGCCAAGGCGCATATCCAGCTCTTCCATCAGTATTTCTTCAACCTGCCTCCCGACAACGACTACATCAAATGGACGGTCGGCAAGGCAATGTACATGGCGGACGGTACGGCCCTCAAGCAGAAGCAGGCATTGGATGAGAACGGATTTTACTCTGATATCATCTCTTCTTCAGCGGTGTGTACCATCATGTGTGACTCCATTCAGTTCGACGAACATGAACGGAAGTTTACCTACTACGGGACGCAGCTCATCAAGCGCCGTACCCGGGACCTGAAACGCTCCATGGTCACTACAGGCTACATCGAATCAGTCCCCCGTACCCGGAACAATCCGCACGGTCTGATGATTACGAACTGGAGGACATTGGAGAACAAGGACCTCGATTACTGAAAAATAACCGGATAATAAATTCAAAATCATTGCATACATGAAATCATTCAGAAAGACACTTCAGGAAAGCAGGCTCAAGACGCATCACCTGATACGCTCCTGGCTGCAACCCAAGTTGAGAGCCGTCGGCACCAGATATCGGCTGTCAGGACGCATCCGTATGGCCAACATCTGGGCAAGGAAGCATCCCAGACGCACCTTTGCCTATGTCACCGGTTCGCTCTTTTTCCTGCTGGCAAGTACCGTGGCTATTGACAGCATGACCTTGTCAGACAAACGTGAGCCGGATGTCAGCAGCATTGCCCAGTTGGAACCCATCTTTTCCGGATTCCGTACCATTCAGGCAAACAAGAGCGTACACCGTTCCACGCTAACAAAGTTGACCCATGTAGGGCAGTTGCTTAGGGAGGAACTGGACTCGCTCATTGCAATACCGCGTAAAAGCCATCAGGACTCCATCCACATCGTACAAAGTTACAACCGGCTGGAATCCATCGTCAAATCACTTCAAAACAATGACCATCCATGATCAGAAAAATCAAATTCAAACAGCCCAAGTACATCTTCCCGTTGGTGGTGTTCATTCCCCTGTGTGCCCTGGTGTACTTCGTGATGCAGACCTTCGGAGGCAGCGAGGATGCCCAACAGACGGTTGCTACCGACCGCATCAATACGCAACTGCCGCAGGCCAATGCGGAGGAAGCCGGAGACAAGATGTATGAGATGTCTCGCCGCTTCGGGGACGAGGATGCCTTTACCGCCGTCGGTGCCATCGGAGAAGAAGAGAAGAAAGCCGAGGAATTGGAGCACGGCTACAGCGAAGACGAACTCAACAAACTGGATGCAGCGGAAGCGGAACGCATCCGTCAGCAGCAGGAAATGGAGGAACTGGAGAGGTCGTTGGCTGAGTCCAGAAGACACATCAATTCCTTTGCATACGGGGACAATTCTCCTTCCGGAAATAGGTCTGGTAATGGAAGCAGAACCGCTTCATCAGCAGCTACTGATGGCTATACCTCGCAGGAGGACTTCGCTCGGGATTTAGAGGAAATCCAACGCAGAAGTTACGAACGTCAGAAGGCCATCGAAAGCGGATTGGGTATCGGTCGCTTTGACCGGGATGAACAAGCAGAGAAGCAGCGTAAGGATTCCATTGCAAGGGTCCGTCAGGCTGAAAAAGAACGCAACCGCCCCAAACTTGTCATCAAGTCCGGTGATACCAATGCGGAGAAGTTCCATACGGTAACTTCACCCGATGATGTCGCTGAAGCCAAGTTGATCCGTGCCATGATTGACCAGACCACTAAAGCCAAGGAAGGTACCAGACTTCGATTCAAGTTGCTGGACGATATAACCGTCAGCAATACCAAGTTGAAGAAGGGCACCTACCTGTATGGGACAGTGACAGGTTTCGGACAGCAGCGTGTGAAGGCTACCATTACCAGCATTCTGGTCGGTGATAAGTTCATCAACGTGAAGCTTTCAGTGTTCGACAATGACGGCATGGAAGGGTTCTATGTACCGGAAAGTTCTTTCCGTGAATTTGTAAAGGATGCCAGCTCCAGTGCCGTGCAACAGAACATCAGTTTTGAATCGGAAGATGGCTATGGCTCTGGTATCTCGGGTGAAGCCCTGGCACTGCAGGCCTTGCAAAACGTCTATAACTCAGCTTCTTCGGCCATTTCGTCCAATATCCGCAAGAACAAGGCGAAAATCAAGTACAACACGATTGTGTATCTGATTAACTCGGAGGAAGCAAGGTAAAAGGTCAAGAATAAAAATAGGTAAACTATATTACTAATCACAAAGTAAGTAAGGTTGCAAGTAATAGAGTAAGCAAGATTACAAATAAGAAAGTAAGCAATTCAACCAATCAGTAAATCATAAAAATTACCCTATATGAAAACGAAATTATTTTTACTTTTCTTCGGTCTTCTCGGTATGGTCGTACAGGCTGCAGCCAAGGAGAAGATCTACGTGAACAGTGAGGTCACTACCCACATCGTCATGCCCGAAAACATCAAACTGGTGGACATCTCCACGACCAAGATTATGGGCAACCAGTGCGCCGACAACATGGTACGCATCAAGCCTTATCTGGAACAGGATTCCATCAAGACCTCCTTTGACGAGAATGAGTTGCTGGGCACCATCACCCTGATTGGAGAGCGTCATATCGCTCAGTATGATGTGGTTTATACCCATTATCCCAGCATGGCAGCCTCCATCTTTGAGGTAGCTTACAGCGATACCCAGTCCTATATCAACCCCGAGGTATCGATGCCCAAGGCCGAAATGGTGCGCTATGCATGGGCGGTGTATGGCAGCAAGCGCAAGTACAACCAGGTGGTGTCGAATGCCCACGGCATGAAGGCCATCGTCAACAACATCTATACCATCGGTGACTACTTCTTTATTGATTATTCCTTACAGAACAAGACGAAGATAGCCTACGACATTGAGGAACTTCGCGTGAAGCTGACGGACAAGAAAGAAACCAAAGCCACCAACTCGCAGACCATTGAACTGACACCGGTTTATTCGTTGAATCCGGTCAAGAAGTTCAAGAAGAATTACCGCAATGTGCTGGTGATTGAGAAGCTGACCTTCCCGGATGAGAAGGTGCTCCGTCTGGAAATTTCTGAGAACCAAATCAGTGGCCGTGTTATTGCGCTCACCATTGAATACGAAGACATCCTCAATGCTGATGGGTTTGATTCGGACATTCTGAAGAATTCCTCTTGTTATCCGTATTACTATATTTACCGCTAAATTATGAAGAAAATATTATTTGTTTTAGTATGTGCATTTGCCGTTCTTTCGGCATCCGCCCAGGACAAGAAACTCACGCTGAATGCAGGTTTCCTTTTTCCGAATACCTTGAATGCGATGATTGGTTACGAGCATCCGTTGAGCTATGGCAATGCCGTGGAAATCTATGGTGAAGTGGGGAATCATTGGCAGGAACCCACCTGCTGCCGGTTCTGGAAGGGTTACTACTGGGATGGCGGATTGGTCTATAAGCAGCGACTGACACGTTACAAGAACGGCATGTTGCGCTTTCGTTTCGGTCCTCAGTTCGGAGCCACTCAGAAGAAGTTCTTCCTCGGTGTGGAAGCCGGCTTTGAATACAGCTATGTCTTTCAGAACGGCTGGGAGTTCTCGCTGATCCAGAAGAACAACGTCAACTTCCTGCATGGAGATACCTTTCGCAACGGACTCTTACTAGGTGTAAAGATTCCTTTTTAGTATTTACTCAATCTGATGGCTTATGGCATTCGAAGAAACCCGGGAACAGCAACAGATGTACAACTACTTCCGCAGTTGCATCTATATTTTTCTCATCATCGAGATTGTGATGAATCTTCCCATTACGGCGGATAATCGTGTCACGCAGTTTATACTGGACTTGTTGGGTAGATTCAAGGTGTTCAACTCCGTGTCTGGCTGCAAGGTGGCAGAGCTGATCTGTATCTGTGTAGTCTGCATCGGAACCAAAGCCCAAAAGGCATTGAAGTTCAACGTGAAGACAATGGTCATCTATCCAGTGCTGGCCGGATTGACGTTAGTCGGCATGTGTTTTATCTTTCACGGCATGAATATCGGCATGAGCTGGTTCGGCTTCCCGGCCAACCGCATCCTTTATGCGCTCTGCTCGGTCGTAGGTACCATGCTGGTGCATCAGGGACTGGACGGCATCGCCAAGTATTACAACTACAAGGTGGGTGAAGACCGCTTCAACTTCGAGAACGAATCGTTCCAGCAGTCGGAGGATTTGGTAGCCAATGACTATTCTGTGAACATCCCGATGATTTACTACTGGAAGCAGAAGATGCACAAGGGCTGGATCAACATCATCAATCCTTTCCGTGGGACGATTGTACTGGGTACACCGGGTTCGGGTAAGTCCTTCGGCATCATCGATCCGTTTATCCGTCAGCACGCTGCCAAGGGATTTGCTATCATGTGCTACGATTTTAAGTTCCCGACATTGGCCAAGACACTTTTCTATCAGTATTGCAAGAACCGTAAGGCTGGTAAACTGCCACAAAACTGTGGCTTTCGCATTATCAACTTTACGGACGTGGAGTATTCGGACCGCATCAATCCGATTCAGCGCAAGTACATTCCAGATTTGGCGGCAGCTTCGGAAACTGCAGCTACTTTGCTGGCTTCCCTGAACAAGGGAGGCGGTGAAAAGAAAGGCGGTTCGGAAGCCTTCTTTACCAATTCGGCAGAGAACTTTCTGGCAGCCATCATCTACTTCTTTGTGAACTTCCATCCAGTAGGCTTCAAGAATGGCAAGAAGCTGAAACGCTATGTTTCTTTGGCACCAGACTCCGAAGTGGTCATACCTGAGGGAAATAAACTGGAACTGGTGATACGGAACTGGGACGATTACCATGCCCTCGATGCAAAAGGAAACATCATCCTGGACTTTGTGGACAAGGACGGTAACGACGTGTCAACGGATGAAGACCGGATGTTTGTGGATTTAAACGGCTTCTCGTATTTGGACCGGACGGGTAAACGAGTCCACATCGAACGCTGCTGGTACGAGGATGAAGACGGCAAGGAGGTGGAGCCGGACACCATCACCGGGGAGTTCTCGGACATGCCGCATGTGCTTTCTTTCTTAGGCAGGTCCTACGACCAGGTGTTCAACATTCTGATGCAGGACGACAAGATTGCTTCGCTCATGGCTCCGTTCAAGAGTGCCTACGAGAATAAGGCGAACGACCAGTTGGAAGGTATGGTGGGTACACTGCGTGTCAATGCTGCCCGACTGGTATCTCCAGAAGCTTACTGGGTGTTTACGGGAGATGACTTCGACTTGAAGATTTCGGACAAGACCCATCCGAGCTACCTGGTGATTGCCAACAACCCGGAGAAGGAACAGGTCATCGGTTCATTGAATGCACTGGTGCTGAACCGACTGATTACCCGAGTCAACTCCAAAGGAAACATCCCAGTGAGCATCATTGTGGATGAGCTTCCTACACTCTACTTCCACAAGATAGACCGCTTGATTGGTACGGCCCGTTCCAACAAGGTGGCGGTGACCCTGGGCTTTCAGGAGTTGCCACAATTGGAAGCGGACTACGGCAAAGTGGGCATGCAGAAGATTATCACGACTTGCGGCAACATCTTCATGGGTGCTGCCCGTAACAAGGAAACGCTGGAATGGGCGCAGAATGATGTGTTCGGTAAGGCGAAGCAGACTTCCCGGTCCATCTCCATCAACGACAACAAGGTATCGACCACCATCTCCGAAAAGATGGACTACCTGGTGCCTGCCGCCAAGATTGCGGATATGGCAACCGGTTGGCTGGCCGGCCAGGCTGCCCGTGACTTCACGGCTACGGACGACAGCATGCTGAACCACTTCGACATCGAGCAGTCGGAAGAGTTCAAGACCACGAAGTACTTCTGCAAGACGCACTTCGATATGAAGAAGATTAAGGACGAAGAGGACCACTATGTGCCGCTGCCGAAAATCTACGAGTTCAAAAATGACCGCGAGAAGGAAATCATGCTGAACCGCAACTTCAAACGGGTGAACGATGAAGTGGAGAAAATGGTCAAAGAACTGCTGGGTATGGCATAAATGATTAGTATAATGGCATCCTTACAATCAGCATATAATCATTCTATCCATTTGCCTCCATTGAGTGGTAGCGCACTGAAGGTCATTGCCGTCATTTCGATGGTGATAGACCACAGTGCCTACTACTTGATGGAGCACGAAACACTTCTTTATGAGGTCATGCGTTGCTTCGGTCGCATTGCTTTTCCAGTGTTCGACTTCCTCATCGCAGAGGGTTTCCGGCATACCCGAAACCGGATGAAGTACTTTCTGCAGCTGCTCGGATTTGCCGTAGTTAGTGAGGTGCCGTGGTACTTGCTGAATGGCGCAGACGGGACGCACAATGTACTCTTCACCCTGGCATTGGGTGTAATAGCACTGGCAGCTTTTGAAATATTGAAAAAGGACGGCATCCTTTGTGGGGCTGTCATCCTTTCTATAGCTGGTTTCGCCACTTGGTCTGGAGTGGACTATGAGTGGCGGGGGATTCTGATGATGGTGGTGTTCTACCTGTTCGGGAACGTCAGTAATCCTTCTTTTCCCTCCGGTAGAAAGGCGCTGCTATTCTGTGCCTTTCCGTTGATGATGCACTATGGGATAATCGGCGCTTTGCTGGCTTGCCTGGTGATTGCCTGTTATGATGGAACACGCGGGTTCATCCATGGCAAGGTGGCGAAATATGGATTTTATGCTTTTTATCCGCTGCATCTCTTGGCTATTTTTGTAGTAAGGTATTAATTAGCGAAAATCGCTTAATGTATATTTACTTTATAGGCTTGGTATTAATGCAGTTTGGTATTGAAAAAGAACCATTTGCTATTATAATATTGCTTCTAATGATAGGGATTGTGTCTGGCAGTTATGATAATAGCGTCTATTTTCTTATAGACTATTGCTAAAGAAATGAATAGCGCCATTGCTTCACATTTGGTGAAGCAATGGTATTATTCTTATTTTTCAAACAAGTGTAAGAGTACATTATAATACAACAACGGTTTCAAATCTCTCCTTCGGCAAAGTTGATTAGTTTTTCGAAAGGTTTTTTCCCTGCACCATTGGCTTTAAGAACTTTAGGTGTTCTGTTATCTAAAAGTCCTCTGTTATACTGGAAATAGCTGTTATAACATTGATAGACCATTCCATAGTTGTCATTCAGGCACTTAAACGGAGAACTGAAACCGGATTTGTCTTTTTTAAGCCAGCCAAACCTATAGCAGTCATTTGTAAAGAAGTCCCAGATATTGTATTTTAATATTCTCCGTGATAGAATATACAATAAGTAAAGTTGTTGTTTCGGTTGGTTAACTTCTGACAAATCCCCATATTCAGTTTGCATCTTAGTAATGAATTTTTGTTCTCTGCACAACAGAACTTTTTCAATATTGTAGCCATGATTCATCACGTCCTTAGCCAACTGGATGACATCTGGATTTTTCTCATAATTATCATCAAACCATACACGCCATTCAGATTGTGTATATACTTTAGTTGCCAGCAAATCGCCCCAGACTTCGTAGAAATCATCTTGAGCTATCAATTTGTAAGCTTTATATAACTTTCCAAGTGTATCGTAATCGACTTCGCCTTTGATGCAGGCACCATCGAGCAAGGCATTTATGTTTCCCTTAAAATATGTATCATTCTCAATATTCTGTAACAAAGGCTTGAAGCAAGAATTCTTTGAAATAAGTCCGGCTTTTCGGATTTCTTCCTTACGTTGTTCTGAATAAATAACTTCTATTCGCAAGTCGGGCTTCAGCAACAGGTCGTAGATGTTGTCTGACGTCAGAGCTTTCAGCGCCGGAAGTAGTCTTGGCCATTCGCGCTGGCTCTTGTCTTTGGTATTATACACCATGTTGCGAACAACTATCAGATAATCTTTGATGCCGAAATCTTCTTTGTACTTAATCATATATTGCATTGCGGCATAGAGAAGAAGTACGTTGGTAGCGTCATCGTGTGCATTGTTGACTATGACGTCTTCTAAAATATCTCCCATAGTTCTAACCGAATTGTTTTCCCATGGGTATAATTCAATATTGCCAGCGGATTCGCGTAAACGCGGAATCAGATCTAATGCGTTAATCATGAATTTAACAGAATCAGCATCATCGAATACACTTACAAGCTGGTCTTCGTCGTTTAAATCTATTTCTGCCTTTTTACGCTTTTCGCCTAGATTCCGTTCGTAGAATGTAATTAGAACGATGAAGCGTAGCAGATTCATGAAATACTTATCGATGGTATAAACATCTTTCTCGCGATATGGCCACAAATAGTCAACCCATTTATATTCAATCTTTTCCTCTATTTCCTTTTTCAAAATTTCATTCTTTTCGATAGCGGAAAAAAGTTTTGATTTGAACTTTTCAAAAGGGGTGAGCTGTTTGCCACGTGCATTCATACGGGTATATATTTCTTCGTTCAATCCGAATTCTCTGAGTGGGAGGAAATAGAACGAAATGATATCCGTAGTGGTCAGTGTTTTAAAAAGATGGCTTGTGGAGTTGATAGTTTCATTATCGTGTATGCAGTCAAGCATAACAACGAACGCTTCTACCGAGGGGTCAAGCATCCATGCGTTGTCAAACCATCTTGCCTCATTGATGAAATATTCTCTAAAGGTAGTGATTGTTTGAGGGATGATTTCTTTACATATAAAATTCAGAAAGGAATGTGCAGAAGGACGTGTTTCGTAGGTGAAACGGAGCAATGTGTCTTTTGCATCGTTAAGTAGGTCTTCTTTCCATGCAGCATACCAATGCAGAAGGAAAAGTGTGGTCAGCCGTTGCTGGCCGTCTATGGGAATGAACAGAGATTGCAAAGTCCGTTCGTTTTCCGAAATCATGCCGTATACAAAATCTAATTCTATGGGGTTTCTATGCTTCAAGGCATCTGCAAGATGATTAATGAACTTGCCTCTAATTTTAGCCTCCGATGGTCTACCTTGTGCATAGTCACGTTGTATGATGGGAATTTCAACTTTGGTAAACTGATTCAACAGATACCAGAATGTATATTTATTGTCGGTAGTATTAAAATTGGTACTCATGGTTATGCTAAGAATTGTTTGATGACACGTTTCAATTCATTGAAGTAGTTTGCTTGGTCTTCTATGCTCCAGTAGTAAGGCTGGTTAGCCGAATGGCTGTAGAATTTCAAAAATACATTTTTCGTACAAGGGGGAATGAACTTCCCTGCTTTTTCGAGCGCAATGATTTTAGCTCTTTTTACGGGGAAAATTGATTTATTCAGAGCAGAATTGTCTTTCTTTGAAATCAAGGCAAGGTTGCACAAATCGTGTATGGATTTACTGTAGAAGATGTCTTGCAGGTTCATGCGCAGGCCATTGAATTTCTCCATGTCTATATTGGAGAATTCAGACATTGCACTGAGTTCTTTCATAATCTGTGTTATAGATTGTGCTTCTGCTTGTTCTTCATCTATATCTATGTAGATGGTATCCACTCCTTTCAAGGCAAGTAAAACGTCATTGATCCAACTTCTTGCAGCTTCTTCATTTTTGATAGGGTCGTCGGAGTTCTGTGCGTGTACATGTTCAAGACTCCAACTGTTTCCTTTCTCAAGCATTATTTCCCGATAGCGGTCGAACGGGAAGCGGTTATATGGTCCTTTGGCTATCTCCAAACAGGTTAGTACGTTGAAAAGAAGTAATACATTCTGTACATCGCTGGGATTTTTCTCATAGCTTAATTCGTCTAGCTTGTCTCCGGCTGGAATAGTTTCTTTTATCGCTCTCTTCAGATAGTCGGTAAACTCTTTCTTGCCCATAGTAGATGCTTTTCTAAAGAGTTCGTCTATCTTCTTGTGGTTGCGTGCAAGCAGATAGCCTACATAATGATAAATAACGGGTTGCGCGGTAGCGTCTGACTCGCAGAACCATGAGTTGACAATGGCGAAAGCGTTCTCTATCAGTTTCCAGATGCTCTCTGCGTTTTCAGCTTCCAAACGGATATGGTCGTCCTTTCCTTTATTCTCGGCTATTTGTCTTTCAAACCACAGAAACGTGGTGTAATTGTCCTTGTCTGTAAGGTTTTCGGCTATCAGATCGAAAAGGAGTTCGATACGTGAGGAATAATCCTTCTTATCTGCTCCAACAAGAAAGTTCCATTTGTCTGGGCGGCGTAGCTCGCTTTCCATTTTACACCACGAAGCCATTATTTCGGCTTTACGCATTTCCAGTTCGCGTCCCTCATATTTCCCTTTAAGCTTACTTAGGATGAGTGCCTTTACGAGTTCGGCATCGGTCAAGGGTATCTTCCCATCGTTTAGGTTGTTGAATACGGTAATATTCTTTTTTCGGTCAGAGGACTCAATGTCATACCATATTATATTGACTTCATTGATGAGCGTGTTGCCCATGAGACGTTTTATCCCCCGGACGGTTTCTTTTTGCTTTTTAAACCAAGCATTGATGCAGCGATAGGCTTCTGATAAGAAGTGAAGCTCCGGTGTGTCGTGATGGTATTCTTGGGTGCTAACCAATTCATTCATAAACTTGGTGATATCTTTACGGCTTTCAAAAGAAAGATTGAAAATATCTTCTTCGTTTAGATAATTCAAGATCAACCATAAAGTGGTCAGTCGTTGCTGACCATCAATCACTTCCCAACTCACGCCATCGACCGCGCGTGTCACGACGATAGGCTGCAAGCAATATTTTGCCTGCGCATCGGTTCTAGACTCATGAAAGTTATACACATCGTTCAGCAATGCGTTTACCTGTATATCAGTCCAGCGATATCCTCGTTGATACGAAGGTATTTCGAACTTTCTGATTTCAGTATGGGAAGAATTGAATTTTTCTACACTCAATTCAGATATTGTGCATAGCCCTATTTTACTCATTTTATTTAAGAATCAATATTTAATAGCTTACTAAAGTTTCCCACCCCCAATAAAGAGGGTGGAAAGTAACAATAATTCAAATTTTCTTCGTAAATTAGAGGTGCTTAATCAACTGATTTACAATGAAAAATAAGAATACTGTTATAGATGCAAAAATAGGTAATTTGAACGAACTTACCAAGGTTTTATCCGTTAAAGAACAAGCCCAAGAGCAACTTTTAGTCGTCATGAAGGCATTGGGAATCGGTAAAATCGTTCGGAATCTAAAGTTTGAGAAGGCTCAGGGCTATACCTTGACCTTCCCTCTTCATCTCGCTCCTCATCATGCGCCTGTGGGGAAAGACAATTGCAAGTGCCACTTCCAATCATTTTCATGGACTTTGCGCCGTGTCAAAGAACACGCTGTATCGCGCACTTTTTAACGCACGCATCGACTGGCGAATGCTTTTTACCAAAATTACCCTTCGCTTCCATGCCATTCTCCGGGAGCATTAGGTGAATACCGACGAGCATGACACTTGTGTCATCCTTGATGATACAACCTTTCAGAAGAGCGGCATTCGAATCGAAGGAGTCAGCAAGGTGTTCGACCATGTTACCCACAATTTCATTTATGGAATGAAATGCCTGACACTAGCTCTCTCTGACGGGAAAAACTGCTATCCCATAGACTTCTCCCTTCATCGTGAAAAAGGAAAGAAGAAGGATTACGGCTTGACCTTAAAACAGCGGAAGGAGCAGTTCAAGGAAAAGCGGAACGCAAAAAATCCGGACTATGCACGCAAGGCGGAATGTGATGAGAGCAAGCTCGAAATGGCCAGACGCATGCTTTGTCATGCCGTGGGGCATGGTATCAACTTCAAGTATGTGCTTGCTGACAGTTGGTTTACATGCGAATCGCTCATACAGGCAGTCCGCGAGCTATGCAGCGGTTCAGTGCACTATATTGGTTTGACCAAAATGAACCCCAAGTTGCGTTATCAGACAAGCAAGTCCAAACGTCCCCAAAACATCCATGAACTGATTGTAAGGTATGAACGCACAGCTTCATGCTATTGCCGAAAGTACAAGTGCAAATACATTCAGCTTCATGGAAAACTGGGCGAACAGCCCGTACGCATCTTCATTATCAAATACGGGCGAAGTACCCATTGGAAAGTGTTGCTTACTACAGATACTTCCATGAACTTCGTCAGAGCCTTTGAACTTTACGAAAGACGCTGGGGCATAGAGGTCATTTTTAGGGAATGCCGTGGATATCTTGGATTGGGGAAATGTCAGAGCCGGAGCTACAACGCTCAGATTGCAGACACAACCTTGTGTTTCATGATGTATCAGATGCTTTCCTTGGCCAAACGTTTTTCAGAATACGAAACCCTGGGAGCACTATTCCGTTCCGAGCGTGACCGGCTGCAAGTGCTCACCCTGTGGAGCAGGACTTTGGAAAAAGTCAAGCATCTGTTGGAAGTTTTGTCGCGTGAAGTAGGAGTGAATCTGTTGGCATGCCTATCAACTGTAGCCGCACGGCAAACTGCAGACTTTTCCACAAAGGTCTGGGCATATCTTCTGTGCGATTCGGATGATTATGCCATGTCCGATTTGGACTAAACATTTTTTAGACGTGCGTTAAATCGTTCGGAAAACATTTGATTTTTAGACCACTCACCGAAGGGAACTATTACTCAAATAGCTGATATGAGGGGGTGGAAAACTTCAGTAAGTAAGTTAGTAAGAGCGCTAAACTTGTTTTAACATCGTCACGGAATCCGGATTCTCTTCCGTGCGGTAGTTCGCATCCTTCACTTCGGCGAGCTGGAACTTTTTGCCCTCAGTCTTGCCGTAGGTATAGGCCAGGTCATAGCCCACAT
>OGFL01000724.1_pt1 | contig 29818 bp, 44 predicted proteins | sample 1570911 | NCBI WGS metagenome assembly OGFL01 (sample SAMEA2582050, study PRJEB24529) | metagenome | biome: Human gut stool | place: China | collected 2011 | reverse complement strand
ATAAAGTTTCAGAATGCCGACCCATCCACAGGCGCATTTGAAGGAGACGGCATTCAGTTTGTAGAAGGTATTAACAACTCTAATCCGTCTCAAAGCCAAATGTATTCGTGGAGTAGGCCGAATTTTTCCGCTAGCCGATCAAGCTCGATTTTTGGTAATTCCTCAACGGTACATCCTGATTCATTACGCCTTTTAGCTTTGATACGCTCGTATTAAGTAAAGACCGTAAATCGAATCAACCTGAACCGAATTAGAACACCCATAAATCGGATTCTGTCTCGAAGCATCGAGTGTAGGGTCAAAATTTATTTGAATCGTTCCCGCTTGTTTGGTTTCGGCTAAATCGTGAAGGTTTGGGTCGGTTTCGTTGTACTCCCACCTAAGTGCATTACTGCGTGTATCGGATTCCCTGATTAAGTCGAGTCTTCTTAAGCCCTTCAAATTCCCCGTAATATTCGGTAAGCCCGCCTCGACGTAACTTCCCACCTCGCTAAGTGAGGTGGTGCCTTCGATAAACCTATGATGCAGATTCGGCAGATTAAAATGTGCCTCGTCAACCGCGCCAAACTTCGTCCCTATCAGGGCGAATAGCTTGTTGTACTGCGACCTGAGCACAGAGGCTCCGTTCGCTAATAACCAGCCGTAAGGCACATCGCCGCCGAGATAGGGAATAATCGAACCTACCGGACAAGCGCCGCCGCGCTGAATAAAAATTTGTAGAGCTCGTAGAAACTGACTAACGAGCTCCGCTTCGTCGGTCGGATTTACATCCTCATTTAACTGATTTTTGATAAATTCACCGACAGCGTGAGCGATGTTTGCGCCGCCTACGACAGCTGTATTAACGTGAGAAGAAAGTGCAATACCTGAAACAAAACCGCTTGAGCGTGCAGGCGTCGTTTGCCAATCGGTAGGAGTTAATACGTTAGGATTGGCGCCGGTGCAAAACCCGAGGATGTTATTAGTAGCCATTTGTTTGACCCATAAAAAAAGCCCCGCTGCTTAAGCGAGGCTTGTTTGAGAGAAATTTGAGATTTAATTAGCGATGATTTCCGCCCATCCGGACGTGTCGAAACCCTGTAGTAAAGGCGTATTCATGTCGAAAGCGAAAAGCGGCACGTCGTCGTATTGAGTAAGCATGAAAACGTTTATTCGTACGCCAGCGGGTTTAAACGGAGCTATTTGCTGAAGGAATAAAGCGCGTTGAGCGCTGGATAGTGCCTTACCGACGACACCGATCGAGATAGTCATATCCTGATGGTCTTCGATAACGACACTTAACGTACCGTTAAAGAGAGAACGAACGCCGCTGTAAAATCTTTCCGGCGTGCCGTCCCATACATTGGCTAGGATTTGGAGCTTCAGCAGGAATCGATATGAGTCATCGTCTAGTTTCGTCATTCCGCTCGTAGCGTCATATTCTCCGCACCAAACACCGCGATCGAAACCAGTAATCTCTGTATCGTCGAACGTGAAAAACACACCTTCGATAGGTATCGAAACATAACGATTACGTCCGACCCATTCGCCCACGACATCCAACTGTTTACCGACAGCGCTATCGAGGTCGTAATCAATCGGTACGCGCTCCATTAACGCCTGTAGCTCAAGTACGGGGCCTAGTAACGAGCGCAGAGTTTCAACAAATTTAGGCTTGTCTCTATGCTCCGACGGTACGCGCTTTAGATACGTATTGAAATCAGTCATTCGTAATTACCTCGACATCGGCGATGTCGCAGTGAGCAACTTCGTTAAAGCCTATTGCGATATTTGATGACGCAAAGGAACCTGAGTTTTTCGCTATCTGAATAGACGTGATGTCATAGCTAATATCGCTGTCATCGTTTTCTAGGTTTGCGGGTACGTAGAGTTTCGAGATTCGCACCGTTTGACCGAACGTCAGAGAATTGATGTAACTAACGACCTGCAACTTAATCGAGTTGTAAAGCTCAGTAGTAAAGCCTGTTAACGGCTCTAACGTAATCTTTACTTTGATATGAACGACCGTAGGACGGAAGAATTTAACCGTCATCAGCACTTCTTCGCTATCTTTAACCGTTACGCTGGTTGTTCCGTACGTTCCCGTTCCGGCTGTTTTACGTAACTTGATAACGTCGCCAATGGATTGAGCGTCGCCACCTTCGACAACTACGGCTATCGAGTGGCTAGGTATCCCGTTAGAGTCTGTAGCGCTCGTATCGTTTTCGTACACGATTGCACGGGTTACGCCGTCCACGTCAAGAATGCCGCCGAGAATGCCTTTTAAGACTGTTTGCGACGGCTGGGCGGTCGAATACGTTTGTCTAACGCGCAACTCTGCGTCAGTCTCCGTATCACGTCCGGGCGCGGCCTCAGAGTTATTTGCTACTGAAATCCAACCCTCGGTAGGCGTGGCGATACGAGTAACAGTACCGGCGGCGACACGGATATCGCCTGCGTCGTCACATGTCGCAGTTACTGTTATAGAGCCGCTTGTCGGTATCACGACCTCAGGCGGTAAATTCCATACATGAGCACCTTTCGACGTATCGCGTACTTGTCCGTTCGTAATCGTCGTGCCCGCGTCGCCTGTAATAACCACGTCCACGCTTGAATGTGTAGACGATTGTCTAGCGATACCGTTAATTTTTACTTCGCGGCTTAACGCATCCCCGCGCGCGGTCGCAGGGGAATAGTTATTAAAGACTTCGGCGCACAGTAGCGCTAAATCGTATTGAGACTGAGCAAAATGCGCGACTAGTTGTCCATCCTGCGAGTCAGCGTCAAGGTTGATATCTGAGCCGTAGATCGAACGCATCGCTTCTTTGTTGTACTCAAGAAAATCCTCGAAATCGGCTACATAGAATCCTGATGCGTCTACGTACGCTAATGATTTGATATCAGGCACTTACTTTCACCTCGCCATAGATTGTGTCTAGCGTTACATCGATACGTAAACGTCGCGTATCAGGGTCGAACGCTGTAGAAAACTCTGTAATTCGATTGACGCCTGCTGTTTCTCGAATACGCTGATAAATCGCCTGTACAGCTTCGGTTTGCGTATGTTTTCCTAGTACCTGCTGGTAGTAAGGCGTACCGTCGTTGGTATCTAAGTACCACTCCCGCAGCCACATTCTTAGCCGCGTTAAAACGGACTGTCCGACGGCTTCGGCGCTGTCTATGAAATAGTTATCGAGTCCGGCGCCGAACGTCATATCGCCGTTTTCGTCTAGTTTTCGATATTTCATGTTTATTTATCCGGCGCCGGGCCGTGGTTGTGCGTATGAGATTGAAGTGAAACCGTGCCGGACGAAATATCGCCAGTCGCGTGAATCGTGCCGGTTACAGTTGCACCGTTACCGCCGCTCACCGTTAGGCCGCCTTTGCCGGTAATAAGGCCAGTTACAGTTAGCGGGCCTTGTATCGTGTTATCAGGGCATACGACTGTAGATTTATTCGCCGTTACGATCGTTTCACCGTTGATTTGAATATCTAGCTTTCCAGCCGTGAGGCTTATGTAGTCTGACCGTGAATCTGTACGAATCTCGATAGCGTCAGCCGATACATTCGGCAACTTGCGTGGCTGAGACGTGAGACCGAAAATCGCTATAGCGTCTGAAAGGTCATGCGACCTCGAATCTTTCGTGGACTGGATGCCTCCGGACTGCCACCAAAAATCGATACAGGCGTCAGCGAATAAGACTAGGCATTCGTCATTTACCGCGACTGGATAGGTAATGCACAGACCGCCAGCGCGTGGAAACGCGATAGGCACCTCAGTAAGCACGGGATACGGAGTTTCGGTTACCTCCCCTTCATATCCTCTGAGTTTTCCCATAATCGCAGGTCGAACGGATACAACCTGTCGATCTAAATCAACGGCCGTAACGATTGCAGGCATAGAGACACGAATAGCCGCCTTTAAATCCTCGGATTTTTGACGCTCGATTTCTTCAGGCGTCGCAATACGTTCTAGCTGATTCATTTTTTAGTCGTTTTCTTTGTTGACGGGTCTAACGAGCACGCTTTAATTTCTGTGCTCCACTCGTTTCCGTGGGTGTCGCCTGAATGTTTAAGCGAAAGGATTTTGAAGTCACCCGTAAGAAACTCAGACTCGATGCGTATCGGGTCGTAGATACGAAGTAGCGCGTTAAGACAACAACTCACCGTTACGCCGTCTTTATCTTTCTTAGGGCTACCGATCATGCCGGTGTCAGGCCGCAAAATAAACGCCTTACGGTCATCGCGTGTAGCGTTTTTCTTGCAATAGACTAAATGTCCATCCTGAACCGACCACTGCGTATCACTGTTTTTAGAGACTTCTCGCGAATAATTTCGAGCGGCTCCGAAAAGCACGCGCCCGCGAGGGTACTTAGTCTCGTTACTTACAGCTTTTAAATCATCGTTTTTAACGCCGCGTTCTTTCATAGCGTTAAACGATTTTTTAGCGATGTCGTTATTTGAGTAACCGGCGCCGACTGTTTCGTTTACGAGCGCGTATGAATAACCGTATTGACCGTCTCCAGCTTCGATACTGAGAATCGTATCCGCGCCGTTTCTAACCTGTGACGTACTAATAATGTTTCCGTCAAAAATTACAGCGTTATGAGACTCGTAACCAGCCTGTAGAACAATGCGTTTTAAATCACCATCCGCGATACGCGCTATCGTCGTTTTAGACAAGTTATAGATGTCGATTTTCGCCGTATTCGGGTCTTGTAGCGCTGTTTTCTCTACGTCGAACGAGACTCTAAAGCCGCTCAGGTCTAGGCCGTTTCCGTCCTTATCGCCTACGAGAAGCGTTATTTTTCGCCAAAAGTTAATCATTCGTTACGACGATTAAATGAGAATCTGTGCCTAGATTTGTTTCTGTCGGGTCGGCGTTTTCGTCGCCGTCGGTTACGACAATTAGGCCGAAACCTAGTTTTAAGTGCTCGTACTGCTGGAGTAGATTTTCGCCAGCGACTAACGCGAGATTACGTATTAGCCAGTCGTTCTCAGAACGTCCGATATCGAGCGTCCACGCTTGAAGCGGCTCATTCCATTTCGTCCGCAGTAAGTAATTAACGCCTTGAATTTCTACGTTAAATTCTTCTGCAAAAGAATTGAGCGGGATTTCGTATGTTTTCATTGCTAACTAAAGATATGACTTAATCTCGATTCACTAACCAGCTTTTCTTGAAGCTGTTTCGTACCTGTTTGTGCGGTTTTAGCGGTTACGTTCGGATTCGCCTGCTGAGACCGTGGCGGCATATTCGTAGCGAGAGGAAACGTTATTACGATTTCTTGCATGGTCAGCGTGCACTTTAGGATGCGCGCTGAATGCGCATCCTGATTAGCTGCTACAGAGACTAAAAGCATATTGTCGTAACGTCTTAGTCCCGTGACTGCCGTAAACGGTACACCGCTATACATCAAATCAAGTAAACGTTGATACGTTCCCTGCGGGTCGGAGCGTTCGCCAAAGATGACATCCCATGTAATGTTTTTAGGCTCTCTAACGATGTGATCAGTACCCTGAGTACCATCCTCGATAGGGTATTGGGTTGCAGTTACAGCGATATTGTGCGTTTCAGTAATAGAACAAAAATCGGAAAACGCCTCAAATCTCCGAGCAGGTTTAATTTGAAGCAATTTTCCGACTGCTGTACCGGCTAATCCTAGTACCTGCGTTTCTAAGAAAGACATTGTTAGCCACCTTGCTGTAGATATGCTCGGTTAGTTGAGCTGGCGATTTCTTTAGCCTCTTTTACGCTACTGACGGTAATTGTTTGATGTACCTGAGCGTTGTTGTTATACGTGGTGCTAGAGCGCTGATTATTGTTAGTCGTTGACGGCGGTAGACTGGATACGGTTTTACTTTCGTCTTTACCGCCGAAAGGATTTAGTCCTTTAAAGAAATCAATAGTCGAAGTTAATGCGTCAGAAGCGGCATTCTCGACCTTTTCAGTGGCTTTTTTTCCGAAATTCTTAATCGAATCTAAAAGGTCGTTCCACCACTGCGTAAAGGCCTTACCGATATTGGTAAGCGCTTTCATAGCTCCATCGCCGATAGAGTTCCACAGGTCACTAAACCACGTGCTCAAACCGACGAATGTAGAAATAATCCCGTCGTAAACTCCTTGAGCTTTTTGAGAAACGGTATTTTTTAGCTCATCCCATTTGTTAGAGGCCTCAGTAATGGCGTTATTCCAGCTATCAGATAAGAAGTTTTTGATTCTTTCGCCTAATAACGACATCTCATTCGAGATTGTTTCAGCCTTAGATTTCCACCAGTCAGCGCTAAAGAAATTACCGACGATTGTTTTTAGACCGTCAAAAATTCGGCTCATGTTGTCAAACCACACCTGAGCCGCTGACCAGTCAAAGAACGATTTCCCGCCCTCTTTCCACGTCTCGTAATCATCGATTAGCAAACCTATCGCAGTTACTAATCCCATGACGAGAGTAATAATGCGTCCAATCGGAGACGCTTTAAATACAGCGTTTAATAGTTTCCATGCGACAGTTACAGCGCCGATGTAAACAGGCCATTTTCCTAGAACTTTAAATAGTTTTCCGACTCCGGTTATAAAACCGGTAACAAGGTCGGCGCCGATTGATACAGCGGCGGCGATAGGATCAACGTAGCTTTTAATTAGTCCTGCGTTTTCATCGATTAGCTTAGAAACGCGTTCTATCGCTGTCGTGATGGACGGTAGGACACGTAAAACAAACGCGGTAATGATGTCGTCAAAACCGCGCTTAGTAACTTTAATAGCGTCGTTGTATTTAGCGCCTAGCTCTGCTGCTTCGTCTACATTTATTCCGAGAGCCTCGGTACGTTTGTTGTATTGATCGATAATCTCAGTCGTATCAGACGTGAGCATTCCGATCATCGAACGATCAAGTCCGAGACGCTGAATGTACGCAGATTGCTCCGCTTTACTCAGGTCTTTAATTTTGACTTTGATTTCGTCTAAAACTTGAGTCGTTGTTTTGACGTTACCTTGCGCATCTTTCGCAGATAAGCCGAGTTTTTCAAAGACTAATGCGCCGCGTCCGATACCCTGAGCCGCCTCGCCTATCGTTCGAGAGAGGTTTTCAAACGAGGCTGTAGCTGTATTTGCGTCTGAGCCTGTAAGTTCAGCCACATACCCGAGCCGATCTAACTCTTTTACGGTAGCGTTACCAACGCGAGAGACGACATCGCCGAGATCGTTAAATTTGTCGGCTGTACGCTGGATAGCTACAGCCACGGAACCGGCGGCAATAGCGGCGCCGGCCCATTTAGCTAAGTTAACGATTTTGTCAGAAAACGAGCCTACTGCTTTTTCTGCGACAGATAATGACGCAAAATCGACTAATGCGCCTACTCTCAAATTTACATCGTTTTTAGTTTCGGCCATTTTTACGCTCGTAATACTGATAAACGCGTTTCTCGTTTTCGTCGTTCGCGTCGATAGCGTCATTTAGAAGAACTAAATCACCTAAAGACACAGACGAATCGAAAAGAGACTCAAAAGAAAGAAAGCCCCGTAGAACGGGGCGCATTAGGAAGGATTCAGGAATATCTAAAAGGCGTACAGAATCACGCCATTCGGGCGACGTTAGCTCAACTTGTTTTCGTTGAGCCAGTCTGTAAAAAAATCTTCAAAGTTGTATTTAAGGGCTTCGTACGTGATTTTGTACAACGATTTAATGTTGTTCAGCTCTTCGCACGTAATTTCACCCTTATGAGAGCAGTATTCAATCTCCATCCCTGCCGCCACGACCTTAACGGACGGCATTAAATGTTTGAAAATCAATTCGTCGCGTTTGTTAGCCGGCATGAATTTATTCACAGCCTCGGCGATAGCAGAAGCAATGGCGATTTGATTTTGCGGATTTTTAATAATTACGTTTACCAGTTCATTAGCCTGAGTCGTAATCGGGAAAAAATATTGATTAACGATGTCATGCTGTTGTTTAGCCGACAAACGATATAAACGAACGGTAACGCCGTTAACAGTAATGTCCTGATATTTAGTCATTCGATTAAGCTCCGATAGAGGTAATTTGTCCGCAATTAAGCGTTACGACGATGGAATCTCCTTTTGATTTTTTGACGTTGTGTCCGGTAATTGACTGGATAGCGACTTGAGAGCCTGTGAACGTGAGTTTCATGTCGCGGTCAATAACTGTTACAGTGTCCGAACCGGTAGAACCAGTGCCGCGTTGAGTAGCGTGCAAAGTTATAAAAAACGGAACACACGGAGAAGAAGGCAAATATTCAAGAACGATCGTACCTGCGCTTGTTTCGAATTCACTCCAAATACTTGAGCCGTCGATAGCTTTATTACGTTCGCCGAAATCTTCGTCTAAGTTGATCGTGATTCCGTTATCGGTCAAACCCTGCTTCAAATCGAACGAGACGCCACCAAAAACAGCGTATGCGGCGCTTGCTCGAGCGATGCTGTATGTCGGTTTTTTCATTTTGAATTCCCATTAAAAAAGCCCTGCGTTTGTTGCAGGGCTTGTTTAGAAAATGACTTGATTAACGATTGATATTGACAATAATCGGCACGCTATGAATAGCGCCAGCGAGTTTGATACCGGCCTGAATAACCGGAGACTTGCGAGCCTCGCGTTCGTTCTGCAACTGATCGTTAACAGACGGTGCGTACAGGTAATATCCTTTTTCGAGGTAGGCGCCGGATTCAAGGTCTCCGAACGGGTCACTATTCCACACGCCCGGCGCCACAAATCCATTGATGACAGCCTGATCGATAGCGTTAGCAACTGCCGCCATGAGGCGGGCCACGCCGTCATCCGTTTGCGGAATTTTCGTTTTGGACTGATAGAGAACGTTGTAAACGGTAGTCTGAATTAAATCCTGCAACCAGTCAGAGCCATGACGTTCATCCGCCCACATACCGGACGACATGACACCCTCTTCGATAATGTAGGTGTCATTCGAGAAAATCGCATATTTATTAACGTTACGTGCCGAGAGATTCGTATCCTGAGACTGAGTTAAATTAGTCGGCTGGAGGCTAGGAGCTTGCTTGAATTTCAGCGTGATCGTTGTCATCGAACCGCTGAAATTAACGCTAAACATACGACCTAACGCCGACGCAACGAGATATTTATTCAGTCTGTAAGCGGAATCGTTAGCATCGTATTCAGAGGCGAATACGATAGTGCGCGTAAATTGGCCGCGTTTGAGCTTAGACGGCAGGTCTGTAGATTCGTCAGTATAGACAGAATTAGCACACGTCAAATCTGTGAGCGTAATACCGTAAATATGTGAATCTGCGGACGATTCAACGATCTGAGCGATTTTAAGAATTTCGTCGTCTGAGACTGTAGCGCTGGTAGCTGTAATAAAGCCGTAGAAGTTTCTCCCGTAATCAGCGAATAACTTAGAAACGTGTGTACTGATAGCGGTATCGGTTGTAGAGTCCCACGGCTCAGCGATAATCAAAGTTTGCGGTTTCGGAGACTGAGAAAAATACGCCATCGCTGCTAGCGTTTCCGGAGCGTCATCGCCGAAATCGGTAGCAACGTCATCAGAGCTTGTATACGTGCGATAACCCTCTCCAGCAGTGATAACGTTTTTTGTATCTCCGAGGATACAAAGAATTCCGAATCCGCGAGTCTGAGCGGCCTTCGGACTAAACACCATATCGACATTAACGATATTGTTTAAAGAAAGTGCCATTTTAAAAATCCTCCTTAGGAGTTTTGAATACGGGTAGGAGCTGAAACTAGAGATTTAATCGCCCACCTGCGCTCATACGAATAATCGAGCGTTAGATCGACTGTGCTCATTGGCGTTTGAGCGTGGCCCTCAGCTAATCGGTCAATCTCAATAATCTGAGCTTCGTTAATGCTGAGGCCGAATTTTTTCAAGGCGTCAACGTTTTGAGACAAATGAATTAGGTCGTGCAGTAAAAACGCCTTCTCGCGGCTGTTTTCTCCGATCAATTTAACGCGACAATGTGCTGTACCTTCGTACATTTGCGTTAGATAGTCGTCGGTCTCTTCGCTGGTATACGGTTCACCGATGAATTCAATTTGATAGAACTCGAAAAATACGTTTAGAACATTCGTACTAATCGCTGTTTCAAATTCTCGAAACATAGGTTTGACGTGGATCGGAAAACATCCGAGCGCGTTAGCTAACCACGTCTGAAATTTGTCGTCGAATTCCTTTGAATAAACGTATGTAGCAGTGCTTGCGAGCACGCCGGATTGCGTAGAGTCTACGTAACTCATACTTGTTTGCTCCTAGCTAATGTGGCTTGGTAATAGGCGCCGTTTGGGTTGTAATCGGCGATAGACATAACGTCGTACAGCACGCCGTTAAATTCGATTTGATCGTTAATAAAGCCGTCATCTGCGAGCGATACGCGTTCAACGCCGTAGTACGTGAGGCCGCATGTAACCGGCGAGCCGTCGGCATAGACGATATTTACTAACTGCGCATCCGTTAACGGCTGTAGAACCGCCTGTATCGACTTACGGATTTTCGTAATTTCGTCGCGTCCGTTTCCGAGCGGTTTAGCCTGCTGACGAATGAGTACGCATGAGACCGTGAAATCAGGGTCTCTAACGATTTCTGAGACATCAATCATTTTTTATCTACGACGTATTGAATAGCGTTAAGAAGCGCGCCAGTGCGAATAAGTGCTTTCGTACCTTTGAAGTCCTGACGTTTACGGGCCGCGATTGTTGCCGGCGCCAACGGCACGAAGTTTCGTTGATCGACGATATTTTGTTTGGCCGTATCGCGAACGAGCATACCAACGACGTTCAGCGCTTTGTTTACGGCGCCGGTTTTACCGCTCAATCCTTCGTCGACTAACGCCTGCTCGAGAATTTCGTGTATCCGTTTTTCGTTCGTTAGTAACGCTGGTTTTAGATACGGTCTAGGCGGTATCGTATGCGTTCCGTACGTTTGCCACGTTGCGATTTTTAGGTTAGTTACAGGCGAGTCCTTACGTCTTAAACTTTTCGCTTCTATATAGCCAATCGAAACGCCTTGTTTATTAAAACGCTCAAAACGTTTCTTTAAGTGAAAGATGTCTGACTTGAGCGCATCGGCGCCTTCTACTTTCATCGTTAGGGCCATGATGCGCGTCCTGTAACTGCGAACGGCATACGCCGATAGCGTTTTAAAAGGTCAAAAAACTGTTTGCCGTAAGGCGTCGAATTCCAATAGCCAGCGTCAGCGAACGACGTGGACGCAGTATCGTAAGAAACAGAGACGGAACCGACCGTTTTAGAGGCTACTGCGCCATGAGCTCCACTGCTAACGTTACCGCCTGAAACTACGCCACCGGCGCCGGTACGTTGACCGTTATCGAGAGACGCTAAGTAATGCGCTGTAAAAAGAGCTTTCCCAAATTCCGTAGATTTCCCGAAGCGATTCTCGCTAATCTGGTTGTCCGCTTCGTCTAAATAAAACTCTACGCGAGCTTTCGGAAACTCAGAAAACTCAGGAAAAATCTTTAAAAAATCGTCGTAAGTCATTTTGTTTTTAACGTGATTACGCCCGCTGGCGTAAACCAGCAGGCATAAAAAAACCTCGCTAATTTGCGAGGATTAGATACCGTCGAAGTACATCACGGTCTCAGGGCGGCGGAACTGAACTTCAGCCAAGCGCCACAAGTAAGCGGCGCAGTAGTCGAGACCTTTATCGTAGGTCTTTTCACGCCATACCGGGCGAATATGGTAGCGAACATAATTTTTGTCCTTCGTATACAGAACCATACGGTCTTTAGAAGAGGTTCCTAGAGAAGTCAATTCTTTGACCTGATTAACCGTCATAGAACCTGCAACCTTACGTCCGAGAGATTCCTTCTCGATGTAATCGATCATAGAGAAGTGACGGTCGTCGGGAGCCTTCATGCTAAAGAGCTTGACGTACTGAGCAGGCGTAAGGAGCATAGTGTTTGGCATGATGACGCCGTTAGTAGCCTGATATGCCTGATTGAAGTAGTCATCAATAGCCTTCGCCATACCGTCCCATGTCGGAGAGGTTTCAGCGAGAGCGCCTGTAGTCGTTCCCTTCTTGATAGAAGTGTTATTCAAGAAGCCCTTGAAACCTAAACCGCTATCGCCAAGGTAACCGACCTGATGCGCTTCTTGCAGGAATTTATCGTTAACGAGTTCAACCTGCTCGGCGTTAACGTTAATATCCTCAGCTTTCTGAGCGGCCTCAAGCTCCATTGAAGTAACGGAGATTTCGCGGCCAGCAGTATAAACGGCTACGGCAGTAGCGTTCAGTTCGTAATCAACGCCACGAAGGTCATTTGCACCCTTTCCAAGCCAAGACATCCCTTTTGCGTCTTTAGTGCCCTGACCGATACCCTTGATGTTTCTCAGAGCGACGACGTTAGAGACTTTATCGAGGTCTTCGACGATAGGAATATCGCGAGTGAAATAGTAGTTCGTAAGCGGGCGGATGATTTCCGGCTCAAGCTGAGCAAGTCGAGAATTCCACAGCGCTTTTACTTGATCTGCTGAAATTGCCATTTTATTTGTCCATAAAAAAAAGCCCCGTTCGAGTAAACGAACGAGGCTTAGTTAGTTAAGAAAAATGATGTTTGATTAAGAACCTGTAGCTTTAACAGGAATCACGACCTGCTGAGTTACCTGAATTTCAGCGCATCCGTCAGCAATTCCATTAGCGGCGAAAACTGCGCGAATCGGTACTTTCGTGTTGTCAGTCGTAAAGACTTTGTTTGTCGCGTCGTAATAGACGGCCTGATTTCGTTTAGGCGTAATGGACGCGGCAGCAGGCACCTGAATGTAACCAGTGCTAAGTACACCGATTTCCTGAGGAAACACCTGCAACGTCCAACCGTCGTGATAACGCACGACAACGCCGATCATCGCGTCGAGGCCGTCGGTTGTTTCGAGCAACGCGGCGTTACCGTCAGAATCCTGTTTAACAGGCAATCCGGCGTCAATAGCGGCGGTTGCCGTAATGGACCTAATGTCCGCGCCACCGCGAGTTACAAAACCCGCGATCATGTTTTGTTCAATGTATCCAGTCTGCATTTTTATCTCCGATTAAAACTTATTTCGCTTTATTCCAAAGTTCGGCGCTTTGCTCGACAAACGATTTCGCTTTCTTCGGCGCTTCATCGTGTTTAACTGTTGCGAGCGTCGCCTGAGTCATAGAGCGCTTGAAATTTGCGCAGGCGCGTAAAACCATCGCATGATCACATTTAGACAGGTCGCCGAAAGAATCGACAAAAGATTTGCCCTGCTGAGATTTCGCAAACTCAAGAATTGCGGCATACGGCAGATTAGGCGTCGTAGGCGCTAACGAAGGGGCAATATCTGCGGCGTCGCGAATCATCGCGGCGTCTAACTTGGTTTCGGGCTTAGCGTCTTTCTTCGCTTCTTCTTTCTTGCATTCATCAGCTTTTTCGTCGGCTTTCTTGTCTGCTTTAGCGTCAGTCAACGCTTGCAGGATAGCGGCTCCGAGTACAGCAGGGTCAATGCCAGCGAGCGGATTAGGAGCGACTGGCGGCATATCGTCGTCAACTTTCTTTTCTTCGGTAGCTGGCGCCGGATTTTCTGCGGCTTTGTTTTCCGGTGCTGGCGTCTGAGTCTGAGCTTCGTTTGTCTCAGGCTGTTTAGCTTCATCAGCGTTAGTAGCCGGCGCCGGAGATTGAACTTGCGCAGATTTTTCGATAGCGGCGATTCGTTCGGTCAACGCCTGAAGCTGTTGAAGAATCTGAACATTAACGTCAGGTGCTTCATCTTTTTTATTAAAAAAGGCCATTCTTTTATCCTTTGATTTAGTGATTGCAGAATCTTTTAGAGAACACGTTCCGCCACCGCGTCCGAGCGGGACGAGGGCAACGTGATTACCTATGAAATTTGTTTCGACGCCGATACCGCCGCCTTGATCGATCACGTTTGAATCGAAACCGCACGAAAGCTCTGTAGCTTTACCGTTCACGACTTCTTCAATCGCCTTCGGGTCGAAAATGATGATGTCAGCGACTAGACAGCCCGCTGTAGATTCGGTTCCTTGCCTTACGTGCGATACGGTACCTACTGCGAATTGTTTCCAGTTTTCTCCGGTAACGTTAGGCACGTCCGGATGTCCTAGCGTAACTGGCTTACCTTCGAACGAATTTATCGTATCGTCGGAAAACAAAACGTCACTCGGACGAATTAGGAATACTTTTCCGTCCGCGTTCGGCTTAACTTGATCTAGTTCGTCATGCAAATATTCACGTGTGCAAATCGACGCGATGACAGCGTTACGACAAACTAAAAAGCCCTCTTTTGTGAGGGCTTTATTCGGTGAAATTGGATAGCTCAAGTCATACATTTAGACTCCTAAGCGTTATTAGGCAGGAGGGGTACAGCAAAACATCTACAGTTGTAAGTACCCCCGGGGTTATAGTATTTACCGGGTTCAACTTCAGGCGGATTTGAGAACGAGCAAACTTTACCGTCCATCGCCTGATGCGAAGCTCGTACGGATTCATCTTCGACGGTGTGCCAAACGTATTGATCGATACCTACGCTTTGAGCCTGAGCCTGTACGAGCGTCGATTGAGTGCGCGCTACTTCGGTGCGTGCGATACGTCGAGCGGCGTACTCAGGATAATTAGGCGTTAGACCTTGAATTTTCGCGACTAACGATTCGTGTCTTGCACCAGTCTCGAGCGCTATCTGAGCGCTGAGCTTCTGAGCTTCTAACGCCGCGTTGTTCGGTAACGTTTTAATTACGTCTACCTTTTCCTGTACGAGCTTATTAACGAGCGCGATCATCTGCGGCGACTGCGTATCAATACGTAGACCAGCCGCCTTCTTAAACTCTCTCGCAAGCAGTACAGCGTTATTGCTAATGATCTTTGACCAAAGCGATGCAGTAGGCGCCGGTAACGCATTCGCGTAATTATCGAGCTGAGATTGCAGAATTCCGAAGTCTTTAATCGTCCCGTCTGCGTTCAGGTTCATGTTAATAATCGCCTGAATGTTACGAGCGACTTGACGGTAATAACGCCATACCCGCGCTCGATACGTTTTTTCGTGGTTAAACGTTGCCATTTAATTTAAGTGAAACGCTCCGAAATTAGGCTTTTCGTTAGGGTCAACGGCCTTACCGATGTTAGGCAGGCCAGCGTTAACGTATTGCCCTTCTTCGTTAGGAATCGGCGGCGGCTCTACTTCATTAAGCGCCTCAATGTCTTGCGGCGTAACCGTTGAGAAAATACCCGTCTTTTCGGATAACGCGGCGATTTCTTCGAGTGCTCGCTTATCTGAAATTAGTCCTGCTGCTTGGACGCTGAGAATCGTATTAACAGCGTTCTGAGCGTTAGTAATACGTTCGCTCGTAGTTTCTTGTTTCAGCGGCACGAAGTCGAAGTCAATCTCGCCTACTTCGCGGCCTGAGCTGGTGAGGATTAACGACGCTATTCTTGAAATCGGTTCGCGTAATTTATCCTCTTGCAGGCGCGAGACGGTATCGTAATAATTCGCTAGATCAGCGTCTCCGGTCGAAAATCCAGCGGGCGACATGCCGAAAAGTTTGACAAGCGGAATTTCTGCGGCGCCGGCGATTTGTTCTGAGAACGTGATCAGCACGTCACGAATACCGCCGAACGAGTAACTCTGAGACTGAAACGTATCTTTGTTGTCAGAAACGGTTAACGACGAGTTATTTTGAACGTCGTTAATCATCTTTACAGCACGGCCCATGAAAGAAGCGCGTTCGTCGTCTTGCAAGCCTTGCCAAAAATTCTCGATACCTAAGTAGCGAATGTAGCAGCGCTTGAGCAATTCGAGACAGCTATCTAACGAGGCTCCGTATGCGCTGACTGCTGAGTTAGCCACGTCATAAACTGACTCACCCCAGCCCTGATTTACGTTTAATTTTCGATGCGTTGAACGTATTCCGTCGAAGCGAATAACGCGGCTTGCGTCAGCGTCGAAAGTCGACAACGTGCCGTAGGCTGGTTGAATGCTGTATTTGACAGGTAATCCAGCCTCGGCGCCATAATTTTTTACGATCGTGCTCGGCGTGATTTCGGCTTTATCGAATACGCGAAAACCGAGCAACGTACCGTTAGGGTTTAAAACGCTTTCCGGCGCCCCGTCGCCCATATCGATCATTACGAGAGAGCCGCCGTACACTCGCGCATACGTAATAGCGTCAGTCAATAGCCGCCATACGTTAAGCCTACGGAACTCTTTCTCTAAGAAAGCGCTCGTATCAGCGTCAAGGCGCCAGTTAACGCCCTTCGATGTCATATCGCTTGCGATTGACTCAGCCATACGACGCGCTACCCAGTTCGACGAAAATAGACGACCTTTAAATTCGTCCGGTAACGAAAAACTTATTTCGTTTGCGACGTTCGTAATCAGCTCGCCTGTGCATACAGAGCTTACGTAAGCGGTCGCGCTGTCGTGTTTCGTACGTCCTGCGTTTTTTAGTTGAAGATTCTTTGCCATGAGAAATTAGAGTTTTTCTGCAACGTCAGATTTATGAGGTCTGCGAGTACGTCGATTTGGTCATCATGTCGATGTTTCATGTCTGGTTGAATTTCCTCGCATTCGCGCAAGAAATCGTTAACCCACGGAGCGGACTCAGGGATATATACGCGACCTGATTCGATAAACGGTAAAACGTCTTGATAACGCGTTAACTTGTCTATCGTTCGTTCAACTGGTAAGACAGGAATAACCGGATCACGGCTTCGCTGTAACGTTTGAACGAGTCCCGTACCGCTAGCTTTATCCTCAATGTAAAAACCTCGTATCTTTGAGCTATCTAACGTTACGTGTTTATTCCAAAAGTCTGACGCTCGTTTGAGTAAGTCCGGCGATTCCCACTTGCCGCGCAGAATGTCAAGGATGTAAAGATTCCCATCCTCACCTAAACCTGCTATGCCGAACACACTGTAGTCGTTGTACTCGCGTGTTTTTAATGCTGTATCGGACGCGATAATTCGATAGCTCAGTTTCGGCGGTATGCGATAACGTTTAAACCATTCGGTACGAATGAGACCGCCGCCTTCGATAATCGGGTGCTGCTGATACAACGCATTCCAATCGCGAGAACCGACCGTGTTTTTAATCTGCGTTAGTTGCTTGAGGTTGTAGCGCTCAGGATGTAACGCTTCGCCTGTTTTACGATGTAATTCATCATGCTCTGCGATAGCCGGATAATTCACGATTTTGAACTGATCGGCTTCGCTGTCTGCGTTCATCGCGTTAATCAATCGTCCGATCAGGTCGTCAACGTGCCAGCGCGTAGCCATGACGATAACGCCGCCACCGGGCGATAAACGTGTATACGCTGTAGATGTGTACCAATCCCAAATAGATTGTCTAATCGTTGAACTGTTAGCGTCAGCACGATCTTTAATCGGGTCGTCGATAATTAAAATGTCTGCGCCCTGACCCGTAATACCACCACCTACACCACATGAACGGTATGAACCAACATGTCCTACGACCTCGAATAAATCAGACGTGCGAATGTAGGCGCCTCTACTGTCTGTCTTTACTCTCGACCCGTTAAGTTTCGTATTCGGGAACAAAGCATAGTACGGTTCATCGTCTATCACACGCTGGACATCACGATTAAAACGCTGAGATAAATCGGCGGAATATGATGTAGCGATAATGCTCAAGTCAGGATTTCGACCTAACGCGTACGCAGGAAACCGACGCGAAACTAGCTCGGATTTGCCTGAACGCGGTGGCATCGTAATAATCAGTCGTGGCGATTTCTTATCAGCTACAGCTTGTAAAAAATCATCAAGCTCTGCGCATATCTCACGATGAACCCAGCCCATCAAGTAATCAGGCTTCGTGTACGTGGTGAAGTAAGCGAGAGACTTACGAGCTTTCCATAGTCGTATCTCCGCTAGGCTTGGAAGTGTCCGAATCATGCAAAATAGCCTCCAGCGCCTCTAGCTGACTTACGCTTAATTTCGATAAGTCGTATTCCTGTTTGCTTTCAACCTTTACAGCGCCTCCATCGGCGCCGGTTACTGCAACCTTCTTTCTATCGCCAAAATTTTCATCGTTACGCATGGCGGCTTGTCTAGCGCATTCCTGAATTACGATTTTCTTTGCTTCTACGTAACCCTTCGGCAAGTCAGCGCCAGTTCTTATACAGCGATCAGCTATGCGATTTAATCTCTCGACTTGTTCCCAGCCGAGCGCGTCAAAAAGCCAAGAGCTTTCTTTTCGTGCTTGCGCGGAACGGTGACAAAATTCTTCGTTTTCTTCTTTCCAGCGAATTATCGTTCGTCTCGAAGGCATGCCTTTCATCGCGCCGATCTTGCGCTCCGATTTCCCTTCGAGAATTAAATCGATAATTTTGTCGGCTAATTCTTGAGAATACTTCACTGGACGGCCGACTTTGTTTTTTGTTGAAGTGGCCATTTTTATATTTTTAATCTGAAATTGTTGACAAATTATACTTTTTCTGTATAATTATAAACATGGTAGTTAAACATGAAAGGAGGTGAGAAATGTGGATTTAAGAAACCGATTGATTCGTGAAATCAAGGTTAAGTGGAAAGTAAAGGAAATCACAATTAACCTGATCTTGCTAGTTAGAGACTAACTACCGTCCCCCTCGAAAGAGGGGGAAATCCACATACTCACCAAAGGAGCATTTTAAATGTTTTATCCGGTTTCTGAAATCAAACACAACGTTTTTAGCGTTCGTGATCTTGGCTTAACTTGCGAAGCTGATTCGCTTGAGCGAGCTTTAGATATTCTTTCCGATAAGGTCGAAAACTTTATCGAAGAAACATTCCGCAAGCAGCGGAAGCCAATTCCCGAACCGTCTGCGCCTAAAGATCACGACGGTATCTTAGTTGTGCCGCTGAAACTCGAGGCGCGTATTCGTTTATGGAATCTGCTCAGAGAAAAACACATGAGCACATCTGAACTTGCACGCCTTCTCGATATGTCTAGACAGCAGGCACAACGCCTTGTCGATGGAAGCGGCCCTGTTAGCTTCGATATGTATTACGAGGCATTTAAAGCGCTCGGATACTATCTCAGCCTTGAGCTTAATCCTTATAAATAAGTTGTACGTTGATTTCGTACAACCGAGTTAACTGGCTCGGTGAACGAAGCCCGCCGAGAGGCTTAAGAGGTGCCGTTCTACATATACAAGGTAGGACAGCTTTCGTTTACGGTTAATGATTAGGACTCCCCATTATGGCTCTATGACAGTGTTTGTATATTGGTTACCGTGAAACGAAAAACCGCTCGCGAAATCATGAGAAGTTGGAGTTACTCATAAAAGCGAGCGGTCGAATTCTTTTAAGCTGAATCGCCTTCTTTGCCGTTCTCTTTCAAGCACGGCGGCGCCTCCGCAAGGAAACGTCTCTAATTAAGGCAAGTCGGCCGCCTGATTAACACAGGCTTTAAATTGTCACGTACGACACTACACGTTATTTTTTATTTGTGCAATAGATGGTGTAAACACGAATACGCATGGCGAAGAATGTAAGTGCGTCAGTCGTCCAATGATCTAATTCACGCTGTTTTATGCGCCAAATTTTACGTCCGGCACGGTTGAGAGAGTTTCCCGAGCCGAATACGTAGAGCAAGACGATTAGCTTAGCTGTACGCACGTTTAGCCCGTGCGTGCCGATAGTGAGCATTTCGGTATCCGGCGTGCTCATGTATTGCCATACGGTGTTTAGTAAGTCAGCGTCTTTCTGATCTATCTCGATTCCGTAGTCGTCTGATCTATCCTCTGGCCCCGTGTAATCCTCGGAAAAATCCGTTTTATCACGCGTCAACGCTAGCGCCTTTTGAACTGCGTACGTAATCGAAATATTTTTAATAACTTTATCGCGATATGCTCGGCGCCAGTTATCTAGGCGCGGTCGTAAATCTGCGATTAACTGTTTTTCTTTATCGTCCATTAACCCTCCTGATTATTGTTAGTTGAGATTGATAGGCGGTTTTTCGTCTGTGTAGCTGAGACATTCCCAGCCGGCGCCGGCTTTTTTAGGTCTAGGCGCAACTATGTAGAGCTGTAGCGGGTATTTAGAGCTGAAAACCTTGCATTTAACTTTTGCGTCGTCTGCGATGATTCGGAACGAGCCCTTAACCTCGAAAACTACTAACGACATGTCATTAAGCAGTACGAGAAAATCAGGCGTATAGCGGCACTGGTTATCGGCGATTTTGAACGAGACCGCTTCAAACCAATAATCGACGATTTCGCCGCTTTGTTTACGAGTTTCGAGCATGGCTGCAAACGCGATTTCCGTTTTATTCATTTCGCCAGCGCGTAAACGACCTTTAGCTTGCAAATATTTGTTCATTTTTTCCTCTGATTACGCTATTTAATCTTCGTTTTAATCGGCCCATGAACGCCATGCGTCGCCAAGTGATGTTTTCTTTCCATTCATGCGTTTCGAAGTACTGCTGATAACCCATCATCAGATACGCGTGAAAATTCTTATGAATCGTGTAATCCTCCAGCCCTAAAATTTCCTCAATTTCTCTAGGTGTTTTATTCAATGACGCTAGGCGTACGACTTCAAAGCCGTAGTCTGATAAACCCATACTTTTAACGAAGCGATCGTTTTCGAAGCTCATGTTTTTAATCTCCTCGGTAATGCGGTTTTTAGCGTCGCTGTGCGATCATTTGCGCGTGAGCGTGCCAACGATCAAACTGCGAATAAAATGCGCGTCTGCGTTGAATTTGATCGTCTTGCGCACGTTTGAAACGTGTACAGCGTGCGAAACTAATCGGATAGCACTCGCCCGGTGCGCGAGATTCGTGTAAACAATAGATATTCATATCTCCGAACGATTTAACAGGCGGGACGCGTTTATTACCGGCACCGTCAATCCAATACGAAGCGGCATGAGCGCAATAGAGACAGCAACCGCCAGTCATAAAAACCGCCTCCAGTTGAAAAACGCAGATGAAAATGCGACTCCGATTGCTAAGTACATATCCCATTCGTCAAACGTTTTAGGCGTTCGATTTGTTGCGATGTCTAACGTTTCACAGAACGAAATCAAGCCACCGTACATACCCAGCATAAAAAAGAATTTATAAAACCATCGAAACATTACTCACCCCTCGATAACGAACGAGCTAAAAAGAGAAAACAGAATGCACACGCCTAGTACGATTCTTTCTGTACGATTACCATGCCTTACGGTGTCAAAGAAAAATTCAGTAAAACAAGCCAATCCGCCCATAAACGCTAGCAACTCAGAGAATTTTTGTAGGTTAATAATCATTGAAATCACCCCTATTCAGACATCATCACGACTGCTAGGCGTATTAGTACGTACGCGTTAACTAACACGACCGGAGCGACTAAAAGCGTTAGAAGTACGTAAGATTCAAATGTCATGCTTTCTCCTAGAAATACGGTTCGATTACTTTTTCTTCGTCCGGCGCCGGAATGTCTTTTGTTAGCGCTGGACGAACGGGGATACGTAACATCGAAGTACAGAAATTGAGCGACGCGTTATCGCGCCATAGCTTGATAAAACCTTCATATCCGCCGTGGCGTTGTTTGCAGAGATTGAGTACGAAATCCGGCTTACTGTCGTCTACATCTTTTCCCTCTGCTCGTTTCTGAACTTTCGAGTAATCGCGAGCGAGTACGAAAACGTTACAGGCGATGTTTGTAATGTTTGACGAGCCTTTAATCGAGTCTTTCGTAGCGGCGTCGAATACGTTGAACGATTTAGAGCTTGAATCCGAACGCTTACGACAATGAGCGACTACAACGATATGAACGCTATTAGCGCGTGCGAAATCAACGAGCTGACCCATGACGTAATCAGTTTCTTCTTTATCGATGTCGTCACGAACGCACATCATTAACGAGTCAACAAAGAGGATGTCGGACTTGTAATACTTGACTGCTGCTTCGAGTAATCGAATTAATTCGTCCGGGTCTACTTTTCTCTGTAAGTCGCAAATATGCAGGCGCGTAGCGTATTCGTTGAAAAAGAGATTGATATCGTTTTCTTCGATAACGCGTTTATCACGAGAGCAAACGACTTGCGTAAGCATTCGCTCGATGGTTTTAACCGGCGCCATTTCGAATGAAGCGATGTAAAGCGATGCTCCAGCCGCCAGTAGATGTAATCCGATCTGTCCGAGTAACAACGATTTACCTGAGCCGTTTTCGCCAGCTAAGACAGTCAACTCGCCCGGACGAAACTCGAAGTCGATAGCTTTTTCTTTTCCGTCGAGTGTCGTTTGTTTAAATGGCAGTACGTACTTAGCTACGTGGTGTTTCTTTTCGTCGAGATAGACCTGAAAATCGTTACGAAATTCTTGAATGTCTTTCGTTACGTAAAATTCCTCCGGACGACTCGCCAACTCAGTGTATTCAGCGAGAGAGGTTGTAATCTGCTGGCCGCCTAGAGGGTCGGCCCAAAACTCAGGCGAATCAGGCAAATCTGTAATATTTTTTGTTGACATCATCATATTTCCAAGCAATTAGTTGTCTGTTTTTGAACATGACCGTAACGACTAACGATTGAGGTCTAAGTACAGGTATTGCACGCATCCAGCGCGTCAACGTTTCGCGAAGTTGCGGTGTATCGTCTACGTCGAGAAAGTCGATAAGTACGTTTTTCCCCTCGATAAAATGAGCCTTGAGCTTCATAGGGTCGTCAGAGAATGAAAAAAGCACAGTCGGCACATGTGGACGACGCTCAGGCAATTCTTCGATACCCTCGTTTACTACCGCGTCAGCCTGATAGAGCTTTAATTCTTCCTCGGTAAGGACAGGAAAAAAGACGAGCTGTGAAGTCGTGAACGCCTCGGGATATTCGTAAAACGTACGCCCCTCGTTATCGCGTACCATCGCGGCAGCTGAAAACATCATTTAGCCTCCTTCTTAACGACTCTTTCGAGCTGTGACAGGTCTTTGATGTCATACGCATACGTAGATTTCGCCATAATTTTGTCGAAACATTCGCGAGCGCTCGGAGCGTATTCGACTGGCGGAAGCTCCGGCTGATAATCCTCAGCTTTCACCCACACCGCGTTAGGGTCTTTAGCTTCAACCCATTCAGCTTTAAAGCCTATCCAGTTACGAAGAATGACCTCATTCAACGCTTCTTCTAACGTCCATCCTGCGTTTTTTGCCTCGTTACGAATTAACGAGAGAACGCGATCAGTCACCGGCGCCTTCTTTTGTTTTCTATGTTTTAAAAAGTCAGCCCATAATTCCGCGCTCACGTCGTCAGGCTTTACTACGCTAGTTTGCGTTTTAGTAGCCACCCCACGGGAATGAGGTTTTTCAACTGTTTCCTGTTTGGAAAGAGTTGGTGCGGTTTCTACGACCTCGGTTTGTTCCGGCGCCGGTAGCTTTTCCTCAGATTTTTTTTCGGTCAAATAGCTGTTAATGCGTGCCGTCGCGTAATCGCTGAGTAATTCTTCGGGTACGACTTCTCCATATTCAAGGTCATTAATAGTTCGACCCTGCGAGTCAGTCGCTAACTGAGTCTTTTCGTCTTTAGCTTCGGTGTGCGTATATATATCTTGTTCTTGTTCTTGTTCTTGTTCTTGTTTTGGCATACCCTTTCCGAAGTCTTTAGTAAAGCCTTTCGGCAAGTCTTTCGCAAAGCCTTTCTGATACGCTTCGACAAACTCTTTCGGTAACGCTTTAATAAAGCTATCCCGTTGAGAATTAAGAATAATTTCCGAAGATTTCGCGAGAACGTGATTAGTTAAATCGCACTCAGGTAACGAATCTAAAGCGCTATTCCACGACTTAACAACATTCGGATTTTCCGGAAAGTTGTACTTTAAAAAGTTAGGTACGTAGATCAAAAAAGACTCTGAATCGTACTTAATTAAACCCTTTGATAAGAGTTCATTTAAGGCTTGAATAAAGACTTCTCTAAAGGCTTTCGGTAAGTCTTTCTGTAACCCTTCATTCAAATATTCATTACCTCTTTGCTCGATAGCCAGCGACTCAAACGACGCCTTAAAAGCTCCGATAGGCGCAAGGTCTCGGCGGCTTAGTATCGTGTACCAAGCTAATTTTCCTTCGACGCTTAATTCACGAAACTTCTTGTCGTTGCTGATTCGGCAGTCGATTTTTCTATAGATCGCCATGATTACGCCTCCTTAATGAAGGTTTTTCCAAACTTTGAAATGCGGAAACGCGAGGCGGAAATACGGCATGCGTACTTTCGGTACGCCAACCTTTGACCACTTGGTAATAGCCGCAGGACTTAATCCGAACTTAGAGGCTATAACGGTTTTCTTCTTGAACTCTTTCATAAGTTCGTCAAAAACCTGTTGTTCAATCCTTTTCATTTGTTTACTTAGGTTAAAAATATACGTCTTTATATTAACCTATATTTTTACCTAAGTAAAACACTTTTGATTTAACCTAGGTTAAATTATTCTCAAAGATAAGGAGGAAGTTATGTATGGCAACGATTCTTCGAAACAGTGGAATGAGCGCTTGAGAGAGGCGATGTTAGCTAGAGGTAAATCGCAGACTGATATTTCTCGCGCTACAGGTATCACACCGGCGGGGATCAAAAAATGGCTGGATGGAGCCGTATCAAAACCAAAATTTGATGACGTTTTCGACGTTTGCGCATACCTTGAGATAACTCCCGAATGGTTAATGAAGGGGATCGGCACAATGAACGAAAAAGCTCAGCCGGACTCTAATATGGTTTCTATTCAGCAGGTCGATTACTCCGGCTCATGCGGTTTTGGTGTTATGAACTTTGAGGATTTTCCGGAAATTAGAACGCTTGAGGTTACACCTGCTTGGTTTAATAAAAATTTCTCGTTCTATAACCCTAGGGACATCAAAATCATCACTGCTCTAGGGGATTCTATGGAGCCTGAAATTAGGGACGGAGACGCTGTATTTATTGACGTAACGGATAGAGAAACACTTCGCGACGGCATTTATCTGTTAGTCGTTGACGGAGAGGCTTATATCAAGCGCGTTCAAAAGTTAATAGGTAAGAAAATCGCCTTGCTTTCGACAAATAAAGCATATAAAGACATCGAAGTGAGCCTTGATTCAGACATTGAAATAAGGGTCTTGGGCCGAGTTATAAAAAGCCTAAAAGTCATTGACATTTAAAACTTGGAGGAAGCATGAAAACATTGTTTTATAAGCTACTTCATGTGGCTGTACTGTTTTGTTGGTTTGTAGTTTTGACGTTTATCTACACTGGCATTTTCATATCTAACGCAGGAAAAGAAGAAGGCCCACCATTATTTATAGCAGCAATGGGCGCTGCTATTATTACTATCGTTTGTTTCCGCTATTGGCGAAAAAATAGAAAACAAAAACAAGACATGCCGGCGCCAGCGCCAGTAATGCAACCTTCATCAGATAGTGGCGTTCCGGAAAACTCTTACGCTACGGAAAGAGCTGAAGAATTAGTAAATCAAGTTAAAACCTCAGATAATCCATTTGAGACTTACCAAATGGTGGTTTCTAAAATTAGCGAGTTACAAGATTTAGGAGCCAAGCTTAACTACGATCCGTACGACGTTATGCGTGCACATGTAGCACTGTATTTCATTAATAAAGGGGAAACGCCACCTTTAGAGTGGAGCAATATGTTTGCTAAAGCTGTACCTATTTCTTTTCAAAAAAATGAACGAGTCGTGTACTTAGCTGAGTATTGGTCTGGGAATACTTATGAAAATGAGCGGCGTTACCAAGCTGGAAGCCGCGGCGTAGGTATACACCTAGCGAAGGGATTGACGTTTAGAGTAGGACGAATAGCCGGACGTTCTGTAACAGAACGAGTAAGCAAAGGACTAGGACAAGGGGCCGTTGTTGCGACTACTAAAAATCTTTATTACTTTGATAACTCGCTACCGAAAAAGTTGCCGGTAAATAAAATTATCGGCTTAATGACAAACAACGAAAAACTAGAGGTTATGCCCGCAGGCGCTAGAGCACAACCGCTCATATTCAAACTTGACAATGACATATACGCCATGATTATGAAAAAAGCATTGTCAGCCAATTGGCAATAAATAGAACGCTTTAACAAGCCGCCTTCGGGCGGCCTTTTTTTACCTAAATTTATATCTAGGTAAAAATCCTAATAAATCTACTTTACTTTTTGTTTTACCTAGGTTAATATTCGTATATCGGAATTTTACTTAGGTAAATCGATATTTATCAATCAAACGTTCTTTAACAAGCCTTACCGATGATTGTCAGGTAAGGCACCAGCTCCTAAACGTGAGTAAAGCGAAAGCGCATGGAGCTACAAGGCGGCAAGTGAATTGCGCCTAAGTATGGAAATCGAAAGAAATCCAGCGGCAGAGAGAATGTCGAACCGACACAGGTTAGAGTCCGCCACCGAGAGGGGCTACGAGGCTAGAGAAATTCCAAGTGCGTATGTGTGCGAGAGCATAGAGAGCAGCTCCCTGTACAGGCTCAGAGAAGTAATAAGAGCGCTGACAAAGTAAGCAAACGATCGTAGTAGAGGCCGTTCAAACAAAGACAGTTCATAAACACAAGCGCGTCGGCTAACGTGTTTCGGAGGATTTCTCGTTAGCGTCCTTCGGCGCGCTTCTGTTTTTTAACCCTGTGTTTTTTTGTTGGAGGAAAAACATGTTGGCTACGTATGAACGTAAAGAAGTAACTGAGTACACGTCCTTTAAAAACGAATTTAGAGTTTTTTACAGAGGTGAATACATTTGCGATCTTTTGAAAGTTGATCGTAAAAAATGGATGTTTTCAGCGTTTAGACCTACGCATAAGTCCAAAGGCTTACAGGATTCTCTTTATTGCAATAGCTATTCGAGAACTTTTCAAACAAAGGAAGAAGCGACTGATTATTTAGAAAACTTCCTTGATTGCTATGAAGTTGGCGAACGTTTGCCTTAATCAAGTTTCCGAACTATTAGGAATTTACTAATAGTTCACATAAATAAGCCTCCGCGTCGTTTTCCTAACTAATGTTAGTTCCATTTTTTTTACGGCGACGGGGGCTTTTTTATGTGGTCTTTTTTATAGGGAACGCCAAATGATAAAGATTAAAGATGACGACTTTAGTGAAATCATAGGTCTGTCAGATGCTAAAAGGATAGCTTTCGTCATTGAGGAACAAATCAGAGAGATGATTGCCCTCTTAAATATTGCTCAAAAATACATGAACAACAAAACAGATGTTGAACAACTCAGAGCAACCATTTTCTTTCTTCGATCTAAGCGAAACGAGATTGACAGGGTGATCAAGAAAATCATCAGTCTCAACTCTTAATTCAGATTGTGGACTTTTTTACATAGATAAATATTTAGAGCCCCTCTGCGGGGCTTTTTTTTCATGGAGAAACATCATGTTTTTCAAAGGCATGAGCGGCGCCCAGTTGGCTGTCATCACTGCGGCATGGGTGCTTCTTCTTACGTGTCTCGTTCGATTAGTTCGCCAGCTCGTTAATAACGTAAGCGTCAAAAACGTTAAAGACTTCGCCGGCGCCGTATGCTTCTTCGGCGCGATAGTTTTAGCGTTCTGTATGCCTGAGCTAATCGCCGCACTAATGAAATAACGCCTCAATCGCTGTAACGACTGAGGCGTTTTTAATGAAAACATCTGAATTTCAGTGATAAAAAGGATAAACCTTATGAGCTATGCTTGTCTAGTGCTTGGAGAAAGCGGCAGCGGTAAAACGTGCTCGCTTAGAAACTTCGATCCGGCTAAATGTCTTTTGATTCAGCCGCTTCGTAAACCCCTGCCGTTTCGTAACAACGGATGGAAAGAGAAAACGCTTGAGAATCCGAACGGGAATGTCTACGTAACGTCTAACCCGTCGTACATTTTGACCGCGATGCGACGTACCCACGCCGACATCATCATCGTTGACGATTGGCAGTACATTCTCGCTAACCAGTTTATGGCGAGACGTAACGAAAAATCGTTCGACAAATTTACGGACATCGGCGGCGTAGGTTTCGACGTTGCTAAGACGGCCTCCGAGCTGGCTGAGAATAAACGTGTTTACGTATTAGCGCATACGCAAACGGATGAATTTGGACGCGTGCGCATTAAGACACTGGGCAAGTTGTTAGACGACAAAATCGTCGTTGAGGGCATGTTTACTACAGTGCTTCGTACTCACGTCGAAAACGGGAATTACCTTTTCTCAACGCAAAACAGCGGCTCAGACACCGTAAAAAGTCCTATGGGTATGTTTAACGAACAACTCATAGATAACGACCTCGCGGCCGTAGACCGCACTATCTGCGAGTTTTACGGCCTCGAGTCTTCCCCTTCTCACACTTCATTAACTAATAACAGGATGGTAGAAAATGCTACATACTGAAATGACCTTAGACGTTAAAGCTGCGCGCACAGTCGGCGGCGCTTCTTTCATTACTACTTCAGGCGCATACGTCGGAACGATTACGGCTGCACGCATTTATGAATCGAAATCCGGCGCCGAAATGCTCGATATCGACTTCGAGAGTAACGAAGGCGAACGCGCTCACATGAGTATGTGTATTTATGACAAATCAGGTAAAGCGACTTTCTCTAGAGCTATTCTCGACAGCCTGATGACTGTTTGCCGCGTTCGCAGTCTCAAAGCTGAGCAACGTCGTTTTAAAGATCGTCAAGGCACAGAACAAGTTGGATATTTCTTCGTTGATCTCATGAGCAAACCTATCGGCCTGCTAATTCAAGCGGCGCCGGAAGAATACGACATTAACGGCGAAATTAAAACGATGATTCGTTTGAATCTCCTTACGCCGTTTGACGCTCGCACTCGTCAGAATGCCGCCGAAATTCTCGATCAAGCTGAAGCTAAAGCTGTAGACGCGAAACTTAAAAATCTTAAGGACAAGCCTCTTAAGAAAATCGCTCCCAGAGCGAACGGCTTCGAGAGCGCACCAGCGCCTAGAGGCGGTTACGAAGCGGCGCCGGCGCCAATTCCGCAGGCCGCGCCTGCTGGCGACTTCTCACCGGATGACATCCCGTTCTAATCTTTTTAATGAGCGCTCGCTAATAACGAGCGCTCTTTTTGCATGAAAGTTAATGTTAATTTTTTGTACTGCATTAACGGTTATTACATCGTTATGCGTAATGACAAACGCATCGGTACGCTGAGATTTCTACCGAAAAAAGGCTGGACGTACGTTGCTGAATGGAATGGAAAATCGTTTGATGACGAAATGCTCGACGATTTCATTTGCAACTGGCTTGATCATTATGGCGTTCCTTGGCGACGCGACATCGACAAAATCAAAGAGCTCGTCCGAGAAGCTGTGGATACATGGGAGATGTGCTATGCGTGTTAGTTATGTTTGGTACGATCACGAATGCTACCTAGTTACGCTAGACGGCACGCTCGTAGGAATACTTTTTAAAACGTTTGAGGGTTACTGGACGTTTAGACCTTATGAAGTCGAGGATGACGAATTACAAGCGTTTTTAACGGCCTCGTTTCCGTCGGCTTACTACGAAAAACTAATCATCGCTAAACGCGAAATCGGTAAAAAGTTAAGAGGATGGTGCGGATAATGCAGACAGTACGATTCAAAGAATATTTCGGCGGACTTTATTATGTTTATTACAGAACTATTCCAGTCGGAATTTTAATGAGAACAAATAAAAATAGATGGAGTTTGTTTTCTGTAAATTTAATTTTTGGCTTAGAAAAATACGTTTTTAAATCTTTAAAAGACGCAAAAAGATATTCACGCATTCGTCTAAATAAATTTGATTTTGGATGGAGGCACTTCGTTAAAAGACTTGAATTAAATAATTCATTGGCTGAAGAACAAGTTAAAGACGCTATTTGTAAAATACACGAAGCAATCTGTAACGAGGAAAAGAAAATATTTGAGGCGAACGAATGACTAGATACTATCGC
>OGFL01000714.1_pt1 | contig 30407 bp, 23 predicted proteins | sample 1570911 | NCBI WGS metagenome assembly OGFL01 (sample SAMEA2582050, study PRJEB24529) | metagenome | biome: Human gut stool | place: China | collected 2011 | reverse complement strand
TTCAAGAATGGAGCGGGATTCTAAGAAATCCCACCCCAACTATTGACATAGAGCCTTTTTAATCATTTGGTGTTCTGATTGCACCTCAGATACTGGATGATTAAAAAAGGAGAACTTCCAATACGACATAATACTCATTATGTCATAACGGCTGTTCTCCTTTTTTAATCTCTTCCGACTTATTTTTTTCTGGTCCGCCCCATGAATCGTTCCCTGCGAGTCCCAATTCCAGTTCTCGCGCGCACGCCTCCTCGCTTGTGATCATCGTATACCGTCTCGTCGTCTCGATACTGCTATGTCCCAGATAATCTGCCAGTCTTACGAGATCCCGTTCTCTCTCATAAAAGCATCTCGCAAACAGGTGTCTCAGATTGTGTGGAAACACCTTTGACGGCAGTACTCTCGCCGGTTCACATAATTCCTTCATCTCCGCCCAGATATTTCTCCGGTCTACCGGATTTCCGTTCTTTGTAGAAAATATCACTCCGCTTGTAATCTTATTTTTCCGACAGTAATCCCGCAGAAAGATCACAAGTGATCTCGCCAGAAGAATCACTCTCTGTTTCCCTTTAAAATGGATCTCTATTTTCTGTCTCGATAGTGTCTCCACCGTCAGATACCGAAGTTCACCAATCCGCATTCCTGTCGCCGCGATTGTCCTCAGAATTCCGGAAAGCCGCTCTCTCTTTTCTGAAACTGCTGCATTTAACAGCCTGTAATATTCTTCCTTTCCAAGCTCCCTGCTCTTCTCCCGAAAGATCTGCTTCTGTATTCGGCAGGTGCGAATACAGAATTCCGCCTTTCCTGCCCACTTCAGATACGAATTTACCGCTGTGATCATGGAATTTGCGCTGGAAATCTTACATGAATCTAAAATATATGCCTTGTACTCCAGCATCAACTCTCTGCTGATCTCTCTCTCCTCTGAAAACCGTAGAAAATTCTCCGCATCCCGCAGATACTTTTCCACCGTATTCTCACTCATCTCCCTGTCTCTCAGGTATTCCCCGTACTCTCTAAGCTCACTCATACACAACATAAAAAATCCTCCATTTATCAGTTTTCTATCATTATAAGCAACAAACGAAGAATAATCCAAGGACACCATAACGCAAAAATCCCCGCCCGGAAACCCGGACGGGGATTTTCACCTGTTTGGACACTGCCGGCAGAATCGCTCTGCCTACTTTTATTCGTTCCAGGTGCCAAGTTCAAAACTTTTCACCCTGGTATATACAATTCACGTAAATTATTTAGCTGCTGCAGCCTTTGCTTCTTTGATCTTCTCTGTCAGCATCGGAACGATCTTGTTTAAGTCGCCTACGATACCGTAGTCAGCTACATCGAAGATCGGAGCGGACTCATCTTTGTTGATCGCAATGATGATGTCAGACTCTTCCATACCAGCTACGTGCTGGATAGCACCGGAAATACCGATTGCGAAGTATACGTGCGGACGAACAGTCTTACCAGTCTGTCCTACCTGAAGATCTTTCGGCTTCCAGCCGGAATCTACAACTGCACGAGAGCAGCTTACTGTACCGCCAATAGCCTCAGCGAGGTCATCAAGCAGTTTGAAGTTCTCTGCGCTGCCAACTCCACGGCCACCGGAAACAAGGATCTTTGCATCCATGATATCAGCTACGTCGGATACTGCCTTAACGATCTCGAGAATCTCAACGTACTTGTTGTCCGGAGTGAAGCCCGGGTTGAATTCGATAATTTCAGCTTTTCTGCCAGCCTCACGGTCAAGCTTCTGCATAACGCCTGGACGTACTGTAGCCATCTGCGGACGGAATTCCGGGCAAGCGATTGTAGCGATCGTGTTGCCGCCGAATGCCGGACGGGTCATAAGGAGCTGACCATGTTTCTGCTCTTTACCCGGCATAGCTACGAGCGGGAAATCTCCGATATCGAGCTGTGTGCAGTCTGCTGTAAGACCTGTATGGATACGTGCGCAAACACGCGGACCAAGGTCACGACCGATTGCTGTAGCACCGATTAAGAAGATGTCCGGCTTGAACTCGTTGATAACAGCTGTGATCGCATGAGTATACGGCTCAGTTCTGTAATCCTTTAATTCCGGATCGTCAACAACGATAACTTTGTCTGCACCGTACTCACCGAGTTCGTCTGCAAGACCTTTTACGTTGGAACCAACTAAAACTGCTGTTACAGTTGTTCCTAAATCTTTTGCCAGGTCTTTACCTTTACCGATCAGCTCCAGAGCGATGCTGCTGATCTGATTGTCTACCTGCTGTGCAAAGACATATACACCCTTATATTCTGCTAAATTCATCACTTTTCACCACACTTTTCTTTTTTTGAATTAAAGTACATGTTTCTCAGTAAGTTTCTCAACAATGTAATTTGCAGCTGCGGACGGATCAAGGTTTGTCTCCTTAACGCCTGCACCCTTTCTTACTTTGTCGGAAGCCTTAGCGATCTGAGTCGGGGATCCCTTAAGACCAAGGTTGGAATCAAGGACATCTTTCAGATCTTTTCTGCCCCAAACGGTGATCTCTTTCTTGTATGCATCGAAGATTCCGCCCGGAGTCATGTAACGCGGCTCATTTAATTCAGAAAGTGCTGTAATTAAGCACGGCATTTTAGCCTTTAACATCATGTATCTATCATCGAACTGACGCTTAACGATTACGGAATCGCCATCGATCTCGATGCCCTCAGCATAGCTGATTACCGGAAGACCAAGGTGCTCGGAGATCTGCGGACCTACCTGAGCTGTATCACCATCGATAGCCTGACGGCCTGTGATGATGAGGTCATAGTCAAGGTTTCTTAAAGCACCAGCGATTGTCTGGGATGTAGCCCATGTATCAGCACCGCCGAGAACACGGTCTGTAACAAGGATACCGTTATCAGCGCCCATAGCCATAGCCTCACGAAGAACTTCCTCAGCCTTCGGAAGACCCATTGTAACTACTGTAACTTCTGCACCATACTGATCTTTTAAGCGAAGAGCTGCCTCCAGACCAGCTTTATCATCCGGGTTCATGATTGTGAGCATAGCTGCTCTGTCAAGTGTTCCATCCGGTTTGAACTTTACGCCGCCCTTAGTATCCGGCACCTGTTTTACACAAACAACGATTTTCACTGTATTTCACTCCTTATTTTCATTTATAGTTATGATCTTCCAGCTGTTAAATTATTATTTTAACAGTGCGCCGGAGATAACCATTCTCTGAACTTCACTTGTTCCTTCGTAGATCTCGGTGATCTTAGCATCACGCATCATACGCTCTACGTCGTACTCTCTGATGTAACCATAACCACCATGGAGCTGTACAGCCTTTGTTGTTACTTCCATAGCAACCTCTGCTGCATACAGTTTAGCCATTGCTGCCTCTACGCCGTAGGACTTCTGAGTAGCCTTAGCCATTGCTGCACGGTAAACCATCATCTGAGCAGCTTTTACCTTTGTTGCCATATCAGCAAGCTGGAACTGTGTGTTCTGGAACTGACCGATTGTGCGGCCGAACTGCTTTCTCTCTTTTACGTAAGCAACTGTTCTGTCAAGAGCGCCCTCTGCAAGACCAAGAGCCTGAGCAGCGATACCGATACGTCCGCCGTCAAGAGTATGCATAGCGATCTTGAAGCCCTCACCCTTCTTACCTAAGAGGTTGTCCTTCGGGATGCGGCAGTCTGTGAAAATAAGTTCATATGTTGCAGATCCGCGGATACCCATCTTCTTCTCTTTTGTACCAAAAGTGAAGCCCGGTGTACCTTTCTCTACGATAAATGCGGAAATCTCTTTCTGCATTTTGCCACGTTTCTCAACAGTGCCTGTTACAGCGATAACGATGTATGTATCAGCATACTTACCGTTAGTGATGAAGCACTTGGAACCGTTTAATACCCACTCGTCGCCGTCTAAAACAGCTTTTGTCTGCTGACCCTGAGCGTCTGTACCAGCGCCCGGCTCAGTTAAACCGAATGCGCCTAACTTCTCGCCTTTTGCAAGCGGAACGAGGAATTTCTGCTTCTGCTCTTCTGTTCCGAATGTCATGATCGGATCCATGCAAAGGGATGTATGTGCGGAAACGATAACGCCTGTAGTACCGCAAACTTTGGAAAGCTCCTCAACGCACATAGCGTATGTAAGCGGATCACAGCCCTGTCCACCATACTCCTTCGGTACCGGAATACCGAGGAAACCGTTTTTAGCCATCTTCTCTACGGTTTCAACCGGGAATCTCTCTTCCTCGTCAACCTCCTGAGCAAGGGGTTTGACTTCCTTCTCGGCGAAATCATGGAACAGTGTTCTCGCCATCTCATGCTCTTTACCTAATGTAAAATCCATGTTTTTAGTTCCTCCTTGTGAATTGTATCATGTATAACATGGGGAAATGTGGATGCTTCACTCCCCCGATGTACCTAATTTAGTACATGCCTTTTCATTATAACATATTGTGAAAAAATAAACAATCGTAATAAAAAAATAATTCGAAATTTACCTCTTCTGTTATAAAAGGCATATTGCCTGACGGGATAAGATCACCGTCAGGCAACCCTTACATTATTATTTGCTGTAATCGTAGAAGCCCTTGCCAGTCTTTCTTCCAAGAAGACCACCGCGAACCATCTTCTTAAGAAGCGGATGCGGACGATACTTCGGATCGCCTGTCTCTGTCTCAAGAACGTTCATGATTGCAAGAACAACATCAAGACCGATTAAATCACCGAGTGCTAACGGTCCCATCGGATGGTTAGCGCCGAGCTTCATAGCGGTATCGATACCCTCTACGGAAGCAACGCCCTCAGCGTAGATGCCGATTGCTTCGTTGATCATCGGAACAAGGATTCTGTTTACAACGAAACCAGCAGCCTCTTCTACCTGTACCGGAGTCTTGCCGATCTCTTCAGAGATCTTCTTAACAGCTTCAACATCTTCCGGCTTTGTGTTTAAGCCAGCGATAACCTCAACCAGCTTCATAACCGGTGCCGGGTTGAAGAAATGCATACCGATTACATGTCTCTCAACTGCGCCGCCGATCTCTGTGATGGAAAGGGAAGAAGTGTTTGTAGCAAAGATACAGCTCGGTTTGCAGATTGCGTCGAGCTCTTTGAATGTCTGCTTCTTGATCTCCATGTTCTCGATTGCAGCCTCAACAACGAGGTCGCAGTCACCACAGATATCTTTTACACCTGTTGTGATCTTGTTCAGGACCTTGTCAGCCTCTTCCTGAGTCATTTTGCCTTTTGCGATTCTCTTCTCGAATCCAGCGGCAATTTTCTTCTTTCCGTTCGCTGCAAATGTCTCATTGATGTCGCAGAGCATTACCTCATAGCCTTCTGTCTGTGCGAATGCCTGTGCAATACCGGAACCCATGGTTCCAGCGCCGATAATACCAACTTTCATGATTTTATCTCCTTTATGCAAACATATGATGTAGACTTACTGATCGCTGTTCAGACTGAACAGTTCCATTTATTTGTTTTTGAAGCCGTCCACTTTTCTCTTTTCGAGGAACGCCTTCATTCCTTCCTTCTGGTCCTCGGTCTCGAAGCACTCGGAGAAATATTTCTCTTCGATAGAGATTGCGTGGTCAAGGTCGGAAAGATAACCGTCTGTCAGGGACTCCTTTGAATTTCTGACAGCGATCGGTGCGTTGGAGGCGATCTTCTTTGCCAGCTTCATAACCGTCGGCATAAGCTCTTCCTTCGTGCACACACCGTTTACAAGACCGATCCGGTATGCTTCGTCTGCTTTGATATTGACAGCGGCATATACCATTTCCTTTGCTTTTCCGGTTCCGATCAGTCTTGCGAGGCGCTGGGTTCCGCCGAATCCCGGAGTGATGCCAAGACCAACCTCCGGCTGTCCGAACATAGCGTTTTCGGAGCAGTAACGGATATCACAGCTCATTGCAAGTTCATTTCCACCGCCAAGCGCGAAACCGTTGACAGCTGCGATCGACGGGATCGGAAGTGTCTCCAGCTTACGGAAAACATCGTTTCCAGCTTTACTGAACTCACGTGCCTCCTGTACAGTCATTGTGCTCATTGCAGCAATGTCTGCACCGGCAACAAAGGATTTCTCACCCGCGCCGGTCACAACCAGCACTCTTGTTGTACCAAGATCGATGCTGTCAAGAACAGCGTCTAAATCCTGAATAACCGCTGTATTTAACGCGTTTAATGCCTCCGGACGATTGATGGTGATAACACCAACAAAACCGTCCTGCTCATATTTTACAAAACCCATATGTAGTCTCCTCAGATTTTGCCAAAGTCCCAGATTAGTCTCTCTCTACGATTGTAGCGCAGCCCATTCCGCCGCCGATGCAAAGAGTTGCAAGACCCTTCTTAGCATCTGCTTTCTCCATCTCATGAAGAAGTGTAACAAGGATACGGCATCCGGAAGCTCCAACCGGGTGACCAAGAGCAATAGCGCCGCCGTTCGGGTTTAACTTGTTAAGGTCAAAGCCAAGCTCTTTACCTACTGCTACAGACTGTGCAGCGAATGCCTCGTTAGCCTCGATGATATCGAAGTCTTTGATCTCCATGCCTGTTCTCTTAAGAACTTTTCTTGTAGCTGCAACCGGTCCGATACCCATGATCTTCGGATCTACGCCGCCAAGAGCACCGGCAACCCATGTAGCCATCGGCTTAACACCGAGTTCTTTTGCTTTCTCTTCGCTCATAACAACAACTGCAGCTGCGCCGTCGTTGATTCCTGAAGAGTTACCAGCTGTAACTAAACCGCCGTCTTTCTTGAATGCCGGTTTTAACTTACCGAGTGTCTCAACAGTTGTTCCGTGACGCGGACCTTCATCTGTATCTACGATAACTGTCTCTTTTTTCTTCTTAACTTCTACCGGAACGATCTCGTCCTTGAATGCGCCGGACTTCTGAGCTGCCTCTGCCTTCTGCTGGCTTACTGCAGCGAACTTGTCCAGTTCTTCTCTTGTAAGACCCCACTGATCGCAGATGTTCTCAGCTGTGATACCCATGTGGTAGTTGTTGAATGCATCCCAGAGAGCATCGTTTACCATTGTATCAACTAAAGTAGCATTGCCCATACGGTATCCGTAACGGCCTTTCATCATTGCATACGGAGCCATGGACATGTTCTCCATACCACCTGCAACAACGATATCAGCGTCGCCGGAAAGGATCATCTCAGCAGCCATGTTGACAGCCTCAAGACCGGAACCGCATACAACGTTGATCGTAACAGCCGGAACCTCGATCGGGAGACCAGCTTTTAATGTAGCCTGACGTGCTACGTTCTGTCCCTGACCAGCCTGGATTACGCAGCCCATGTAAACCTGGTCAACAGCTTCCGGAGCAACTCCTGCTCTCTTTAAAGCCTCTTTGATTACGATTGCGCCAAGTTCCGGAGCCGGTACTGTGCTTAATTCGCCACCCATTGTTCCGATTGCCGTACGGCATGCACCTGCAAGTACAACTTTCTTTGCCATTTTCTTTTCCTCCTCATTATACCGCTGCCAAGCTCTACACCATATATTTTTCCATAAGCAAGGCAGTATATTATGTATAACTAATCATATCACCAAACCGTTTTGCTGTCAAATCATTATCAAAAGCTTTTTATATATTTTTTCTAAACAAATTAGGAACTTTACTCCTCATTTCGTACAAAAATTACTTTTATGCTCTGACGCGTCACTTTTTGTTTTTGTCATGTTTTACCATTTCTTTCTATTCCTTTTTCACCGGATTTCTTGACCTTGCCGGCAGATAATGATAAAATAATGTCAGAGTTTGGCCCCGGATCCTATGATCCCGGCAAAGTTCTGAGATGCAGTAATATTTTTATGGTTACAAAGAGAGGGTATTAAAATGGATTTCAAACAGATGTATCAGGAAAAGCTGGTTTCCGCTGAGAAAGCAGCTTCCGTTATCAAATCCGGTGACTGGGTCGATTACGGCTGGACAACAGCAACTCCGATCGCAGTCGATAAGGAAATCGCAAAAAGACTTCCGGAATTAACTGACGTAAACTTCCGCGGCGGTATCTTAATGTGGGTGCCGGAGATCTTCAAGATCGAGAACCCGGCTGAACATATGACATGGAACTCCTGGCATATGAGCGGGATCGAGAGAAAAGCGATCGCACAGGGCTTCAGCTACTATGCTCCGATCCGTTATTCTGAGCTTCCAAGATATTACAGAGAATCTCAGAATAAGCCGGACGTAGCTGTATTCCAGGTTTCCCCGATGGACGAGCACGGTTTCTTCAACTTCGGACCGAACGCTTCCCATATGGCTGCTGTCTGCGAGACCTCCAAGGTCGTTATCGTGGAAGTAAACGAGAATATGCCGGTATGCTTCGGCGGTACTGAGGAAGGTGTTCATATCTCCCACGTTGACATGATCGTAGAAGGTGACAACCCGGCGATCGCTGAGATGGGCGGCGCTGCTGCTGCAAGCGATGTCGATGAGGCTGTCGCAAAGCTGATCCTTGAGGAGATCCCGGACGGAGCATGCTTACAGCTCGGTATCGGCGGAATGCCGAACGCAGTCGGTGCTCTGATCGCAAAATCCGACTTAAAGGATCTCGGTGTTCACACAGAGATGTACGTTGACGCTTTCGTTGATATCGCAAACGCAGGAAAGATCACCGGCGCGCGAAAGAATATCGACAAAGGCCGTCAGGTTTATGCATTCGGCGCAGGTACAAAGAAATTATACGACTACTTAAATAAGAATCCGGAGTGCATGTCCGCACCGGTCGACTACACAAACGATGTCCGCACGATCGCGTCTCTCGACAACTTCATGTCCATCAACAACGCAGTTGACCTTGACCTCTTCGGTCAGGTAAACGCTGAGTCCGCAGGAATCAAGCACATCAGCGGTGCAGGCGGACAGCTTGACTTCGTTCTCGGCGCTTATCTTTCCAAGGGCGGAAAGAGCTTCATCTGCTGCTCTTCTACCTTCAAGAAGAAAGACGGCACCTTAGAGTCCAGAATCGTTCCAACTCTGGCTCCGGGCTCCATCGTTACCGATACCCGTGCGAATATCCATTATCTCGTAACCGAGTACGGTAAAGTAAACTTAAAAGGTCTCTCCACATGGCAGAAGACCGAAGCTATCATCTCCGTAGCACATCCGCAGTTCCGCGACCAGCTGATCGCAGAGGCTGAGAAGATGCATATCTGGAGAGCAAGCAACAAGAGATAGTATTTTCCCGTTTTTTCAGGAGAGCTTTCATTTTAGGAAGGCTCTCCTTTTTCTTTCTTTGTCTCGCCCTCTGCTTTTTCAGTCGAATGAAGATTAAACTGTTTGATCCGGCGTATCGCTATCGGACCGCCGATCGCGCATCCGGCAACAAGTCCGAAGGTTGCAGATGCGATCGCAAAGCTTCACATTTTTGTATCATAAGCCAATCTCCTGCCGCACTATTTTCAGATATGTATTTTGCGTATCACTTGTGCCCATTTTTTTACAGAAAGTTCCATCGGAATTTCCTGTAAACAAGTGAAAACACGCTTCGCGAGTTTCCCCTTGTTATCGCGACAGTTGCCAAGGTCTCGCGCAAGCGCGGACTTTGGCTCGTTGTCCGCGAAAAAAAACAGCAACATTTTCTGACATTCTCTCCAGAAAATGCTGCTGCTTTTTATTTCTGCAAATGATCTCTTTCTCCAATCGATCCGCTAAACCTGAATGATTCTCCACTCATAGATTCAGGATCGGCTCCATCAGCGTGATCCCGCTCTCCCCGGCTAATTTCTGCCTGCAGATCTCGAGAAGATGTTCCTGATATGGGGACTCATCTCCCGCCCGGTACAGATAATACAGGGTCCGGTTCGGGAGCTCCACATCCAGTTCATGGATGGAAACCGGGGTGTTTTTTAAGATGCTCTTTGCAACCGACACAGGTAGAAACGCCCAGTTGTCACCATTCTGCGTAAAGTACTGCAAAAAGCCCATTTCATCGAGATAGACACTCGGGACGGCCGCACTGCTGAAATAGTAGTTGTGCCAGCTGTCAAAATTCTGATCCCACTGCGTCCGGATCTCCTTGCGAGGATCGAGGTCCGAAATGCTGATCCGCTTCGGAAGTTTCAGCTCCGTCCCGACGAGCAGGCAGAGCTTTTCTTTAAACAGGATCTCCGTCTTTACCTGGGAAGAGTACATCGGATCCGTGATAAATGCGATATCCACCGTCTTATTGTTCACATACCCATAGGCGTCACTGGAATGGAGTGTCGTCACATGCAGGCTGCACTCCGGCGTATCTTTCATGAACTCCTGAAACACGGTCGGAAGCATGAATGCCAGGAGACTTCCTACACTCGCAACATAGAAACTCTTCTCATTTCCGAGGAGCGCTTCTTCCTGTGTCTCGTTCCAGAGAGCCTGCCAGCGATGAGCGATCCCGACAAAGGCACGTCCCTGTCTCGTGAGTTCCACATGGCGGACTCCTTTGTTCCGGATAAACAGGGAATATCCAAGTTCTTCCTCCAGCGCCCGGATCCTTCGTCCAAGAGCCGGCTGTGTGATATATAATTTTTCTGCCGCCGCGGAAAAACTTCCGCACTGGGCGATCTTTAAAAATGCTTCAATTTCCAGAAATGTCATCACGTTCTCCTTTCTGCCGGGACCGGCAGTTTTCTATTTCGATCCTGCTTTCACACAAGTTTTTTTATAACGCTCATCTCTCTTCTGCTTTTTTACCACAGGATTTCATTTTTGTCCAGAAATATTATTTGAAAATAATTCAATTCTGAAAATTAAAAGTTTGACGGCTACCATTTTCCATTTCTGTTTCTTCTATATTTATAGTAACATTCTTTTCATTTAAATGTTAATATTTATGAATATTATATCAAAAAAAGAAACATTTTACAATTATATTCACTTATGGTATCATTTAAGCATAAACAAGAACGAATTGTTCGAATCTCAGGGGAATATCAAAACATACAGGGAGGAAATCATTATGATGCTTACAAAGAGGATCCAGAACATTAAACCGGCCGCTACACTTGCGCTGACCGGAAAGGTCGCTGAATTAAGAAAACAGGGAATCGATGTGATCGCCTTCAACCTCGGCGAACCGGATTTCGGTACTCCGCAGAATATCTGTGATGCGGCAAAGGCAGCGATCGATGCCCAGAAAACAAAATACACGGTTGTCTCCGGTATCATGGACTTAAAAGAAGCGATCTGTGCAAAATTTTTAAAAGACAACAATGTCGTTTACAAACCGAACGAGATCTGTGTCGGAACCGGCGCAAAACAGCCGCTCGTCAATGCAGTTCTTGCCCTCTGTGAAGAAGGTGACGAGGTTATCATCCCGACTCCGTGCTGGGTCAGCTACATCGAGATGGTAAAACTTTCCGGTGCTACTCCGATCCTCGTACAGAACCGTGAGGAAGACGGTTTCGCCCTCAACGTGGAAGATATCAAGAAAGCCATCACACCGAAAACAAAAGCGATCATGATCAACACACCAAACAACCCGACTGGTGCTGTATATACAAAAGAACAGCTCACAGAGCTCGCAGAACTTGCCTGCAAACATGACTTCTATATTATTTCCGATGAAGTTTATGAGAAGCTGATCTATGAAGGAAAGAAACACTTCTGCGTGGCTTCGATCTCCGAGGAAGTAAAGGATCGTACTGTTGTCATCAATGGTGTTTCCAAAGCTTACTCCATGACCGGATGGAGAGTTGGTTACGCAGCCGGAAATGCAGCTCTCATCAAAGGAATGACTTCTCTTCAGGGTCATACAACATCCAACACCTGCTCGATCGCCCAGTACGCAGCTCTCGAAGCGATCAGCGGACCGCAGGACAGCGTGGAATCCATGAGAGTTGAATTCGACAAACGCCGTAAATTCCTGGTAGAGCGCTTAAATTCCATGGATGGCATCACCTGCAACAACGCAGACGGCGCTTTCTACTTAATGCCGAATATGACTGCTTTCTATGATAAAGAGTGGAACGGAAAGAAGATCGCTGATTCCTTCGGAATGGCAGATTACCTCCTTGCCGAGGCAAAGATCGCGGTTGTTCCGGGCGGTGCATTCGAGTCTCCGGACAACATCCGTATCGCTTACTCCAACTCCATGGAAAGCCTGATCGAAGGTATGAACCGTATGGAAGCAGCTTTAAAGAAACTTGGCTGATCTGACAACCTTCCATATTCGTAAAACTCTCCCGCTCCGGCGGTGATAAGAACAGATCAAACTTAGCTTTCTTCCCATATATTCAACTAACAACAGCAAGGATTCTCCCACTGACACGAAGCAAAGCACAGTCAGTCTCCGTGAAATTACCGACTGTTGATTGAAACAATGTATGTGATGAAAAATCCCTGAAAAAAGCCTGTGAATGCAGGCTTTTTTCATTTACGCGAACAACAGGCCAAAGTCTGCGCTTACGCAAGACCTTGGCGACTGCCGCGATAACAAGAGGACACTCACGAAGTATGTTTTCACTTGTTTATGAGCGCCGGTCTCCCTGCCGCTATACAAATTTTCACATTTTTCACGACAGTATATGAGCCTCGCCCATGCGCTGTAACAGAACAAATATAATGTATTATTAACATTTAATGGTAAAATTTGTTATTTTTCATTCGACAACAATCATTTTACATTCCGCATGATTCATGCTATAATACTCAAATGAACGGAGAAGCCGCACCAACTTCTCCCAAAACTTTCTTCTCATTATATTTTACAACGCGATATAAAAGAAACACAGCCGCCCGGAACGATAATTGGGGTATCGTCCGTGGCGGCTGTGTTCATATAAAGATATAGCCGACATTTTCTATGTATACAAAGACCCTGACTGATCCCATTTTGCAGGAACAGCCAGGGCCTTTCTTTTTTTATTTCTCTCCGTTCAGTTCTTTCTTATAGACCTCAATGACTTTCTTCATCGCATCCGCACCCGGAGCTCCGATCGTCACACGTTTCTCCACGCAGGTCTTCATGGAGATCGCATCGTAGATATCTTCCTCAAATACCGGGCTGATCGACTTGAACTGCTCTAAAGTCAGATCGTCAAGCGCCTTGTTCTCATCGATGCAGAGAAGGACCAGCTGTCCGATAATTCCATGTGCATCACGGAACGGAACACCGTGGTTTACAAGGTAATCCGCAGCGTCTGTCGCGTTTGTGAAGCCGTTCTTTGCACTAGCCTCCATCACATCCTTGCGGAAAGTCATCGTGGATACCATTCCTGTGAAGAGTAAAAGGCAGCCCTTTACGGTATCGATCGCATCGAAGGTCAGCTCCTTGTCCTCCTGGAGATCCTTATCATAAGCCAGCGGGATTCCCTTCATGACCGTCAGCATGGACATCAGGGCACCGTAGACACGTCCGGCCTTTCCTCGGATCAGCTCAGCGATATCAGGATTCTTCTTCTGCGGCATGATGCTGCTTCCGGTGCTGTAGGAATCATCCATCTCCACGAAGCGGTACTCATTGCTGTTCCAGATGATGATCTCCTCGGAGAAACGGCTTAGATGCATTGCGATCGTGGAGAGCGCAGCCAGGAGCTCGATCAGGTAATCACGGTCGGATACGGAATCCATGCTGTTTAAGGTCGGTCCGTCAAAGCCGAGAAGTTCTGCAGTGTACTCACGGTCCAGCGGATAGGTTGTCCCTGCAAGAGCGCCGGATCCTAGCGGGCAGTAATTCATGCGCTTTCTGATATCAGCGAGGCGTCCTCTGTCACGGCGGAACATCTCATAATATGCGCCGACATGGTGCGCCAGTGTTACCGGCTGCGCCTTCTGAAGGTGGGTAAAGCCCGGCATGTAAGTATGAAGATTGTCCTCCATGAGCTTTAAGAGGACCTCAAGAAGTCCCTTTAAAAGTCCGTCCATCTCATCGATCTCATCTCTCGTGTAGAGCTTCATATCGAGAGCAACCTGGTCGTTTCTGCTGCGGCCGGTGTGGAGTCTCTTTCCTGCATCCCCGATCCGCTCGATCAGATTCGCCTCAACGAAAGAGTGGATATCCTCAGACTCCGTTGTGATCTTTAAGGTTCCGTTGTCGATGTCCTCGCGGATGCTCTTTAAGCCTGCGATGATCGCGTCACGGTCCTCTTCTGTGAGGATCCCCTGTTTTGCGAGCATCGTCACATGCGCGATACTGCCCGCGATATCCTGTCTGTAAAATTTCTGATCGAAGGAGATGGACTCATTAAAGTTGTGCACTAACTGGTTTTCTTCCTTAGTAAATCTTCCGCCCCAAAGTTTCATAGCTGTTCCTCCGTTGTCTCTTTTCTATTATTTATCGTGTCTGTCAGATCTTCATCATCGAGATCCGGAATCTCTTCAAATTCCGGTTCTTCATCAGGATCATCTTCCGCTTCCTGCTGCATGTTCCGGATCTGTTCCATTCTCTTTCTCGCTTCCCGTCGTTCCATCTCCCTGCGCAAAAACCACAAAAGGATCAGGATCACGATGGATCCGCCAGAGATCAGGCCGCCGGTTTTTAATCCCTTCGGGAAATAGGAGAAGTCGATCACATGATCGCCGGCGCTCACATCGATAGCCAGGAACGCACCGAACGCCTTTCTCGTCTCCACCTTCTCGCCGTCCACTTTTACGGTCCATCCCTTATCAAACGGGATCGAGGTGAAGAGCATTCCCGCTTTCGCCGCACTCACGGTTCCGGAAAGTTTCGTATCTTTCCAGCTCGTCAGATGCATCGGGGACTGGTTCAGCCGGTCATAGACCTGGATCATCGCGTCCTCTGAGAACCGGTAGGCGATCGCATTTAACTGTTCGCCGGCCTCATCCGCCGTGAGCTTCACTTCTGTGCCCGGAGCCAGAGTTCCAAGCTCCAGAAGATATCCGCGGTCCACATTGCTGAAGGATTTCTGGCCGGTCGGCAGTTCCGCCTTCACAGTCTTTACCTTCTTGTTCATGACGAACACATAATATTCGCCCGTCTCATCCGGTGTGAATGTGAAGGTATTTTTATTCACCGTTCCGCCGGCATCCACAAGGACTTCGTCCGCCCCGGAAACCAGGCAGAGATCATTCTGGACCTCCGCAGGATTATCCATCTCATACTGCCAGTTTTCCTCGATATCTGAAGAAAGGACAAAGCCGAGCGGCAGTGTGTAGAGATTTTCATAGAGATATGTTCCGCCGCTCTCCCTCAGATACATCATGAGCTCCGTGTTGGAGACTGCCTCGGAACAGAGTGCATATTTCACAGAAAAAATGCTGTCGACAAGCGGCGTGCTTCCAGTGATACTGTAAGCATTTGTGGACGATTCACATCCAAGCTTCTTAAAGAACTTCGAGAGATCCGCATTCGCCGTTGAGGAAAACAGGGATACCGACGGAAAGTTCATCCATGCCCCGTCATTCTTCGTCTTTCTCGTCTTTTTCTCCACCCGGTAGAAATCCGATGCCGGCTGCAGGGAATCCTTTAAGATCCGGACCTCCTCATTGTCGCTGGTGTAGGACTCACGGCTCGTTGTCGTCACACTCGTCACCGACATGTTGATCGAAGCCTCAATTGCAACCAGCGTCAATGCCAGGAATCCGCACACCGTCCGCTTTCCATCCTTACAGAGATACATCAGTCCGGCATAAGCCGCCAGGAAGATGATCGCCACATAGTAGACGATAAAGTGGAAATGTTCCTGTGTCACCAGCTTTTCCGCCAGTAGGACAAAGCACGCGCTCCCCCAGAAGGCGATCGCGATATGTTTTTTCGGCGTCTCATCCAGATACATATACGCCCGGAAGCAGATGAACAGCATCAGGAAGATGTAGATAAAGGACTGTCTGCATGGAAGGCTGTTCGGATAGTGGAATCCATGCCAGATAAAATTCAGCGCATTGATGGAAAAGCTCGCAAAAAAGATCAGGAGCAGTCCGCAGTAGACGGCTTTCTCCTTCACTGCGATCTTTTTACATGCGAGATACAGCAAAAAGAAGAGGAATACCGCGACACCGCAGTAGATATTCGGCCAGTGGTCAAGACCGATCTCCGTCTCCACATTTCCGATGTGACGGGCGATCATGTCAAAGATCGGGAAATACGAGCTCCACGCCTTCGGAAAGTCAAAATCACCGGACGCCGTGCTCTGCAGCGCATAGATCTCCGGAAGCAGGATTCCTGCTGCCAGTCCGCCTGAGAGCAGCGAGTAAATTCCAAACCGGACGCAGCTGTCCACGTATTTTCTCACCGGCCCCGGCTTTTCCATGATCAGCAGTGCGATAAAATAAAGCACCAGGAACAGGCAGGTCATGATCGAGATGTAGTAGTTTGAGAGGATCGAAAGTCCGAGCGTCACACAGTAAAGCATGCCTTTCTGCTCTTTCACGAGTCTCTCAAGGCCGTATACGATCAGTGGGAACAGAAGAATGCAGTCCAGCCACATGATGTTCCAGCTGTACGCCGCCATGTATCCGGATAGGGCATAAAAGATCCCGAAGAACCCAACCCCCAGGATACAGTTCTGGCTGTGTTTCTTTAAATACCAGGCAAAGCTCAGCCCCGAAAGTCCGATCTTCAGAACAATCATGATCGTCATAAATTCGATGATAAACTTCTTCGGGCAGAGCAGGATCAGCCAGTTTAACGGGCTGGCCAGGTAGTAGGCATACAGCGCCGCGAAATTGACGCCCATTCCCACATCCCAGCTGTAAAGGAGACTTCCGCCGGTCCGCAGCTTATACTGGAACTCCGAAAAGAACGGGGCGTACTGGTGATACATATCTGTTCTCAGAAAGCACCTCTCCCCGAATGGAAAGATCCCCCTCTGAACGAAAATGCAGATCATGACGAGCACCGGGACAAAGAAGGCGATCAGAAGACCATCCCTCGGCTTTAAAAACGGCGTTGTCTGCCGCTTTTTCCTTCGATTTTCCGGACGATCCGCAGTTGGCTCATCCGGGATCGTATCGATTTCTTTTATTTCTGTCATTAAGTAAAAACTCCTCTGGCTTCATCAGCCTGTAATCATTTTTGCTTTTTCATACTCCCAACATCCGCCGGGCAGACATCGCAGATCATTTCTTTTTATCTCCTGTAAAGATCAGGATCTTGCTGAACACATAATTCAGAACGACAACCACCACGGAGATCAGCAGCTTGCAGATGAAAAACTCCATCTTCATGAGATCCACCATGATAAACAGCGCTGCCAGGTTAAATAAAAATGTCGCGATCCGGCATAAAATGAACGAGACAAATTCCTTCCATACCTTCGCCGGGTTTAAGGTGTGGCTTTCAAACACCCACCATTTGTTCGTCACAAATGCGAACAATACGGCTGCCACCCAGGCGATCGTCTGGGCCGGGACCGGATCCATCTTCCACATATAATATAGAAGATTCGAGATCGCGTAGTCGATCACCGTCGTCAGGACTCCGAAGATCAGATAAGCGATCCCTTCCCTGGCGAGACCGGACTTTTTTGTCCCCGTTTCCTGTCCGCTCTCCGGCTTCTCATTTTTTTCATTCATAAATATTTCCGTCCTTTTCCGGAATCATCGTTTTCAAAACGTTCCTCCGATTTTTTCAGGATTTCCCTATCATATTCGATAGTCTTTTTCATTTTAGTATACCAACGCAAAAAAGTAAAGGACTGACAGCCGAATTTCTAGCTGTCAGTCCTTCTTTTGTTACTTTTCACGGGTAGGAATTTTCTGAACTGAAAATTCCGTATGATACCGTTATGGTTGCGGATTTTGCCGATTCGGAATGCGAAGCATCGGCAAAATCCTGTTACAGGGCGCGGGCATGGAGTGCCCGTGTACTGTAACCTTCTTTTAAAGCGATTTGGAATGGATTTTGCTCGTAACTTGCCATGCATCCGAATGGAAGCTCCGTGGGAGGTTCCTGTAGGTATCCGGCTGATGAACAGTTACGACGTTTTATTCTGCGAGCAGCTTCTCAACACTCACAAGTTTTACGCACACGCAGAAGATCTCTGCCGCCTGTCTGAGGTCATCCAGGGACGGGAAGGACGGCGCGATCCTGATATTGGAGTCGTGCGGATCTTTTCCGTATGGGTAAGTCGCTCCGGCACCGGTCATCACAACGCCGGCCTCTTTGCACTTCGCAACGATCGCTTTCGCGCATCCGTCGAGAGAGTCGAAGGAGACAAAATATCCGCCGTTTGGTTTTGTCCACTTCCCGATTTCCAGACCGCCAAGTTCCTTATTTAAGATCTCATCGACTGCCTCAAATTTTGGTCTGAGGATCTCAGCGTGCTTTGCCATCTGCGCTTTTAAACCGTTGATATCTTTAAAGAAACGGACATGACGGAGCTGGTTGATCTTGTCATGGCTGATCATCTGGACATTCATCTGCTTCTTCAGCGCATCGATATTTGCCTTTGAAGTAGCGATCGCGGAGATTCCGGAGCCTGGAAAGCTGATCTTTGAAGTCGAGCCGAATTTATATACCATGTCCGGATTTCCTGCTTTTTCACACTCAGAAAGAATGTCGAGGACATGATCCGGGTGATCCGGGTGCAGATGATGAACACAGTATGCGTTGTCCCAGTAGATACGGAAATCTTTCGCAGCCGGTTTCAGGTTTGCAAATCTTCTCACAGTCTCATCTGAGTAAGACTCACCGCTCGGGTTCGCATAGAGCGGAACGCACCAGATTCCCTTCACACTCTCGTCATTATTTACATATTTTTCAACAAGATCCATATCCGGACCTTCACCTGTCATCGGAATGTTGATCATCTCGATCCCGAAGTATTCCGTGATCGCAAAATGTCTGTCATATCCCGGGACCGGGCAGAGGAATTTCACCTTGTCAAGTCTGCACCACGGCGTACTTCCGCATACTCCGTGCGTCCAGGAACGGCTCACGGTATCGAACATCAGTGTCAGACTCGCGTTTCCGTACATCACGATATTCTCGGCCGGCGAGTCCATCATCGCACCCATGAGCTCTTTCGCCTCCTGGATCCCGGTCAGGACTCCGTAGTTTCTCACATCACCGTCCGATGTCATATAATCACTGCTGCTGTTTAAAACGTCCATCATAGGAAGAGAAAGGTCCAGCTGCTCTTTGCATGGCTTTCCCCGCGCCATATTCAAGCTGAGATTTTTTCCCTGATACTCCTTATACAGCGCTTCCAGCTGCTCCTTTAAAGACGCAAGTTCCTGTTTTGACATTTCGCGATATGGTTTCATGTCAGTTTCCTCCTCATGATTCAACGATATATTTCAGATTATCTTTTCCCTGAGTACTTATTATAATTCATTAAAACCAATATTTCAACTTATAAAATAAAGTTTTGCTTCTGTTTTTTTATTTTTTTGAACCTGGCCCCATAAAAATCTTAGTCATTGCCGCCTGCAGCAGCTCCCTGTCCCCCGTTTTCAGCTCTTTCCGTGCTTCGGTCCGCGCTCCGCGAAGCAACGCCTGACCGTCTCATTGACTTTTCTTTAACAATAACGTATTATAATAAGATATAGGATGATGATTCCATCTGCTTCGAATTCTGAAAAGGAGAATGGCTTTATGACAAATAATATGCGGACGCGCGATATCCGGCGAATGATCCTGATCGGACTGATCGTTGCTCTCGTGTCCCAGCTTTACTGGAATATCTTTATAAATAATTTCCGGATCTCTTCTTCCGTGATCATACTGCCCGTTCTTCTGATGACACTTGGAAAAAGTCTTTCCACACCGCTCACCTGCGCTGTGACCGCAGTCATCGTGTTCTTCTTCCGCCTGTTTCCGGCGCTCCACAGCGGGACCAGTCTCCTCGTCTCAGCGAAAAGTGTTTTTCCGAATGCGATCTTCTATTTCTGCTACGGCATTATTTTCGCAGCCATGGTCCCGGGAAAACATACCGTCTCCTACAGCCGCCTGTTTCCGGCCGTTTTTTTTGCTGATTTCGGTTCCAACCTGGTAGAACTGTGCATTTCCGAGAGTATGGCACACTCCATGACTCCGGACAAGGCAGGATATCTCTTCCTGATCGCACTGTTCCGTACCTTTCTTGCCGGTCTGATCCTGATGGCGGAAGGTCACTACCGGACACTCTTAAAAAACGAAGAGCACGAGAACCGTTACCGCCGTCTTTTCCTTATGACGACAGGACTGAAAAATGAGATCTACTTCATGCGGAAAAATTCTGAAGAGATCGAATCCGTTATGGCAAACGCATATAAATTGTATGAGAAATTAAATGAAATGGATGTGCCGGAAGACATGAAACATATGTCTCTTGCTATCGCCCGCGATGTCCACGAGATCAAAAAGGATTATATCCGCATCATCCAGGGCATCGAGGAAGAAATTTCCGAAGAATATGACGAAAAGCAGATGAGCTTTCAGGATATCTTAAAGATCCTTGAAGACACAACTTACCATATTCTGGAAAATAAGAATGTCCATATCCAGCTGGAATTCCAGTGTTCCGATAATTTTATGACTGAAGAACACTATGAGCTGATGGCCATTCTCAAAAATCTCGTGAATAACGCCATCGAGGCGATCGAATCTGACCGGAAAGTCGGAATGATCTATATTGAGGAACATCTGAAGGACGGAAATTATATCTTTCGCGTCACCGATGACGGTCCGGGGATCTCCTCCCGTCACCTTCCGAACATCTTCAAGATGGGATACTCAACAAAATTTGATCAGAAAACCGGAAACATTTTCCGCGGCGTCGGCCTCTATGGAGTAAAAATGACCGTGGAAGAACAATTTAAAGGAAGCATCGACGTTGAATCGGAACAGGGGATCGGAACCACCTTCACCATCACGATTCCGGTCACTTCCCTTGTGGAGGAAACATTATGAAAATCTATATTATAGAGGATGACCTGTCTGTCATCAATATTTTAGAGGACATCATCGAGACACAGGATCTCGGAGAAATCTGCGGAGACTGCGGCGGGGAACCGGCAAATCTCGCAGACGTGCTGCGCGCTAAGCCGGATGTCATCCTCGTTGACTTTTTCATGCCCGTTAAGGACGGTGTAGAATTCGTAAAGGAACTGCGCGCCGTCAACACCTCGATCAAGTGCATCATGATCTCCCAGGTATCTGCCAAAGAGCTGATCAGCAAAGCTTACAGCGCGGGAGTCGACTTCTTTATCAGCAAACCGATCAATCTCATTGAAGTCCGTTCCGTCTTAAAAAATGTAGAACAGCAGATCACCAACGAACGTACACTCGCAAACATCCGCCGCATGTTCATGAACGAGATCGAACATCCTGCCAAAGATGACAAGCCGAAAGCCGACAACTACGGCCGGAAATTAAAGTACATCTTAAACCGCATCGGCATGTCCGGCGAAAAAGGATGCCCGGATATCATAAAGATCTGCGAATATCTCCACGACAACCACATTCCGGTCTCCAACCTGAGCGTTGCCCAGATGTGTGAGGCTGTCAGCGACTCGCCGAAAAACATGGAGCAGCGGGTCCGCAGGACGATCGCGGCCGGAATGTCCAACATTGCCCACATGGGGATCGAGGATTTCATGAACGAGACCTACACACTCTACTCCGGAACCCTGTTCTCCTTCGAGGACGTAAAAGCGGAGATGGACTATCTCCGGGGAAAACGCACATCCGGCGGCAAGGTCAGCATCAAAAAATTCATCGACGGGCTGATGCTGGAAGCCGAACGATAGTTTTTCATGATCCAGGTACATCTTCCGCAAAAACGGATCGTACCTGGTTTTTTCTATTTCTGATGCGTCTCTTCATTCCTCGGAAATCCACATCCGGAACAATGCCCTTTCCATCTTCACATTCCTTATATCGGATTTTTTCACATATTTTACCTTGTTGTGTATAAAAATATTGTTCAGGAATTACAAATTTTGTTAAGTAATTTTTGTAACTTTTTGTAACTTTGTGAAGTTTTTTGAAGGGACATCCTTATACTTTGTACATACAAAAAAGGTATGGAGGTATACAAACTATGTTACAAATCGAGCTCAACATGTATCAAGCAGTTGCAGTTGCTGCACTGGTTCTGCTTCTTGGACGTTTCCTTGTAAGCAAGATCCCATTCTTAACAAAATACTGTATTCCTGAACCGGTTGTCGGCGGCGTTGTTTACGCTGTTGTTCACCTGATCTTAAGATCCGCAGGGATCCTTGAAATCTCTTTCGACAACACATTACAGTCCTTCTTCATGACTGTATTCTTCTGTAGTGTTGGTTACACCGCATGTTTCCGTCTCTTAAAGAAGGGCGGCGTTCAGGTACTCTTATTCCTGTTAGTTTCCATTATCATGGTTGCTCTTCAGAATGGTCTTGGCGCTGCACTTGCCGGTGCTTTCCATCTCGACCCGAGACTTGGTCTTGCGGTTGGTTCCATCCCGATGGTCGGCGGACATGGTACCGCAGGCGCATTCGGACCGGTTCTTGAGGAAGCCGGTGTCGCAGGCGCTAACGCGGTTGCGATCGCATCCGCAACCTTCGGTCTTGTTGCCGGCTGTGTGATCGGCGGACCGCTCGCTTACCGTCGTATCCATTCCCTGAACTTAAAGTCCACAGAGACTGCTACCGGCAGCGATGAGATTACAGTTGATAAGAACGAAGTTACCGGCGCGATCGATTCCAGAAGATTCCTGGACAGCGCATTATACCTTGCAATCGCAATCGGTGCCGGCACGATCGTTTCTTTATTCCTTAACAAGTTAATGACATTCCCGAGCTACATCGGAGCAATGGTTGTTGCCGCTATCATCCGTAACGTTGTTGACGCAACCCACAAAGATATGCCGATGGAAGAGATCAGCACAATCGGAAGCTTCTCTCTTTCCTTATTCCTTGGTCTCGCAATGATGGGATTAAAGTTATGGCAGCTTGCAGAGCTTGCTCTTCCGATGATCGTAATGCTCGCGGCACAGACAGTTCTCATGGCAGTATTCGCTTACTTCGTAGTATTCAACCTTCTCGGAAAGAACTACGACGCAGCAGTTATGACATCCGGCTTCTGTGGATTTGGTATGGGTGCTACACCGAACGCTATGGCTAACATGCAGGCGATCACCTCAAAGTATGGTCCGGCTCCGACCGCATACTTCGTAGTACCGTTAGTAGGAAGCTTGTTCATCGACTTCTTCAATGCGCTTATCATTACGACATTTATGAACTTCCTGTAAGATCCAATTTTGGATTATAAATTATAACTCTTGAAAAAGGGCCCGCACCGGAATCCTGGGGTATGTTCCGGTGGCCGGGCTCTTTTTTCTGTCGAAATTTAATTGTAAATTTTTCCGAGAGACCAGAATCTCTCTTTATCTTCCTGAAAACAGCTCTATCCCATCGATCATCTGCAGTTCTTCTCTCACACACTGAAAAAATCTTCGGATCTGATCATCCATCCGGTTCTCTTTTGTGAGTCCATAGATCGTCATGTCCTCCGGTCCGCCTTCCATCGGACAGATCCACACGTCTTGTCTCTTGAATCGCCTTGCAACAAGAAGCGGGATCACCGCCCATTTTTTTCCATTCAGAAAATATTCCAGAAATTCCATCTTATCCGCTGTGAGACTCGGATTTGCATCCGGCGGAAACCATCGGCTGTGCCAGATATCATATTCCGGATTCCACGGCAGCCGGATCTGTTCTTCCGGATCCAGCATATCCGGAGTCACTCGCCTCGTTTCTCTCCAACTCTCACCACCGGCAAACACGAACGGCTCCCTGAACACAGGAAACGGAACTATTCTTCTGGAATTTAAAAAATCCGAGACCAGAGCCACATCAACATTTCCATTTTCCACATACCCATAAATATCAGAAGAACGCCCCGTCTTAAATTCAATGCTGCAGGTGTCCCGAGCGGACATCATTTCTTTCAATACAGCCGGCATCAGATAAAAAGCAATGCTGTTCACTGTGCTGACCCGCAGAAGCGGACTTTTCTTTCTTCTCGGTATCTCCTCCGCCTCCCTGTAAAGTGTCAGCAGACGTTCCGCGACCGGAACGAATTCTTTTCCATTCTCTGTAAGTTCCACGCTTCTCTGACCGCGTCCACGCTCAAAAAGGCTGTATCCCAGTTCCTCTTCCATTGATTTCATTCTGCGGCTCATAGCCGGCTGTGTGATAAAAAGCCGTTCTGCCGCTGCTGAGATACTGCCGTACTGGAGAACTGCCAGGAATGCCTCCAACTCTGTTTTTGTCATAATGATCTCCGTTTTCTCCGATTTTCTTTACTGCAAATGTTTTATCCTGTTCAAAATATATCATTTTGATTATATTTTACTTTTTAATTATTCATTTTTCAATTAATATTTTCTGTGATACACTGATTTCTGTGAAGGTACTGAACCATCAGATTTGGCACCAGCCGGAGCAACGCACAGGATTTGGAGTACGCAGTGCGGAACAATCCGGTATCAGAAGATCATATTTCAGGAGTACATAACCATGAACCAGACCTCTTTGCTTTCCGGCAATATCCGGCAGCAGATCTTAACCCTCGCCGTTCCACTGCTGCTTGGAAACATTTTACAACAGCTTTACAACACTGCCGACTCACTGATCGTGGGCAGATTTCTCGGCACCAATGCCTTTGCTTCTGTGGGAATATCCGGCAGTCTTATGAACCTTTTTATCTTCATCCTCGACGGCTTCTGCGCTGGGATCACGGTAATCCTCGGTCAGTTCTACGGAAGCGGTGACAGAAAAAAATACCGCGAGGAGGTCTTCACCGCTCTTCTTCTCGGCATGATCATCGCCCTTCTCATCGCCGGTGTGTGCACAATCTTCCTTGATTCGATCCTGGATCTGATCCATACTCCGGAGGAACTCGTCTCCTACGCGGAATCCTACCTGTTTATCATTCTGGCAGGACTTCCGTTCACCTGCCTTTACAACCTGTTTTCCGGGGTTCTCCGCTCGATCGGTAACACAAAAGCGGCACTCATCTTCCTTGCAGCCGCGATCACGATGAACATCGCTCTCGATTTTCTGTTCATTGGCATTATCGGCATCGGCACAGCCGGAGCCGCTGCGGCAACTGTCCTGTCCCAGCTCTTCTCGGCAGTCTGCTGCTTCCTCTACCTGCGTGATAATTACCCGGGACTGCTCTTCCAGAAAGAAGATTTAGGAGTTCACACGGAACTCATGTCGCAGTCGCTCCATTTCGGTCTGATCTCCGCCCTGCAGGCCTCCAGCCTGTATATCGGTAAGATCCTCGTCCAGGGCAGCGTCAACACACTCGGGACCCCTGGGATCGCCGCATACACGGCAGCAACAAGAATTGAAGGCTTTGCCAACTCCTTCGGTGACAGCGGCGGCAGTGCGATCTCCGTTATGGTCTCCCAGAACCTCGGCGCCGGAAATCACGACCGTGTAAAGAAAAGCCTCAAATGGGGCATGCTCCTGAACTGGACCGTCGGGATCATCGTTTCCCTCCTGATGTTCATCGGCTCCGATCAGGCACTCCGCCTCTTCCTCGGCTCTTCCGATGAACTCGCACTCCACTATGGAAACGGCTATATCCGCCTGATCTCGCTCTTCTACATCTTCTGCTTCACCGGAAGCGCCTATATGGGCTATTTTAAAGGCCGCGGTCACATGCTCCTCGCCTTCTTCGGAACCACCGGCCACATCCTGCTCCGCGCAGCCCTCTCCGCCCTCTGGATCGGAAAAATGGGGCTCTCCGCCGTCGCAGTCGCAACCGGGATCGGCTGGATGCTCTGCGTAACGTATCTTGCGATCAACTATGTGAGAATCTATCTTACAGAGAAAAACTAAACCATCAAACCTACACGCCTGCCAGCGGTGAGATTCCGGGCGGGAGTGCCTTGATCCGAGGATCTGGCACTCCCGCCCGGAATTTCAAATTTTTTCAATATCTCTCTTAATCTCCTTGCATTCTCTTTTCTCCAGTGCTATAATGTTCAATATCGTACGAAATATTTAATTTTTGAACAATTCAGGAGGTTTCCACTATGAGCTCCAAACAACCCAATACGCCACTAAAAGACCGCATTGACTGGACAACCGTGATCGTCCCGTTCCTCGCGATCCTGGCCCTCTGCATCTGCTTCATCCTCGTCCCCGACGCATCAAAAAGCGTCCTCGACACGATCCGATTCATCCTCGGAGACACATTCGGACTCTTCTACCTCGCAGTAGGCCTGTTCGTCTTCCTGCTCTCCCTGTATCTGGCTTTTTCAAAATTCGGAAACATCCGTCTCGGAAAGCCGGATGAGAAGCCGAAATACCCACTCTTCGTGTGGGCCAGCATGATGTTCACCTCCGGTCTCGCCGCTGACATCCTGTTCTACTCCTTCTGTGAGTGGATCCTCTACGCCAACGACCCGCATATCTCCGAGATGGGCTCTATGCAGACCTGGTCCAGCACCTACCCGCTCTTCCACTGGGGTCCGATCCCGTGGGCGTTCTACCTGGTGCTCGCCGTGTGCTTCGGCTTCATGCTTCATGTCCGCGGATGCCATAAGCAGAAATACTCTGAGGCATGCCGCGCACTTCTCGGAAACAAAGTCGATGGACTCCCGGGAAAACTGATCGATCTCCTCGCCCTCTTCGCACTGCTCGCGGGGACAACGACGACCTTCGCACTGGCAACTCCGTTAATGTCCCAGGTCCTCACGACCCTGTTCCATCTTCCGTCCTCGAAATGGATCACGATCGCGATCCTGGCCGTCACCTGCGTCTTTTATACATACGCCCTGCTGCACGGCATGAAAGGGATCTCCCTGCTCGCAAAGTCCTGCATGTACCTCTTCTTCGCCCTGCTCGCCTATGTACTGTTCCTCGGCGGAGAGACACGCTATATCCTGGAGACCGGTTTTGCCGCAGTCGGAAACCTCGCACAGAATTTCTTTAGTCTCGCGACCTTCACGGACCCGCAGCGAACAACCTCCTTCCCGCAGAACTGGACGATCTTCTACTGGGCCTACTGGATGGTATGGTGTGTGGCATCCCCGTTCTTCATCGGAACGATCTCCCGCGGGCGCACCGTCCGCCAGACGATCCTCGGCGGCTATGCATGCAGCGTCAGCGCCACATTTTTAAGCTTCATTATTTTAGGAAACTACAGCCTCGGACTTCAGGTAAGCGGAAAACTCGATGTGATGGCGATCTACGCAGCCGGCGGTGATCTCTACACGACGATCATCTCCATTATCCAGACCCTGCCTCTCGCTCCGCTCGTCCTGGTGCTCCTGATCGTTGCGATGGTGGCCTTCTACGCGACGAGCTTCGACTCCATCGCTCTCGTGGCTTCTTCCTACACTTACCGCCAGATCACAGGCGATGAGGAGCCGCACAACGCCGTAAAGGCATTCTGGGCGATCATGCTGATCCTGCTCCCGATGGCGCTTGTCTTCTCCGACAGCTCCATGGCCAACCTCCAGAGTGTCTCGATCATCGCGGCATTCCCGGTGGCCTTTGTCATCCTGCTGATCATCGCGAGCTTCCTAAAAGATGCATCGGAATATCTGAAATCATGATATTTCACCACCGATCCTGAACAAGCGAAAACACGCTTCGCGAGTTTCCCCTTGTTATCGCGACAGTCGCCAAGGTCTCACGCAAGCATGGACTTTGGCTCGTTGTTCGCGTAAATCATCGCAAGTGCGAATGTATGTCTCATCTCTATGAACTGCATCCGCACTTTTTTCTTAAACAATTTGTAATTCCCCTGCCACATTTTTACCACAACTTGACTGGAAAATCCCATTGTCATAAAATGGAATTCTGGTATAATAGTACTTGTAAAGTTTAATGTAACGATTCAGTAGGTCTGCGCATTTACTGCGCTGACCGTAAGAAAACATCAGCTTGAAGGCAAAAATCCCATCGGCGTAGCCGATCTGGAATGGATTTTTGCGCGTAACATGCCATGCATCCAAAGGGAAGCTCCGGGGGAGGTTCCTGTAGGTGTGAAGACACTGAACAGTTACAGTTTAGTTTTGATCATGAATTCCATGAGGAGGATTTTTAATATGAAGAAGAAAAATTTCTGCGTTGCAGTGCTTTCCGCATCCGCAGTGCTCGCTCTCGGCGCTTCCTTCAGCTCTTTTGCTGCCTGGAAAGCTGTCAACAGTGAGTGGGTCTACACTGACAACAACGGCAACAACGTGACAAGTGCCTGGAGAACTGATAACGGCGAGTCCTATTATCTCGGCGATGACGGCTATATGGTCCGCAACACACTGCTGGAAGACAACGGAAACTACTACTACCTGAGAAACGGCGGACAGATGGCGAAGAACTGCTGGCGTTTCCTCGAAAATCCGAGCTGGCAGGGCGATGACAAAGTCGGCGATGCAAGCTGGTACTACTTTGACAATAACGGACGTGCTCTCCGTACAACCGGAGACAGCGTAAAGATCGCTGATATCGGCGGAAAGAAGTATGCGTTTGATATGTATGGAAGAATGCTCACAGGCTGGATCACAGCTGCCGGTGAAAATATCTCCGATGATTCCGACTGGGCAACGGCTACATACTACGGTGACGCAGAAGGCGACGGAAGCCTCGTTACAAATGCATGGGTATACATTAGCGTTAAGGACGATGACAACGAGGACGATAACGAGCCGACTTACCACTTCTACTTTGCTTCCAACGGTAAAAAGACGGTAAGCACAGAGAAAACGATCGGCAACGTGAAGTACACCTTTGACGACAGAGGCGTTGCACAGGATTCTTGGGTACACAACAGTGATAAAAATACTTGGAAATACTACGGTGATGAAGAAGAGCCAAAGCTCCACACTGGATGGTTCCAAGCCGTTCCGGATAAAGATTTAAATTCTGGAGATCATGAAAGCGGTACTTCTCATTGGTACTATGCAAACTCCAAGGGTGAAATTACAAGAAAAGAGTGCAAGACGATCGACGGAAAATCCTACCTCTTCAATGATGCAGGTGAGATGGTAACCGGTCTCAGGATCTTATACTATGAAGATGGTAAATATACTTCCTACTCCGGTGAAGTAGATTCTGTTGATACTATTAAGAATATGGATTCCAACACTCAGAAGCTTGTTTACTTCGAATCCAGTGGTGCTGCAAAGACAGGAACAACCACGATCTCCCTTGATGGTACTTCCTACACCTTCAGCTTCAGATCCAACGGTTCTCCGAGAGGTGTCGGCGAAACAGGTATTTCCGATGGATACATTTATGTAAATGGTCTCCGTCTGACCGCTGATGAAGATTCTAAATATGGAGTTGTAACTTACAAAAATGCCCAGTACCTCGTCAATGAAAAAGGTACGATCCAGAAGAACAAGAAAAACATCAAAGACGCAGATGACAACTACTACTGCACCGATAAATCCGGTATCGTAACCTACGGACCGGAAGCAGATAAGAAATCATGATCTTCTGATTTTTCCTAGTCTTTCATAACCAAAAACGCACAGGTGATGCGATTACGATCCGGTAATTGCATCACCTGTTTTTGATTACATTTTCATAAAATAAGCCATTCTTTTGACTCACCTCTGCCACACTTTCCTCACGTTTCACCGCAAAGTATTCACAGCTTAATCACATTTCCCTGATATACTTAATATGTCAAAAGGAAATAAAAACAAACGGAAAACTGACCGGCACTCTTTAAAATACTCACATTCACATTTTGTAACTGTCCGTAATATTCACGGGTACCGCAGTTCTACCGGATCAAAATCATCAAATACAGGAGGTTTCATGATGAAAAAGAAATTTATGACTCTCGCACTTACCGCAGCTATGGCTGCTTCCATGGGAATGACCGCTTTTGCAGGACAGTGGGTTCAGAACACGACCGGCTGGTGGTGGCAGGAAGACAACGGTTCCTACCCGGTATCCCAGTGGAAATGGCTTGACGGAAATAAGGACGGGATCTACGAGTGCTATGCTTTCGATTCCAACGGATATATCTATACAAATACAACAACTCCGGACGGCTACACCGTCAATGCGGACGGTGCCTGGACGATCGGCAACTCTGTACAGTTAAAGTACCAGAAAGATATGGACAGCCAGAATAGCTCCAACAACGCTTCTGATAACAACCAGAGCACTTCCTCCGACGATTCCACCGTCTACACAAACGAGGATATGGTCGGAACCTTCATGACAAATGACGAGAACAGAGAAGATTACTTCGAGCTCATGGTCGGTGCAGGCGATTCCATCGCAGCTTTCTACTATGACAACGACGGTGACACCCATATCTACAATTTTGCGAAATCCAGTGATACAAAATATCGTGACTCTTCCAATTCCCGCAATATGACGATCGTGGACTACGATACTATTATTGTAAACGATAAGACCTACATCAGAGAATAATCCTACCACTATTTGTGATACCTTCATAAAAATTTCATACTCCCAAAAATCCGGTTCAGATCCTGATCCGGATTTTTACGTTTTATGTTTCTCCTGTAAGTGCCTTTTTTTACAAGAATCAGCAAGAATTCTCCCACCTCTATAGGTGGTGA
>OGFL01000709.1_pt1 | contig 30579 bp, 20 predicted proteins | sample 1570911 | NCBI WGS metagenome assembly OGFL01 (sample SAMEA2582050, study PRJEB24529) | metagenome | biome: Human gut stool | place: China | collected 2011 | reverse complement strand
TGGAAGGTGTGCAACCCATTGTTGACGCACTGACAGAATACGAAGAAATCAATCAGAAGTTCGGTTTACCGGAGTACTACGAGGATCAGGATAAGATGGATGCTCTTTTTGCTCGTCAGGGCGAACTGCAAGATATCATTGATGCGACTGATGCATGGAATCTGGATAGCAAACTGGAACGTGCGATGGATGCTCTCCGTTGTCCGCCTGAAGATCAGCCGGTAGAAAACCTGTCCGGAGGTGAACGTCGCCGGGTAGCTTTATGTCGTTTGTTGTTGCAGAAACCGGATGTGCTCTTGCTGGACGAACCTACCAACCACTTGGATGCAGAATCTATCGACTGGTTGGAACAACATCTTCAGCAATATGAAGGTACGGTTATTGCCGTGACGCACGACCGTTACTTCCTCGATCATGTTGCCGGATGGATTCTCGAACTAGACCGTGGTGAAGGTATTCCCTGGAAAGGTAACTACTCTTCCTGGCTGGAACAGAAGACAAAACGCATGGAAATGGAAGAAAAGACCGTCAGTAAACGTCGCAAAACACTGGAACGTGAGTTGGAATGGGTGCGCATGGCTCCGAAAGCCCGTCAGGCAAAGGGTAAGGCACGTCTTAACTCTTATGACAAGTTGCTGAATGAGGACGTGAAGGAGAAAGAAGAGAAACTTGAAATCTTTATTCCGAATGGTCCGCGTCTGGGTAATAAAGTCATTGAAGCGAAACAGGTGGCCAAAGCATACGGCGATAAACTATTGTTTGACAATTTGAACTTTATGCTTCCTCCTAATGGTATTGTCGGTGTGATTGGTCCTAATGGTGCGGGAAAGACGACATTGTTCCGCCTGATTATGGGATTGGAAACAGTGGATAAAGGAGAATTTGAAGTAGGAGAGACTGTAAAGGTGGCGTATGTAGACCAGCAACACAGAGATATTGATCCGAATAAGAGCGTATATCAGGTAATTTCCGGTGGTAATGAGTTGATCCGCATGGGTGGACGTGATGTGAATGCGCGTGCATACCTTTCCCGTTTCAATTTCTCTGGAGGCGATCAGGAAAAACTCTGCGGCGTACTGTCCGGTGGTGAAAGAAACCGTTTACACTTGGCGATGGCTTTGAAAGAAGAAGGTAATGTACTGTTGCTCGATGAGCCTACCAATGATATCGACGTAAACACTCTGCGTGCTTTGGAAGAAGGTTTGGAAGATTTCGCCGGCTGTGCAGTAGTTATCTCGCACGACCGTTGGTTCCTCGACCGTATCTGTACACATATCCTTGCTTTTGAAGGAGACTCCAATGTATTCTACTTCGAAGGTTCATATTCAGAATATGAAGAAAACAAAATGAAACGTTTGGGAAATGAAGAACCAAAACGCGTTCGTTATAGAAAGTTAATGACTGACTAGTATAAAGTAATAGATTGAAGCATTTATAATGCTTTCTGTTTCAAAATAAAAGGCTCTGCAAATATTGTAGAGCCTTTATCGTTTTATAACAAGGGAAAACGTTTATCTCTCTTAAAAAATTGTAGTATAATCGTAATGTAGTTCTAAATATTATTAATTATATTTGTGCACAGTTTTTAAAAGCAAACAATTTATATTAACTAATCAACTACATTTATGTTAAAGAGAATGCGATCTTTTTTAGTAGCGGCGATGCTCATGGTCATTGCTACCGTTAGTGCGCAGGTTACCACTTCTAGTATGAGTGGTAAGGTTACAGCACAAGATGAACCTATCATTGGAGCGACTGTGGTTGCAATCCACGAGCCGTCAGGTACACGTTATGGTACAGTGACTAATATCAGTGGTCAATTTAATTTGCAAGGTATGCGTACCGGTGGTCCTTACAAAGTTGAAGTTTCTTATGTTGGTTATCAGACTGCTATTTATAAAGGTGTAAATTTATCGTTAGGAGAAGTATACACTTTAAATGTAGTTTTAAAGGAAAGTTCTGAATTATTGGATGAAGTTATAGTAACAGCACAGAAAACAGTAGAGAAGATGGGGACTGTAACGAATGTGAGTGAGCGTCAGTTAACGACATTGCCTACTATTAATCGTAGTATTACTGACTTTACTAAACTTTCTCCTTATGCGGGTGGCAGTAATTCTTTTGCCGGACGTGATGGACGTTATAATACAATAACTGTGGATGGTGCAGCTTTGAACAATAATTTTGGTTTGAGTACTAATAATTTGCCGGGTGGAGATGCGCAGCCTATTTCACTTGATGCAATTGATGAAATTAGCGTTAATGTTTCTCCTTATAGTGTTACGTATTCCAATTTTACGGGAGCTTCTATTAATGCTGTAACCAAGAGTGGTACAAACGAATTAAAGGGAACAGTTTATACATATCAGAAACCAAAGAATTTTATAGGAAAATCTATTAACGATGTTGACGTTCCTAATGTGGAAAGTTATAAATCCAGTTTGTATGGCTTTACATTAGGAGCTCCGATAATAAAAAATAAACTATTCTTTTTTGTAAATGGAGAATTAGAAAATAGTACTAGCCCTGGTATTTTGTGGACTCCTAGTCAAGAAGAAGGTGGAAGTGGGGATAATCAAAATCATATTTCTAGAACTTGGATAAAGGATTTGAAGACAATAAGTGATTTTGTAAAGGATAAATATGGATATGATCCGGGAAGTTATGATAAATTTGATGATTTCGAGAGTAAAAATTGGAAGCTTATGGCTCGTTTGGATTGGAATATTAATAAAAGTCATAAACTGTCATTACGTTTTAACACAGTGAAATCAGAAAATGATGCTAGTATTAGTTCAACCTCTTCGGTAATCACTAAAGCTAATTCAAACCGTTATGGGGTTGATGCATTTGCATTTGGAAATTCCAACTATGGTTTTAGAAATATTGTAACGTCTCTTTCCGGTGAGTTGAATAGCAATTTTTCTTCTTCAGTACAAAACAAATTATTAGTGACTTATACCCATATCCGAGATTCTCGTACAACTAAGGGAGATGCGTTTCCAATGGTTGATATTTACAAGGACGGTAAGCAGTATATGACATTGGGTACAGAATTGTTTACTCCTTTTAATGATGTCGAGAATAATGTATTTAGTGTTACTGACAATGTAACTATTAATAAAGGAAACCATTTGATAACTGCCGGTGCAACATTTGAAAGACAGTATTTCATGAATTCATATTTACGTGCTCCTTATGGATATTATCGTTATGCTTCAGTGAACGATTTTATGACGGGAGAAAAACCGATGCTGTATGGCATTACTTATGGATATAATGGAAAAGACGCTCCGGGAGCTGAACTGACATTTGGTATGTTGGGAGCTTATGCACAAGATGAATATTCTATTACACCTAATTTAAAATTGACATATGGATTACGCTTTGATTTACCGTTATATTTTGATGATTTGTTAGGGAATGCGGCTATCAAAGAACAGTCATTTAATGGAACGAATGTTGACGTATCCGAATGGCCGAAAAGTAAATTGTTAATATCTCCTCGTTTAGGATTTAATTGGGATATAAAAGGTGACCGTTCTATTGTTTTGACTGGAGGTACAGGCTTGTTTACAGGGTTATTACCATTTGTATGGTTCACTAACCAACCGACAAATGCAGGTCAGATGCAAAATATGGTCGAATTTGAGACTTCGGAATTACCGGCAAACTTTGCTTTTAATCCAAATTATAAAGAAACTCTTACCCAAAATCCGGATATGTTTCCATCAACTCCGGGAAATGAGGTCCCCGGTGCTATAGCTTATGTGGATCCGAATTTTAAAATGCCTCAAGTTTGGCGTAGTAATGTAAATGCAGAGTTTCAGTTACCTTATGGATTTATGCTTTCTGTTGGTGCTATGTATACACGTGATATATATAATGTTGTTCAGAAGAATATGAACGAAAAGGCCCCTTCTGGAACCTATAATGAACAACCGGGACGTGTATATTGGACTAAGAATAATTACTATGACAATCCTAAGACGAAAACCGTTATACAGTTGACTAATGGGGATGAAAAAGGTTATCAATATTCTTTTAATGCAGTATTAACGAAGAAATTTGATTTTGGCTTTACAGGTTCATTTGGGTACACTTATACAATGGCTAAAGATATGACGGCAAATCCAGGTTCATCGGCGGCTTCAGTATGGCAGAATAATGTTGCAGTTAATTCATTGAATGATCCGGGTGTCTCTTATTCTTTATTTTCTACCCCGCATCGTTTGATAGCTAATGCTTCTTATGAAGTTGCTTATGCGAATATGAAAACGACTGTTTCTTTGTTCTATACAGGTTACCAACAAGGACGTTTTTCTTATACCTATTCTAATGATATGAACGGTGACGGAAACTATTCCGATTTGATGTATGTGCCTGCTTCTAAAGAAGAAATGACATTTGTGGATATTAAAGATAAACAAAATAATGTGACTTATTCGGCGGTAGACCAACAAGAAGATTTTTGGAACTATGTAAATAATGACTCTTATTTGAATGATCACAAGGGGCAGTATGTAGAACGTGCTTCTTCTTTAGAACCGTGGATTCACCGTTTTGACATGAAGATAGCACAGGATTTTTATGCTAAGATTGGTAGCCGTAAGTACGGTATTCAAGTAAGTCTTGATATGTTGAATATTGGTAACTTATTAAATTCGAAGTGGGGGGCTTATCGCTCTTGCGGTTTGCAGAGTTATGATAATGTAAGGTTGTTAAAAACAGCAAGTAAGGTAGGAGAACCTCTTACTTATCAGATGAATGCATCTTCTCGCGAGGTGTTCCAGAAAAATTCTAAATGGGATTATACTGCTTCTACAGGTAGTGCATGGCAGATGCAGTTAGGCGTTAAGTTTACATTCTAGAATATTTATATAAAAAGATGCTTCGTTCAATAAACGGAGCATCTTTTTTATTTCATCCTCATCACCACCGGATTATGATCGCTATAATTAAGATCCGGCGAGAAGTAATCCGTGCTATTCAGTTCCGGTGAATGGAGAATATAGTCGATTCTCAACAGATGCTTGAAGTACTTGAAAGTATACATATACCCATGCCCGCTCCTCTGAAAACCATCCTGCAACTTATCACCTTTTATAGTATGATAAACATACGAAGACGGCAGAGAGTTAAAGTCACCGCAGACTAGAGTAGGATAGGGGGAGGCGGCTATCAGTTGCTTGAGAAGATCAGCTTGTACGGCCCGTTTCCGGAAATTCTCATGTAAGCCGTCGATAAGTCCCAGGGCAGCATGTTCCACTCTTTGGGAATCATCCGTACGAAGTCCCTTTTCCAGTTTGCGTTTATTCTGGCTTACTTCTGTTGTTTGGAGATGATTGTTGAACAGGCGGATGGTGCGACCATTGATTTCAATATCACATGCAAGACTGCAATTTTTCGAATCAGGATAGATGATAAGATGCTCCTCCTTGATAGGATAACGGCTGAAAACAGCCAGTTGCAACAGATTTTTCCCTTCGGGCGAAGAAGGAATATAATGATACGGCCAATTAGAAAGAGCTGCGGATATACTATCGATGCCAAACTCATCGTTTATGCCAAATTCTTGAAAACAGAGAATATCTGCTTGCAGGTTTCTCATGTAAGAAGCAATCTCCTTGCATGAGTAGCCGGTATGCTCGTGGTTAAAGGCATCGACGTTGTAAGTAGCAACCGTCAACACCCCCGGAGTATATACATTCATTTTAACCATCGGTGACGAAGCCGGACTGAAAAAAGGCGATTGTAATACACAGCTCATATACCCCCAATTGCTGAATATAGCAATCAGAGGGATGAAAACCCAGCACCGCCAACGAATCGTCCAGTAGATAGCAGAAGCAAGATTAGCCAATAAAAGTATCGGTAGTACCAAACCGATGAAAGGCATAAATTTGAAACTATCCGGTGCGGCATTGCCTACGAAAGCACCCGCAATGGTAACTCCTGCCAAAATACTGGTCAGCACGATGGATATGTAATAAAACAGTCTGTAAAAGGCTTTCATTTAATCTAAATTATTTGCTGGTTATATCATGAGGGATTAAGCTCTCTACGAAGGAAGCAACCATTTATGAATCATTGCTTTCAACTTATCATCCGCTATTGGTTTAGCTATAAAATCATTGCACCCCGCTTCTTCAGCCGCTTTCCGGTCCTGTTCGTATGCAAAGGCACTTTGAGCAATAATAGGAACAGTGGCAGACAGTTCACGGATGATTTTTGTAGCTTCCAGTCCGTCCAGATTCGGCATCTTGATATCCATCAAGATAAGATCCGGTTTCACTTCATCGAACATCGTGACAGCTTCCATTCCGTCATGCGCACGTATAAGCTGATGGTCTTTACCTAGAATAGCCTTCAATAAGTCGAAATTGCTGTCCGTATCTTCGGCAACCAAAATACAGGCATGCCGTGTATTTGCAGAATTGTCAACACTCGAATCAGCAGTTTTTCCGGCAGATGCTATTCCAGCGATGTTTCCTTCACCATTCTCTTTCTTTGAAGAATCCACATTTGCAGGATTTGCAATCGTGTATGGCAAAGTAAATGTAAACGTCGTTCCCTTACCAAATTCGGAGCTGACGGAAATCTTGCCCCCGAGCCGTTCAACGATAGACTTACAGATAGATAATCCCAACCCAGTGCCCTGTGCATGATTGTTTAGCTTGGTAAAACGTTCGAACACAAGACCCACTTTCTCCGGCTCAATTCCCGTTCCGGTATCCGTTACGTGGAAAACAATCTGGTTATCCACCAGCTTGTAACCATAACTGATACTTCCTTCTTTCGTAAACTTAACAGCATTCCCAATCAGATTCGAAATCACCTGGAACACTCGATTCTTGTCCGTCTCAATCATCAGACTCTCGTCCGAAGACTCATAGACAAGGCTTACTCCCTGCGGAGTACGGAATATATGAGCATCGTGCACTTCCCGGCAGAGATTATGTAGACTGGCAGGTCCGAAAGAAAACTCAATAGTCCCCGATTCAATCTTCGAGAGATCGAGAATCTCATTGATGAGTTGCAAAAGACGCTCGTTGTTCGCGTTTACGATGTTGTAGTACGTCTTTCGTTCTTCCGCATCATCACTTTCGGCAATGAGATGCGAGAACCCCACAATAGCATTCAGCGGAGTACGTATCTCATGACTCATATTGGCAAGGAAAGCCGATTTCAAACTATCAGACATTTCTGCTTTTTCCTTCGCAGACAGTAGCTCCCGCTTCATCATTTCCAGTTCCGTGACATCCCATTCGATGGTGACGATGATAGGCGAAGACAGTTCGTCCCCATCCACCCGGATTTTCCGCTTGTCAAGGATAATCAGGTTTCCGTTCCGGTCCTTTCCTTCCACCGTCCAGTGCATACCTTTTCCGCTGGTGGCCACTTGAATATCCTCCTGTCTCTTCTTCTCGGCCACGGTAGGCGGATAGAAATCGAAGTCATTCTTACCGACAGGATCGTTCTTGTAAAGATCGCGGTTATAAGCCTCCTGATTTCGATAAATGTACCGGAAATCATTGTTGATCTCCTTCACAACAATCCCCGCGGGGAGATTATTGATTGTCGTATCCATGATTTGATTGAGCCGTTTGATTTGGGCTTCGTATCGAATCCTCTCGGAAATATCATGAGCAAACGACCAGTAACTTTCTTCTCCGGAGTCATTGGTGACGTTGTACATCGTACCTTCGTAAGCCAATATACCTTTATTGATTTTCGATGGATGATGAGCCACAAAGTTGCTGCTGCCACCGTGTATGACATCTTTACAACGTTCGTCCCAAGCCTCTTGCGTAGGTATATCTGCGGCGACATTGTAGATTTTCAACTGACTGATATCCTCACTTTCGGGAATACCGTGATTGTGCAGGAAACGACGATTGGCGAAGATGATCGTACCATCGGGTCTGGCGGCAAAGATACTCTCTTTGGCGTTGTTGATAGCATGAGTCAGTGTGTTGATGTCATTTCTACGATGCTGTATGTCCGTGATGTTCTGGATATAGCCTTCGATATTGAAACTACCGTCGGAGCGTTGTTCACGCAGATAAGTCTGGATACGCATATAGAAGATTTCTCCGTTCAGGCGGACACGGTAGCTGATGCTTTCCATGTTGAGTTCTTTTTCGTTCACCCGACACCATTCCATAAAACTCTGACGGTCTTCTTCTACAATCAGTTCCACATATTTCTCAATGGCAAGGTTTTGCACATTTTCCTCGCACAAAACACCGGTATATCCAAGATAATGAAAAATATTCTGTTTCGTATTGTACGTCCATTGTCCTATCTGGGCTACCTTTTGGATAGCCCGCAGGGTGAGATTTGCCTGTTCCAACTGTCTTTTTACGTTGCTTCTTTGCGTGATGTCGCGATATTGGCAAAGCACCATACCGTCATAAGGGAACATGAGGCATTTGAAGTAAAAAGTTTCGCCTTTCAGCACCAACTTGAAGTTCTTGCTGATGCTTCTTTGTTCTTCGAGTACAATCTGGAAGATGGGCATCACCCTCTCTCTCGTATATTCTGGTAAAAGCTCAAATATATTTTTTCCTAAAAGTATATCCTCTTGCAGAAACCATAGATCACAATGAGGCTCAATGTCTACGCAGACTCCGTGCCTGTCAACCAATAGCATTGTATCTGCCGTCAGTTTCAATATTCTTTGTGCGTTATTCGCATCATGTAATATTCTGTTCATGTCTGTTTTTTATTAGATGATAGAGACTAATGTCTTATAGTAAGGATAACAAAAGATAATAGCATTTGTTTTACTTTTCAGCGCGCTTTGCCTTTTCCCAGGCTCCGCTTCCTTTTTTCTTTTTCAGATAACGGATGCCTTTCAGCACATTGACATTCATAAATAGGAAATAGTAGGGGATAAAAAGCAACTTGTTTTTTATCTGTTTGGTGGATAGATAATATCCCCAATATCCCAACCCGTAAAAAAGAACCTGCATGGCAAGCAGCACTCCGTAGAATATCGCGGAACCACCTAACAGCAGAATCGCAATATTCAGCGGGAAGAGAGCAAACAACAGGAACGGAGTAATAGACCATCGCAATACCCGGTGAGACGTATATTGAAAGCTAAGTGTCCCGTAGCGGAAAGGATTCAGCAACGGACGAAGTCGCCAGATGGACTGCAATCCTCCCGCAGCGATGCGCACTTTCCGCTTTTCTTCTTCGCGCATATCTGCCGAACCGCTTTCGATGGCGTAAGCATTGGTGCAATAAGCAATGGTATAACCTTTCATGGTGATCCGGAGCGAAAGAATAAAATCATCGAGCAACGTATCCGGTTCCATTGCTTCGAATAGTTCACGACGCACGGCAAATAGTTCGCCTGCTGCTCCTACAGCAGAGTAGAGGCGGGCGTCAAGTGCTTTCAGTGTTGATTCGTATTTCCAGTAAATACCTTCCCCACCGGCAGCGGCTCCGTCTTTGGTCTGTACGGCGATCCGTTTTTCGCCGGCCACGCAGCCCACTTTCGGGTCTTGGAAAGCAAGTACGATTTCCCGTATTGCCTCCCGGTTTACCATGGTGTTGGCATCCGTAAAGACGACGAGTGGAGTGTCCACCAGCGTCATTCCACGTGTCATTGCGGCTGTCTTACCCTGTCGTAGGGGTTGGAAGTGTACGGTCGCTTTTCCCTGCCAACGGGTTTGCAGTCGTTCGTTTGTACTGTCGTCGCTTCCGTCTGTCACCCATACGATATGCAGTTTGTCCGCAGGGTAGTCCAGTTCAAGACTGTTCTCCATCTTTTCGTCTACAACATCTTCTTCGTTGAATGCTGTAATGAAGAGAGTCACTTCCGGCAAACCAGCGTCCGATGCCGGCAACGAACGCTTCACAGGTTTCACGAAAAGTTCTTTCAACTTGACGAGAACGTAAAGCACAATTCCGTAGCCCAGATAGGTGTAGAACACAATGAATAGGGCAAGCCAGAAAATAATTTCAAGGCAGAGGGTAATGGTTTCGTTCATAGCTGTATATGTTTATTTTTCTTGTATAATTTACATTCATCTCTTTTTAGCCTCGTATTTGAATTTATTCAACTCGTTTCTTCAACTCCGTCTTTTTATCCGAGTCTTTTAGCATATTTACAAAATAGAGTGCATCCGCTTTGGCAGAAACACTTGTCGGATTCGTTTCATACCGTTTCACGAAATTCTCGGCGTGTTCTGCCAGGTATTTCCGGCAGTCTATATTTAACATGATACCGTTTTCATAGTTTGCAAAGGATAAACCAGTAACTTCATCATTGGATGATATTTGTTTGATATCTTCTTTCTTGATACCGGATAGATTGACTGTTACAGAGGGATAATAGAAATACTCTTGCCCGGGTAAATGAACTGTCAGTTTGATAGTGTGCTCATTCTCATAGTTCACTTCCGTTGTACCATGTACCTGATAGTAATTATATTCATAATATTCCTCTTGATTGGGCATCCACATAGAATCATCCCCATCTTGTCCGTAGGTATCGTTGAGCCATAACAGAAATTCCGCCCAACTAGTATCTGTTCCATGTACACCGGCATATATTATCTCACGCTGCTCGCAAGGGTACGACAATTCGTTTACAATTTTTTCTTTTATCTCATCATGGTTATTGAAAAATATTCTCTCAATTAACTTATTTTCTAAATTTAACATTTCCTCAAACGGGTGTATTCTTTCGCCTCCAGTTTGCAGTGTAAACGTTTTGATAACAGGGTAGTTGTGAGCTGCTTCCACATAATTTTTATTTCCGTTTGGCTCTGCTAGCATTTTACATCCTCGTCCCAGGCGATTAAGAATGATATTCTGTGCTATTTCATAATGTGCCAGGATATCGTTTGGATTATTTATATCCGTTGCCATTACGTCGTGGAAGGCAATGCCTATACCAAAGTTTAGCATTTCTTTGACGTTTCCCCATACTAGTCCGTTTTGTTCATGAAAGCCATTGTCTTTTTTATTTATGGTTGTGACATTGTCCATCCATTTTTCTTCAGGCGCAAGAGTTGTTGCGAATGAGAACCGTACTTCATTTTCTGCTCCATCTGTACTTCCCAGAGTTTTTCCAAGATAATAGCAATCGGAGGGTAGGTCGTTTGTTTGTAGATGCGGTAGATCGTAGAATGATTTTTTTGACAATGGTTTTCCATTAATAGCTGCCCAAGTGTAGCAAAAGGCTGCATGCCTACAGTCATCCTGGGTGAGCATAAATAACCATGATTTATTATATTTTAGTGGTGGGATTACAGCATCCGACAGAGTGAGCTGCCGTACTCCCTCTTTTATATGAATCGTGATTTCTGCTGTATGGCTGATTGGTTCATTTATATATGGATAAAGAAATTCCGGGTTACTAATCACTTTTTTTCCGCAAGACTATCATCATAAAGGTTTTTATTCTTTATACAACTGATGGTTGTGATGTACAAGAATAAAACTATAATACTATTAATGGTTCTTGTGATTCGCATATTTTTATTTCTTTTTTACGAGATTACTCTCCTCATCCTTATATTCCTTTTTCTTTGTGAAAAGTCCTCCTATTTCTTTCATCCTGCTGATGACACGTACCTTAAAACTATTAAACAAACTTCCATCAGCTCCCACCGTGCCATATCCGGTTACGGCACGCGCACGTCTTTTCCGTACAAATGCGATTTTCCCGAATTGTTTGAGTTGCAGAGCCAGATACCCGTCTTCACCACGGATAATATCCGTGCGGATTCCTGTTTTCCGTGCATACTCCGTCCGGTAAGCAAATACCAGTCCGCGCACGCTCAATTCGGGACGTTTGAAAGACTGTAACCATAAATGCAAATCGCGTGTAGACTCATAAATTTTCAGTCCCAGCCACGAATGATCTTTGTCAGGAATATAACTCCAAAGCGAACTGGCCGCCACTATACCCGGCTTTTCGAGTGCGTCTACCATTGTTTCCACATACTTTGGTGGGTACATCGTGTCAGAATCAATGTTGATATGATATTTTCCACGAGCCTGATTCAGTCCGCAGAGGCGTGCGAAGCCGCAACTATGTTGTGTTTCTGTAAAATAAGTCACTCCGCAGGCTTCGTAAATCTCTGCTGTGCGGTCTTTTGATTGGTTGTCTACCCCAATGATTTCTACGGGATATTTGCATTTCATCTCGCTCAATGACCAAAGGCAGGCAAGCAGATGTTTCTCCTCATTGTAGCCGATGAGTGATACAGTGACAAGCGGTTCGTTACTCTGCAATCCGGCCAGATTGCGGCGTACTTCCTCAATAACGGTTTGCGGAGCTTCCGCAAAAGGTTTCTCATATACCTGTAAATACTTAGAATACCATTTCATGAGCTTTTGATTTATGATTTTTGCGACTGTTGACTATTAGCGGACAGTTCCTCAAACAATCGTTTCCACTGTTTTACAATATTTTCCATTTGAAAGCGTTGGGCGTTTATACGAGCCTGCCGCCCCATATCCATTCGGATGTTCTCATTCTCTATCAGATAGGCGATTTTCTCCGCCAATTTTTCTATGTTTTCATTTTCAACCAGCAGACCGTCTTTTCCGTCATCGATAATGTCTTTCGGTCCGCAAGGACAGTCGAAAGAAACAGGTGGTACACCACACGCCATTGCTTCGGTAATAACCATTCCGAATCCCTCAAAGCGGGATGAAAGAACAAAAATCGAACTTTCGCAATATTTATCTACGATATTAGACACAGTGTGTTCCAGTATGCATGAATCCGTCATCGCCAGTTCGTCAATTCTTTGTTGGAAAGAGTCTCTTAACACTCCATCTCCATAAATGCGCAATGTCCATGTCGGATATTTTTTAGAGATGATGCTCCAAGCTTCTATCAATAAATCGAATCCTTTTTGTGGAACGTATCTTCCTGCAGCAATGACTTGATGTGCGCTGCATGTTGAGAAACGCTCTGTTTGTGTAATGATAGGGTTGGGGATTACACAGATATTATTTAGTTCGGGCCAAAAAGCAGTCTCTTCATGCGTGAGGACGACAAACTTATCCAATTGCTTTAAATTTTTCAGCAACTCTTTTTCCCATTTCTTTTGTAGGATACCCCCGAAGTACCCTCCTTTACTTGTACCGTAGGAGTGGCGCGTTACATGGAATTCGCCGACCTTTTTACTCCCGTCGGCGATGGAGTGGATAAACTTCATTTCCCGTCGTATGGTTGAGAGTGTGATGTCCGGCCGTATATCCATCAGCAGACGTGTGAAACGTTTGCGGAATTTATAAAAACGGAAGGGGTACTTCAGTAATTTGCTGATCGGCGATTGGTTGAACGGCCAATCAAATGATATGCCGAGGTCTATATGCTTCACTTTGGGCGAAAGAGCAAAATGAATTTGTCTGTCCCGTTGTTCCGACGTGATGATATACACTTCATAACCTTCACAATGTTCGGCCAGATAGTTTGCTTTGAATGTGACGATCCGTTCTAAGCCACCGGGTGCATAAAGTGAAGGCAAGTAATATGCAATTTTCATGATTGAGCGTTTTTTTAGTTTGTTTTTTTGCTATAATGGTATATATTTCGTAATCGGGACGCCTATACAAAATTTAGATGGAGACTCCTGCCTCGTCAATGACTTTCTGCATTTGAGTTTTCCATGACAGAGGGCGGACTGATTCGCGTATCTCTGCAGGTGTCATTTTTAAGGTATTCCGGAACTTAATCAATTCTTGAATATCAATCGGAGATTCATCGGGCTGTACTTTCCATACATAGGGAGTAGAATCGAAGTCCTCATCTGTTTCCGAGTAAGTGAAGGCAAACCCTCGTGCGGCATATTCTCGATTCTTAAGTGTTTTAATGGAGGTAATTCCGCTACGATGTCGTCCCAGACTACCGATGGCGAAGTCGGCTTTTTCGAACATGGCATCCAGTTCGTCGCCGTGTAAAGGGCCGTGCAGAAGAACATAAGGTTCCAGATGATTATCACGGATGACAGGTAGAATCTCTGCCCGTTCCCGTTCGCCGGATAGTGGACCTACAATATGAAAGTAGACTTTATATTCCGGATTGTTACGGTAATAGTCCGCCAATCCTCGTACGAGACGGTCGAACCCGTGCCAGTAGTGCACTTCCGCCACTCCGATCAGGTGTAGCTCTTTTGTGGTGTCATTTTGATGTTTCCTCATTGGAATCTCTTCAAAATCAATACCATTTGAGATGCGTATGGTGTGTCCGCCAAAGATATTTTTCGCATTGGAGAAGGTGATGATATTATCCAGACTTTTTGCGAGTTTCTTGCGGAAACAACGGTCGATGGCAAGGTGAAATTTTGAAGAACGGGTGATATACTCCTGATCGTAAGGATATGTGGGTATTTCCATCACTACTTTTGCGCCTGTACGTTTCAATAACTTCACCAGTCGAAGGGTGAAAGGACTGGCGTTGTGAAAAGAGCGCATGTATACAAAGTCGATTCCTTCACGGCGGGCATAGTCAATAATAGGCGAGTAATAGACACGTCTCCATACCTTTGCGGCAAAGCCTGTGCCAAAATCAGCAATCACTTCGTCATTCACCATCCAACGCCGTTCACCATAAGGGGTAACGTCGTAGTGACACAAGCGAACATCCACTCCACATTCTTTGAGAGCTTTTACCTGATAACGTATTTTCTTACTGATTCCGTTGGCCTCATTGAAGCCGTGAAATATAAGGAAAAGGGCTTTCATTCGTTTTTTTTCTGTATTCAATGATTGTTTATTCTGTTTTCTTTTTCTCAAACTGTTTTTTCTTTTTCAAACGATTTGGGCGATGATTTGTTTCCGGTATTCTTCTCCGGCATCAGCCACTTCGCTGCCTATAGCGGTTTCGTTTACATATTTTCGTTCCAGTTTCACTTTTTTATGGGCTCCCATTCGCCACCATTCATACTCAACGTCTACATGACCGACATCAATGGCCTGATAACCAGCTTTAAACAAATCGTATGCTAATACTGTGGCCGTGGGACCGAGGGCGATGAGAAACAATGCTCCTTTTTCCACTTTGCAGGCCTCACGCTTGATGTCTTCCATGCGTTCGAATGCGTCTTTGGGCGGGCAAAGAATACGTCGGATGCTCCGGGCATTGTCGAAAAGATCATTGCCCACTCCGAGCCGGCTTTTCTCTCCTTCGATGAAGACGATGTCCCGGTTCTCCCAAATACCTTTCATGTCGCGAAACCATCGGGCGGAATCTTCTTTGCGGGCAAAATCCATATAAGGACGCGTGACGAATGTATTATAATATTTTCGTCCCGCTACCAGCAGACGGTCCCACCACGAACCGTACAGATAAAAATGAGTTCTCCAAAAGCGGCGGCTTTTGCGATTGTAGCGATACAAATCGCGAAATGCGTCGGAGATACAGACAATATGTCCTTCCTCGTGGCTTTGTAGCACTTCGGTCAGTCTCTTGGCTAGTAGCGGATCACCTTTCTGGAAGCGGATTTCCTTTTCCGGACTGGTGAGCAACACTTCGCCATCGCCAAATCGGCTGACAGAACAACGGTCGTCGATAATTTTGCGTATCGTTTCGTCAATGGAAGCTACTTGCGGCATGATTTTTCCCTTTTTTCGCAAGACGATGTACCAGAAATTGTACCATTCCACAGTGCTGCCATATCTTATTTTATAACGTAGCGTTATGATAATGTTTCGTATATTCATAGCTATAGATTTTTTATTCTTAACGACCGCACTTTGCCGATAATGTCATACTCATGCGTCATTTGTATATAAATGCCAAAGATAATAAAACTAACGATACTTTTGGCTATAATTGTCACAAAAATATTCATCCCTTCCAGTGCATACTGCATGGGAATGAGGGCTAATGCTATCAAAATGCTAATGATGAACGGAGAAATAAGCTGACGAATGAATGGCCACGCACTTCGACGGAAGGTTATCCGGTACATTTGCCAGTAACACTGTATAAAGTTGATGGTGAACGTCACCACAATGCAACTAGCCACTGCTGTCAGCGTTCCGAAATAGAAGATTCCGAGCAGTATGCCTGTCACGTTGAGCACAGACGAGAACACTCCGCATACAAATAAGCTCCGTGTATCGCCTGCCGCCTGAAAGATGGAACCGGACGAGGAAAGTATGATCTGAATTCCTACGGAGAGCGACAGGATCCGGAACACGGGTACGGACGGCATCCATTGATGACCGAAAATAATGATTGTCACTTCTTCTGCCGTGAAGAAAAGCAATACGCTAAGCGGCAGGCCGATGAAGGCCAGAAAACGGACAATGCGTTCGTAAGAGCTTAACAGTTTTCCTTTATCATTCTGGAAATCACTGAAGATGGGGTGCATAACCGGAGTGATGACCTGTGTGATATTTTGCAAAGGTAGCATCATCAGACGGTATGATTTTTCGTAATATCCCAAATCGGACATACTCATGTATTTGCCAATCAGTAGTTTATCCAGATTCCGGCTGAAATAGTTGATGACGTTGAACAGGAATTGATAGGCGGAATAGGAAAATATTTTCCGAAGCACCGTTAGTCCGAGGGTGAAACGCAGCCGTTGGGGGTATCGCTGAAAAGAGATAACGAATATTAATACGCTGGATGCAATAGGATTGATAATCAATGCGTACAATCCTGCTCCGCAAAGGGCGGCAGTCACGGCGGCGGCTCCTGCGGAAATCTGGATAACGAAGCTGCGGATGGCTATGAATTTAAATTCTTTGTTCCGGTAAAATAGTGCTCCCGGTACGATGGTGGCAGAGGCAAAAAAGAGGTTGACGGACAGCAGTTGGCATAAAGTTCGCAGGGTATCGCTCTGGTAATAACCGGCAATGATCCACGAAGAAGCGAAAAATAAGACGCTGATTCCGATGCCCGTCCATATAGTGAATGAGAAAATGTCCGACAAATCATCTTTGGTGAGCGATTTGTGCTGTATGATGGCGGGAGACACTCCCATGTCGGTAAGAAGGTTGAAGAAGGCGATGATGACAGTGGCGACGGCTACGATTCCGAAGTCATCCGGCGATAGCAGGCGGGCCAGTATTCCTGCCACAACAAGAGAGATGAGGACGCCGCTGTATTTGGCTAGCGCAGTGTAGAATACTCCTGAAAAGAGTTGTTTTTTGATATTGTTTGTCATTGCTGTTTGTTCTTGTTTTAATGATTAACGAGTAGGGATTTGAAAAGTAGTGCCCCTATTGTTCTTGCTGATACGTATTTCTTATACTTGTGTATACACAACCACGCAAGTTTGATTCGCTCCGGTAATCGGAGTGAATGTGCTTGCCACATGACAGCATTGAGCATCTGCGATAAATATAGGTCAATAATTTCCTTTTCTTCATTTTTTGCAGTCTGTTTTTTGAATTTGAGCATCTCCTGTGTTACGACAAGATATCCTTCAATGTTTCGGTAGGCGAATTGGCAAGTCATAATTGAATTTTGTCTCATACGCCGTTGAAAGAATGTCCGCTTAATGCAGGCTGTTCTTGTGGCTTGTAGGTATAATAAGGTGGTGAATAATTGATCTTCATGCACAATGCCGGGATAAAATTGCAAATAGATTTTTTCTAAAAATCCTTTACGGATTAGGTTCAAGCAGGGTGAAGGTGTGTATTCTTTGTTTTGTAATTGCAATTTGAGAGCTTCACTGCCATTATAAACTTTTTCCTCCAATTTGCCGGTGCGTCTATAATTTAAAGAGGGGGCATTTTTAATATTATTTTCATAAAAGCTTTGTGCGTCGAAAAATACAAAATCAAGTTGCATTTCCTCGCATTTTAGGTAACAGGCTTCCAGGGCATCTTCTTCCAGAAGATCGTCGCTGTCCATGAAATAAATGTATTTGCCGCGAGCATGGCTAATGCCAAAGTTGCGTGCTGTTGATTGTCCCTGATTGGTTTGTGTATAAACTTGTATGCGATGGTCTGTGTTACTTATTTCTTTTAAAATTTCAGGACTTCCATCTGTCGACCCATCATTGATAATGATTATTTCCAGTTCTTTCAGACTTTGGTGTATGATACTTTCTATTGCTTCCCGAACGTATTTTTCGGTGTTGTAAACGGGAATGACAACGCTGACTTTTATCTTGTTATTTTCCATATTTTCTGTAATCTGATAAGCTGCTAATGGTAGTGTTACAACTTGTTTGTCAACTCTTTGTAGAGTTTGGCATATTGCTTGCCCACTTTGTCTATACGCATATTTTCCAAAGCGTATGTGTAATTCGTTTCTCCCTTTCCAAAAGCAGATAATTGTCGGGCTTCTTTCAGTGCCCGTACAATATCAGTTTTATTGTCTGGAGAGAAAGTGGGGTTGCCTGTGCTTTTTAATAATTCACCGATATTACCAACATTAGGCCCTATGGCTATTTTGTGAAAGAGAAAAGCGAGAGGAATATTTGCAGAGTTTAGTACATCTTTCCGCTGAATGAATATGACGTCTGAGGCTGCCATATAGTAAGGCAAATCACACTCGTCTATCAGCTCGTCGCTGGCTCCTCCTTGTAGTTTATATATCCGGTTGAGCAGCGGCATGAGCAGATAGTAGCCGGCTCTTGAAATCCATCGTTTGAGAAAATTCTTGCCGTAGTTGTTACGTCTCGAAAAAGGGTAGAGGCGTGGAGCCAATAGTAACTTGCGTTCCTCGTCCCATGTGCGGAAAGCCCCGAGCACCATGCGTATCTCTTCACGGTTGCGAAATTTACCGAAGGCGGTGACAATGAATGCTTCTTGAGACAGATTGAGATACTGGCGCGCACGTTCTACACTGATATCTTCTTTGTACGTATACTGGTAAATATGGTGTGGGATAATGGCATTGTGGCTATCGGGATGCTTGGCGAGAAATTCGTCCCGGCTGAAACGTCCCATGTGTACGATAATGTCACTTTGCGATTCGATAATATCGTAAGCCTGTCTGATGATTTCATTTGCATTATGAGGGAGGAGGTTATGCCTTGTGTAGACGAAACGCGCTCCTCCGGAACGAAAAAAACGAATTCGTTCTTCCAGGAGCCGGATGATGTCGGGATCGTTGCACGTCCGGCCTACTGCTTCTTCCGGCCATTGGAAATGTATAATGTCATACGTCGTGTCCGATTCCCAGAAATCTTTTGTGGAACATCGAACGTCAATACCAGCCATCCTGATCGCATCGCACAAGATGGGTACGAATAGATTGTCCGTATCCCCGTTTTCTCTAAAAACGATGAGTGCTTTTACCGATGGATTGTCTGTGTCTTCACTTTCATTCATGTTTTTTTCTTTGATTTTGAATCAGCTAAGCTATGCTACAAAGGTACTAAAAGATATGAAAATACCTATCTTTTTTTGATCTTCTTTTTCTTGATTGGCCTTTTGGGTGAACCATTCTTCTTCTTAGTCGCACCAAGCTTCCTGTATTTCAGGAGTGTGCTCTCTCTTTGCCGGCGTTTTCTGTTCAGTTCTTCCACGTTATCAGACTGTTGCAGGAAGAGTAACTGGCTCGGATTATGGTTGAGTAATTCACTAGAATCTACGAGGTTGAATAACACAGAAAAACATTCAGCTAATACTACAAAGTGAAAAAAAGATCTATCATAGTATCATTCATTTTAATAGTCATCTTACTATCAGTATAATACATATGATAGGTGGCTTCTAAAAAATGTATCTATCATGCTTTTACCAGTAAAAACAAGTTGTCTATCATTGACAAATAGCAGTATAAGGGCCATATAGGTGTAAGATAGCTTGTTTTTGTCGCAATGAAGCCATGTAAATCCGATTATTGTGGCTTAATAATCCAACTGTAATGGCGATAAGTTTATAGCCCACATATGTGGGCTATACATCCTGTATGTGTGGGCTGTACGGTTTACATGTGTGTGCTGTACAGCCTGCACATGTGAACTATAGAAAAACTAACGCTCTCAATAGATTATTAAGCTGTCAAATACAGATTATCATCCTATAAAGTGTGCATCCTTATGCCTTTAAATGGGTATTCTCACCTAATACTATACTAAAATGGACGCAGTATAGGTGTGATAGATGTCCGTTTTTTGTAATAAAAGTATGATAGATACGTCTTTAAAAGCTATCTGTCATGATTATTTTATTGATAATGAGAAGATTATTAAAATGAATGATAGCATGATAGATATTTTTTTACCATGTAGTATTTATTGAGGCATTATATACGGCTACCAGTTGCTCTTCAGGTAAATGTAAAACATCAAGAATCCGTTTACATTCCAAAGTGGGTAAGTGGGGCATTTTAGTTCGATAATATGTACATTCTCCGATTCTTCCAAGCATCTGTCTTCACTAGGAGTAACGAAAATGAAGTATTCGTTTGCATGGTCATTTTTTTGCAATTCCCGAATACTTTCAAGAGCAACGAAATCCATACCATGTTTGTTGGTGCGGAAGATTCGTTGAACTTCAATAGCGATTTTCTTAATTATTAATTCCTGTTATATTTGATATTTATTTATGATGTTCACCATGTTCTGTATGGATGAATTTTTTATTGGCTCCTTTTAATTTGAATAAGTTACCTATCATAGTGACTGCAAGCATCGGAACTTTTAGAATGGCTTTTCCTACCTGCTTGGTGAATAATTTATCGCCCGATATAGGTAGTGTCATGGCCGCTACTTGTGCCGCTGACAATATCCACCATTTTATTGCTATCATCCATTCGTGGCCGCCATTGTACAAACTTAATATAATGCCGGTAACGGTAAAAACGAACGTCAGTCCAAAGACTCCTGCCAATTGAACCAGCCGTGGAGGGAGCATCCATTGGAATATCTTATTGCAATAGTCTATATTCCCTTGTAAAAGTGCTTTGGGTAAATGTGGCAACGAAGTACGAAGAGCGCCAAACTGTGCGGCTATCCAGCGTTTGCGCTGGTTGCTGATGGCTTCTTTCTTTTGTGTTTTCTCATCAAAAACAAGCAAGTCGGGCAGATAAACTGTATAGATGCGTTGTTGTAAAAGCATGGCTTCCAATTCTTTGTCTTCACCTGCTGTCCAGAGATATTTCACCTGCTGGTGAAACCATTTTGCTTCAAAAGCCATTCCCGAACCTGATAGTCCGGCAGAAAGCCCTACGGCATTATGACCGCTACGGAAGAAACCATTGTTTATTTCTTCACTGATACTGTCGAGAACGGAAATGTCTGTGTTCAGATTCTTTCCTGTCCGGTGGGCCTGTGCAGATTTTATGCCACTATCAAATACGCGGTTGATTGTGGACAGAAAGTCGGGCGTTGTCATATTGTCGGCATCCATGATGACTACAATGTCGTATGCGTCCGTATCAATGGAATCCATTGCCAGTGTCATTGCTTTGGCTTTCGAACTTTCCGTGTAATTTGCCGTTAACAGACGGATGGGAAGGGCTTGCAGCGCTTCGTTTGTTTCCGGTCGCATCTGATCGGAAATGACTATGACATCATAGAGCTCTTTCGGATAATCTTGCTTAAGAAAGCTCTCTACAGAGGCGAGAATTACACGGTCTTCCTTGTAAGCAGGAAAGAGCACGGCGATGCGTCGAAGCATACGGGCTTCAGGATATTGGGGAGCCCGGTAAAATTTGGAGGCAATAGCGTATAGCAATAGGTAGCATACGCATAACGCGAGGGGAATGTAGAGAATCCAGTCAATGATGTTCATAGTATCTAGGGTTTTATGCGTTTTTACTGTTTTTGTTTGACGAGGACATGAATAGGCCTGAGCAGACTCCATAATAGACAGCACAAAATAGGTCGAAACGGCCTTTGAACGCAAATGACAGACTGTTTTTCCCGGCAGCGACGGTGCTCTGATAGAGTACGGACATCCATCGTTCTATGCCTTTCATATTGCGCCGGGCATAGAGCAGGCGATTCCGTGTCAGGAAATAGGTGCGCAGTTTACTTAGTTGTCCGGTGCTCTGGCTTTCTTTATGAAAAACAGTGCAGCGGGGCTCATACCATAGTTCATAGCCGGCACGAGTCATGCTTGTACTCCAGTCCAATTCTTCATAATAAAGGAAGAAAATTTCCGGCATCATTCCTACCTTTTCAATCACTTCACGCTTAATTATCATAGCTGCCCCATGCAGATAGGGGGTGGGATGGGGCGTGTCGTAACTGCCGTCGTCCGGACAGTCGAAACCCAGTATATTGTTGCGCAACGTTATCTTTGTCAGAGGAGTAAATCCTGCAAACTGTATGTGTTGTGGTGGAAAGGCGAAACGTATTTTCGGCGATACACCTCCGATTTCCGGACGGCTTTCCAGGCGTTCTACCAAACAGGCGACTTCGTCGGACTCGATATATGTATCATTATTGATGAGGAAGATGTATTTGCCCTTTGCAATGCGGATTCCGATATTGTTGCCACCGGAAAAACCTCCGTTTTCATTGCTGCGGATGCTGATAACCGTTGGGTATAATTCGCGTATTTTTGTTGCTTCATCTTCGCGCGAAGCATTGTCTACGACTATGATTTCATAGCTCACAGACTTCAATTTTTTGTGTAGCGATTCTATCAGTTCGCAGGTGTCTTTGAACCCATTATAACAAATTGTAATAAATGATATATCTGGAATATTAGTTGTCATCCTTGTCTCTGTTGGTTTCGTTATTGAATAGATGTTGCTCTTTTTCTTCACTTTTTTCACTCATACGCTTGTCAATATGTGGAGCTGCAAAACAGAGTGCAAAACCGATGTAAACAGGTAGCTGGTTTGGGTACTGCATGATATCGTTGACGTAAGTGGCGATAAAGAATCCGGTATTCATACACAGCCATGCCGCTATTAGCCCCCGCAGACTTTTATTGCGTACTTTAAACATAAGTATCCATGAGCACCAGGCGAAAAGAATACTATGTATGGAGAGGTAGAGTATTAGTCCGACAATTCCCGTTTCCACCCATACGCTGATTAGCCATGAGTCGGGAGGGTAGGGCATCCGTTCCTTCGAATCGAAGTTGCCGGCTTTGGAGAGTCCGATGCCGTAACCTAACGGTTTTTTTTCCATCAGTTCTTTCATCCTTTGTCGGTTTTCAACACGGACAAGGTATGAAGCATCTTCGGACGGGTGGAAAGAAGAGCGCATTTTATAGATATATTGATTGCCGTTTCCTATGTTCGTAAAGTAGAAAAAGCAAAATATAGAGACTGATACAAAGATTCCCGCCAGTAATGCTTTCCAGTTTTTGGCGATGATGGTTATCATCAACACTCCTCCCATGACAACTCCCATGGCTGCCCGGGTTCCTGATATTCCCATTCCGTAAAGTCCGCCGGCGGCAATGAGGATGAAATAAATACGCAACCATTTGGATTTTACGAAAAAGGCGGAGATGGAAAAAACGACAGCTGACATGGCTGCGTGTACTCCATAATTGGCTGCATCAGAGAAACAGGAGAAGTAGCGGATGCCGGACCAGATGATGTGTGTACGCCATCCGCCCAGTACATGTAAGAAATAGAGTTCTTTGGAGTTAAATCCATAATTCTTCTGCCAGTAACCTTTTATAGTAAAAATAAGGACAAACACTGACCACACAATCAGCAAGAGCTCAATGTCTTTTTTGGTACGGATAACGAGCGGGACGATAAAAGCACATATTAAAGGTATAAGTGCATAAGGTGTCAGGTTGATATTCCATGCCTCCTGCACATTGTTGGGATTTAGAATCTCCAGGAGATAGAAACATAACCAGACTGCAAACATATAGGCCATTATGTTTTGTCCCGGTTTCCAGTTTGTTTGTTCGTCATTGTTGAGTTGTACCAAAGAGATAGTGGTAAATAGCAAGATGATTACCATTGAGAATAGTCCTACCTTGATACTTACTAACATACCTGCTGCTATCAATGCGAATTGTAGAGCTAGCAGGACATGGAAAGTTCCTATCCTATTATTCGTCATCTTCTTCTTCCTCTGTCTCTTTTGCTTTTCCTCTTAGATTGAATTTATTTCTTTCTGTAAGCGACAGTTGGCTAAAACGATAGCTGATTCTACGCAACAAGGTGTAGGGGGGGAGCTGACCTGTGAAATCTTCTGTCGCATCGCGGTTGGCATTAGTCAGACATACACGGAACGGAACATCCGTTTGGCCCATCTGTGTTATAAGTTGCTCACAAAGTTGCTTGTCAATCGTTTTCCATCCGCGGTCGGCCGGGCTTACCAGAATGTTGGCATTAGCGTCGTGTAGCAGAGCGGTTGGTATATTGCTTTTCGACAATGGCGGATAGGCAACGATCAGTATGTCTTCTCCTTGCAAGGTATAAAAGTCTGTGATGCTTTTTGCAAGCAAATATTGAGTGGATTCGGTGTTAAAGTCCTCTCCATACATGATGAACCTTGTATTTAGCATACGACTTTGCATATATCCGCAGATCAGATTTCCGATGATTTCCTCACCGGAGTTTTCACTGGTGCTGAACAGGTTGATAATAAATACCCCGGGTGATTTTCGTTTGGTCAGGAAACTGAGCAGGGAGTTGCTCAACTCTTTGACTGAAAGTTGAACATACGTTTTTGTCAATCCTCCATAACGGGCGGAAGACGGGTTGGGAATGGCTCCTATCACTTTAAATCCAGTCACGCGTTTGGTCCGGTTTGCATCACGCAATGTCCTGTCGAGGAGTTCGATCAGTAATAAGATAGCAATGATTATCAAAAAGCTACCCACACAAGCAGCAATAACAATCTGCTTGCGGTTAGTTGAATTAGATCCAATTGGATAGGTAGGCTCATTGAGTACTTTTAATGTGGCAGAAGTCATTTCCAGATTTTTCTTTCTCAACAAGGCTTCGTTATAACTCTGCAACACAGTCAGGTAACTGCGTTCCGTGAAATTGATGGAGCGTTCTTTTTGCTTGATGGTGGTACCTACAGGGGCGAAAAACACATAACGGTCGTTCAATTCCCGGCGGGCGTCCTGCACGACTAACAGTTCAGCTTTGGCTTTTTCATATAGTAAGGTCTGTTCCAGCCATTGGTCGATAATATTGATACGGCTGGCACCTTCTTTGGTATATTTGTGACCTACGTAGGAATTCGTTAAATCATTCAGTTCTTGTTTTAGTTCGCCCAATCGCCTCTTGTCACCTGTCAGGGATTCTTCATTTTTTTGCTTTGGATCACTCATGGCTTCTACTTCCGAAATTTTGCTGGTGATATTGGACGCTTCTCTTAGCTTATCCATGAATTCCATATTCTTGAGCACTTGCTTGGCATTGTTGTCCATGTGCTTTTCCAGCTCCTCAAGCATCGATTTTGTGCTGTTATATGCAAAAAGTGCATCCTGTTCCCGCAGCTCGAATTCTTTACTGATAGCTGCTATTTCTTTCGTTTCGTCAAGATAGTTGATGATTCGTTTTTGTACGTTGTATTTAGTCAGGTCATCTTCTTCTGAATTTAGCTTCTTTCCGATGCGTTGCAACTCTTCCTCAAAGTATTTGATTACTTTGTCTGTTTCTCCGTAGCGGATGCGGCGGTATTCTTCTACGAATTCATCCATCAGGATACTTACTGTGTTGTAGGCAATGCCAGGATCACCGGAAGTATAGCTGATGTCCAACAAATCACTTGTAAGCCGACGTTGCACTCTGATGTTTTTTAAAGCATTGTAGCTGTAGAAGGGGTGATTGTAGTAGAACATTTCATAGATATAGTTACCCTTTTTGGGTCGCATATATGACTCAAAATTGGCTACTGTTTTCTCTTCACTTGATTTATCGATCAACTTTAATATTTCGGGTCCATGCGGACTGTTTTTTAAATGGTTATAGGTGTAACTGTAACAGGATGGGGTAATTCCGTCATTTTCATGGTCTGGATTTCCTTGGATAAGTACACGAGCGAATAATCGCAAAAATACTCTTTTAAGAGTACTCTCGGCTTGCATGATACTTATCAGATTATCCATGGAGTTTTGCACTGTTGCCCAGTCTGTACGCTTGTCGCTTTCCAAATTATATCCCGAGGCTACTCCTGTATAAAGTGTTGCTTTCACATCATATCCACCTCGCATGTGGCGTGTGTAGTAGAAAACGAGCAATGTGAAGATAGAGGTCCCAACCAGTATCAACCAGCGGTGGCGAAAGAGAGTGCGTATAATGGAAATGATGAAATTCATATCTTGTTTTTTTTATTTTCGTATGATAGGAGTGCGTGAAATAACCTCAAGTATCATTAAACTTTTTGTCAGTTCAAACTTGCTTTTCTCGTATGCTTCACGAGCGGAGGATTGTCTTTCTTTGTCGGCAGCCAACTCTGTAGACTCTATCGTTCCGTTTGCGAAATTCTTTTCAGATATTTCATATTGCACATTGGCAAGCACCAAACTCTCGCTTCTCATCTGAAGAACTTTCATTTGCGAGGTAGCCATTGCATACATTTCAATAATATTCTTTTTGATTTCGTCGTACTTCACTTCTCGTTCCAGTTCTGCGCTTCGGAGTGTAAGCCTTTGCCGGCTGACACGTCCTTTGAGGTCGAACAGATCATCTAGCGGAATACTTAAACCAGCTCCTACAGTGTAGCCATTTTGTGCTTGGGTGGAGTAGGTGAGGTAAGGGGCAACAGCTACGTCCGTATAGGTGGACTCATTGCCGAACATTCCGTATTGATAACTTCCCCGTAAACTGAAGAAACCCAGAAATGACCATTTTTCTTTTCTGAGTAATTTGCGCTCTATTGTCGCCTTTACGTCTGCCATCTCATAAACGGGGCTGTTTTTAGCGTTTTCGAATAAAACAGATAGTGGAGGGAGAACTATTCTACTATAATCTTCTTCACTCAGTTGAGAATAGTCAGACACTTCTTGTGCAACTACATGGGTGGTAGAGACGAATAGAAGTAATAGCCCCGAAAAAAAGTATATAAATTGCTTCATAAAAAAATCCTATTATTTGCTCTTGCTGTGTTATAGCTTGCGCAAATATAAGGATTAATTTTATTTATGTGCAGTCTTTTATTATCTATTTTGCAATCTTTCGTGTAAATTGTGTACAGAACGTCGCTTAAATAGTGTCAGAAAGCCTCTGTCATGTTGAAATAGAACAAATTCTGCTTGTTCACCATGTCTCTGCCGAAATCAAGGCGTACATTCATGCGAGGTTGGACTTCAATGCGTAACCCTAATCCGAGATTCGGAAGTACGCCTTCTATCTTCCCCGGAGTAGGTCCCATGAATCCGCATCCTCCCCAGGCTACATATCCTATATGGCTCAACATCTTCTTCACCCATGTGCTTTTGTCTGTATTTATCATCTGGCGGTATTCGGCCATCATTACATGTGAGGATTTATCGCGAAACTGCCCCATGTAGTAACCGCGAAGATCGAAAGGAGTTCCGCTAAGTACATATTTCGTTAATGGAACGTTTCCAAATGCGTTTTTGCTCTGCACTGTCCAGGCTATAACTTTACGACGACCTACTGTTTTGTATTGGCGATAATCTATTTCCAATCGATAAAAATTATTATCACTGCCGAACGTTTTATTATACATCATTCCCCGGAAGTCAAGGTAAGTTCCGCTATAAGCATTGGCGGGAATATCACGTGTGTCATACGTCAGCAGGAAACCAAGTCCTGAACTGAAATTCTTGTATCCGTGCTCCGTACCTCCTGACGCTATATATGAGGGCTCATTAACCATTCCGGCAGCCGGTTTGGTAATTTTGTCATAGTTCAAATCGACTTGGGGACCGGCAAAGATATTGCTTTCACCCAGACGGAATAAGAACCATGGATTTACTTGAATGCCGCTATAACGGTACTCGCTGGTATCTTCTCCACGTTCATAATCTTTATTGGTGGAATATCCGATGCCATAAAAATTCTCGATTGTATTTTTATAAGAGAAGGTTCCGAAGATACGGAAACGGTCGCCTTTAAAGAAGAGTTGTGGTTTAGTCATCAGGTTTAGTCCGCCCTTGAACATCAATGCGATGGCCATCGGCACTACCGAACGTCGTTGGGTGGTATCACTCGGATTCATCCGGAACGTCATCAGTGCGCTACCGCCTACTAACAAACCGAAGTCCGGCGTATAACTGGGACCACCTAATATGTTATAGTGCAAATTCCGGTTTGCCACGCGCTGGCGACGCAACTCGCGCTTGGAAAGGGCAGGAATGGTGTCTGACGGGGTGTCTTCAATATCTGTAGGAGTAGTATCACTGATAGAAGTTGTAGACCTTTGCAGTTCATCGCTCTTTACTGCCGTACTGTCAGCCGCGGCTGACATCATATTGATGGATGGAAGCATCATCAATATTCCTATTATATATTTCTTCATAATTTCTCTGTGAGGAATTCGACTGCAAAGAAAACTCTTTTATTCCGATTAGTTTTGATGTTCTTAGATAATAAATCTAAAAAAGAATCGTATTTTTGCGGAATAAGATGTTTCTCGATATGCTGATAAATAAAACTGCATGATTTAATCCCATACACCAAAACAAAATTTATCAGTATATCATGATCCGTCAGCTATTAATTAATTATTTATATCAATGAATAAACAGATTTTATCAATTTTTGTTTTATGTGCTTTTTCTTATTCTACACAAGCGCAAGAAGTGAAAGGCGGCATCAGCGACTCCATGATGCAACAAATCAAGCAGAGTTATGCAAACACTCCCACCGACAAGGCTATCCGCAATGCTATCGGTAGCAACGACATTCGTAAACTGGCTCTCAACCAGGATAATCTGAAAGGCATGGATACGCATTTTTCTATCAAAGTGTCTTCTAAAGGTATCACCGACCAAAAATCTTCTGGTCGTTGCTGGCTTTTTACAGGTTTGAATGTGATGCGTGCCAAAGCGATCGCCAAGCATAACCTCGGTTCCTTCGAATTCTCGCAAACTTATCCTTTCTTCTTCGACCAACTGGAGAAAGCCAACCTCTTTCTACAAGGTATTATCGACACCAGCAGTAAGCCGATGGATGATAAAATGGTGGAATGGCTCTTCCGTAATCCTTTGAGTGACGGTGGAACATTCACCGGTGTAGCCGATATTGTCAGTAAATACGGGCTTGTTCCCAAAGATGTGATGCCCGAAACCAACAGTAGTGAAAATACCTCCCGTATGGCAGGTCTGATCGCCCTGAAACTTCGTGAACAGGGGCTTCAACTCCGTGATCTCGCTGCGCAAGGTGTCAAGCCTGCTGCCCTTGAGAAAACAAAAACAGAGATGTTGAGCACCATCTACCGCATGTTAGTGTTGAATCTCGGTGTTCCTCCTACTGAATTTACCTGGACTGAATATAACGCTAAGGGTGAGCCTGTGTCTACCGAAACTTACACTCCGCTTTCTTTCCTGAAAAAGTATGGTGACGAAAAACTGATTGATAATTATGTCATGTTAATGAACGATCCGAGCCGTGAATATTATAAGTGTTATGAGATAGATTACGACCGCCACCGTTACGACGGCAAAAACTGGACTTATGTCAATCTTCCCATCGAGGATATCAAAGAAATGGCTATTTCTTCTCTCAAGGATAGCACGATGATGTATTTTTCTTGCGATGTAGGTAAGTTTCTAAACTCTGACCGTGGTCTGCTGGATGTCAAAAACTACGACTACGAATCTCTTATGGGTACTTCTTTTGGCATGAACAAGAAGCAACGTATCCAAAGTTTTGCCAGTGGCTCCAGTCACGCCATGACTCTTATGGCCGTCGATCTTGACAAAAATGGAAAACCGACGAAATGGATGGTTGAAAATAGTTGGGGACCCGCCGCCGGTTATCAGGGCTATCTCATTATGACAGATGATTGGTTTAACGAATATATGTTCCGTCTAGTAGTAGAAACGAAATATGCATCGAAAAAAGCTCTCGAGGTGTTGAAACAGAAGCCTATCCGACTTCCTGCTTGGGATCCTATGTTTGCTGAATAGTTTGCTGAATATTCTTTTTCTTTCGTCTTGATACGAAAGAAAAAGAACCAAAAAGAAAGAATCAAGGCTGCGTTTTTCCGGCTACTCCGGTGCTTCCTCCGGCTAAAGGGCAGAAACTCGCTACGCTCAAACAGTCTGCCCTTCTTAACGCCGAAGGAAACACCTGCGCTTGACGCCGGAAAAACGAGGCCGGGGACCCCGTGCGGCGTGGCGGCCTTTGGTATACGGAAGATTGCATTGTTTTAAAGGATGTATAGCATGAAACTTTGCTGAATAAGAGGTTTTAGTTCTGCAGTGTGGAAGGATTTATAGTATAGAATACTTTTCTAAATAAGAGATTTTGCAGCATGAAGAACTTCCAGCATAAAAAGCACATTATCTAAAGAACTTTGCATATTACAAATGCTACTAATAAAAATGCTTTGCTATATAAAAGCCGCAGACGTTATACGACTAAATATAGCAAAGCTGAACAATATATAATAGAGATATAGAATACGATATAATAGTAGAGATAGAAAAATAGAAATATACAGAGAATTCCTTCCTAATACCCCTCACGAATATCATACAGCGGACCAGCCGGCGGCTTTCCCCGGCCTACTTTTTTCTCCGTCAGGCGAGCGCCCGTAACGTAGCGTTAAGAAGGGC
>OGFL01000667.1_pt1 | contig 32393 bp, 27 predicted proteins | sample 1570911 | NCBI WGS metagenome assembly OGFL01 (sample SAMEA2582050, study PRJEB24529) | metagenome | biome: Human gut stool | place: China | collected 2011 | reverse complement strand
TGATCTTGGCATCACGCATCATGCGCTCGATGGGGTAGTCACGGGTGTAGCCGTAACCACCGAACAGCTGCAGGCAGCGGCGGGTCACATCGCTTGCAGTGCGGGCTGCGATCAGCTTAGCCTGTGCAGCCTCGACGCTGTAACGAACCTTTGCGCCATCCATAGCCTGCTGCTTCTTCAGAGCGGCAGCATAAACCAGATACTTCGCAGCCTCAACACGAGCCTTCATCTCAGCCAGCTCGAACTGAGTGTTCTGGAAAGCAGCAATAGCACGGCCGAACTGCTTGCGCTCCTTGACGTAAGCAATGGTCTCCTCCAGAGCACCCTCGGCAATGCCCAGAGCCTGAGAAGCGATGCCGATACGGCCGCCATCCAGCGTAGCCATTGCCAGCTGGAAGCCCTTGCCGCGCACGCCCAGCATACGATCCTTCGGGATACGGCAATCCTCAAAGATCAGCTCGCAGGTAGAAGAACCGCGGATGCCCATCTTGTCCTCTGCCTTACCAACAGAGAAGCCCGGGTCGGTGCGCTCCACGATGAAGGCGGAGCAGAGCTTGGTGGGACGGCCGCGCTTATCCAGCACGTTATCGGTAACGGCGATGACGATGAACACATCAGCAAAGCCGGCGTTGGTGATGAAGATCTTGGAGCCGTTCAGCACCCAGTAATCGCCATCTTCCTTGGCAATGGTCTGCTGACCCTGCGCATCGGTACCAGCGCCCGGCTCGGTCAGGCCGAAAGCACCCAGCCACTCGCCGCTGCACAGCTTCGGCAGGTACTTAGCCTTCTGCTCGGGGGTGCCGTTCTCGTAAATGGGAGCAGCGCACAGGCTGGTGTGAGCAGAGACGATGACACCGGTGGTGCCGCAGACCTTGCTCAGCTCCTCCACGGCCATGACGTAGGACAGCACATCGCCGCCTGCACCGCCGACCTCAGTCGGGAAATAGATGCCCATCATGCCCAGCTTGCCCATCTTTTCGACGGTCTCCTTGGGGAAGTATTCCTCTGCGTCAACCTTCTTTGCCAGAGGCTTGACTTCGTTCTCAGCAAACTCGCGGTACATTTTCTGCACCATCTGCTGCTGCTTGGACAGAGTAAAATCCATCGCTATATCCTCCTAACAGGTCTTTTTTCATTTACCGGAATAGCCCGGTGCAAACAAATTCCTCCCGACCGCTTTCCCCGCAGCCGGGAGAAATGTTTATCAGAATTTACAGCTGGTCAACAGGGGTCTTGGTGCGGTCTGCGTTGTAAACGTAGAAGCCCTTACCAGTCTTGCAGCCCAGATTGCCGCCACGCACCATCTTGCGGATCAGCGGGCAGGCACGGTACTTGCTGTCGCCGGTCTCGTTGTACAGCACGTCCATAATGGCCAAGCAGATGTCCAGACCGATGAAGTCGCCCAGTTCCAGGGGTCCCATGGGGTGGTTAGCGCCCAGCTTCATGGCAGTGTCGATACCAGCGATATCGGAAACGCCCTCCATCTTAATGAAGGCGGCCTCGTTGATCATGGGGATCAAGATGCGGTTGACCACAAAGCCGGCAGCCTCGTTGACCTGAACGGGGCTCTTGCCGATGGCAACGGAGATCTCCTTGATCTTCTCAACGGTCTCGGCGGGAGTGTTGCAGCCGGCGATGACCTCGATCAGCTTCATGCGGTCTGCGGGGTTGAAGAAATGCATACCGATCAGGGGACGGGACAGACCCTTGCCGATCTCGGTGATGGACAAAGAAGAAGTGTTGGAAGCGAAGACGCACTCGGGCTTGCAGATCTTGTCCAGCTCGCCGAAGGTGGTCTGCTTGACCTTCATATCCTCGAAAGCAGCCTCAACGACCAGATCGCAGTCTGCGCACAGATCTTCCTTCAGGCCCGGGGTGATGGCGGCGACGATCGCGTCAGCCTTCTCCTGGGTCATCTTTCCCTTAGCGACCAGCTTCTCGTAGCCCTTCTTGATCTTTGCCAGACCATTCTCGGCCCACTCCTGCTTGATGTCGCACAGAGCAACGGTGTTGCCCTCAACCTGTGCAAATGCCTTTGCGATGCCCTGACCCATAGTGCCAGCGCCGATAACACCGATCTTCATAGGAAATCTCTCCTTTAATATCAAAAATTATGTAATGGATTAGTTGTTGGTGAACACTGCCTTGGGCTTCGGTTTCTCACGGGACAGGAAGCAGGCCATGCCCTCCTGCTGGTCGTGGGTCTCGAAGCAATCGCCGAACAGCTTCTCCTCGACCTCAACAGCCTTCTCGATAGGCAGGCTGATGCCGTCGTTCATTGCCTTCTTGCAGTTGCGCACAGCAATGGGAGCGTTCTTTGCGATCTTGCCGGCCAGCTTCAGGACGTTCTCCATCAGCTCAGCCTGCGGATACACGGCGTTGACCAGACCGATGCGGTAAGCCTCGTCAGCCTTGATGTTCAGAGCAGAGTAGACCAGCTGCTTTGCCATGCCCATGCCAACCAGACGAGCCAGACGCTGGGTGCCGCCGAAGCCCGGGGTGATGCCCAGACCGACTTCCGGCTGACCGAACACGGCGTTGTCAGAGCAGATGCGGAAATCGCAGCTCATAGCCAGCTCGTTGCCGCCGCCCAGTGCAAAGCCGTTGACGGCTGCGATGACGGGGATGGGGAAATGCTCGATCATCAGGAACACATCATTGCCCAGTTTGCCGAAGGCTTCGCCCTCTGCCTTAGTCATGGTGCTCATAGAACCGATATCAGCACCAGCAACGAAGCTCTTGTCGCCTTCGCCGGTCAGAACGATGCAGCGGACAGTCTCCTGATCGACTGCCTCAAAAGCAGCCTTCAGGTCAGCCAGAACCTCGGGGTTCAGGGCGTTCAGTGCCTTGGGACGGTCGATAGTAATGATCTCAACAGCGCCCTGCACCTCGGTTTTTACAAATGCCATTGTGAAAACCTCCATTTCATACAGTTCAGTTTTTTTCAAAACAGCCCCCGGGACGCGGGAGGGCTCTCCGGTTCTCTCCGGCGCTCCGGGTCTGTGGTTCAATCAGGATTCAGAGAAAGAGTGCTTAGTCCATCTCAACGATGGTAGCGCAGCCCATGCCGCCGCCGATGCACAGGGTAGCCAGACCCTTATGAGCACCACGGTGCTTCATAGCGTACAGCAGGGTGACTAGGATACGAGCGCCGGAAGCGCCGACCGGGTGACCCAAAGCGATTGCGCCGCCGTTGACGTTCAGCTTGTCCTTATCGAAGCCCAGAGCCTCGCCGACAGCGATGGACTGTGCTGCGAATGCCTCGTTGGCCTCGACCAGATCCATATCAGCAACGGTCATGCCGGTCTTGGCCATGACCTTCTTGGTAGCAGCGATGGGGCCCAGACCCATGACCTCGGGCTCAACGCCTGCCAGAGCACCGGCGACCCAGGTTGCCAGAGGCTTCACGCCCAGCTCCTTAGCCTTCTCCTCGCTCATGACGACCAGAGCAGCAGCGCCGTCGTTGATGGCGGAAGAGTTACCAGCGGTGACGATGCCGTCTTTGGTGAAGGCGGGCTTCAGCTTTGCCAGAACCTCGGGAGCGCTCAGACGGGGGCCCTCATCGGTATCGAACACGGTGTCGCCCTTCTTGCCCTTGATGACAACAGGAACGATCTCGTCCTTGAAGGCGCCGTCCTTGATGGCCTTGTCAGCCTTCAGCTGGCTGTTGTATGAGAACTCGTCCAGCATCTCGCGGGTGATGGGGCTGTAGCCGTACTTCTTCTGGTAGGTCTCGTTGGTGCAAACGTTCTCAGCGGTCATGCCCATGTGCTTGTTGAAGCCGCAGGCATCCCACAGTGCATCGTTGACCATGGTATCCACGATCTCGCTCTTGCCCATGGGAGCGCCCATGCGGTAGCCATAGCGAGCCTTCTGCAGTGCGAAGGGAGCCATATCCATGTTCTCCATGCCGCCTGCAACAACGATATCAGCATCGCCTGCCTCGATCATCTGAGCAGCCATGTTCACGCAGTTCAGACCAGAGCCGCAGACCACGTTGACGGTGACGGCGGGGGTCTCGATGGGCAGGCCAGCCTTCAGGGCAGCCTGACGAGCGACGTTCTGGCCCAGACCAGCCTGAATGACGCAGCCCATGTAAACATGATCGACCTGCTCGGGCTTGACGTTTGCACGGTTCAGAGCCTCCTTGATGACGATGGAGCCCAGCTCAGTAGCGGGAACGTTGGCCAGAGTGCCACCGAACTTGCCGATAGCGGTGCGGCATGCAGATGCGATAACGATCTTTTTCATGTGAATAGCCTCCTGAATTGTGTATGTGTGTTACTTATCGGTTACCCATTTATCAAAACGCCCTGCGGCATTTTTGCGGTATCAGATTTCTTCCCTCTCCCGAAGCTGTGCGTATTTTTCGTTGACGGCCTTTTCCACATTGGGTGTGACGAACTTGCTGATGTCACTGCCGTAGTACGCTGCTTCCTTTACGATGGTGGAGGAAAGATAACTCCATTTGATGCTGGTGGCAAGGAACATGGTCTCGATGCCGGGCATCAGTGCGTGGTTGGTCTGCGCAAGCTGGATCTCATTTTCAAAGTCCGTTACCGCCCGCAGCCCCCGCACCATTACAGATGCGTGGCGCTTTTTTGCGAACTCCACGGTCAGGCCGTCGAAGCCTTCCACGGTCACGTTGGGGATGTTCTTGCAGCATTCCTGCAGCATAGCCACCCGCTCTTCCACTGTGAACAGCGGATGCTTGGCGCTGTTGATCAGCACCGCCACGATGAGGTGGTCGTTGATCTTTGCTGCGCGCTTGATGATATCAAGGTGTCCCTTAGTGACCGGGTCGAACGACCCGGGATAAACTGCTGTTGCCATCGGTCAGTGTCCTCCTTGTGCGCTGTAATTACTAAGCGCGATGTGGTTCTGCCATGATAGCACTTTCCAGCCTTGGGTGCAACCTGAAACTGCTGCGGTGCGTTTTATCGTTAAATTTTAAACGAATCATCCCGCACTGCTCCGCAGTTGCTTCCCACGCTATTAGTAAAGCACATCGTCAAAATTTTATCAAGTCTTTTTCTCAACTTTTTTGTTTTTTGCGTACCAAACAATCCCCACATAAAGCCAAGAAAACTGTTCATTATGCTATACTGACTGTTTTTTAGCCAAAACTATTGATTCTACACTTTGTTAATGTTATAACTAAGTTGAGCTGTTCTGCGCAGAGCAGAGTACACACTGCTGCCTTGTTTATAAGGTTACCATACAGATGTGGCAAAACGGTGTGCATTCCGCAAAACAGGCGTAAAACAGCTGCATAATTTGTCCGCACAGAATTGTTTACAATTCTTTTATGTATTTTAAGAGAGGATGGTTTATAATGGATTGCAAGGAACTGTACGCACAGAAGCTTATGACTGCTGCGCAGGCTGCCGCTCTGGTCAAAAGCGGCGACTGGGTGGACTACGGCTGGGCTGTGAACACCCCTGTGGCCGTGGATGCCGAGCTGGCAAAGCGTCTGCCGGAACTGGAAGGGGTCAACTTCCGGGGCGGCATCCTGATGTGGGTGCCGGAGATCTTCCAGATCGACGACCCTGCTGCCCACATGACATGGAACAGCTGGCACATGGGCGGCATTGAGCGCAAGGCTATTGCGCAGGGTTTCTCCTTCTACTCCCCCATCCGCTACTCTGAGCTGCCCCGCTACTACCGCGAGAGCAGCGACCCCGTGGATGTGGCAGTATTTCAGGTGACCCCCATGGACGAGCACGGCTACTTCAACTTCGGTCCCAGCGCTTCGCATCTGGGTGCTGTGTGCGAAAAGGCCAAGAAGATCATCGTGGAGGTCAACACCAATATGCCGCGCTGCCTTGGCGGCATGGAGAACTGCGTACACGTTTCTCAGGTGAGCGGCATCGTGGAGGGCGCAAATCCCCCCATCGGCCAGATGGCAGCTGCCGGTGCCGCTACCGAGGTTGACCTGAAGGTAGCCAACCTCATCGTGCCGCAGATCCCTAACGGTGCCTGCCTGCAGCTGGGCATCGGCGGTATGCCCAATGCCATCGGCGGGCTGATCGCACAGAGCGACCTGAAGGATCTGGGCGTGCACACCGAGATGTATGTGGATGCCTTTGTGGATATTGCCAAGGCCGGCAAGATCAACGGCAGCCGCAAGCAGCTGGACAAGGGCCGTCAGGTCTACGCCTTTGGTGCCGGCACCCAGAAGATGTACGATTACCTGAACGATAACCCGGAGTGTATGTCTGCCCCGGTGGACTACACCAACGACATCCGCAGCATTTCCGCACTGGACAATTTCATTTCCATCAACAATGCCGTGGATATCGACCTGTTTGGTCAGGTGAACGCCGAGAGCGCCGGTGTGAAGCACATTTCCGGCGCAGGCGGTCAGCTGGACTTCGTGCTGGGCGCATACCTTTCCAAGGGCGGCAAGAGCTTTATCTGCCTGTCCTCCACCTTCTTTAATAAAAAGACCGGCCAGCTGGAAAGCCGCATTCGTCCCACGCTGGAGAACGGCAGCATCGTTACCGACACCCGCGCCAACGTGCACTACCTGTGCACCGAGTATGGCTGCGTGAACCTGAAGGGCCTGACCTCCTGGGAAAAGGCCGAGGCTCTGATCAGCGTGGCACACCCGGACTTCCGTGAGGAGCTGATCCGCGAGGCTGAAAAGCTGCATATCTGGCGCAGAAGCAACAAAATTTAATAAGCGCTGTGGGTATTCCCGCTGCCCGCAGCAGGAATGGAGTTTGTCATGATGGACAAAAAGCCGCACATCAAACCGTATCTCTATGGGATGCTCGCAGGGTTTGGTGCCATTGCACTGAGCATCATCTTCTTTTTCCTCATTTACCGCTTTGACGGCTTCGGCTCGGCTATCTCTACCCTGACCGGCATCCTGATGCCCTTTATCTACGGTGCCGTCATTGCCTACCTGCTCAAGCCGGTGTGCAACAGCATCGAAAGCTTTCTGCGCCGGTTCATCCCGGAAAAGATGAACGGTCTGATCAACGCGCTGTCCGTGGCGCTTACCATCCTGTTCGGGCTTTTGCTGGTGTATGCACTTGTCATGATGATCGTGCCGCAGCTGATTACCAGCGTGACTACCCTGTACTACACCGCGCAGGCCAACATTACAAAGTTCATGAACTGGGCAAACCATCTGGAGTTTATTGAAAAGAACGAACAGATCACGGAGCTGCTCAATTCGGCTTACGCTGCCCTGAATACCAATCTAGACACATGGAACACATGGCTCAAGAACACCCTGCTGCCCTCCATGCAGAACATTGTAAGCGGCGCAGCCATTGGTGTGCTGAACGTGGTGACGGTGGCCAAGAACCTGATCATCGGCATCATCGTGGCGGTGTATATGCTGGCCAGCCGCAAGCGGTTCGTGCAGCAGGGCAAGTTGGTGCTGCACAGCATCGTCCGCCCCCGCTGGGCGCAGCTGATCACTGAGGAAGTGAAGTACGCCGACCGGATGTTCGGCGGCTTTATCAACGGCAAGATCATGGACTCTGCCATCATCGGCGTGCTGTGCTATATCGGCTGTCTGATCTTCAAGTTCCCCAGTGCGCTGCTGGTGTCGGTGATCATCGGTGTGACCAACGTGATCCCCTTCTTCGGCCCCTTCATCGGTGCCATCCCCGCCACGCTGCTCATCCTCATCCAGAACCCCATCAAGGCGCTGTGGTTCGTGCTGTTCGTGCTGGTTTTGCAGCAGCTGGACGGCAACATCATCGGACCCAAAATTCTGGGCAACACCACCGGCCTTTCCAGCTTCTGGGTGCTGTTCGCCATCCTGCTGTTTGGTGGCCTGTGGGGCTTTGTGGGCATGATTGTAGGTGTGCCGCTGTTCGCCGTCATCTATGACGTCATCAAAAAGCTGGTCATCCACGGCTTGCAGCACAATCAGGAGCTGACCCTGCTGAACAGCTATCACGACCAGTTCGGCGACCCCGCAGACGATGCAGCAGCACAGCCTGCTGCACCGCAACCTGCTGAAAACCAGTAAACCTTCCCTGCCCCGCATCAGAGCCCTTCCGATGCGGGGTATTTTTTAATCAGTCTATAAATCGAACTATAGAGGTTAAAGCTTATGAATAGCAAAAATATGCTTATGGGCATAATGATTGGAATTGCAATGGCAATACTTTGGAGCATTGTTTTTGTGAATGTATTAAATAGCATGGCCGGAATTGGAGTCGGAGTATGCCTTGGCATCTCTTTTGGTGTATCCAGTGGTCTTATTTTGTCGAAAAAAGATAAGGATAAGTAACGATATAATTTCCGGTTTATACAGCAAGACCCCCGCCTTATGTTCCGGGCAGGAATACAGGGCGGGGGTCGTTTTATTGTTTTAAATCAGGCTTCGGTTCAGTCCAGCGGCTGAGAGGGCTTCCAGTCCTTATAGTTTTCGTACCGGCTCTCGCGGACCTTGTGGTGGGACCACACTTCGTCTGCGGTGAGCTGCCAGTCGGCAGCGTAAGCCTTGCACTTCTCGCACAGGTGCTCGACACTTTCCGGGGACTGCAGGTCGGTGCTGTGAGCACCGGTCTCGTGCACCATCTTTTCCAGCAGCTCCGGGTTTTCCAGCATCGGGCAGGGACGCAGATGGTTCTTGTTGAAGGGCTGGCCGTTGTGGTAAGCCATGAACAGCGGGCTGTGCAGAATTTCCAGAATAGACTGGTCGTGGATATTGGCGTTGGAGTAGTGGATGAACACGCAGGGCTCGGCGTCACCGGCAGAGTTGATGTGGAAGTAATTGCGGCCGCCGGCGATGCAGCCGCCCACGAACTCGCCATCGTTCTGGAAGTCCATGGGATAGAACGGGATATCGCACGCAGAAGAGCGCAGATAGCGGATACGGTCGATCATATACTTGCGCTGTTCCGGAGTGGGCATCAGCTCCGGGGCGGCCTCGTTGCCAACGGGCATATAGTGGAAGTAGAAGCCGAAGTGTGCACCCTTCTCGCACAGGAACCGCATGAACGCGTCATTGGTGACGGCGTCGATGTTCTGGCGGGTGTAGCAGATGGAGGTGCCGAAGAGAATGCCGTACTTCTTGAGCAGATCCATGGCGTGCATCACAGCGGCATAGTGGCCTTCGCCACGGCGGGCGTCGTTGGTCTCCGGGGTGCCCTCGATGGACAGCATAAAGGCGATATTGCCCAGACGCTGCACCTCTTCACAGAAGGGCTCGTCGATGAGGGTGGAGTTGGTGTAGATGGCAAATTCCACGTCGTTGTGCTTTTCTGCCAGCTTGAGCACGTCCTTCTTGCGCACCAGCGGCTCGCCGCCGGTCAGCATATACAGGTACACGCCCAGCTCCTTGCCCTGCGTAACGATCTTGTCCATATCCTCAAAGCTGAGGTTGTTCTTGTGGCCGTACTCGCCTGCCCAGCAGCCCACGCAGTGCATATTGCAGGCAGAGGTGGGGTCGAACAAAATCAGCCAGGGGATGTTGCACTGGTATTTGACGCGGTTCTCGCGGATCATCTTAGTGCCGCGGAAGAAGGCTTCGTAGCCCAGATTCAGCGCGGTGGTACGCGCCACATGGGGGTCGGTCTGGTCCAGCACGCAGTTAATGAGTTTCGTCCACTTACTGTCGGGGTCGGTCAGCACCTTTTTGGCGTTCTCGTAGGTCTCATCGCTGAAGCCGCTGCCGTAGAACTGCTTTGCAGCATCTACCAGCTGGTTCATCGTCTTTTCACGGTCTTGCTCGGCGCGGGAAAGCGCCACGTCCACTATTTTACCAAGCGCAGCACGCTGCATCTTGTGAGTCAGATTCTCAAGAGATGTATTCATAGCTTTTTCCTCCCGAAATGATTCCTTTGGAAATCCTTATTTTGCTTGACCACATCTTACTACTTTGCGTGTTTTTGTGCCATAAACAGAAAATACGCCGTGATGGAAAACCCATCACGGCGCGCTCTTTGATAAAATTTTATTGAAGCCACTCGGATAAAAAGCGCTTCATTCCTCTATTTTCAGGCTGCCAGTGCTCAGGCGGCACAGTGCACGGCGGAAATCCCCGTGGATCATGGTGCTCACCCGCTCCACCATCTTCTTGGGGTCGCCTTTCATATCCCGGCGAGTCCATTCCAGCGTCATGCCCACCAGTGCATACTTGTAAAAATCGACAACGAACTGCTTATCTGCGTCCTGCACGGTGATATCGTGGCATTCACGGTCCGCAAAGTCCTTCAGGATGGGGTTCAGCAGCCTATAAAGGTACTGTTCCACCTGTTCCCTGCCCACCGAGCGGTAAACGTTGAGCACAAGGGTCTTGTTGTCCTGCAGCTGGTGCAGAACGTTCAGATAGGCTTCGCTCCATGTACCAAAGCCCCGGCGGCCTTCCATTGCCTTGGCGGCATCCTCCGCTAAGATCCAGTCCACCAGATCGTAAATATCTTTGAAATGGTAATAAAAGGTCATGCGGTTGACACCACAGTCCTCGGTGATATCGTTGATCGTGATCTTGTTCAGGGGCTTTTCCAGCAGCAGCTTTTTCAAAGATGCCTCCAGTGCCCGTTTTGTCGTTTGTGACACAAAAACCCATCCTTTCCCGGCAGACGCCGCTGCCGTTTACAGTAGATCTGTGAATGATACCCCATGATTTATTTTACCGCAAAATACGACCTTATTTCAAGTAGAGATTCTTATCTTTTTATGAAGTTTGTGTGTGCGCTGCCCGCCCCGGTGGGGCTGTTTTTACATTATATCCGCCAAAAATAAGACAAAAGTCTTGATTTTCTCCCAGCGGTTGCTTAGAATGAATAAGAAGCAGAATTTTATGCAGTGCATACCTGCCGAGGGAGGGTTATTACTATGATGAAAACCATTGGGTTTTTAGGCTGTGGAAACATGGGCGGTGCCATTGCACGCGCTGTGTGCAAGTCTACCGAGCCTGAGAATGTATTTCTGGCTAACCGCACGGCGGCCAAGGCCGAAGCGCTGGCCGCAGAGCTGGGCTGTCAGACAGCCACCAACGCCGAGGTGGCCGGTGACTGCGACCTGATCTTTCTGGCGGTAAAGCCTCAGATGATGGAAGCCATGCTGAAACCGCTGCGGTTCATCCTTGCCGAACGCACCAAGCGGTTCGTGCTGTGCACCATGGCTGCCGGTCTGCCGATGGCACGCATTCAGGAGATGGCGGGCGGCGACTACCCTGTCATCCGCATCATGCCCAACACCCCGGCATCGGTGGGCGAAGGCATGATCCAGTATTGCTCTGCCAACGTGACCGCCGAGGAGGAGGCTACATTCTGCCAGCTGATGGCTCCCGCCGGGCGTCTGGACGCCGTAGCCGAGGGCATGATCGATGCCGCAAGCTGCGTCTCTGGCTGCGGCCCGGCATGGGTGTACCAGTTTATTGAAGCGCTGGCCGATGGCGGCGTGGCCTGCGGTCTGCCCCGGGCAAAGGCACAGGAATACGCCGCACAGATGGTACTGGGCAGCGCAAAGCTGGTGCTGGAAAGCGGCAAGCACCCCGGTGCGCTGAAGGATGCTGTGTGCAGCCCCGGCGGCAGCACCATTCAGGGCGTGCGGGTACTGGAAGAACATGGGCTGCGCGGTGCGGTGATGGATGCCGTGCTGGCTGCTTACGACAAAACAAAGGAAATGGGAAAGGGTTAATGGAATCATGCGCATCGTTGTGAAAGTGGGCACCTCCACATTGGCATACCCCACCGGGCGGTTGAACATCCGCCATGCAGAGGAACTGGTCAAGGTATTGAGCGATTTAAAGAACGAGGGACACGAGGTCATTCTGGTATCCTCCGGCGCTATCGGCATGGGCGTGGGCAAGCTTTCGCTGCCTGCACGCCCAAAGGATACCACCACCAAACAGGCCTGCGCTGCCGTGGGGCAGTGCGAGCTGATGTACACCTACGACCGGCTGTTCAGTGCCTACGATCACACGGTAGCGCAAATTCTGCTTACCGGCGTGGACGTGGAGCACACCGAGCGCCGGGTGAACATCCAGAATACCCTGACCCGTCTGCTGGAACTGGGTGCACTGCCCATCATCAATGAAAACGACAGCGTTGCCACCGATGAGATCACCTCCATTGGCGACAATGACACGCTGGCTGCTATTGTGGCCTGCTGCTGCAAGGCCGACTTGCTGGTGCTGCTGAGCGACATCGACGGCCTGTACACTGCCAACCCCCACACCCACCCGGATGCGGCACTGATCCCGCTGGTGGAGGAGATCACCCCGGAGGTGATGGCGCTGGCAGACGGTGCAGGCTCTGCACTGGGCACCGGCGGCATGGCAACCAAGCTGCGGGCTGCCCGCATGGTGACCGGCAGCGGTGCAGATATGGTCATTGCCAACGGCGCACACCCGGAACTGCTGTATGATATCGCTGCGGGCAAGCCCATCGGCACCCGCTTTGCCGGGCACAAGCAGCCCGCGCTGTCCACACAGGAGGTTTGAGCTATGACCACACAGGAAATTCTGGAAGCCGCCCGCAGGGCAAAGGCTGCGCTGGCACTGGCTGATAGCGCCAGCCGCGCACAGGCACTGCACAGTATGGCTGCGCAGCTGTGCAGCCCGGATAGTATGACGGCCATCCTTGCCGCCAACGCCGACGATATGGCCGCCGCAAAGGGACATATCAGCGAGGTGATGCTGGACCGTCTTGCCCTGACCGAGGAGCGCATCCGCGCCATGGCAAAGGGCATTGAAGAGGTCGCTGCCCTGCCCGACCCGGTGGGCCGGGTACTGAAGCGGGTGGAGCGCCCCAACGGGCTGGTGATCGAAAAGACCGCCGTGCCCATGGGCGTGATCGCCATCATCTACGAGAGCCGTCCCAACGTGACCAGCGATGCCGCCGCCCTTGCCATCAAGAGCGGCAACGCCTGCATCCTACGCTGCGGCAAGGAAGCGTGGCGCAGCGCCAACGCCATTGTGCAGGCACTGCGGCAGGGGCTGCGGGAGAACGGTCTGCCGGAAAACGCGGTCTGCCTGATCGAGGACACCACCCACGCCTCTGCCAACGCCCTGATGACCGCCGTGGGCTATGTGGATCTGCTGATCCCCCGGGGCGGCGCAGGGCTGATCCGCGCCTGCGTGGAGAACGCCAAGGTGCCCTGCATCCAGACCGGTACCGGCATCTGCCACATTTTTGTGGACGACACCGCCGATCAGGCCAAGGCGCTGGACATTATTGAAAATGCCAAGGCCAGCCGCCCCAGCGTGTGCAACGCTGAGGAGGTGTGTCTGGTGCACTCTGCCATTGCGCAGGAGTTTCTGCCCAAGCTTGCACAACGTCTTGGCCCCGACCGCGTGGCTGCGGGCAAGCTGCCGGTAGAGCTGCGACTGGACACGCGCGCCGCCGCCATCATTCCCGGCACGCCTGCCGGCCCTGCAGACTTTGACACCGAGTTTCTGGACTACATTCTTGCCGTCAAGGTGGTGGACAGTGTAGATGAGGCCATTGCCCACATTGCGCAGCACTCCACCGGCCACAGCGAGGCCATCCTGACCCGGACGCAGGCAGACGCCGACCGGTTCACCGCTGCGGTAGACAGCGCCGCTGTGTATGTGAACTGCTCCACCCGCTTTACCGACGGCGGCGAGTTTGGTCTGGGCTGTGAGATGGGCATCTCTACCCAGAAGCTGCACGCTCGGGGTCCCATGGGCTTGGAGGAGCTTTGCAGCTACAAGTACGTTATCCACGGTGACGGGCAGATCCGGTGATCTCTCCTGCCCCAGCTTCTTCATAATTTTTTTACAATTCTGTCCGGCCTGCGGGCGCGGCAGAGCAAGTTTTTCACAGTTGAAAAAAATTTCCTGTACAGGCCGATGCAAACTGCTTTGGCCTGTATTTTTGTTTTATCGGGATGGACTGTATTTCGATTCAAGTGAAAAAGTGAAAAATATTTCACTTTTCCCAGAAAACGGATTTTCTTGGATGGTGGTATGTATCCAAGAATTCGCCGTTTCTCACAATGTAAAAGTAGTACTTTTATGTTTTTATAGGTTAAAAAAGCAAAATTTTCTCTTGACAGAGCGTTTTCTGTGCGGTAAAACTATAGTGTAAGGTTTGATATCGATTTCACTCTCGTTTCACAGAACTTCAAAAATTCGTACATCACAATTGGTACTATGTAAAAATAAGTAAAGGAGAGAGCATCCTATGACGATCGCAATTCTTGCCCACGATTCCCGCAAAGAACTGGCTCTGCAGTTCTGTACCGCTTACAGTGCCATCCTTTCCCGCAATAATGTTATCGCCACCGGTACCACCGGCCGGATGCTTGCGCAGACTACTGGTCTGCCGGTGCATTGCTACCTCTCCGGCAAGCTGGGCGGTGTACAGCAGATCACCTCCCGCGTTGCCTGCGATGAGGTGGATCTGGTGCTGTTCTTCCGCGACCCGCTGAAGGCTGATGCCGCCAGCCTAACCGAGCAGAATCTGCTGCGCCTGTGCGATATGCACAGCGTACCCATTGCCACCAACATTGCTACCGCAGAGGTGCTGCTGCGTGGTCTGGATCAGGGAGATCTGGACTACCGCGAAGGGATGCACCCGGCTATGATCGAGCCGATCCCCGCCATGCAGGCCCGTGCCGTGTAAGCGTTTATTTGTGTGTTACTTTGTGTATAGAGGGAAAAAAGGAGCTATCGCAGCGTGTTGTGCGATAGCTCCTTTTGTTATAATGATATCCTGCCCGCAGGGCAAACATTACTCCTTAAAATAAGCTTTCTGGACAGCCAGCAGCACACCGGCGCGGCTGGCGGCAAAGTTCAAGCCGCCCTGCAAATAACAGGTATAAGGGGCGCGCAGAGGACCGTCGCAGGAAAGCTCGATGGTGCTGCCCTGCGTAAAGCTGCCGCTGGCCATGACCACCTCGTCGGTGTAGCCCGGCTCCGGGCTGGGTTCCGGGGCGGCGTAGCTGTCCACGGGGCTGGCAGCCTGAATACCCTGACAGAAGCCGATGAGCGCCTCTGCCGTACCGGCATCAAAGCAGGTGACGATATCGTTGTGAGCCTCGCAGTAGCGTGGGATGGGCTTTTTGCCCAGCAGCTCCAGCATACACTGGGCATAGATGGCGGTCTTGATGGCCTCGCACACCACGCCGGGAGCGTAGTAGAAGCCCAGATACATATCCCGGGGGGTCTCCAGCGTGCAGCCCAGCTCCTTGCCAAGGCCGGGGGCGTTCAGGCGGTAAGCGCACAGTTCCACCAGATCCTTGCGACCCACGATGTAGCCGCCGGTGGGAGCAATGCCGCCGCCGGGGTTCTTGATCAGGCTGCCCACTGCGATATCCGCGCCCACCTGACAGGGCTCCTGCGTCTGGGTGAACTCGCCGTAGCAGTTATCCACAAAAATGATGATCTCCGGGTTTGCGGCGCGGGCGGTATCGGCAATTTTGCGGATGGTAGCCAGATCAAAGGCGTTGCGCTGTAAATAGCCGCGGCTGCGCTGGATGTGGCATACCTTTGCACTAGGGGCTTTTTTGGCGATCAGGTCGTAGTCCGGGGTGAAGTCTGCTTTAAGGGGGGCTTCGTCATAGTTTACGCCGTAGTCCATCAGGGTACCGGTGCCCTTGCCCTTGCCGTCCAGACCAATGACGCCCTCCAGCGTATCGTAGGGGCGGCCGGTGGCGGCCAGCAGGGTGTCCCCTGCCCGTAGCAGACCGAACAGCGCCACCGCCAGCGTGTGGGTGCCGCTCTGGAACTGGCTGCGCACCAGTGCATCCTCTGCGCCCATGACCTGCGCAAAGATCTGCTCCAGCTTGGCACGGCCGGTATCCCACAGGCCGTAGCCGGTGGTGCCCAGCATATCGGTGGAGGACATCTGGGTATCGGCAAAGGCCTTGAGCATTTTCAGCTGGTTGAAATCCCGGATCTCCTCCATCTGGCGGAAGTAGGGTTGGCACAGCTCCATGGCCTTTTCGTCCAGCGCCAGCACCTCGGGCTTATAATCAAAAAAGTGGTTCAGAATCGACATTATAACGTGATAGTTCCTTCCTGTTATTATTGGGTTCCTTGTGCAAGAAGCTTTAGCATTTCTCGGGCACATAGCGGGCGTACTCTGCCTGTTTTGCAAAGCCAAGGCGGGTATAAAACCGCACCCGCTCCGGTGCACAGAGGAACACCGGGCGCAGCCCTTCGGCGGCAAGGCTGTTTGCCATTTCCACAATGAGCCGCCCGCCGATGCCTTTGCCCCGCAGCGGCTCTGCGGTCTGCCCACAGGCCATATATGCCTGCCCATTGCACAGGGCATAAGCGCCCACGGTGCAGACGACTGTACTCCCCTGCTCCAATGTCCACGCCACTGCCCTGCCCCGGCTGCGCTTTGTGCACAGTTCTGAGTAAAAATCTGCCTGCCGGGCGGGGTCTGCTGGGTAAAGCGCTGCTGCCACCCGGGCGGCGGGTGCTTCCCGGCAGAGGGACAGCTGCGTCCACAAAGCTTCGTCCACGGCAGGCAGGGGCAGCGGCCCAGCCTGCGGCAGACCGAACACGGTCAGTGCTTCCGCCTTGTGCCAGCCGTCCGGCGGCGGGCAGACAGTCCCGTCCAGAATGGCGCTCTCGCACCCGCAGAAGGACAAAAAGCCTGCCAGTTCTGCGGGGTTTGCGTGCCCGGCCAGCCATGCCGTGTTGCCGGAAAGTTCCAGCGCCAGCGTAGGGCCCGCGTAGAACCGCCACGGCTGACTTTTGCGAAAGAGCGTACAATCCAGCGGCAGCAGAGCGTCCAGCACCGGCAGATCCCGGCAGGCATTCGCGAACCGGGTACGGCGCTTTGCATCCTTTACCTGTGCAATCACTTGAGCGCGTTGACGATCTTTTTGAACTCGCGGCCGCGCACCTCAAAGTTGGGGTACAGGTCAAAAGAAGCACTTGCCGGAGACAGGATGATGATGTCGCCCGGCTTTGCGGCGGCACGTGCCAGCTCTACGGCGTGCTGCATATTGTCTGCGTGCTGAATGGGCAGAGCGGCCTCGTCAAAGCCGGGACACTCCCGCACAGCCTGCTCGATGCGGGGGCCAGTAGCGCCCATCAGCACCAGATTTTTGACGTGGGCGATGATCTCCGGTGCCAGCGGCTCGTAGGGGATGTGCTTATCGTAGCCGCCCGCGATGAGGATGACCTTCCGGTCAAAGCTGCGCAGACCGGCGATGGTGCGGGTGGGGCTGGTGCCGATGGAATCGTTATAGTACAGCACGCCGTCCAGAGTACGCACCGGCTCGATGCGGTGCTCTACGCCGGTAAAGGTGCTGCCCACCTGACGGATAGCTTCTACGGGCACCTCGCCCCACACGGCAGCGGCAGCAGCCAGCAGGTTTTCGATGTTGTGCAGACCGCGCAGCTTGACATCCTTCTGGGCAAGGAAGGGGGTCACGACACCATCCTCGGCCATGCAGAGCATGCCGTCCTCCTTGCGCAGGAAGGCACCGTTGTCGGTATCGTGCAGGCGGGTGAACCACACCTGCTTGCCCTTGCAGTCTGCCTGCATGGAGCGGCTGATCTCGTTTTCATAGCCCAGCACGGCGCGGCAGGGCTGCTTCTGGTACAGCAGGATATTGCGCTTGGCATCAATGTATTCCTGCATATCCTTGTGGTGATCCAGATGGTTCGGGGTCACGTTGGTGACCACCGCAATGTTGGGGCTGGCGTGCATACTGATCAGCTGGAAGCTGGAAAGTTCCACCACAGCTACATCCTCCGGGGATACTTCCGGCAGCATGGGCAGCAGGGCTGCGCCGATGTTGCCGCCCAAATGCACCTTGCGGCCTGCGGCCTCGTAGAATTTGGAGATAAGGGTTGTGGTGGTGGTCTTGCCGTCCGAGCCAGTCACGGCCACGATCTCGCAGGGGCAGAAATCGAAGAACAGTTCCACCTCACTGGTGACCATGGTGCCGGCGGCCATGGCATCCTGCAGGGGCTTTTCAAAGTAACCCACAAAGCCCGGGGTGCGCATGATGATGTCCTGTCCCTTGAAGCCGTCCAGATAGTTTTCGCCAAGGCTCAGGTCGATGCCCAACTCCCGGATGGTGGCGGCGTAATCGCCAAAGTCCTCCACGCTCTTTTTCTGGTCGCACAAAGTCACATGAGCGCCCAGCTCCACAAACTCCTTGATGAGGGTCTTGTGGCTGACGCCTGCGCCGATAAAGGCGACCTTTTTGCCCTGAATAAGCTGGGCAAGCTTCTGCTGATCTTTCTGCATAAAAACAGTTCCTCCTCTAATAGGATCATGGTATAACACCGCGCCGCACGGGCAGCGCGGGGATCACTTCGCTGTACCATTATAGTCCATTTGCGCGCAATTGGCAACGGAAAACCGCACAGTCTGCTTCAAAAAGCCCGATAAATTCACAAAAAGGCAATTGTTTTTTCTGCTGCTTTCTGCTACACTTGTCGTTGCAGAGCGTTTTTTGCCGTTTCTGCGCGAAGACAAACGGAATGAGGTTATTCTTTTTGAAACGATGGTTGCGTTTTACCGCAGCGGTGCTGGCTGCTGCGTTTCTTTTTGCTCTGACCGGCTGTGGCAGCTCCACAAACTCTGCCAGCTTTACTTGGTTTGTGGACAGCATCCCCGCAAATCTGGACCCGCAGGTAGCCTCCGGTGCATCGGATGTCATCGCCTGCGAGAATCTGTACGGCACGCTGGTGCGCAAGGACCCGGACGGCGAACTTGTGCCGGGGCTCTGTGAGAAGTGGACGGTCTCCTCAGACGGGCTGACCTACACCTTTACCCTGAAGGACGGCCTGACCTACGCTGCTGCCAAGGGTGCCGCCACAGAGTACGACATTACCGCCGAGGATTTTGTATTTGCGTTCCGGCGCATTTTCCATGCCGAGACTGCCTCGCCCTATGCGGTGGAGTTTTCCGCCATTCAGAACAGCGCCGCCGTGCTGGCGGGGCTTGCAGACGAAAGCAGTCTGGGCGTTTCGGCCAATGGGCCGCTGACGTTGGTGTTCCGGCTGAGCGAGCGGGACGATAACTTTTTAGCAAAGCTGGCCATGCCCGGTGCAGCCCCCTGTGACGAGGCCTTTTTTGAGAGCACCCGGGGCACCTACGGACTGACCGCCAAGACTACGCTTGCCAGCGGCAGCTTTTACCTGTACAACTGGACGGCAAACGGCCTGTTTTTGCGCCGTACTGTGGAAAGCCCGCTGGTCGGCAGTCTGCGTCTGGTGCAGGACACCAGCGGCAGCGGCAAGAGCGCGGCCCAGCTCATTGCTGATGGCAAATGCTCTGCCGCGCTGGACGAGAGCGGCGAAGCCACCAGCTTACAGACGGTAAGCTATTCCGACACCACATGGGCGCTGCTCTTCAACGCGGCAGAGGGGTCGGTGTTCCAGAACCAGCAGCTGCGGCAGGCGCTGGCCGGTATTGCCCGGGAAAACGCCGATGTGCCCTCCAGCGGCCTGTACGCCGCTGCAAAGGGGCTTGTACCGGAGGGTCTGACCGTGGATGGGCTGGACTACCGCGAAACTGCCGGGAATCCCCTACCCACCATCCCGGAGCCAAAGGCTCTGTATCTGGCTGCGCGGCAGGGCATGGCGACCTCGGATTTTTCCGGTGTGACCCTGCTGCTGCCCAAGAATGCCGGGCTGGGCGAACTGGCCGACCAGATCAACAGCGCATGGCAGAAGGAGTGTTCCCTGTTCTTCTCGGTGGAAGAGGTAGAGCAGGACGAGTTTGACGCCCGCATTGCCGCCGGGAAATACACCATTGCCCTTGCGCCCATCCGTGCCGAGGGCGGCAGCGTATATCAGATGCTGCAGCAATTCACCGCTGAGGGCGGCAGCCTGACCGGCTACGCCGATACCGTTTATGCCGACCGGCTGGCTTTGAGCGCACAGCAGACCGGCAAGAACCGTTGCGCTCTGTTGGCGCAGTGCGAGCGGCAGCTGCTGGAAAGTTGCACCATGGTGCCCCTGATGGCGCAGCAGAAACGTCTGCTGCTGGCAAACGGCGTGCGCGACTTGGTATTCGACCCGTTCTTCCCGGTGCTGGACCTGACTTGGGCCAAAATGAGCTGACCGCAAATTTCGTGCGGAAAAGCCTTGACATTCCTGCCCTGCTTTGTTACAATAATGGAGCACTTGCAGGGTTAGCTCATCCGGTAGAGCGACTGCTTCCCAAGCAGTAGGCGGCGGGTTCGAGTCCCGTATCCTGCTCCAGAATATAGCGGTGAAACGTTTAAAATTCGTTCGTTTCACCGCTTTTTTGTTTGTGTCCATTTCAAAAAATGACGTAAAATTTTGTGTTTTCCTCTCATATCATAATCTAGCAGATAATGGAGCAAACAAAGGAACAAAAAAACACTCCCGGGCTTTTTATGGAAAGTTCGGGAGTGTTTGCGTTTACTTGATTTTATGCCGTGTTACTTTGCAACGAGCTCTGCGGCAAGGGCGTCCATCTGTGCCTCGGCAGCAGCGTTGGCGGCAGAGCGGATGGTGACCACATTCTCGCAGAGGGTGATGTTCTTCATGCTCTCCAGCTCGGCACGCATAAGCTTTGCAGCCATGGGTGCCCAAGTGCCGTTTTCCATCAGGCCGACGGTGCGGTTCTGGAAGCTCTTGGTCTTGAGGTGAGTCAGCAGATTCTCCATCGGCGGGAAGAGGAAGCCGTCGTAGGTGGCGCAGGCCAGCACGATCTTACCGCAGCGGAAGGCCTCGGTGACAGCGTAGGAGACATCGGTGCGGGTCAGATCCATCTCCACCACCTTTGCGCCCTGTGCACGCAGCTTTTCAGCCATGGTGTGGGCAGCGGCACGGGTGTGGCCGTGGATGGAGGCACTGGCTACCAGAATCTTTTCCGGCTCCTCGGCCTTGTAGCTGGACCAGAGATCGTAGTAGTTCAGGTACTTGCTCAGATCACCGGTAAGCACCGGGCCGTGCAGCGGGCAGATCGTCTTGATATCCAGTGCCGCAGCCTTTTTGAGCAATGCCTGCACCTGCGGGCCGTACTTGCCCACAATGTTCAGGTAGTAGCGGCGGGCTTCGCTGGCCCAGTCGGCGTTTTCGTCAAACTTTGCCACTGCACCAAAGCGGCCAAAGCCATCGGCGGAGAACAGCACCTTCTCGCTGCTCTCGTAGCTGACCATGACCTCCGGCCAGTGCACCATGGGGGCAAACACAAAGGTGAGGGTGTGGGCACCAAGGCTCAGGCTCTCGCCGTCCTTCACTACCACGCGGCGCTCCGGGGCAATGGCATCTGCGCCAAAGAACTGCTCCATATACTGGAAGGTCTTGGCGTTGCCTACCACCTGCATCTCCGGGTAGATGGCTGCCAGCTTTGCCACGTTGGCACCGTGATCCGGCTCCATGTGGGAGACCACCAGATAGGCGGGCTTGCGGCCGCCCAGTGCCTCGGCAAGGTTTTCCAGCCAAGGCTCGGTGGCGCGGGCGTCCACCGTGTCCAGAATGGTGGTCTTTTCGTCCAGAATGACATAGGAATTATAGCTGACCCCGGTGGGCACCGGATACTGGCTCTCGAACAGGTCGATGGTAGTATCGTCCACGCCCACACCAAGGATGGCTTCGCTGATTTTTTTCATGCTCATACCGTTCAGACTCCTTTTGGGTTTATCTTGTGCCGTAAATTGGCAAATATTTCTGAGAACAATTCCTATTGTAGCACATCGTCAGAAATTTCGCAAGGGATAATGCGGGGAGCTTCTGCGCATCAAAGCTCTTCCCCGCTCTCCGGCAGACGTGCTGTTACCGGTCTGCCCGGCTCGGTGTCCAGTTCCAGCAGGGTGGCAGCGGTGTTCTCGTCCAGCGTCTGCACCGCACGCAGCTTGCGGCTGATGGCGCGGCTGCGCACCCCGATGAGGTTGTCCAGTTCTTCGTCCGTCTGGCGCAGGCGCTGCTGCATCTTGGAAAGCCCCTGCCCAAACTTATCGAACTCGGTCTTGACTGCCCCCAGCAGCTGCCACACCTCGCCGGAGCGCTTCTGGATGGCAAGGGTCTTGAAGCCCATTTGCAGGCTGTTGAGCAGCGCCGCCATGGTGCTGGGGCCGGCCACGTTCACCTGATAATCCCGCTGCAAAACCTCCAGCAGCCCGGCGTTCACCACCTCGGCATACAGACCTTCAAAGGGCAGAAACAGGATGCCGAAGGCCGTGGTATATGGCGGCTCCACATATTTTTCCCGGATATCCTTTGCCTCGCTGCGCAGCACCAGCTCCAGCGCGTGGCGGGCGTTTTCCACTGCCTGTGCATCGCCGGAAGCCTGCGCGTCCTGCAGGTGGGCATAGGTATCGCCGGGGAATTTGGAGTCGATGGGCAGCCAGACGCTGTTGCCGTCCACACCGGGCATACGGATGGCGTACTCCACCCGCTGGGTGCTGCCGGGGATGGTGGCCACGTTGGTGTCGTACTGCTCCGGCGCAAGGATCTCTTCTAAAATCGCGCCCAGCTGTATCTCGCCCAGAATGCCGCGGGTCTTGACTCCGGAGAGCACCTGCTTCAGCCCGCCCACATCGGCGGCAAGGCTCTGCATCTCACCCAAGCCCTTGTACACCTGCTCCAGCTGGTCGTTGACCGCCTTAAAGCTTTCGGTCACCCGCTTTTGCAGTGCGTCCTGCAATTGCTCGTCCACGGTGTGGCGGATCTCGTCCAGCTTCTGGGCGTTCTGTGCCTGCATGGCGGCAAGGCCGTCTGCCAGCGCTTTGCGCATCTCTTCCAGCTTGCGGGCGTTGGAGGCTTCCAGCCCCTGCAAGCGCTGCTCCATGGTCTGCTGCTGGGTGTTCTGTCCTGCCGTCAGGGTGCTGCTCATGCCCTGCACTGCGGTTTGCAGGGTATCGCTGATATGCGCCATCGCGGCCAGATTCTGCTGTGCCTGCTGCGCCTGCTTTTCTTCCAGCACCCGCGCCTGCGCTTCCAGCTGCTGGTGCAGCCACTCTTTCAGAGCTTCGTCATCCTGCCGGGCGGCGGGCTTGCCGGTGCGGTACAGCAAAAGCGCCTGCAGCAGGCAGATGGCCACCAGCAGAAGCGTGTACAGTCCTGCCAAAAATTCCATAGACATTCTCCTTTTAACTCAAAAATCCGGGTCTTGCGGTAATGGCAGACCCGGATGTGCTTATACTTCCTGATGCTTTACGATCTCCTGCGTGGTCTCCACCTGCTGGCCGTACAGACCCACGTCGTCTACCTCCATCTCGCCTACCTGATTATCACAGGGGTCGGCGCGGAAGGAGCACATGGGCGGGTCGAAAGGCGCGCAGATGTCGCTGTTGGCCACCATGCGGTCGGTGTCCAGATTGCCGAAGTAGTGCAGGCGCATCTTCTCGTTGCCCGCACGCGCCATGGAGGCACCGGCAGAGCAATCGGCGTACATCCAGCCCTTGGGGGCAATATAGAACATTGCCCAGTCGTGGCAGCCGGCTGTCTCCGGCCGTGCCACCATGCCGCTCTGCCACTTTGCCGGGATGCCTGCAATGCGGCAAAGAGTGATGAAGGTAGCGGCCATCACGCCGCAATCGCCCCGGCGGCTGCGGGCGCAATTATCGGTGATATTCTCGTGCACAAAATACATGGGCTGGAAGTGGTAGTGCACATTCAGGGTGACAAAATCATAAATGCGCTTTGCCTTCTGCACCGGGTCGGTGATACCCTCGGTCAGCTGCGCAGCCAGTGCCTTCATATAGGGGGTAAAGGCGATGTGGGGCAGCTGCTCGGCGGTGTCAAAATCCGGCTGCACCGGGTCGGCCTGCATTTCCAGCGGGGCAGCGTAGTGCGCAGTGCTGCGGTAGCTGTACTGTGCCCCAAAGCGGCAGTTCTCGGCAAGGTCTGCCTCCCAGTACGCGGTGCGCTGGGGTGCGGTTTCCGGCGCAATATAAGTGGGCTGGGCGGTAAAGCTGTCCAGCGTGATATTGCTCTGTGCCGGGCAGGCAGCAGGCAGCGGCAGCCACACCTTGACGTGCACGGTGTTTCTGCCCTTGGCCTTTGCAGCAGCAAGGGCGCGGGCAAAGGTCTCGTCGGTCATGCCGATGCTGGTGCGCAGGGTGATGTCTGCACTGGCTGCGCCGGTGCGCACCATTTGGTCGTGCTGGGGTTCAAAACGATCCCAGCTGCGCTCCGGGACGGGCGGGTCCAGCTGACGGGCGGCAAGGTCGGGATGGGTAGCCACCAGCGTTTCGGCGGCGCGGTAGATATAGCGCTTCTGCCCTTCCACAAAGCGCCAGTCCATCTGCCCGGCAGCGTCCAGTGCGGCGAACTCCTCGGCGGTAAAGTTCCGCAGGGCGGCTTGCAGCTGGTTCAGCAGCTGCTCGGCGGTGAGAGTGTAGTCCCGCGGCAGACGGCGCAAAATTTCCCGGTGCGCCAGCAGACCCTGCCGCCATGCGTCCACGCCATGGGGGGTGGGGTTTACCGGCAGCGCACCCTGCGGGTGCAGGGGCTGGTTCTGGCTGGCAGTCCAGTCTTCGGCCAGACAGGCATCGATGCGCGCAATGGCAGCATCGTAGTAGCCCGCTTCCTTCAGACGGCGGATATCATCCGGCAGCTCCATATTCAGGTATGCAAAACAAGTATTCTGATCCATCATGTTCTACTCCTTTTTTATTTATGGTCAGGCAGCGGTCTGCTGCTCCCAAAAAGCCACGGCATCTGTCAGCCAGCCCTCGGCATCGGTGGTATAGCCCACCCCGATACTATGCGGCGCAGACTCAAACACCTTCATAACATAAGGCACCTTGTGGGCTTCCAGCGCCGCTTGCAGCGCCGGGCCCTGCACCTGATTGATCATCCAAGGCAGCACCTTGTCGTCCTTCCCGTACCAGAAAAATACCGGCGGATAATCGTCCGTGACAAGATCTGCCACACTGGAGCAGTAATAGTGCCACCCATAGTTGCCGGTATCCATAAGCGCCTGATACGCGATCTTTACCTCTGAAAAGTTCACTACCGGATAAGCCAACAGCAGTGCACCGGGTTTTGCAGCACCGTAATAGCCGTAGCCGCGCTCCTTATTTGCGAACACGCCCACAAGCTGGCCGCCAGAGGAGTAGCCCACCAGCGCATAGCCCTGTGTATGGATGGAAAGCTCCTCGTCAAGGCTTGTCACCAGCTGCACCGCCCTTGCCAGATCCTCCAGCGGGGCGTTATTGCCCAGATCCAAAAAGGTGCGGTAGCGCAACACGAACACGGCATAGCCCCGGTTATGCAGCTCGTAGGCCGTGGAGCCGCCCTCACCCATCTCCGAGGTTGCAGTCAAGGCGTTGCCGGGCACTACGATAGCGGTTTTGGCGTTGGGGGTCTCGGCCGGATAATAAAACAGCTGCACACAGCCCAGACTGGAATTGTGTTCGATCTCCTCAGGAGTGTAGACCTGATAGGTGACCTTGACGCCCTTATCATAGTTATCAATGATAAGGTTCAGCGCAGCAATGCCGGATTCCCGGTCGGTGTCGCCAAAATAATCGTGCAAGGTCTTGTTTTTCCAGCGTTCCACCATCAGCGGCGTCATCTCACGGCAATATGTATAATAGCCGCTTCCCTGGATCGCCGGGTTTGCGCGCAGCTGAGCCATTGTAGTTTCTGCCGTGACATGAGGTGCACTCTCTGCGCCAAAGGCAGGCAGCGCCGCGCAAAGCATAAGCCAAACCATACACAGCAGTACCCGGACAGTTTTTCTCATACATCCTCCATGGGAGACGGCGCACCCCCCGCGCCGCATTCTTGTTCCCTTATTGTATCACAAACAAGTAGGATGTCAAAGCAATTTCTGTGCAGTCCGCTTCTTGTACCGCGCGGCAAATTCTGCTATACTGAAATTTATCCGGGAGTGGAAAGAGAATGCGGGCAATTTTCGGCCCGCCGAGGATGAAAGTATGGATAAGATCATCATCCGGCCTATGACGCCGGAGGACTGGGGCGCGGTCTCCAGAATTTATGTTGAGGGCATTGCCACGGAATACGCCACCTTCCAGACCGAATGCCCGCCCTATACCGCGTGGGACGCTTCCCACACAAAGGAGTGCCGTCTGGTCATCCTTTCCGGCGGGGTGCTGGCAGGGTGGTGTGCTTTGCACCGGGTAGACCCCCGGTGGTGTTACAGGGGCGTGGCCGAGGTAAGCATCTATGTAGGCGAGCAGTTCCGTGGGCACGGACTGGGCTTTCAGCTGTTGAGCGCCCTGTGCGCCGCCGCTGAAAAGGCCGGGTACTGGACGCTGCAATCCACCGTTTTACAGGATAACGCTGCCAGCCGCGCCCTGCACGCCAAGTGCGGCTTCCGGCTGGTGGGGCGCCGGGAGCGCATTGCGCGGGACTGCCGTGGCCACTGGCTGGACACCTATCTGATGGAGCGCCGCGCCGCCGCAGACGAACCGGAGGGGTTCAAAAAGCTGTAACCAGCCCCACCGGACGCAGAATTATTTTTATTTGCAGAGCGGAAAAATCCGCAGATTTTCCCGCTCTGCTTTTTTCACGACGTATAAGGCAGAAGGAGCCGCTGCAACCAAAAAGTGCAGCGGCTCCTGTTATTTGTGATGATTCAGTTTTACCACTCGTCGTATTCGCCGTTGGCGTTTTTGGCGGCAGCCACGCGGCTGTGCTTGAACATACTTTCCACCACAGCGCAGTACTTATCGGCAAGGCAGACGATGATGGCCTCGCGGCAGCTGGGCACATGACGGAAGGTCAGCGGCCACATGTGGCTGGAAATGATGCTCTGTTCCTTTTTGGTGATATGGAACACCTTTTCTGCGTTGACGCAGGCGCAGCCCGGGTGGGAGAAGCCGTGCATCTCGAACAGGCGGCGGATACCATGGAAAGTACCTTTTTTATGCCAGTCGTACAGATAAAAATCGTGCAGGAAAGCACCGACAGCCAGTGAGGTCTCGTCTGCACCCAAATGCAGCCGATGGTTCAGCCAACAGCTGACCAGCACCACATTCTTGCAGTGCTGATAGGTGGTAACGTCCCCGTGCTGGATGAACTCCCGCATCTGCTGCACCTTGGGGTTTTGATCGTATTTTTCCAAAATGGCATAAAGCCGTTCGCGTTCCGTAACAGAAAGCTGCATGAGCAAAATTTCCTTTCAACTCAATACGTTAACGTTTGTTTCAGGAGCGGAGCTGCACCGGGTTGGAATTGCCGAAGTTTTCAGCCTCGGAAGGGTTTGCCCGCTTGAGGGTCAGGTCTACCAGATACTGCTTGCCGTCGCCCAGTTCTTCCAGCTGGGCAAGCTTTGCATTGGCAGAAGCCTCGTCCGGGTACCACTGGATCAGGAAGAAGTTTTCTGCTTCCACCCCGTAGTACAGCCAGAAGCCGTCCGCGCGCAGCAGATCATCCAGATGATCCACCTCTTCGCCGTCCGGCAGGCCAAGACCTTCCTCTGCGTAGAGGTTTTCCGGCTCTACCTGAAGCATCTCAATGACCTGAATGGAGCTTTGCAGGTACTCGTCCTGCGAGGTGCTCTTATCGGAGCGCTCCCAGCCGGTGAGAAATGCCTGCATAAGCAGATCGCGCACCTTGATGCGCGGCAGTGTGGGATCCATAACCATTTTTGTTTCCTTCTTTCGTGGTTTTATCCCCGTTGGACAGTATACGGCATACGCCTGTGCAAGTCAACGGTTTATTTGTGAATTTTTTGTAGGTACGGCCAAAATTTACAAACGCTTTTCCTGTTTCAGTCGGTTATCTCAGGCGTAGAAGGAAAAGGTATCATTCAGCCACTCCACCGCAAGCTTGACCCAGCGGTTGCGGTGGGCGCTGTCGGCGTCCACCTCCGGGGTGGAGATACTGGTGCCGTGGCGTCCCTTTTCAAACAGGTGCGCTTCGCATGGCACGCCTGCCTTGTGCAGAGCGTTCAGCAGCAGCAAGGTGTTTTCCACCGGGACAGTTTCGTCCTCCATGGTATGCCAGACGAACACCGGCGGTGTGGCCGGGGTGATCTTATCCTCCAGCGTAAAGCGCTGGTGGGCAGCAATGTCCTGCGTGCCTGTCAGCTGCACAAAGCTGCCCCGGTGGGCGTATTCCCCGGCGGTGACCACCGGGTAGGCCAGCAGCAGGGCGTTGGGGCGTGGCTGGTCTTCCATGCCGGGGATGTCCCACACTGCACCGGAAAGCGCCAGATGCCCGCCCGCCGAAAAGCCGCACAAAGCGATCTGATCCGGCAAAATATTCCACTGTTCTGCGTACTGCCGCACAAGGCCGATGGCCTGTGCCAGTTGCCGCATGGGCAGCGCATCCCGAGCGCTGTCCCCTACTGCGTAGTGCAGTACCGCCGTGTGGTACCCCGCCGCCGCAAATTGCAGCGCTACGGGGTCACCCTCCCGGGGGCTGACGTGGTTATAGCCGCCGCCGGGCACCACCAGCACCAGCGGACGCTGCCGGAAATGCGGCATGGCCTCCACGCTCTCCCGCAGGTAGAGCGTCAGCGTACCGCCGCCGGTCAATTCCAGTTGCTCAAGCTGCATTCAGGCATCCTCCCTGTAAAATCCATACCGCCCCTCCGGATGCGCCGCAATAAATTCTGCGCACAGGTCGGCGCAAATGCGGCACAGCTCCGGGCAGGGTCGCTTTTTATAATAGTCTGCGGTGCGGTCCTCTGCCGCCGTACCCCCAGCAGGGGCAGCGCCTGCCTTTGCCAGCAGCTCCCGGCAGATGATGCTGCCGCCGCTGTTGCGGGTGCGGTACTGCTCTGCCGCCTGCTGCACCAGTGCGTATATCCGGGATTTATCCTTGGGGTCTGTGGGGTCGGCATAGACCATGCTCAGCACGGTCACCACACCGCAGAACGCCCCGCACACCTCCCGCATCCGGCCAATACCTGCGCCAAAGCCTGCGGAAAGGCGCAGCGCTGTTTCTTCGGTCAGGCCAAGCTGGGGTGCAAACGCCGCCACCACGCTCTGACTGCAATTATAGCCCTTTAAGAACCATGCGTAGGCGGCATCGCCCTGTTTTGACATTTTCTCACATCCTTCCGGCATACTCGTTTCATTATAGCACAGTCCGCGCAAAAGTAGGAAAGACTTTGCAAGAAATTTTATTTTCCATATAAGAAACGAATCCGGAGCGCCGCTTCGTGCACCGGGGCAGCAAATCTTTTACTTTTTTAACTTTTTATGAAAAGTCTTGATTTTCCCTGCAAGTCGTTGTATATTAGCACTCGGAAGTTATGAGTGCTAAGCATTCTGGCGGTTTGCCGAATACGGCGCACCAAATATGTGATAAAAGAGGTTTTGTATTATGGCCAAGAAAGAATTTCAGGCAGAGAGCAAAAAGCTGATGGACATGATGATCAACTCCATCTATACCAATAAGGAAATTTTCCTGCGGGAGCTGATTTCCAACGCTTCGGACGCCATTGATAAGCTGTACTATAAGAGCCTGACCGATACCTCCGTGGGCATGAACAAGGGCGATTTCCGCATTCTCATCACCCGCGATAAGGAAAACCGCATCCTGACCGTGGAGGATAACGGCATCGGTATGACCAAGGAAGAGCTGGAGCAGAATCTGGGTACCATTGCCCACTCCGGTTCTCTGGATTTCAAAAAGGACAACAAGGACGAGAACATTGATATCATCGGTCAGTTCGGTGTGGGCTTCTACTCTGCCTTTATGGTAGCCGATAAGCTGACGGTTATCTCCAAGGCCTACGGCTCGGACGAGGCATGGCAGTGGGAGTCCTCCGGTGTGGACGGCTACGAGATGACCCCCGCCCAGAAGGATACCGTTGGCACCCAGATCATTCTGCACATCAAGCCGGACACTGACACCGAGCAGTATGACAACTTCCTAGATGAATACGGCATTGTGGCCATCGTGAAGAAGTACAGCGACTATGTGCGCTACCCCATCCAGATGGAGCGCGAAAAGAGCCGTCAGAAGCCGGAACCGGACCCCAAGCCCGAGGATTATAAGCCCGAGTGGGAGACCTACACCGAGCTGGAGACCCTGAACAGCATGATCCCCATCTGGAAGAAGCAGAAGAGCGAAGTGACCGATGAGGAGTACAACAGCTTCTACAAGGATAAGTTCGGTGATTACGCTGACCCCGCCCGGGTCATCGTGAGCCGCACCGAGGGTACCGCCAACTACAATGCCCTGCTGTTCGTGCCCAGCCACCGCCCCTACGACTTCTACACCAAGGACTACGAGAAGGGTCTGGCGCTGTACGCTTCCGGTGTGCTCATTATGGAAAAGTGCGCTGACCTGCTGCCGGATTACTTCAGCTTTGTAAAAGGCATTGTGGACAGTCAGGATCTGAGCCTGAATATCAGCCGTGAGATGCTGCAGAAGGACAGCCAGCTGAAGCTGATCCATAACGCACTGGAAAAGAAGATCAAGAACGAGCTGCACGCCATGCTGAACAACGACCGTGCGAAGTACGAGGAGTTCTGGAAGGAGTTCGGCCGTCAAATCAAGTTTGGTGCTTATTCTGACTACGGAATGCACGCCGAACTGCTGCGCGACCTGCTGCTGTTCTGGTCTGCCAAGGAGCAGAAGATGGTCACCCTGCAGGAGTACATCGACAAGATGCCCGCAGCGCAGAAGTACATCTACTTTGCCGCAGGCGACTCCACCGACCGTCTGGCAAAGCTGCCCTCCGCAGAGCTGGTGCTGGACAAGGGCTTTGACGTGCTGCTACTGACCGAGGACGTGGACGAGTTCTGCCTGCAGATCCTGCACAGCTACCCCCGCAAGGATGCCGAGGGCAAGGACGGCACCGTGGAGTTCAAGAACGTGAACAGCGGTGATCTGGGTCTGGAGTCCGAGGAGGAGAAGAAAGCCGCCGAGGATGCCACTGCCGAGAACAAGGCACTGTTCGATGCCATGAAGGACGCGCTGAACGGCAAGGTGAAGGAGGTCAAGGTCTCCACCCGCCTGAAGGATCACCCCGTCTGCCTGAGCGCTGACGGCCCGCTGTCCATTGAGATGGAGAAGGTGCTGTCCAAGCAGCCCGGCAGCGAGGGCGTGAAGAGCGACAAGGTGCTGGAGCTGAACGTGAACCACCCCGTGTTTGCCGCCTTGAAGGCCGCACAGGAAGCCGGTGACACCGAGAAGCTGAACAAGTACAGCGCCCTGCTGTACGCACAGGCACAGCTGATTGAGGGTCTGCCCGTGGATGACCCCGCCGCTTATGCCGAGGCCGTTTGCAGCCTGATGAAGTAAACTTTTATGGAGAGGCCGTTGTGCATTTGCGCAGCGGCCTCTTTGCGGAAGAGATATTTTAATTTTGCGCTTGTCGCGGTCTGTGGACCGCTCCAGGCGCATTTTCACGAGAACATAAATACCCCCTTAACAAAAAGGCCGTGCTCCGCTATAATAGAGTGGAACGCGGTCTTATTTTTATTTTTCTGTGAAAGGAATCCTGTTTCATGGAGCCGAGAAAACATTATTTTGCAAAGATCCCCACCATTGCCATCTTTATCGTGATGGCGATGTCCGGGCCGTTGGGGGTGCTGCTGTTCATCCTGAAGGGCATCGACCAAAAGATGCAGAAGGAGGAGCAGGAGGCTGCCCGTGACCGGGGCGACTACCGCGCCGACCTTGGGCCGGAGCCCGACCGGAAGAGTGAGCCTGTTTACGGACACGATGTGCCTACCGAGGCGCAGAAAAGCGCCAAGCAATGGCACAAGAATATTGCCACCCTCTGCACCATCATGGGTGCGGTCTTTCTGCTTGCCGGCGTGACGGACGCGGTGGATGTCATCAGTGTGTGGAAGTTTTGGCCCGACCCCGGGGAGCTGTTTTCCAATATTGCCATGGCCATTGGCGGCGGCGGTGCGCTGCTGACCGGCCTGCGGATGAAGAGCACCCGCAAGCTGGAACGGCTGCTGGATAAAGTAGTGGGCGAGCGGGATAACATCCCCCTGCCGGAACTGTTTGCCGCTGCCGGGGTGGATGCTGCCCGGGGACGTGCTGCCGTAAAAAGCGCCATCGAGCACGGATACTTCGGCGCGGATGCCTACATTGACAACCGCACCGACACGCTGGTGGTGCGGGGCGCAGCACCGCAGCCGAAAAAGCCTGCGCAAGCCCCGACGCCTAAAGCTCAGCCCGCCGCAGAGGACGAGTACGCCGCCCTGCTGCGCCAGCTGCGAGAGGTAAACGATGCCATCCCAGACCCGGTGATGAGCCAGAAGATCTCCCGGCTGGAAGAAGTCAGCGGGCGCATCTTTGCGCTGGCGCAGAAGGACCCGGACAAAAAAGCACAGCTGCAAAAATTTATGAACTACTATCTACCCACCGCGCTCAAGCTGCTGAACACCTACGCCAGCCTTTCCGGGCAGGCGGTGGAGGGCACGAACATCACCGAGGCCAAGCACAGCATCGAGCGCAGCATGGACCTACTGGTGACCGCCTTTGAAAACCAGCTGGACAAGCTGTTCCAAGCCGACGCGCTGGACGTGAACGCCGACATTGCCGCACTGGAAGGAATGCTGAACCTCGACGGCCTGACCGGCAGCGAATTTACCCGCTGAACTCCCCCCCC
>OGFL01000578.1_pt1 | contig 36461 bp, 37 predicted proteins | sample 1570911 | NCBI WGS metagenome assembly OGFL01 (sample SAMEA2582050, study PRJEB24529) | metagenome | biome: Human gut stool | place: China | collected 2011 | reverse complement strand
GCTGCAGGGTGGAAAGCTCGATGCAGCGGGTCTTGGTGTCCAGATTGCGGGCCACCACATTGGCCAGATACCGTGCGGTACCGGTCAGCGCCTTGTGACCGAAAGCATCCACGGCGTGCACGTCGTCCGCCAGCTCACAGACATAGCGGCCATCCTCCAGCTTTACGCCCTCGGAAACGGCAATGACGATGCTGGGCTTCTTTTCCTGCATCACACGCACCTTTTCCACAAAGCGCTCCACGTTGAAGGGAACCTCGGGCAGGCAGATCATGTCCACGCCCTCGCAATCGTCGCTCTTGGCCAGTGCGGCGGCAGCGGTCAGCCAGCCGGCATTGCGGCCCATGATCTCCACCACGGTAACGTACTTGGTGCCGTACACGGTGGCATCGCGGATGATCTCTTTCATCACAACGCCAATGTACTTGGCGGCAGAGCCATAGCCGGGGGTGTGGTCGGTGACCATCAGGTCGTTGTCGATGGTCTTGGGCACACCCATAAAGCGAATGTCACTGCCAACGCGCTGGCCGTAGTCAGCCAGCTTGCCGATGGTGTCCATGGAGTCGTTGCCGCCGATATAGAAGAAGTAACCGATGTTCAGCTTTTCCAGAATGGCGAACAGCTTTTTGTACACCGCCTCGTCATCCCGCCAGTCGGGAAGCTTATAGCGGCAGCTGCCCAGAAAGCTGGACGGGGTGCGCTTGAGCAGCTCGATGTCCAAGTCATCGGTCAGCAGGGTGGAAAGATCCACCACCCGCTCCTCCAGCAGACCGGCAACACCGTTGCACATACCGTACACGATGTCTGCGCCGCGGTTCTTGCAGCTTTCAAAGACACCCGCCAGACTGGCATTGATGACAGAGGTGGGGCCGCCGGACTGACCGACGATTGCGTTTTTTCCCATGATGATTTCTCCTTTTTTGTTTTTTCTGTTTCGGCTATAAAAACGTGCAGTCGCACGAAAACAGACGCGGAAGGAAAAGGCGGATCACAGACGGATGTGGCGGGGGGTACCGTTCACATACACAGGGGTCACCTCGTCCAGGATCAGCGGACGGGCATACTCCTCAAAGGCTTCGGTCACCTGCATCCCGTCCGAGGTGATCCATTCCAGCGGGACCTTCTTTTCCAGATTTGCCACCTGCTGCACATCCACAGACTCGGTGATGCACTGATACGGGTAGTTGGAGACCCGCTTGAGGGCGATCATGCGGCCGCTCTCGCCTGCAAAGGCAGCAGCGGCGGCGGCACCGCCAACGGCGTAGGCCTCGTTCACATCCGTGCGGCTGGCCAGATGGCTGGCGCAGCGCTGCAGGGTGGAGAACTCAATAGCGCGGCTCTTGCACTGCAGCTTGTCGTGGATGAGCTCCGAAAGGTAACGGCTGGTGCCGCTGAGGATGGCCTTGTGGCCAAAGGCATCCAGCTGGCCGGCGGTGGATACCAGATCGCACAGGTAGGTGCCGTCTGCAGTCTTTACGCCCTCGCTGGCTGCGATGATAACGTTGGACTTTACCCGCTGCAGCTCGTCCACCCGGGCAAGGAACTTGTCCTGATCAAAGGGTACTTCCGGCAGCAGGATCAGGTCGGGGCCTTCGCAGTCCTCGCCGCCGGCCAGACAGGCCGCACCGGCCAGCCAGCCTGCGTGACGGCCCATGATCTCGGCCACCGTCACGCTGCGGATGTTGTACACCGAAGAGTCGCGGATGACTTCCTTTAAGATGGTAGCAATGTACTTTGCGGCAGAACCGTAGCCGGGGGTGTGGTCGGTGAGGCACAGATCGTTGTCGATGGTCTTGGGCACACCGATGAACCGCACATTGCTGCCCACCTGCTGCCCATAGCGGGACAGTTTTGCGATGGTGTCCATCGAGTCGTTGCCGCCGATGTAGAACACGGCACAGATGTCGTACTTGTCAAACAGGGTGAACAGCTTGACGAACGGGGTGGCATCGGTGTCCGGGTCGGGCAGCTTGAAGCGGCAGCTGCCCAGATAGCTGGACGGAGTACGCTTGAGCAGCTCGATGCTCATGCGGTCATCCAGCAGAACGTTGAGCTCCAGCAGCTCTTCCTTGAGCAGACCCTCGATGCCGTACTTCATGCCGTACACCTTGTCTGCACCCAGACTGCGGGCGGCTTTGTATACGCCCGCAAGGCTGGAGTTGATCACGGCGGTAGGGCCGCCGCTCTGACCAATGATGATATTCTTGGCCATGGAAACCTCCTTCAGATCATATAAAATGTGTCCGCTGCCGGGCAAACGGCTTTCCGCACCGTCCGGTAAAGTGGTCTGTCGGCCCTGCACTGCCAACGGACCGGAACGGCAAAACAGCCATCTGCCGCAACTGACACAAAAATATTTGCAGCTTGTGTATTTGCTTTTTGTAAAATGTGCAAAATAAGCTGCAATTCTATTGTACCCGTTTTGCCTGTTGTATGCAAGACCCAATTGGTTGCACAGGCAAAAAAAATATGATAAAATGGGTGCGCACTCCAAAATTACCGGGCAGAAGCACCTGCCTGTTGGGATAAATGCAGAAAGCTGGACAGAAAATATGGGCATTTCACACGAGTATCATTCGGCACCCCGGCGGCGCACACGCGGGGGCATCAGCGGCAAGCTGCGGCTGGCGGGGGTCATTGTGGCCATCCTGCTGGTCGCCTATGCGGTGACCGCCATCTTGGAAAAAGGGACTGTGGAGGAAGAAAGCACCCCGCAGACCGGCGCAGGCGGCATTGCACAGAACATTCTGGCACCGCTGCCCATGCAGGGCGAGGCGGCTTCCGGCAGCGGCAGCGAGGGTGCAGCCGATAGCAGCGGCACAGCGCAGGCGGTACAGCTGGAAAGCTTCGGCCCGGCCCGGCAGACCGATGGCGCTTATACCATTAAGGCGTATGACGCCAGTGTTATCCGGCAGCCGGCCTGCGGTCAGGTAGACCTGAGCTATTTTTCGGACGCCGCCTTTCTGGGCGACAGCCTGACGGTGGGCTTCTCGGACTATCAGATCAATCTGAGCGGCGCGCTCATCTGCGGCTATACGGGTGTGGGGCCGGACGCCATCGTCAACCGCGCCGCCGTCAAGAGCCCCACCCGCGGGCAGGAGATAGCGCTGGATGTGCTGGCAGCGGCGCAGCCCAAAAAGCTGTATATCCTGCTGGGCACCAACACCCTGACCACCTTGGGCGCATCTGACCGTTTTCTGGCCTACTACGGCCAGATGCTGGACGAGCTGCGCCAGACGCTGGGCGAGGACTGCATCATTTATGTGCAGTCCATCCCGCCGGTACGGCCTGCGGCAGCGGAAAAGAAGCCGGGGCTTGCCTCGGACGTGCTGCGCGGCGTGAACGAGCAGCTGGCACAGCTGGCTGCAAGCAAGGGCTGCGTTTATCTGGACCTGTGGGAGGCACTGGCTGACGGCGAGGGCAACCTGAAAGAGATGATTGCCGCGCCGGACGGCGTGCACCTCTCGGCCGGCAACGGCTACGGCGCATGGGTCACCTACCTGCGCAACCACGCAAAATATTCCGCAAATAACCCGTGGATCATGGGCAGCGCTTACAGCGCAGAATAAAAAGCAAAAAGCAGGTGCACCACATCTTCATCAAAAGCGTTGGCTTTTGAAAAGGTGGTGCACTTGCTTTTTATATTACTTTTTATCCTGTGGGTCATCCAGCCCTTCAAACATCACCATGCCCAGACTGACAAAACCGGCGCCCAGCGCAAAACCCACTGTCCCCATCGACACGCTGAACAAAACGCCCATAGCAACGCCGAACAGGATGCCCGCGAGCTGACTTTTCTTCAGTTTCATTTTACTGCTCTGCCTTTCCGTACCATGCAACGGACAGCCGCCACGAGGCAGCGTATAGCGCCAGCACCGCTGCCAGCACGACCACCAGCACCAGCAGCGAACCCTGCGCGGGCAGGATGCTGTCCAAAGCGCTGTCCCCCGAAGAGACGAAATATCCCATAAAGCCCCCAAGCAGACCGATGCACAGGTAGTACACATACCGGGCTTTCTGGTAGCCAAAGCGGTAGGTCAGCGGCAGCAAAATAATATTGCCCAGCAGGGTCAGCATAGCCACCTGAAGCAGGGTCGCCACGGTGATCTGCACCGTTACCGTACCCCAGAGCAGCTGTGCTGCTGCCAGCGCCGCCATACTCAGCAGCTCCGCCAGCGCCATACCGCACAAGCCGATGAGGTATTTGCCGCCCACGATCTGCTCTTTTGTCACCGGCAGAGCAGCGCAGTAAGCGCTGAACCGGCTGTTCTGGTCGTAAGCCAGCAATGTCATGGGCGACATTCCCAGCAAAAGCCCGCCGTACAGCACAAAGAAATTAGACCCTTCCTTCATGAAAAACGTTCCCACCAGCATCATAGCAATCGACACCAGAATGATCCATCTGATATAGCACCACGTCTGATAGGCATCCTTCAATAGCAGACCTTTCATTGCACATCTTCCCCTTTCACCATCAGTACAAACAATTCCTCAATGCTTACCGGGGCAAGCTCTGCTCCGGCGGGCAGTGCATCCCGGCGCACAAGTGCCTCGGCACCGTAGGGGGTTACCCGCTTGCCGTACACGGTCACGTCCAACGCCGCCAGCTGCGCCGCCGTGCCGTGCCACAGGGCGTATTCCTCCCGCAAAGTATCCTTTTCTTCACAGAGCAGCAGCCTGCCCTTGTGCAGGAAGGCGATGGTATCGCACAGCTTTTCCAAGTCGCTGACGATGTGGGAGGAGATGAGGATGGAGTGGTTTTCGTCCCGGGCAAAGTTTAGCAGCAGGTCGGTCACCTCGTCCCGCACCACCGGGTCCAGCCCGTTGGTGGCTTCGTCCAACAGCAGCAGCTTCGGGTGGTGTGCCAGCGCCACGGCGATGCACAGCTTCATCTTCATGCCGGTGGAGTAGTCCTTGTATTGCTTTTTGTCCGGCAGACCGAACTTTTGGCACAGTTCCGCATAAGCGGCAGCGTCCCAGTTGCGGTAGATGCCTGCCATCACCTTGCCCGCCTGCACCGCGTTCAGGCACAGGGGGATGCCCTCGCTGCCCAGCACCACGCCGATCTCCTCCTTGGCACGGACAGAAGCGGTGCGGCTGTCCCTGCCAAGAATGGTCACAGTGCCACCGTCCCGCCGCACCATGTCCAAGATCAGCCGGATGGTGGTGCTCTTGCCCGCTCCGTTTTCACCAATCAGGCCGCAGATGGTGCCGCCGGGCAGGGTCAAGTCCAGCGGCCCAAGGGTAAAGTCCTTATAGTGTTTTGTCAGTCCCTGCAGTTCCAGTGCGTTCATATTCAGCCCTCCCATAGCAGTTCCAGCATCTCCCCCAGCTCTTCCCTGCTCAGCCCGCAGGACGCGGACAGGCGGACGGCCTCGGTAAGATGTTCTTCAATCTTTTTCAGGTTTTCTTCCCGCAGCAGCTCGGTGTTTTTCGGGGCCACAAAAAAGCCCTTTGCCGGTACTGCGTAAAGAAAGCCCTCTTTTTCCAGTTCATCGTAGGCGCGCTTGGTAGTAATGACGCTGATGCGCAGATCCCGTGCCAGCCCCCGGATGGAGGGCATGGCCTCGTCCGGCTGTAAAGCCCCGCTGATGATCTGCTGCTTGATCTGGTTGTAGATCTGGTCATAGATGGGCGCGCCGCTTTTGTTATTGATAAACAGTTCCATCGGCTGCTCCTTTGACACTTTCGTTTTGTCTGTATATGTACAGTATATACAGTAGATACAGATTTGTCAAGAGAATGCGCAAAAAAATACACCCGCCGCCCAAAACGGACAGCGGGTGCAATTTTTATAGGTTTTACAGTGCTTTAATAGCGGTCTTGATGCGCTCGGCGGCAAGCTTGGTCTTTTCTGCATCGCCGAAGGCGGTCAGGCGGAAGTAGCCCTCGCCGCACTCGCCAAAGCCCACACCGGGGGTGCCCACAACACCGCAGTTTTCCAGCAGCCAGTCAAAGAACTCCCAGCTCTTCATGTTGCCGGGGCAGCGCAGCCAGATATAGGGGCTGTTCTTGCCGCCGCAGTACCACACGCCGCACTCGTCCAGTGCATCGGCGATGACCTTTGCGTTGCGGCGGTAGTAGTCCAGATTGGACTGGATCTCGGCCATGCCGCTCTCGGTGAACACGGCGGCAGCGGCGCGCTGCACCACATAGGGCACGCCGTTGAACTTGGTGGTCTGGCGGCGCAGCCACAGCTTATTCAGGTTCATCCCCTCGCGCTCCAGTTCCTTGGGCACGACGGTGTAGCCGCAGCGGGTGCCGGTAAAGCCTGCGATCTTGGAGAAGGAGCAGATCTCCACGGCACACTCGCGTGCACCCTCGATCTCAAAGATGCTGCGGGCAAGCTCGCCCTCCGAGATGAAGCACTCGTAGGCGGCATCGTACAGGATGATGGCATCGTTCTTGCGGGCGTAGTCCACCCATGCTTTCAGCTGTGCGCGGGTGTAGGCAGCGCCGGTGGGGTTGTTGGGGCTGCAGATATAGATGATATCTGCCTTCACGCTCTCGTCCGGCATGCCAAGGAAGCCATTTTCCTGCCCGGTGCGGCTGTAAATAATCTTGCGGCCATCGGTGACGTTATCGTCCACATAGGTGGGGTACACGGGATCCGGCACCAGCACGGTGTTATCCACATCGAACAGCCCCAGCAGGTTTGCAAGGTCGCTCTTGGCGCCGTCCGAGATAAAGATCTCGTCCTCGGCGATCTGGGTGCCGCGGCCGGCGTAGTAGCCCTGAATGGCCTGCTTGAGGAAGGGGTAGCCCTGCTCCGGGCCGTAGCCGTGGAAGCCCTCTTTGGTGCCCATCTCCTCGGCAGCGTCGCGCATGGCCTGCACCACACACTTTGCCAGCGGCTGGGTCACATCGCCGATGCCCAGACGGATGATCTCCTTTTCCGGGTGTGCTTCCTGATACGCAGCCACCTTGTGGGCAATGTCCACGAACAGGTAGCTGGCCTTCAGCTCGTTGTAATGCTTGTTCATCTTCATGATACTTTCCCTCGCTTCTTTTATTGGTGCAACCCTCTCAGGCATCTCGCATTCGCTCGATGCCAGCTCCCCCGAAGGGAGAGCTGGCGCCGTCAGGCGACTGAGAGGGTTCTTATTTAAACTTCAGTCGTGCCCTCGCACACGGTCTCGGCAGCGCCGGTCATCAGCAGCTGCTTGCCGGGCAGCACCCGGATGGTCAGCTCACCGCCGCGCAGCTGCACATGGACGTCTTCTCCGGCGGGGCAGATGCCCAGCTCGGTCAGGGCTGCCACGGTGGCGCAGGTGCCGGTGCCGCAGGCCCATGTCTCGCCGCTGCCGCGCTCCCACACGCGCATCTTCAGGTGAGTGGCGTCCACCACCTGCACAAACTCGGTGTTGATGCGCTCCGGGAAGTTTTCGTGGTGCTCAAAACCCGGGCCGATCTGCTCCAGCTTCAGGCTGTCCACCTCCGGCACAATGGTCACGCAGTGGGGGTTGCCCACGCTGATGCAGGTCACCCGCCACAGGTTCTCTTCCACCTCCAGGGGCAGATCCACCAGTGGCCCTTCGCCCATGTTCACGGCGGGCAGCGCCGCCGCCATGGCGGTGTAGGCACCCATCTCCACCTGCCACAGCCCCTCGCCCATGCGGGCAACGGTCTTTAAGCCGCTGAGGGTGTCGATGGCAAGCTTCGGCTTTGCCATGCCGTGGGTGTACAGCCACTCGGCCACGCAGCGGATGCCGTTGCCGCACATTTTGCCCTCGCTGCCGTCCGCATTGAAGATGCGCATCATGGCGTCTGCCCCGGCTGTGACCGGGGCGCAGATGCAGATAATGCCGTCCGCGCCGATGGAAAAGTGCCGCCGGGACAAGCGCTCTGAAAGCGCCGCGATCTGTTCCGGCACACCGGAGGTGCGGCAGTCCAGATAGATGTAATCGTTGGCGCAGCCCTGCATTTTGGTGAATGAAAGCTTCATGCTTATCGCTCCTTATAAAAGGGACTGGTCAGTCCCTTTAAACTCATTACTTTATAATGATAAAAAAACCGGCACGAGATGTCAAGGGAAAAAGCAGCTTTCAGACAATTTTCTTCAGTTGCTGCAAAACAGGGCTTGACAATACGCACTGCATGGGATATAAAAAAAGAGAGCGCTTTGTACAGCAGGCAAGGCTGTGCCGGATACCGGAGGCTTTTTCCGGGGCACGGCGGGCTGTACGCGTATGCAATACAACTGCAAAAAGGAGACCACAGGAATGGATACTTTTGAAAAAATCCGTGCATTGCTGGCTGAGCAGCTGGACGTTGACCCGGCAAAGATCACGCTGGAAAGCGATATCATGAGCGATTTTGAGGCTGACAGTCTGGATATCGTGGACATGGTGATGACGCTGGAGGACGAGTTTGGCATCGAAGTGCCGGACGACGCCATCGAGTCCCTGCGCACCGTAGGCGATGTGGTAAACTTTGTGGACAGCCACGCGCAGAACTGATTCTTTTAGGCAAAAGCCCCGCCTTTGCAGTGCGGCACACGGCCGTGCAGGCAGACGGGGCTTTATTATGGTTCGTGCGGAACGTAAAGCGTTTGGCGCACGGCCTTGGGAGGATATAACAAAATGGCAAAAGACAACAAGAAGCTCGTGCAGGCGATCACCAGTCAGGAAGAAAACTTTGCACAGTGGTACACCGACATCTGCGTAAAGGCAGAGCTGGTGGAGTACTCCAGTGTGAAGGGCTTTATCATCCTGCGCCCCTATGGTCAGGCCATCTGGGAACTGATCCAGAAGGATCTGGACGCCCGGTTCAAGGCTACCGGCCATGAGAATGTGGCTATGCCGGTGCTGATCCCGGAGAGCCTGCTGCAGAAGGAAGGCGAGCTCGTCAATGGCTTCGCGCCGGAGGTGGCGTGGGTCACGATGGGCGGCTCCGACAAGCTGGAGGAGCGTCTGGCGGTGCGTCCCACCAGCGAGACCATGTTCTGCGACCACTGGTCCCGCGTGCTGCACAGCTACCGCGAGCTTCCCATGAAGTACAACCAGTGGTGCAGCGTAGTGCGCTGGGAAAAGACCACCCGTCCCTTCCTGCGCAGCCGCGAGTTCTGGTGGCAGGAGGGTCACACCATCCACGAGACCGCTGCCGAGGCCGAGGCTGAGACCCAGCAGCAGCTGAACTGCTATGCAGACACCTGCGAGCAGGATCTGGCGATCCCCGTGGTGAAGGGCCGCAAGACCGACAAGGAAAAGTTTGCCGGTGCCGAGGCCACCTACACCATCGAAGCCATGATGAAGGACGGCAAGGCTTTGCAGAGCGGCACCAGCCACTACTTTGGCGACAAGTTCAGCAAGGCTTACGATGTCACCTTTACCGGCCGCGACAACCAGCTGCATCATCCGTTCCAGACCAGCTGGGGCGTTTCCACCCGTCTGGTGGGTGCTATCATCATGACTCACGGCGATGACGACGGCCTGATCCTGCCCCCGGCCATTGCCCCCATTCAGGTTGTGGTGGTGCCCATTGCCGCCCACAAGCCCGGCGTTTCCGAAAAGGCTGCCGAGCTGGCCGAGAAGATCAGCAAGTACGCCCGCGTGAAGCTGGACGACAGCGACAACGCTCCCGGCTGGAAGTTTGCCCAGTGGGAGATGAAGGGCGTGCCCCTGCGCCTGGAGATCGGTCCCAAGGATCTGGAAAAGAACCAGTGCGTTCTGGTGCGCCGCGACACCCGCGAGAAGGTCTTTGTAAGCTTGGACGAGCTGGAGACCGCCATTCCCGCCCAGCTGGAGGCTCTGCGCAAGGACCTGTACCAGCGTGCGCTGGAAAACCGCGAAAAGCGCACCTGGGCTGCCACCACTATGGACGAGGTGAAGGAGCTGGCCAAGGCCAACACCGGCTACATCAAGACCATGTGGTGCGGCGATCTGGCCTGCGAGATGAAGATGAAGGAAGAGGCTGGACTTTCCAGCCGTTGCATGCCCTTTGAGCAGGAACAGCTCAGCGATGTGTGCCCCTGCTGCGGCAAGCCCGCCAAGGCCATGGTCTACTGGGGCGTTGCTTACTAAGCAACCGCTTCTCTGAGCCTTTGCGCGGGACGATCTGAAATGGCCGCCGCGTGCGCTTTGGCCATCTTCAGCGGAAAGAATATTTTATAGTTCGGGACAGCGGAACGCCTGCGGGCGTTCCGCTGTCCCCTTTTTACAGGAGGGGTCACAGAGGGAAACAGCTGCCCTATTGCTGACAAACTGCACATTCTCTGCTGTGGCACTCTCAGCAAAAAAGAACCGCCACCCTGGCCGGTGACGGTTCTTAGTCTTTAAGAACTTACATCAAAAGGGCTGACCGCTTGTCGCAGTGCCTTTTCTATTTACAGTATACCCACTTTTGAGTTTTCTGTCAAGAGCACGCCGTTTCGTTTCTGCGTGCTTTTTTCTTACCGGTCAAAGGTGGTGCTGAGGGTGGTCTGCCAGCTTTCGCCGGGGGCAAGGCAGGCGGCTGCGGCGCGCTGCTCCCAGTCCTGCGGGTCGGTGGCAGCGGCGGGCAGGCTGTGCCACGGCTCAATGCACACAAAGCGCACCGGCTTTGCGGGAGCTGACCAGATGAGCGAATAGGGGTAGCCCTCCACCCGGCAGGTGATATTGCGTCCGGTGTCCTTCTCGCAGATGCCGATGGTGCCAGTGCGCAGGCCTGCCATGCAGAAGCTGTCGTTGGCAAACAGGTCATCGGTCAGCGGGATGGCCTGCTGGTTCTTCCACTGGTAATAGCTCTTGCCGCTCAGCAAGCCGTTGGGGCGGGCATCGAGGATGACCGGGCTTTCCGGCCGGTCAAAACGGAACTCGTAATCGGTGGTGGTGTGCTTGGCATCGAACGGCACATTGAACGCCGGGTGGAAGCCGATACCGAAACGCAGCTCCTCCGTGCCGGGGTTCGTCACCTGCAGGGTATGGTGCACGGTCTTGCCCTCCAGACGGAAGGTGCTGGTAAGCACAAAATCATAGGGGAAGCGCTCTGCCTTGATGGCGTCGTCTGCCCGCAGCTCCAGCTGGATGGTGTCCCCCTCAGCCCGCAACAGGGTGTGCTCCAGATCCCGGGCAAAGCCGTGCTGACCGCCCTTCCATGTTTTGCCCTTGGCGGCAAAGGTGCCGCCTACCAGCTTACCCGTCCATGGGAACAGGATGGGTGCATGGCGCTTCCAGATGGCGGGGTCGGCCTGCCAGAGCATCTCTTCGCCTGCGGCATTCTTCAGGCTGACGGCCTCTGCACCGTGGGTGTCCACGGTCAGGGTCAGGAATTCGTTGTGAATGGTTGCCTGCATTTTCAGTATCTCCTTTGTCCTTCTTATTTTCCGGGGCCTGCTGCTTCCAGTATACTCCCCCGTGTGCCAAAAATAAAGCCCCTTCCCATGCTTGCACAAATCGTCACTGGGCAAAAGGCTTCCCCGACCGGGGGAAGCCTTTATTCGGAAGCACGATTTCCATGCTCTGCTTGCTTCAACAGGGCTGTGCCAGCGGCAGGGTAACGGCAAAGGTGGTGCCGTTTTCGCTGCTGCTCTCCACGGTCACGCTGCCGCCGTGCAGTACGGCGATCTCCCGCACAAGGGCAAGCCCAAGCCCCACGCCGCCCATCTCCCGGCTGCGGGACTTATCCACCCGGAAAAAGGGCTGGAAAATGCTCTCCCGGCAGTCTGCGGGAATACCCGGGCCGGTATCTGCAACGCGCAGCACGGCAGCCTGTTTTTCCTGCCGCAGGGTGACGCGCACCGCGCCGCCGGGGCGGTTATACTTGATACCGTTTTCCACCAGATTGAACACCAGCCGGTAGATCAGCGCATCGCTGCCCACCATGCCCAGTTCCGCGCAGTCCTGCTGCAGGGAGATATTGTTTTTCTGGGCAAGGGAGGTCAGGTCGGTCAAGATCTCCTCCACCAGCGGTGCAAGGGCAATCTGGTCGGTGCGGGAGACCGATTGCAGATTGCTCATTTCCAGCAAAGTGTGCACAAGGGCGGTCAGGCGGTCCAGCTGCTCCCGCAGGGAGCTGACCAGCCCGGCGGTCTCAGCGTCCATGGCCGGGTGCTCCTCTGCAAACAGTTCCAGCTTTGTCTGCAAAATAGCCAGCGGAGTGCGCAGCTCGTGGGCGGCGTTACCCGCAAACTGCCGCTGCAATTCAAAAGACTGTGCCAGACCATCCAGCATCCGGTTCACCGACCGGCTCAACTGCCCGAATTCCTGCACGGTATCTTCGTCCAGACGGACGGTGGCGATGCTGTCCTGATCGACCCGCTGCGCCTGCTGCGCAAGCTGCTGCAAAGGTTTCAGCGCTCTGCCGCTGACAAAATAAGCGATGGCTGCGCTGAGGATGGTGACCACAGCGGTGATGCACCAGCCCTTGCGGCCAAAAACCACCTTTGCATCGTAGACTTCCTGTGAAAAATGCGCCAGCAGGCTGGACATTTCCTCCTGCGGGATCTCGATGGTCAACGAATCCGCACTGCCGGGCTGATACTGCATCATAAAGCCGTTGAGGGCATCCATGCCGGTAACGCCGGTGCGATACAAAAGCAGATTCATGCACACGCAGGCGCAGGCGATGAGCAGCGCCGTCAGCAGGGTGATGCGCCATTGCAGGGATAAACGCTTCATTGTGCCTCGCCTCCGATCTCGTAGCCTTCCCCGATGCGGTTGCGGATGGGGTCGTAGCCCAGCGCCGCCCGCAACTTTTTGCGCAGGGCAGAGATATGTACCCGGATGGAGTTGCTGAAGCTGTCCACGCTGCCGTCCCAGACGTGCTCAATCAGCTCTTCCTGACTGACCGGGCGTCCCTGATGCAGCAGCAAATATTCCAGTACGCCGCTCTCCTTCCGCGTCAGCGCAAGGGTCTGACCGTCCACCGTGGCAACGCGGCTGCGGGTGTTGAAGCTGAGCTGCCCGCAGCACAGGCAGACATCCTGCTGGATGAACTTGCGCCGGGTCAGGCTGCGCACCCGGGCCTCCAGCTCTGCAAGGTGGAAGGGCTTGGAAAGATAATCGTTTGCCCCGGCATCCAGCCCCTCCACCTTATCCGCGATCTCGCTGCGCGCCGATAAGATCAGCACACAGGTCTCAAGGTCGTGCTGCCGTAAGTTGCGCAGTACCTGCATCCCGTCCACCTTGGGCAGGTTGAGGTCCAGCAGCACAAGGTCGTACCGCTCTGCCGCCAGTGCTTCCAGCGCGGCTTCGCCATCTGCACAAGCGTCCACCTCGTACCCGGACAGCCGCAGCTTCCGGGCAATGTCCTCCCGCAGGGAGTGCTCGTCCTCTACCACCAAAAGACGCATCTTGTGTTCCACCCTTCCCGTATTATTGCGTTTTTTCTTCATTATAACAGATTATAGCAGACGGTGTTAAGATTCGTGTTAAGATTTTCTTAGCAGAAATTTTATCTCCCATGGTGTATACTGGTGCCATCAAACAACAGGAGGCTATGATGTTCATGACAAAAAAACAGGCGCAGCTGCTTTTGCTTGCCGCCGGGGTGCTGATGCTGCTGTTCGGCGTATGGCGGGGCGAGGCAGACACCGTATTTTCAAAAGCCATCCGGCTGTGTATGGAGTGTGTAGGCATTGGATAAGAAAAAACTAAATCCCCTTGCCCGGTTCCGGGGCTTTATACAGGCCGGGGCGACCCTTTTGACCAACATTCATCTGCCCAACTTTGCCAAAGGAACGCTGTATCAGGGCAGCGGAAAATACGTCTGCGTGCCGGGGCTGAACTGCTATTCCTGCCCGGGCGCTGCCGGTGCCTGCCCGGTGGGAGCATTTCAGGCGGTGATAGGCTCTTCCAAATTCCGCTTTTCCTACTACATCACCGGCATCCTGATCCTTTTCGGGGTGCTGCTGGGGCGGTTCATCTGCGGTTTTCTCTGCCCGTTCGGGTGGTTTCAAGAGCTTTTGCACAAGATTCCCTCCCCCAAGCTTTCCACCAAAAAGTTAAAGCCGCTGCGCTATTTAAAGTATGCGGTGCTGCTGGTCATGGTGGTGCTGCTGCCATTGTTGGCGGTCAACGAGCTGGGCATGGGCGACCCGTTCTTCTGCAAATATCTCTGCCCGCAGGGCGTGCTGGAAGGCGCCATTCCCCTCTCCCTGACCAATGCGGGCATCCGCGCCGCGCTGGGCAAGCTGTTCACATGGAAAGCCTGCATTCTGCTGGCAGTCATTGTGGGCAGCGTGGTGTTCTACCGCCCCTTCTGCAAGTGGCTGTGCCCGCTGGGCGCGTTCTATGCGCTGCTGAATAAGGTCTCGCTGTTCCAGATGCGCGTAGACACCCACAAATGCGTCTCCTGCGGCGCCTGTGCAAAGGCTTGCAAGATGGACGTAGACATTACCAAAGCCCCCAACCACGCCGAATGTATCCGCTGCGGGATGTGCATGAAAGCCTGCCCCACAGATGCCATCCAGTATAAATTCGGGCTGGGAGACCAATCAAACACTGAAACAACAAAGGAGTAAAACCATGAAGCTTAACCGTGTGACCGCACTTTTGCTCAGCCTTGTGCTGGCCTTCAGCCTTGCCGCCTGCGGGCAGGGCGCATCCTCTGCCTCTACTGCATCTTCTTCCGCTTCCTCTGCGGCAGCGGAAGGCAAGACCGAGGAGCAGCTGCTGGCCGATGAAAACGAGATCCTTTCCGCAAACGATGCCCTGTGGGAGAAGGTGTTCTCCTCCATGGACAAAAACGTGACTGAGACCACCCTCAGCACGAACTACGGCGATTTTCTGCTGAGTGCCGTGGAAAAGGCAAAGGACCAGTTCTCGGACGAGGAGTACAAGACCCTGACCGCCGATGCAGAAAAGATTCGGGATATCGAAAATCAGATCGCTGCCCTTGCCCCCGCAGAGGATGCCGCTTCCGGTGCTGCCGCACAGGGCACCGCCTTCCCCCAGTTTGAGGGCAACGATTTAGAGGGCAACCCGGTGGACAACAGCCTGTTTGCGGGCAACGCCTTTACGGTGGTGAACTTCTGGTTCAACGGCTGCAAGCCCTGCGTGGAGGAACTGGACGACCTGAACGCCCTGAACGAGAAGGTCAAGGCACAGGGCGGCGAGGTGATCGGCATCAACACCGAGACGCTGGACGGCAACCAGCAGGGCATTGATGCCGCCAAAAAGCTGCTGGCTACAAAGGGCGCAAGCTACCGCAACATCTACTTTGCCTCCGGCAGTGAGGCCGGTAAGTTTGCGCTGAACATCATGGCCTTCCCCACCACCTACGTTTTTGACCGGGACGGCAATGTTGTAGGCCAGCCCCTGCTGGGAGGCATTGACAAGGAAGAAAACCTTGCCGCCCTGCAAAAAAATATTGACGCCGCCCTTGCCAAGGACAGCGCCAAATAAGCTTTCTCCCCTGCCGCCTTCGGGCGGCTTTTTTGTTTGCCGCGGGCATTGCCATGCACGCCTAGGCACCGGACGGAATACGCTGGGGCAGAAGCATACTTTTACCAGCAAAGGAGCGTATCTCCATGAAAAACACCGGAACTCTCCGCATCCAGACCTTTGCGGCACGCCAGTCTGCCCCCGTGGAGGGGGTGACCGTTGCGGTGCAGGGGGACGGCTTTACCCTGCACTGCATCACTGATGCCACCGGCAGCGCCGCCGATATTCCCGTTGAAGCCCCTGCCTGCACCCTCTCGCTGGACGAGGACAACACTACTCGCCCCTACGCCATTGTCAGCCTGACCGCCGCAAAGCCCGGCTACCGCACCGTGCGCATTGAGGGCATCCAGATCTTTGCCGGGCAGGTAACGCTGGCGCAGCCCCAGATGCTTCCTGTTACCGAGGAAGACCGGGACATCCCGAACGCGCCCATCATCATCCCGCCGCACGCTTTGTTTGCGGGCAGCGGCGGCAGCGGACCGCAACCGGCGCAGCACTGCACACCCCGGGTACTGGATCAGGTCGTCATCCCCAAAAATATCACGGTGCATCTGGGCAAACCGGCAGCTGCCGCCCGCAACGTAACCGTCTCCTTTCGGGATTATATTGCCAACGTAGCCTCCAGCGAGGTGTATCCCACCTGGCCGGAGCAGGCACTGCGGGCGAACATCCACTGCCAGATTTCGCTGGCGCTGAACCGCATCTATACCGAGTGGTACCCCAGCAAGGGCTACACCTTCAACATTACCAACTCCACCAGCTACGACCAGTACTACGTCCACGGGCGCACGGTGTTTGAGGTAATGGTGCGCATCACGGACGATATCTTTAACACCTATCTGCGCAAGCGTGGCACGGTGAACCCCTATTATTCCGAGTACTGCGATGGCAAGTCGGTCACCTGCCCGGGGCTCAAGCAGTGGGGCACGGTTACGCTGGCCAACAACGGACGCAGCGCCTTGCAGATCTTGCGCTACTACTACGGCAGCAGCATCGAGATCGTGCGCACCAAAAATATCCGCTCTATCCCGCAAAGCTACCCCGGCACGCCGCTGCGGCAGGGCAGCCGCGGCGCGGCGGTATTCACTCTGCAAAGGCAGCTGAACCGCATCACCAAGGACTATCCCTTCCTTGGCAAGCTGACGGTGGACGGCGTATTCGGCAGCCGGATGGCCGCCACAGTGCGGGCGTTCCAGAAGCAGTTCAACCTGACCGCCGACGGCGTGGTGGGGCGGCAGACATGGTACAAGATCAGCTACATCTATGTATCGGTAAAGGACCTCGCCGAGCTGACCAGCGAGGGCGAGACTTCCACCGGCACCCTGTCCGACGGCACATGGAACGGCACGGTGCTGAGCACCGGTGCTTCCGGCAGCGCGGTGGAGCAGGTACAGTTCTGGCTGAACACGCTGGCGCAGTACGACAGCGCCATTCCATCCGTAAAAGTGGACGGCGTATTCGGCACCGCCACCGCCAATGCGGTGCGCGCCTTCCAGCGCAAGTACGGCCTTACGGTGGACGGCATAGTGGGCCAGACCACTTGGAAAGAACTGTACGATGAGTTTTTGAGCATCCAGTCCGACAACGGCACACCCAACGCCTACCCCGGCACGCCGCTGCGGGAGGGTTCCTCCGGGCAGAATGTGCGGCTGGTGCAGTTCTGGCTGAAGATTGCCCGCACCGTGTACCCAAGCCTTGAAAATGTGACCGTGGACGGAAAATTCGGCGCAGGCACGACGGCGGCTGTGCGACGGTTCCAGCGGTACTTCGGACTGACGGCAGACGGGGTGGTGGGGCGCACCACATGGCAAAAGCTGTACGAGGTGTACAACGATATCGCCAACCGGCTGCTCTCCTCTTCCCTGCGCCCCGGCGAGTACCCGGGCGTGCTGCGCAACGGCTCCACCGGTACGGCGGTGCGGGAACTGCAATTTTATCTCTACCTCATGAGCGCCTACGAAAGCAGCATCCCGCCGGTAAGCATTGACGGAACGTTCGGCGCAGATACCGAGCGGGCGGTGCGGGCGTACCAGCGGTTTGCGGGGCTTACCGTGGACGGCATAGTGGGGCGCACCACATGGAACTCCCTCTACGGCCGCGCCAGTCAGCTGCGCTCCTCCGGCCCGGTGGTCACCTTAAAGCGTCTGCCCTACCCCGGCACCCCGCTGACAGTGGGCAGCAGCGGCGAGACCGTGCTGTACTACAATCTGCTTTTGCAGCGCATCGCCTATTATTTTTCCAGCGTGGAAGCTCCGCCCCTTGCCGACCGCTATACCGAAGAAACTGCCACCGCCACCCGCAGCGCCCAGCAGCTGCTGGGGCTGGAGCAGACTGGCATTGCAAATGCCGACACATGGACGGCGGTGGAGGCGCTGAGTTTGCAGCTGGCCGCTCACGCCCCGAATCCCGATGGAGATACCCCTCCCGGCACCGCTTACCCGGGACGCGCCATCGCCGAGGGCAGCGCCGGGCAGGAGGTGGGACAGGTGGAGCGCTGGCTCAACCGCCGGGCACAGCTTTCCTGCGGCGAGGGCTATGTAGCCGACAACAACCGTTTTGGCGCGGCAGACGCCGCTGCTGTGCGGGCTGTCCAGCAGCAGGCAGGGCTGCAGCCGGTAAACGGCATCGTGTACCGCGAAACATGGCACGCCTTGCAAGCCCAGTGTACCGACCCCTGCGGCTGCGAGAAGGAGGAATGAGGGATGGCACGCCTTTTGATCTATGACGCCTACGAAAACAAGGTGTACACCTACGCAAACCTGAACGAGAACGACCCCATGCCTTACAGCACCCTGACCACCCTGCGGCTGCGGGAGTTCCGGGGCAAATCGGCCAGTCCTACCCTATGGACCACCATTGCCGCCATGGAAGCGTGGAACCTGACCCGCCGCAAATACGGCAGGGGCATCCCGGTGGGGTACGCCTTCCGCCGCATCTGGGAGGGCGGTCACGGCACCCGCAGCCAGCACTACGCAGGGGTAGCGTTCGATGTGGGGCAAAGCCTCAACCAGCGCCAGCGCACCGCCATTTATAACGCCGCCCGCGCTAGCGGCGCGTGGGGCTATGTGGAGCCGCTGAGCCAGACCCCCACATGGGTGCACTTTGACCGCCGCTACGGCACCCCGGCCTGCAGCGGCACCACCGCCGGTTACCCTACCCTGCGCCGGGGCAGCCGGGGCTGCTATGTCATGGTTTTGCAGGATGCACTTTCCACCCTTGGCTACCAGACCGGCACCCGCATCGACGGCATCTTTGGTGCCCGCACCGAGCAAGCTCTGCGCGGCTACCAGAAGCGCACCAGCCTGCGGGTGGACGGCGTATGCGGCTGCGACAGCTGGAAAAAGATCTCCACCGCCGTCATTGGCATCGGGCGCACCAAAACCACCATTGACTAGCGTTTGTCCTATATAGCTTATACAGAAAGAGCGGCCGCACAAAACAATGTGCGGTCGCTCTTTTTCACTCACTTTACGGCCTGCTTCAGCTGTTCCAGATCTGCGGCGTCCGGGTGGGAGAGCGCCTTATCGAAGTTTTCGATCAGGGCATCCAGATTGGGGATGTGCAAAGGCTTTGCCTTCATGGCCTCGTACCGCTGCCGGACGGACATGGGCATTTTGCCCTGACACATAAAGCTGCCAATGACGGTGTTGCTGCCGTCCAGCGCCTTCCGGGTGGCGGCAAGGATCTTTTCAAAGTAGGGCGCACTGCCGCCAAAGCCTGCGGTGCCGAACAGGAATACCCGCTTGTCGCGCAGCTGCTGCAAAAAATCCAGCGTGTCGGTATCGGCCTTGCCCTTGTCTGTCCAGAAGCCCACATACAGGGTGTCTGCTGCCAGCGCGGCAGCATCCGGTGCGCCGAAATAGCAGCAATCTGTCTGCGGCAGCTGCTCCTGCAGGGTCTGTGCCAGCAGTGCGGTGTTGCCGGTTTTGCTGCTGAATACGATGGCGTAACTCATCACTTTTACCTCCCTCAGAGCAGCGGCAAGGCTGCCGGATGCTCTTGTGCATACGTTATTTTTACGGCAGTTCCTTTGCCGGGAGAGCCTGAAATCATGGAACAGTATAGTACAATGCCCTGCCAAAATCAAGGGTTGACGATATTTTCGCCTTTCCCGGCCAGAAAGCTGCGCAGATTGCCGGTGGTGATATCCATCAGCCGCTGCAATGCTTCCTTGGTGGTCCATGCAATGTGCGGGGTGAGCACCGCGCCCGGCAGACTGCGCAACCGGCTTTGGGGCGGCAGTGGCTCGGTGGCAAAGGCATCGGCGCCGTAAAAGGCAAGCTTGCCACTTTCCAGCGCATCGGCTACGGCTTCCTCGTCCACCAGTGCGCCCCGGGCAGTGTTCAGCAAAATAGCGTCTGGCTTCATTTTTGCAAGGGCTTCCCGGCTGACCAACCCGCGGGTTTCCGGGGTGGCCGGGCAGTGCAGGCTGAGCACATCGCTGCTGGCAAGCAGGGTGTCAAAGTCCACGAATTCCACCCCATCGGCGGCGTACTCCGGGCGCACCGTGCGGGTGCACACCAGCACCTCCATGCCAAAGGCCTTTGCAATGCGGGCGGTTTGGCGGCCGATGCTGCCGTAGCCGTAGATGCCAAAGGTCTTGCCCAGCAACTCCACCTGCGGCAGCAGACCGTACTCTGCCGGGATGCCCAGCTGCCAGTATCCGGCCTTTACTGCCCGGTCGTACCGCTGGGCGCACTGGCAGATGGCCAGCAGCAGGCTGAAGGTCATCTGCGCCACGCTATAAGTAGAGTACCCCGGCACGTTGGCTACTGCCACCCCATGGCGGCGGCAGGCTTCAAGGTCGATATTATCCGTACCGGTGGCGATGATGCCCACCCACTTGAGGTTCGGGCACTGTGCCAATACTGCCTCGTCAATGCGGCACTTGTTGATGAGCACCAGTTCTGCATCCCCGATGCGGGGCGCGATGTCGGCGTAGTCGGTGCGCACATAGCTGGTGGTGTCCGGCACCAGTGCCTTTACCCCGGACCAGTCCAAGTCCCCTTCTTCCATCACATAGCTTTCCAGAATCACTGCCTTCATAATTTCCCATTCCCTCTCTGGTTTACGTTATTCCGTTTCTTTCAGCGGATAGAGCGCCAGTGCAAGACTGCCGCCGTAGGGGCGGCTGTCCAGCGCGGCATAGCCCTTTGCCAGCAGCAGCGCCAGCTGCACCCTGTCCTCCAGCGGCACCCACACCGGTGCAGTGCGGACGGGCGCGCAGCCGGTGCACAGCAAAAAGCAGGGCGCAAGGCTTTCCAGCGGGCGCAGCGCCCGCAGCCCGAAGCCCTGCCGAAAATACAGCGGCAACAGCGCTGCCGCCGTTTCGGTGCACTCTACCACCGCCCATGCCGTGCCCTTGCGGCGCAGCCGGTCTGCCCGGGCTGCGGCAATTTCCACCAGCCGGGTGGGCAGCTCCTCGCCGGTATTTACCGGCGGGGTGAGCAGGCAGCCGCCCTCCAGCTGCCGACGTCCCAGCCAGTTGCGCAGTGCCGCTGCGGCGGCGGTATCGGCGGTAAGGGGTAGCACCAGCAGCGCTGCCCCGGCTGTGCCCCACGCCTCGCCTGCGGTCAGCATCCGCAGCACCTCGGAGCGGGGACGGTAAAACCCCGCCCCGCCGCAGCGCACCAATGTAAAAAATTCCTCGGCGGAAAGCCGCCGTACCTGCCGCTGACGCGGTGGGTCGCATACCTGAATCATTTGCAGTTCCTCCGTTCTGATGTTCTTTCCATCAGCATACGGAAAACTGCGTGCGAATCGGCGCGAAACAGCGCGCCTTACAGTGCAAAAATCAGTCCAGCGAGATGTCCTCGCTCAGCACCTGCCCGATGGGCTTTGCGATGCACAGGTCGGCAGAAGCATCCGCTCCGGTGGGCTGCATGTTGATGACCACCAAATTATCGCCCCGGAAATACCGGATGAGCCCGGCGGCGGGGTACACCACCAGACTGGTGCCGCCGATGATGAGGGTATCGGCATGACGGATGGCATCCACCGCGCCGGACAGCACCTCCTCGTCCAAGCCCTCTTCGTAAAGCACCACGTCCGGCTTTACGATGCCGCCGCACTCGGTGCAGCGGGGCACACCGGTGCTGTTTGCGATAAAATCCACATCGTAGAACTTGCCGCAGCGGGTGCAGTAGTTGCGCAGGGTGCTGCCGTGCAGCTCGTACACCGTTTTGCTGCCCGCCGCCTGATGCAGGCCGTCAATGTTCTGGGTGACCACGGCCCGCAGCTTGCCCTGCTGCTCCAGCTTTGCCAGCCGCAGATGGGCGGCGTTGGGCTTTGCCCCCTTTACGATCAGCTTGTCGCGGTAAAAACGGTAAAATTCCTCCGGGTTTTCCTCCCAGAAGGTATGGCTGAGGATGGTTTCGGGCGGGTAGTCGTATTTCTGGTGGTACAGCCCGTCCACGCTGCGGAAATCCGGGATGCCGCTTTCCGTAGAAACGCCCGCGCCGCCGAAAAAGACGATGCTGCTGCTTTTTGCAATAATGTCTTCCAGTGCCTTGACCATAGTTGAAACGCCCCTTTCCTCACGGAAATTTTTGTGCTAAGATAATACCAGTATAGCACATTCTTACAGGAAAGGAAGAGGCCGATTTTGAACGTCTGGTACATCAACAGCATCCTTGGTGCCATCTGCTTAGAGGAGGAGAATGACGCGCTGTGCGGGGTACATTTTTGCCCGGACGGTGCGCCGGAGCTAGAACCTCTGCCCCGCAGGGTGGTGGAAACGCCCCTGCTGCAGGAAGCCGAGGAGCAGCTGAATGAATATTTTGCCGGGGTGCGCCGGGAGTTCGACCTGCCGCTGGCAGCAAAGGGCACGCCCTTTCAGCAGGCGGTATGGGCGCAGCTGCGCAAGATTCCCTACGGGGAGGTGCGCACCTACGGACAACTGGCGGCGGCGCTGGGCAAACCCAAGGCAAGCCGCGCCGTGGGCAGCGCCTGTCACCGCAACCCGCTGTGCATCGTGGTGCCATGCCACCGGGTCATCGGCGCAGACGGCAGCCTGACCGGCTACGCCGAGGGACTGGAGATCAAGGAATATCTACTGGAACTGGAACAATTTTAAGAGAATGATAAAGGCTGCTGCGCATCGTTTGCGCAGCAGCCTTTGGCGTTTTATGCAGTTTTAAAAGCCCGTAGGCGGGACGTAATAGCTTGGGATAGACCCGCTTTTGGGCGTAGCTGCGGCCTGCTGGCGCAGCGCCGAGCGGGTAACCTCTGCCCAGGAATACTGGGTCATATACTCGCCCCGGTAGGAGTTGAAGGCCGAGCGGTCTCCCCGCAGGAAGTTATAATAATCGCAGTCCACCTTGCTGGTATCCAGCGCCAAGGTGCTGCGGCCGCGTACCAGCAGCCCGTTGACCCCTGCATCCTCCAGCGTATGGCTGAGGTCAAAGATCAAATTGCGCAGGTGGCTGTGCAGCGAGGCGGTGTCGGGCTTATCCTCCCACAGGACAGCCAGCATCTCGCCGTTGGTACAGGTGGCACCGTTGCGGTCCACAAGGTAGGCCAGCAGCTCCTTGCTCTTACTGCGCTTGAAGGAGAGCGGACGTCCGCCCACAAAGATCTCGAAGTTGCCGAAGCACTGGATCTTGATGCCCACAGGTGCCGTTTCCGGCGGGTAACGCAGGTTTTCCAGCACATTGCGCACGTCCGCCTCGTTGGCGGGCTTGAGCAGAAAACCGCTGACGAAGATCTGCAATGCTTCCAACGCATACTCCGGATGCTCGGTGACTACGATGATATTGCAGCGGGGCTGCAATTTCTGGATCATGCGGGCAAGGGCAAGGCCATTCATGCCCGGCATTTCCAAGTTCAAAAAGGCAGCATCCATTGGGCCCTGCCGCATCCACGTCAGGGCATCGTCAGTTGTCATGGCACTGATATAGTCACAGTCCGGTGCCACCCGGCACAGGATGCGGATCAGCGAATTGATCGCAAGCTGACCGTCATCCACAACCAGTATTTTCATAGCTTCACCCCCTATCTGCTTACGCAAAACAATTCCCCGCTGTTAGTTTAGCACGCCGCAAACTTTTAGGCAAGTTTTTTTCCGGAAAAAGCCAAAAAAGAAACGTTTTCGCCCAGATATATGTCCATCTTCTCCTGTCTCTTCAAGACATTTCCGCAGCTTCGGTCGCCTTTTTCGACGAAATACCGGAGCATTGCGCGCTCAATTGATATATCAAATCAGCGCTCATTTGTCCCCGCTTCCCGCCGGAAGGCACGGCTTTTCCCCGACAAACACAAGGCCACTGCACCGGTCTTGTGCAGCGGCCTTGTGAATAATTTGCGTTTGGCGTGCTCTGCGGCGCGCTCCAAACGTTTTTTCACGGGTTCTTCAATGGAGATCCAGCTCCGGCGGGACATCCAGCTGGTCGGAGACATATTTCCCATTCTTTTTGCGCTGACGCACACACTCGGTAAGCAGATATTCGATCTGCCCGTTCACCGAGCGGAAGTCATCCTCTGCCCAAGCGGCAAGGGCATCGTAGAGTTTAGCGTTCAGGCGCAGGGGCACCTGTTTTTTCGGCTCTGCCATATCAGTACAGGCTACCGCTGTTCACGATGGGCTGGGCATCCCGGTTGCCGCACAGCACCACCAGCAGATTGGATACCATTGCCGCCTTGCGCTCATCGTCCAGTTCCACTACCTTGTTCTCGTTCAGACGATCCAGCGCCATTTCCACCATGCCCACAGCGCCGTCCACGATCATCTTGCGGGCATCAATGATGGCGCTGGCCTGCTGGCGCTGCAGCATGACCGCTGCAATTTCCGGTGCATAGGCCAGATAGGTGATGCGGGCCTCCACCACCTCGATACCTGCCTCGGCCACGTTCTTCTGGATCTCGTCCCGGATGCGGGCTGCCACCACCTCGGAGGAGCCGCGCAGGCTGCCCTCATCGGCTACGCCGTCGCCGGTGGTGTCCACGTTGGGAGAAACATCATAGGGGTACACCCGCACCACGTTGCGCAGGGCGCTGTCGCACTGCAGAGAGAGGTATTCCTTGTAGTTATCCACGTTGAACACAGCCTTGGCGGTATCGGTCACGCGCCAGATGACTGCAATGCCGATCTCCACCGGATTGCCCAGACAATCGTTGATTTTCTGGCGGGAGTTATTCAGGGTCATCATCTTGAGTGAGATCTTTTTGCTCATGGACTCGACGCTCATCTGAGCATTCTGGCCGTTATTGCCAAACAGCGCAGCCACGCTGTTCTCCTTGCTGTTCACATCTCCGCTCTGGCTCAGGCGGGTGCCGGCAGCGGGGTTGACGGCGGTACAGAAGGGGTTCACCCAGTAAAAACCCTGTCCCTTCAGGGTGCCGATGTAATCACCAAACAGGGTGAGCACCAGCGCCTCCTGCGGCTTTAACACCTTAAGACCGCAGAACAGGAAGATGCCTGCGATCCAATACGCAATGGACAAGATCAGCAGCGGAATGCCCAGAAACAGCCGGTGCGGCCGATCTGCATTGAGCAGCGTGATGCAGAAAATGAACAGGGCGATGGCCACCACATAGCCCAGCAACGTGAGCAGCAACATAGCCATACCGTTTTTGCGGGTATTCAAAATTTTTTCTTCCATAGCAGGTCCCTCCTTATCAGGGTCGGAAGCATTTCTTTCTGATATCAAAATCATATCACTTTGCAGAAGAGCTGTCAAGTATTTTCAACAAAAAACCCCGCCTGCCCGGGTAAAGCGGGCAAAGCGGGGTCAAATGTTATAGGAGCACCGCGCACCGGGCAAGCAGGGTTCAGGCGTCTGCCTGCTCTTCTCCCCCGATCAGCACCACGGCAACATCATTGACGTTGGTACCGGTAGCACCGGTGATGATAAGCCCCTCCACCGCCTGCAAGGCGTGGTAGGCATCGTTGTTTTGCAGGGTATCGAACACGTTCCGGCCCGCTGCTGCCAGTGCTGCGGCGGTGTCGCCGTCCACATAGCCGCCGGCGGCATCGGTGGGGCCGTCGGTGCCGTCACTGCCCACGGAGAACACTGCGGCGTTCTGTCCCGCCAGCGCCGGGGCTGCGGCCAGCGCCAGTTCCTGATTGCGTCCGCCCAGCCCTTTGCCGGTCAGGTGCACCACGGTTTCCCCGCCCGCGATAAAGGCCAGCTTTTTCCCCTGCCCCGCATGGGTGCGGGCGATGGCACTCAGAAAGCTGCCTGCCTCCTTGGCTTCGCAACAAAGCCGGTCGGTGAGGAGGATGGGCTCATAGCCCAGCTCCCGGCAGGCTTTAGCGGCAGCGGTGCACAGCTCTCGGACGCTGCCGGTGATCTGCGTGGTCACGTTATCAAGGGCTTTCGGCGTTTCCTGCGCCAGCAGCGCCTTCGCCTGTTCCGACAGGTTCAGGTGGTATTTTTCCGCAATGGCAAAAGCCTGCGCACAGGTGGAGGAATCCGGCACCGCCGGGCCGCTGGCAATCATATCCAGCGGATCGCCCAGAATATCGCTGAGCACGATGCTGAATACCTTTGCCGGAGCACAGGCCTGTGCGAACCGACCGCCCTTGACAGCGGACAACCGCTTGCGGATGGTATTCATCTCCACGATATCGGCTCCGCTGGCAAGGAGCTGATTTGTGATGTCCTGCAATTCCCCGCCGGGGACAAGCGGCTTTTCAAACAGGGCGCTGCCGCCGCCGGAAAGCAAAAACAGCACCGTGTCCTCTGCGGTCAGCCTCTGCACCAGCGCCAAAGCTTTTTCGGTGGCTGCAAAGCCGTTGGCATCCGGCACGGGATGACCCGCCTCATAACAATTTACACCGGGAATTCTGCCTTTTACATGGCCGTACTTGGTCACCACCACGCCGCCGTCCACGCGCCCCAGTGCCTGCACGGCGGCGTGTGCCATCTGCCATGCGGCCTTGCCTGCCGCCACCAGCAGCACCCTGCCGCCCCTAGGCTGAAAGTTTTCCAGCGCGCGGCACACCGCTTTATCCGGCAGCACCGCCTGAATGCTGGAACAGATGATCTCATCCGCATCCCGCCGCAATGTGGTATTCATAATACAGTCCTCCTAACAGAGTTTGCCCATCCTCGATCCGAATGACCTGCTGCGCAATTTAGTGCAGCCCTAAAGTTATGCTTCAAACATTTTCCAGCTGACACAGCCGTCCAGCCAGAATTTTCCGTTTCCAGAGGTCATGCGCACCTTATTCTGTGCATCCAGATCGTTAAAGTGCCACCACTCCGAGGCCAGCGGTGTCATGCCTGCATTGGTACAGTACCCCTGCAGCCGCCGCGCACCGTCTGTCATGGATGCCGCTGCAGTGGCCCGCTTCCATGCGGTGGCCGAATTAGAAGTTACCGGGCCGGTAAAGCAGGCCGCCGCACTGCTCAGCTCGTGCATGGCAGAGGGCATGGCGTATTCCTCACCGGTCACCTGTACAAAGGGACACCCCGCCATGCTGTGCTCTGTCTGCTCAGTGATGCGCAGCAGGGTCGTGTCCATTGCCACACCGCGCTGATGGTTGGAAAGAGACGTTGCAATAAACCAGCCGATATTCCACGCGCCCTTGTTCAGCGCCGTCATCAGTTCCTTGTCCATCCTTGCCTTGGCGTACACTGCATCCTTTACCAGCATCTGCACCTCATAGGGCCGGAATGTCTCTATGATCTTCAGGCAATCGCCCGCCTTCAAAGCATTTTTCTGCGCTGCACCAACTTTTTTTGCCATAGCGTAATTGATAGGCATTAGATACTCATCCCGCCCAAGGCGCTGGTTGTAGAACAGGCCGTCATACAGTTTCTGTCCCGTAATGCCTTCAATATCCTTTCCGCAGGATTTAAAGATCGATGCCTTGGCATTGGGGTTTTCGTATACGATGGAAGGCAGAACATCGGGCAGATTGATCATACACAGTTCATTTTCCAACCAGCCCACGGTGCCGTCCAACAGGCAGACCTGCCAATATGCGCCAGACTCCTGCCGGATATAAAACATATCTCCCACTGCAAGTCTGCGCAGTACCGTACTGGTCCCATCCGGTCTCTCGTACAGCAGCATCACAGCCGCCCCTGCAAAGCCTGTTGAACCTTCCAACGGCAGTTCGAAGTTCTGGGGAACGCGGATGCCATCCCGCAGAACCGCATTGTCGTCCAGTGCTGCATTCCACATCGGTCCGGTTTCAGAGACCGGATCACTGGCTTCCTGCTGCTGCCAGCTGACAGCCCGCTCTTCCACTGTGGGGTTCTGGCAGCCCGTCAGAAGCCATGCGCATGCCATGGCCGAAAGGCACAGAAAATCACGTCTTGTTGTTTTCATGTATTTTCCGTCCCTTCTTCCTGTTGTTCCTGTGCCGGAGTTTCCGGCGCTGTCGGTGCCTTCGATGCGGTCTCCTGCTCTGCCACCGATCCCTCCGGCGACTGCGTCGGCTGTTGTGCCGCCGGGGCAGTCTGCCCCGCTTCCGTTGTTTCGGTCTGTGTCGGCTGCGCTTCCAGCAGTTCTTCCTCCGGCGGTTCGCCCTCGGCATCCTCTGCAAGATCGTCCTCCGGTGCCTGATTCCCAACCGGCTGAACACTGCCGCTGCCGTTCAGGTTGCTGCTAAGTGCGCCTTCTCCGAATGTGCCCGACTGACTGACGCCATTGATAAAATAGTAGCTTTTTTCATGGGAATGATCCCATCCCTGCTTCGGTTCTCCATTTGTCCCAAATGCATAGGGCTGGCCGTCGATCACACACCACCCGGTCATCTGATTTCCGTTGCCGTCCAAATAGCGCGTGCCCGCATCCGTTTCAACCCAGCCGGCCTGACTGACACCGTCCACAAAGAAATAATCCTTTCCATCGATCTCTGTCCAGCCCTGTGCCAGTGCGCCGCTGTTGTCGTAGTATTTCAGGACGCCGCCCGTTTTTTTCCAACCGTTCAGTCGGTTTTTGACCCGTCCATCGCTATCCAGCTCCCAGACCTTTCCGTCCTCCTGATAAGTACCGGTGCGCGGATGTCCGGTTTCGTCAAAGCAGTACTGCACTCCGTCCAGCATGATCCAGCCGGTGTACAACTGGCCGGTCTCCGGTTGGAAATAGTAGTATTTTCCGTCTATCTTCGCTTCGCCCTGGGTGAGCTCTCCATCTGCGTTGGCATAGCCGACATAGCCGTTTTCTTCAATCCAGCCGACCTTCAAAAAGTTGTTGCTGCCAAAATAGTAGAGCTTATAGTTGATCTCATACAGCCCCTGCGCACGGGTGCCGGTAGTCGGCGAGATATAGTAGCGATGCAGTCCTTCGCCGTGCCACCCCGTAGTTTTACTCTGGATCGCTTTGTAAGCTCCAAAAGCGACCCCTGTGAGCAGACATAGGCACACCAGTACTACACCGACGGCTTTCAGCGGCCTTGCCGCCCTTCTTCTGCGCGTATTCTGCGTCACGCTAAACCGATATCGTTTGATCTTCTGGCGTTTCATTCTCATCTTCCCATATAAAGATTCAGCCCCCGGTGGAATGCCAGAGGCCGAATTTCATGTTTAATAGGCGTCCTGTACCGTCTCTTTACCGTTTTCACGGTAGGTCGTCACAGTAAAGCCGTTGTAATACAGCAGGCCATCCTCGCCATCACCGATGCAGCTGGAAGCATACTCCGAACTGTTCGGCTTGCCAATAGCAGCATACAGCTTGGAAACGTCTTTGCCCACATACTTCAGGGCAGTTTCCAGGCTGGCAGTTTCTGCCGGAGCAGTCTCTGTAACGGGCTTGCTTTCCACAGGCTCTGTCTTTTCTTCTTTGGAGGAAGCAGCCGTCTCCTGCTTTGCAGGCTTAGATTTTGCCGCAGTCTCGGCCTTGGATTCGGCCTTCGACTCTGCCTTGGATTCGGCCGGTTTCTCCGATGCCGCCTCGCTTACCGCAGAAGAAGCTTCAGAAACTGCCTCCGAGACAGCCTCGCTTTCCGGCACAGCCTCCGACGAAGCAGCCTCCAATGCCACAACGGAAACCGATTCAGATTCCACAGCCGAGGAAGCGGTCGTTTCTGCTTTTGCCCCGCATCCCGATACCAGAAGCATCGCACCGCAGAGCACTACACCCATCATCTTATAGTTTACATTCATTTTGTTTGTTCCTTCTTTCTATTTTTTCAGTCAGTCGGCCAGGGCGCAAAAGGCCCATTCACCGTCCGACAGAAATGCTACTTTTAGTTGCTGCTCCCGCACATTCTGCGGAAGATACGCCGTAAACGGCTGTGTTCCCTCTCCGCAGGGGGAGGCTTCGTAGGTTCCGGTCTCTGCCAGAATGTAGATCGGAGAGTCGTCATCCACACGCTGCCCGCTCAGATCGCCTGTCAGGCAGAACGTCCCCTCCATTCGGCTGTCCTTCCGTTGTGCCTCCGCACTTGTACCGGTATCTGCTGCCGGGACTGCCGTGCGTTCCGGAGCAGGCATTTCCGGGGCGCGTTCCAGCAGCCAGTTCAGGTTGCGTTCCACCAGTTCCACCAGCAGCACATCGGGCTGCTCTTCTGTAACAGCCGTCAAAAGGTAGGGCATATTCCGGGAGAAACAGGCGTTGCCGTAGCTCTGTGCCAGGAAAGGATGCAGATTGATGCCAAAGGAATCGCGGTATACAAAAATGCTTCCGTCTGCCGCCGAATTTTCCGTGTGGATCGTGATATCATCTGCCGAGTGGAATTTTTCGTCATACTGATAGGTAAAGTCGTATGCCGTATCCTGTTCCGTCTCGTTTCCGGCAGGGTACACCATCTCATACAGGTCGCCGGTATGCGGGGATGTTTTTCCATTGATGCAGGAATCAAACTCCGCTTCAGAGCCTTTCAGTTCTTTCAGCAAAGTCTGTGCTGCCAGCTGTGCGCCCCGCATATTCCAGTGGCTGTCCCGACGGTAATACAGCTGCTCTTCGTGGTCAGACAGTGTTTTGAACAGATCCACATACCGGACATTCTGCTGTTCCATCTGCTGCTGAAGCAGTTGGGCGTTCCGTACGGAGGCTGCCGTATACCGTGCCGGCATCTGACCGCCATACAGGGAATTTTTATTGGGTGCGATGGTAAAGCAGAACCCAATGCCGTTCTCTTCGCAGTATTCCTGCATCAGACCCAGTACATGAGCGGCCGCATAACTCTGCCGGGCTGTAAAGGGTTCTGCGCCGGTATAGTCCGCAAGGGTGCTTTTATAGAACAGCCAATCGTCTTTTCCCAACAGCACACTGCTGCTGTCCAGCGTTTTGAGCACGGTTCCGGTAAGCTGATCGTTCAAGGTGATCATCTCATGACGGAGCCCGAAATGATCCGCAAAATAATCCGAAAACTCATTCAGGATACCGGTATTGAAGCTGCCATCCTCTTTCCGTAATTCAGGAAAGGATGCAAGCTGCTCATTGCCCACCGCTTTTTCCGTCTGCCAAGGCATCACAGCCACAGGCAAAATGCAAATTGTGGCAATGACCCCCACAAACAGGATATATCCTAATTTTTTCACTTGCATTTTTCCACCTCAGAACTGGAAATAGATAAAAGGCACATAGGATGCAGCCGACAGATGCAGGATATCCACCAGCAAAAGCGCCAGCACCCCTGCATAACTCAGTGCCTGAAGGCATGCATACACGCTTCCGGTCTGCTGCTCTGCTTTACGGCAGACCAGCGGCAAAACCGGCGTACTGCCCACAAGGCCAACCGCCAGTGCAAACAGGGTCAGCGGGGTCAGACACTGCGCCAGCAGCAGCCCTGTCTGCGCAGAGGCAGAGACCCCGGAAAGCATGGCTCCTATCATTGAGAAGGCCTGCCCCATGTTGTCTGCACGGAAGATCACAAAGCCAACCAGCACCACAAGCAGGGTGTACAAATGTTTCAGCACCGCACATGCAGGGTTCCGCCCGCCTTTGCCATGTTTTTCCAGCCCGAACAGCTTTTTAACGGCGTCCTCTGCCACGATAAAGAAGCCATGCCACAGGCCCCAGACGATAAAGGTCCAGTTTGCACCATGCCACAGCCCCGTGCAGAAAAACACGATCAGCTTGTTCCAGTAAGTCTTTGCCTTGCCCTTCCGGTTGCCGCCCAATGGGATATACAGACATTCCCGGAACCAAGTGGAAAGGGAGATATGCCATCTGCGCCAGAATTCCTGAATACTGGCCGAGATGTACGGATAGTTAAAGTTTTCCTTGAAGTGGAACCCAAAGCACAAGCCCAGGCCGATGGCCATATCGCTGTATCCGCTGAAGTCGAAATAGATCTGCATCAGATAGCACACCGCGGCCAGCCAAGCCGTCCGGCTGTCCAGCACAGAGCGGTCGGCGTTGTAGATCAGTGCTACAACATTGCCGCAGATATCGGCGATCAGCAGCTTCTTGCTCAGGCCCACAATAAACCGGCGCAGGCCTTTTGCCAGCTGCTCCAGCGTATTTCGGCGGCTATGTATCTCATCTGCCACGTCCTCATAGCGGATGATCGGTCCTGCCACCAACTGTGGAAACAGAGCAATGTACAGCAGTACATCCCGGAAATGAGTGCTCTTCAGGCGTTCATTCCGGTATACATCGATCACATAACTCAGCCCTTGAAAGGTGAAGAACGAGATACCCACCGGCAGAACGATGGAAGGCACCGGGATCGTCACGCCCGGCAGCCGGTCTACTGTCTGTACCAGAAAAGTCAGATACTTGAAAATACCCAAGATTCCCAGATTAACGGCCACAGCGGCATAGAGCACGCTCTTTCGCCCGGAGACGAACAGACCGGCCAGATAATTGCAGAACACAGAGAACAACAGCAGCAGAACATACCACAGCCCGCTGAAGGCATAGAACAGCAGACTGGCTGCGACGAGCCAGAGATTTTTTGCTTCCCGTCCGGGCAAAAGATAATAGCATCCCAGCACGATGGGCAAAAACAGAAACAAGAAAATTACGGAACTAAAAACCATTTTTCGGCTACCTCAGCAATCACGGAAACTGGTAGCTGAACACCGTTTTATTCAGCGGCATTTTATACATATTATATTCTGCATGGCCGTATCTGCCGGCACGATAGCCCCACTCCAGTTCCACATCATAGATATAGGGAACTCCGTTCTCGCAGATCATGACCCATGCATGGTCCGAGTCCTTGCGGCCCACACCGCCAGACACTACATAGGCATTGTAGCCCAGCCGCCGGGCCATATAAAGGAACTGGCCTGCAAAGCAGTAGCAGTTGCCCTTTTTGTGTTCAAACATGAACAAAGTGCTCTCTTCTGCCCAAGCCGTTGTGCCTCTTGCCTGATGCGGACGGGCAAGGTATGCGCCGTGATCCCGGACATACAAATAGGCGGCGCGCAGCTTTTGCGCCTTCGTCATGCCAGAGTTTGTGCACGCAGCCAGTGCCTGATCCACATAGCTGTCCAGCGTTGCATTGCCAGAGGTATAGCGGCCATTCGCATCAAAAGTAAGGTATTCTACCGCGCTGTTCGTCAGGAACGAGCCATCCTCTTTGACATAGTACATTCCTCCGTCGATCTCGTGCAAACCCTTGGCGTACCGATCGATGGCATAGCCATTCTTCGAAACATGATACAGCTTGCCGTCAATCGTCACAAAGCCACCTGTGCCGGTGCGTCTACTGACTGCACCGCGTATGCAGTCGGCACCAGAAGCATGGCCGACATTGCAAGAATAACAGCCGTTACACTAAGTTTTTTCAGCATTTTTTCATACCCCTTAATCGATTGATTTTTATTGATACTCGTTCCAGATCTGTTCCTTCAGCTTTTTTTCCTGCCTGCGCAGGATCCATGCTGAAACGACTGCCGCAACAGCCGAAACGATCATGTCAACGATTCCAACCACATAAAAGATCTGTCCGGTAGACGCAGGTATTCCCTCCTTATTTGAGCCATCCGCTGGTGCGGAGCTGGTCGATCAGAAGATAGGCCATCTGCATATCAAAACGATAATCCGATGGATACTGCTCCTGCAGATCTTTCAAAACCTTTTCAGCTTCACTGTACTGATCCAATGCCTGCAGTACAGTTGCCAGATTCAACCGGGTGGCAATAGTATCGTAGCCGCTGTCCACCAGTTCCTCCAGCAGCTGCTGCGCTTCAGCATAGTATTCTTCTGCATTTTCTTTGTCAGATGCTGCCTGCTGCATCATAAGATCCGCAAGCATCTCCTTTTGAAGCACAGCCTGACCTTCCGGAAGGTTCTGGCATCCCTGTTTCAGGATGCGCACAGCCTTTTCCATATCGTCCTGATTCAGCGCTGCATTTGCGGCTGACAGGTAAGCATGGCTCAGGAGCTGCGGGTCCTCCACCTCATTGAACACTTTTATGTAAAGCGCAAGCGCCTGATCATAGTTCTTTTGCAAGGACAGGATCTCTGCCGCAACCAGATCACAGTCACCGAAGGAAGCGCCTTTTTTCTGCAATGTATCCAGCTCCTGTTGTGCTTCTTCCAGCTTTCCATCATTGGCAAGTGCAATAGCAAGACCCCCGATAGCTTTCAGTACCTGCTCCCTGTAACCGGACGGCCGCCTGCAGTTCCAGCACCGCATTGGCGTAATCCTTATCATAATACTTAAAAATCGAGCAGATCGTAGAGTACCCCACTCTACAGCCACTATTCTTTTTTAGATTTTACAGCTAATTCCGCAATCGGTCAATGAAAAACACTCCAAAATCCAATTTTTTTGGGGGGAAAAATTGTTTGATGCAATCGACAGTATTGCCCAAAACCCGACAATTTGATTGTATGCTCCGTCAAACAGGCCCATTAAACAAAAGGAATTGTATCGCCGATGCAGGCATTGGGCGTGGATATCCAGACCATCCAGAGCATCGTAGGCCATGCCGACACCGAGATGACTGAGCATTATCTCCATGTTCAGGAATCCATTCGGCAGAGTGCGGTCCAGTTGTTCAGCGAGGCATTTTCGGCCTGAAAATTGGACGGAACGGCACGAATTATCGCGAGCCAGCTTTTCAAATCGTTGGCATCAACGCTGGCTCGCATATCGCAGCAGATGATGTTGCGTCAAAAAAGCTCACTTGCCCCTGCGATTGACCAGATAAAATCTTTGGCATTATGGTCAAAATTGTGGTCAAAGCCAAATGAGGCCAGCCTATAAACAAAAAAATCCAACGATTTCTAACGTGAAATCGTTGGATTTAAATGGTCCGAGTGGCGAGAATCGAACTCACGGCCTCTTGAACCCCATTGTGCTTCTCTCGAAAACACAATGTACGATCCGATACTGTCTGGACTCAGCATCGTTAAATTTCAAATGCATTATACCATTCTGTTTCATTGGATGTCAAGAAGTTTCATTCCTTTTGTGGTCAAATTGTGGTCAAACGACCCTGACAAATGACCTTTCTCCCCCGGCTAAGTTACATCGCGCAATTTCGATTTTCATCAATCGAAGTTGCGCTTTTTCTTTGCACGAATTATCTATAAGGAGGATTTGTCAACCATGTCAATGAATCATCGTTGTTTTTTCATCCTTGACAGAATTGTATGACCCTTGACTACTTTTACGGACAGGCCGGAGAACTCTTTTCGTTCTTCCGCATTCCAAAGGCTCTTTTTCAGGAGCAGCGGTTTCAAAATCTGTCAACCGATGCGAAGACCCTGTACGGCATCCTGCTTGACCGCATGAACCTTTCTGTTAAAAATGAATGGTTTGACAAAAAAGGCCGAGTGTTCATCATCTTTACGATTGAGGATGTCAAGAGGACTTTGCGTTGCGCAGACAACAAAGCGACCAGACTGCTCCGGGAACTTGAAAAATTTGGTTTGATTGAACGAAAACGTCGAGGGCAAGGAAAGCCATGTTTGGTGTATGTGAAGAACTTTTCGGCAGAATCTTCAAAGGAGAATGTCAAGAATCGTGATAATGACGATTCTTGTGGCTCTAAAATCGCTTGTCAAGACCCGGTAAAATCACGAGGTATTAAGAAGAAAGAAAATAAAACAGAGATGAATAATACGAATCCTATCCTTTCCGATGAATCGGAGAAGATGAAGAATCGTGAACTGCTCGAAGAATATTTTTCACATTCTTTAGAGATAGACCTTCTGCTCCGGCTTTACCCGGATGATGAAGATACCCTTTATCAAATCGTGAATTTACTGGTGGATACCTGTGCCACCAACCGCAAGCTGCTGCACATCGCCGGGGATGATAAGCCCGCCGAGGTGGTACGCAGCCGGTTTATGAAACTGAACGCTGACCACATCCGCTTTGTGCTGAAGTGCCTTGCAGAGAACAGCAGCCCGATTCGTAACATGAAACAATATCTGCTCGCTTCTCTGTACAACGCACCCACCACCATGCAGCTTTCCTACCAGAACCAAACCAACCACGACTTAGCGAATCGGAGGTGATGAAAATTTCAAAGAAAGCAACCACGATAGCCATCGTCAACCAGAAAGGCGGCACCGGCAAGACCACTACCTGTGAAAATCTGGGCATCGGGCTGGCGATGGAAGGCAAAAAAGTCCTGTTGGTGGACGCTGACCCGCAGGGCAGCCTAACCATCAGCATGGGCTGGCAGCAGCCCGATGAACTGCCCACTACCCTTTCCACCCTGATGGCAAAAGCCATGAACGACCAGCCCATCCAACCCGGTGAGGGCATCCTGCATCATGCAGAGGGCGTTGACCTGATTCCTGCCAATATCGAACTGGCAGGACTGGAAGTATCCCTCGTCAACTGCATGAACCGGGAAAAGATGCTGAAACAGGTGCTGGAAGGTGCGAAGCACGAGTACGATTTCATTCTGCTGGACTGCACCCCTTCCCTTGGGATGCTGACCGTCAATGCCTTAGCAGCAGCAGACACCACCTTGATTCCTGTGCAGGCGCAGTACCTGTCTGCAAAGGGTTTGGAACAGCTTTTGCAGACCGTGCAGAAGGTCCGGCGGCAGATCAACCCGAAATTGAAAATTGAGGGTATCCTGCTGACTATGACAGACAGCCGCACCAACTACGGGCAGCAGATCGACAACCTGATTCGAGGTGCCTACGGTAGCAAGATCAAGGTGTTCGACCAGACCATTCCCCGGTCTGTCCGTGCTGCGGAGATCAGTGCCGTGGGCAAGAGCATTTTTCAGCACGACCCCAAAGGCAAGGTGGCAGAAGCCTATAAATCTCTGACCGAGGAGG
>OGFL01000564.1_pt1 | contig 37189 bp, 32 predicted proteins | sample 1570911 | NCBI WGS metagenome assembly OGFL01 (sample SAMEA2582050, study PRJEB24529) | metagenome | biome: Human gut stool | place: China | collected 2011 | reverse complement strand
GAAGAAGCTCCCACTTCAAAAATTACAAAGTAATTTTAAGTGGGAGAGGTTCACAGTAATAGCAGTAAGTGGATATCCAGCAAATCCTTGCATAACATACATACCTACAGCTAGTACAGCTAATGTTTCTAATCCTTTTGCTTTTGCAGCTTCAGACATAATTATAGATGCAACAACTCCTCCAGTTAGTGGCGGAGTAGCAACTACTAGCATATCCCAAGAAAAGAAAAGTTGTCCTAGTAAAAGAGTACCAATACAGATGCCACAGATTCCAAATATAGATATAACTAGTGTTTTCCATTGTGCAATTAACTCTCTAACACTGAGCATAGTACCCATATGAGTTATCAAAAAATACATAGATAGATAAATTATATTTGTGGAAAATCCTGCCTTAGCAATGATATCTGCTGGAAATATTGTCCAATATCCCACTAAAAAAAGTACTGCAGTTATAAAAACTGATGGAATGATAGCTTTTGTTTTTGTAGAAATTATCTCTCCTATAACTAGAGCTGCAAGTACTAAAATAAAAGAAACTAATAAACTCATAATCTTTCCTCCCTTTTAAACTATATTTTTTATTTGTATTATTTTTTTAGTAATTTATTATTAAAAAAACAGCATATTTGATTGTATAATTATAGCACTTATAGTAAAAAAGTCAATAAGAAATTAGATAGTATCAGAATTCTTTTTCAAAAAAATATTCAAATTTTTTTCAACTATTTTTTTATATTATTTGCAATAGCTAAAGCTTCTTCATCTTTTTTCTTCTAAGTCTTACATTTTTAGAAATTTCTAATTGAATATCTTTTGGTGTTTTAAAATTAAAAAAATCAAATTCCATATATAATATATTAGCTAAAAATAAAGAAGTTTCTATTGAGTAATAATAAGTGAGATTAGTGCTATGCCTAATCTAGGTAATAGATATTATTCATATATTTGATACTAAATGTAAATAGTATGTTACTGAGAAATATATAATGTAAAAAAGAGAGATATTAGTTATCTCTCTCTTTGGTTGAATTATATTTTAAAAATATTAGAATTTGTAAGTTAGTCTACCAGTAGTTATACCTTCTCCAGTGGAATCAACAGTATAAGCAAGAGTAGTTTCTACTTTATCAACAAAATCTAAAGTCAGATGGAAACCAGCATTTGCTACTCCAGCACTATGTTTTTCAACAGGTCTAGCATACTCTTTTTCAACATCTAAAATAGTAAATTTATCTCTCCAATCATCAACATTCATAAGTTCTTTATTATATCCAACATTTGCTCCTATTTTAGCAGCAAATTTCTCATTAAATCTTATGTCATGTTCAGCACTGCCTTTAAGATATATCTCATTAGAGAAATTTGTAGAGCTATCAACATAAGCATCATTAAATCCATTTCCATTTTTTTCTTTTATATCATCATGTCCAAAGTAAGTAGTTCTTAGACCAGCAGCTAGATTAAGATTAGTATTTTCTTGAACTTTTATATCTCTATATATCTCATTTTTTAAAGATATACTATATGAATCAAAACTTGCTGATTTACCTAATCCTTCAGCTTCATTTCTATCTAATTTATTGTTACTATAGATACCATTTATTCCTAGATTATACCCAAAATCATTTTCAAATTTATGATTTAAAGAGTAACCAATAACAAAGGAATTGATATCATTTTTACTTCCGTTTAGATAACTTAGTTTAGTATATTGATATCCAGTAAAAATATTATCATTATTTGTAATAACATTATCTTGAGAAAGAACTAAGGTAGTATCTTCAGTATTGTACTCTATAGTTCTATATACATCTTTACTATTTTCTTTAGAATTTTTATGAAAAGCCCCAATTTTATAATTACCATTTAAGATAACAGCTTCTACTCCAGAGTTATCTTGACTAGCATATTCTCCAGTTAAGTACGATCTACTAGCAAACAGTTTATCTTGTACATCAAGTAGGTCAGTACCTCTATTAAGAATTTGAGCGTTGATATTAGCATATTCTTTAGCAGAGATATCAAATCTTCTCATATCAATATCTGCAGTACCTTGAGCAGTTTCAAAAAGAATATATAGATTATCTAAATCAGAAGTCATAGAAGTGTAACCATATGTAGGGCCATCAAATATTTGTATTTTTTTTCCAGTATTTGTTGTAACAAAGCTATTTGTTCTAGTACCATCAAAACTTGCAGTTGAATAGCCAACTAAATAAATATTTTCACTTAATGATAGAGTACTAGTTTCACATTTAGCAATATCATCTGGAAGAAAATCTTCTTCAACTTTTTCCCATTTACCATTATTAAATGCAAATACGACTCTTTTACTATCATATTCAGGATTACTAGCACTATTTTCAACTTTAGCTGCTAAATAAATTTGTCCTTTATGATAAAAAACACTACTCTCACTAGTACTAACAGTTTCCTTTGGAGAGTTTCCTTGTGGAAGAATCCCTTCTAATGTTGTAACTTTCCAAGTTTTACCATTATCTTCAGAATAAATAAATCCAGAAGTTGAAGTAAAATCTCCTCCCCAATTGTTTCCTTCATTAAATAATTGGATGGGAACATAGACAGTTCCATTATATGTTACTCCTCCACCAGGACCTTGTAGAATATTTTCATATTTACTAGAACTAATACCTTGCTTTTCTAATTCACTAATAATTTCTGATTTTATATCTTTGTAGGTACTCCAAGTTTTACCATTATCTTCAGATCTATAGACAAAGAAAGATGACTTTCCACCTTCGACAGCTATATGTTTAGTATTATTATAACCAAATAAAAAAGTAGTTCCAGTATTTTGATTATGTACCAATGATGGATCAGTAATTGCAGGTTCTATTTTTCCAGTTGTTGGATTTTTAAGAGTTGGTAGTTCTAACTTGCTATTAAACCAAGTATTTCCACCATCATTTGAAATTTTAATAATAAAATAAGGATTAGGATTTTCACCAGTTGTTCCCATATCCGTATTCCAATCCTTATTTTTATATCTATAATCAGCAGCACTAATTAAATTTCCATTTCCGCTTGAAGTTATAGCTGGAATTCTAAATCCATTTTTTCCATCAATAGATCCAGCCTTAAAAATAGTCATAGATTCATTCCAACCATCATTAGGTGCTGCAATAACTCCAGTAGCAAGTGAACAAAAAAGTGTAAGTAATGCTAATCTTTTCATAAATCCATATTCCTCCATTTAGATATTAGTATATTTATTTTTGTTTTTTGTACTCGAGAACATGCTTTGATTATATATTTTTCGTTCTCAAAAAGCAACTGTTTTTTTCAGCAAAAAAACAAAATGTAAAATTAAAGGTTAAATATAATTAAAATAATATATTATATAAAACGGTTGTAATAAAAAAAGAAAGCTTTATTCTAAAAGTAAAACTTAAATTATAGAAAAATAGTGATGTTAAACTATGTTGTACTTTTTATATCGAAATATAATTTAAAACGAACAATTTTATAAAAAAATGACATAATTTTGACACAAGTGAAATAAAAAATATAAAATTAAATAAATTGAGCTTATTATGACAAGAAAGTGTGGTAAAATCTTTGGAAATTTAAGGAGGTGTGTATGTATCTAGATTATATTAACTATTTTAGAGGATTTGCTATATTGCTGGTTGTGTTAGGGCATTTTCTATATTTTCCAGAGAGTACAGTAACAGAAAAATTGATAAAAGCAATTATCAAGGGAGGAACAAGTCCCTTTGTATTTATATCAGGTTTTCTATTTCATCATATATTCTATAGAAGAGGTTTTGATTATAAAAAATTTATGAAAAATAAGTTAAAAAATGTATTGCTTCCTTATACTATAGTAGTTATTCCAGGGCTTATCTATGCAGTACATCAGCACCAGTTAGATTTATTTATATATGAAAAAAATAAAATACTATATACATTACTTTATTATTTATCAGGGAATGCTCTTACTGCTACTTGGTATATTCCCTTTGCTATGTTATTATTTATAGCTTCACCTATATTTATCAAATTTATAGAGTTAGAAGATAGAAGACAGAGGATAATTGTTTTTTTATTATTGATTATAAGCATGATAATTCAAAGACCTATTAGAGATCTTACAATAAATATTTTTCAAGCTTTTATATATTTCTCTCCATTTTATTGCTTAGGGATATATATATCTATGAATAAAGAGAGAGCAAGAGATATATTAGAGAAAAATATATTATGTCTTGGAATTTTATGGGGAATAACTTTAACATTACAAGTAAGATATAATATTTTAGAAACTATGCAGAAAAGTATTTTTGAAATAAAAGGAATAGATTTAGTAGCTCCAGAAAAATTTTTTATCTGCCTTTTCTTTTTAGGAGTTTTTATGAAATTGGAAAAAGTAGAGAATAGTTTAGGAAAGATGATAAAAAAATCTTTAAGTATATTAGCAGATTGTAGCTTTGGAATATTTTTTATACACAATTATTTTATCTTAATGTTTTGGGAGAGATACCATAATGGAATGGATATGTTAGAAAGTTTAGAATTAGGAATAGTTACTATTATACTATCTACAATAATAGTGTTGTTGTTTAAAAAGATTTTTGGCAAAAAGAGTAGAATATTAATTGGAAGCTGAGGAAAAAATTTTTATTAAGGAGAAACTCTCTTTAGGAAATAATTTAGTTGTATAAGGGAAAGAGGATAGGGAGGTCTATCCTCTTTTAATAATTATATTAAATAGCTAAGTTATCAGGTAGTACAATACTTTTAAATATATTTTCTCTAGAGATAATATAATTATATCCTAAATATATAGAAATACCAAAAAAGAATAAAGAATTTATGGATAAAAAATATTGATAGAAATGAACAATTTTTAAATAAAATTAAAAAATAATTTTTGTTCTATTGACATTATTAAGAAAAGTAGTAAAATATATAAGAACAAAAAATTTTTAGGAGAACATTATGAATATCAAGATTTTTTATTCGGCACTACTTTTTATAACCTATCAGACAATGTTTATGATTACAGGATTTAGTATGAACACAGCAGCATATGGACTTTTTGTCTTGCTACTGTTTTTTTATCATTTGACAAATAATTTAGATTTTTCTAAAAAACCAAAGACACATTCTATTCTTGTAAATATTATGATATTTGTAATATTTCTCTTTTTCTATAAAGATATATCTATTTTTACAGCTTTCTTAGGATTTTCACTTATTCAGATGTTACTTTTTAAAGTTTTTAAAAGGGTATATGAGAGAAATAATAATCTTCCTGCATATAACTGGATAAATAAGAGAAACTTTGTAAAGGTGTTTTTAGACTCATTGGGAATCATATTTGGTATTATTCTAGCCTTTATACTAAAATATGATTTTTTTGTCATATATGAATTAAGAGCAGAATATATAGCTACTTATTTGGCTATATTTTTAATAGGGTATATATACATAAAAATGAGTGATAGAAGCTGGAGCTATACAAATATATTTGATGTGCTAAACCTATTGGTACTAAATTTAGTAACAGCAGTGGTATTTGTAGTAATTATGTTAATAAATGAAGATAAGAGCTTTCCAATAACTACAATAGTAATGACATATATATTATCAGTGTCAATACAACTTTTATGTAGATATATCTTTAGATTAAAAAGATATTATGGAAAACATAAGAAAATTATTTCTAAACAGAAGAGAACAATAATATATGGAGCTGGAGAAGCTGGGGCTATGTTAGCAAGAGAGTATCTAGTAAATCCAAACTTTCCATATGATTTGATAGGCTTTATAGATGATGACTCTAAAAAGATAGGAACATCTATATACAATATTCCAGTATTAGGAAATAAGGAGAGCTTTGATAAGGTAATAAGAAATGAAAAGATAGAGGAGATCCTTATAGCTATACCATCAATGAATGGTACAGAGCTAGGAAGAGTAGTAGATAGACTGCAAGGAATAGAGGGTATAAGTATAAAGACAGTACCTGGAATCTCAGAGATGATAGATAATAAGCCACTATCTAGTCAGATTAGAAGTGTAAGGATAGAGGACTTGTTAGGAAGAGATGAGGTAGTAATAAATGATGGAAGTATAAGAGGACTTATAGAAAACAAAGTAGTGTTTGTAACAGGGGGAGCTGGAAGTATAGGTTCGGAGCTTTCAAGACAGATAGCTAAATTTAATCCTAAAAAATTAGTAACTATAGATGTAAATGAAAATGATATATATTTTTTAGAGCTAGAGTTAAAGAGAAGATATCCTAATTTAGATTTGGTATCTGAGATTTGTAATATAAGAGAGGAAGAGAAGGTAGATTTCCTATTTAACAAGTATAGACCAAATGTGGTATTCCATGCTGCTGCTCATAAGCATGTACCTCTAATGGAACATAACCCAGAGGAAGCTATAAAAAATAATATATTTGGAACTAAAAAGGTAGCAGAGTGTGCTGATAAATATAGGGTAGAGAGAATGGTACTTATCTCTACTGATAAGGCAGTGAATCCCACAAACTTAATGGGAGCAAGTAAAAGAGCTTGTGAATTAGTTATTGAGCATATGAATAAGGTATCAAAAAATACTAAGTTTATGGCTGTAAGATTTGGAAATGTACTGGGAAGCAATGGTTCTGTAATACCAATATTTAAAAAACTGATTGAGGAAGGAAAAAATCTAACACTAACTCATAGAGATATAACTAGATATTTTATGACTATACCAGAGGCAGCCCAACTTGTAATAGAGGCTGGAAGCTTAGGTAATGGTGGAGAGATATTTATACTGGATATGGGTAAACCAGTGAGAATATATGATCTAGCTAAGAGGATGATAAAACTATCTAATGCCAATGTAGGTATAGATGTGGTAGGACTAAGACCAGGGGAGAAACTTTTTGAAGAGCTGCTATATGATGTAAACTCAGCAATAAAGACAGATAACAAAAAGATATTTATAACTAAGATAGAGGATGGAAATGTAGATATTACTAAGTTCTTTACAAAACTTGAAGAGTGTACACATAACCCAAATGTAGAGCATATAAAAGAAGTAATGAAAGAGTTGGTAGTGTCATATAAAGAGGTTAAATACAATAATTAGGATATAAAGGAGGAAGTAGATATGTTTAAAAAGAGTGATAGCTTCAAGTCTTTTGAAAAAAGAGTATGGCTTTCTACTCCTACTATGCATGGAGAAGAGTTACAGTATATGACAGAAGCATATGTAACTAACTGGATGTCTACTGTAGGAAAAAATATAGATGAGGTAGAGAGACTAGCTTGTAAAAAAGTAGGATGTAAATATGCAGTAGCTCTTTCAGCTGGAACAGCAGCACTTCATATAGCAGTAAAATTAGCTGGAGTAAAACCAGGAGATAAAGTATTTTGCTCAGATATGACTTTCTGTGCAACAGTAAATCCAGTTACTTATGAAGGGGGAATACCTGTATTTATAGATACAGAGTATGATACATGGAATATGGATCCAGCAGCATTAGAAAAAGCTTTTGAACTATATCCAGATGTAAAAGTGGTAGTAGTAGCTCATCTATATGGAGTGCCAGGAAAAATAGATGAGATAAAAAGAGTGTGTGATAAATATGGAGCTCTAATTATAGAGGATGCAGCTGAATCCTTAGGAGCTACATATAAAGGAAAAGAGACAGGAAACTTTGGAGATTTTAACTGTATAAGCTTCAATGGAAATAAGATAATAACAGGTTCATCTGGTGGAATGTTACTTACTAATGATAAGGAAGCAGCAGAAAAAGTGAGAAAATGGTCTACTCAAGCAAGAGAAAATGCTCCTTGGTATCAACATGAAGAGCAAGGATATAACTATAGAATGAGTAATGTTATAGCTGGAGTAGTAAGAGGACAGTTTCCATATCTTGAAGAGCATATAGCTCAAAAGAAGGCTATATATGAAAGATATAAGGAAGGATTTAAAGATTTGCCTGTAAAGATGAATCCTTTTGATGAGGAGAACTCTGTACCTAACTATTGGCTAAGCTGCATGATAATAGATGAGGAAGCTATGTGTAAACAGGTACGTGGAGAGAGTGAGGTAGCATATATTCCAGAAGAAGGAAAGTCTTGCCCAACAGAGATACTAGAAACTTTAGCAAAATATAATGCAGAGGGACGTCCTATATGGAAACCTATGCATATGCAACCAATCTATAGAATGCATGGATTTGTAACTAGAGAGGGAAATGGAAGATGTAAGACTAATGCCTATATAGTTGGTGGAACCTTGGGAAAAGATGGAAAACCACTAGATGTAGGAATGGATATATTTCAAAGAGGTCTATGCTTACCAAGTGATAATAAGATGACAGTGGAAGAGCAAGATAAGGTAATAGAGATAATTAGAAGTTGTTTTGAATAGTTAAAATTATAGAAGCAGGTGAGAAAAATAGAAAAGTTACAAACACCATATTTTTTAATACATAAAAAAGAAATAGATAAATTAGTTGACGAAATGTTTAATTCTTTAAATAAATACTGGAGAAAATTTATAGTAGGTTATTCTTTTAAAACTAATAATTTACCTTGGGTTATTACTTATATGAAAAGTAAAGGAATGTATGCTGAAGTTGTTTCCTCTGATGAGTTTAATTTAGCACTTGAGCTTGGGTTTCAATATAAAAATATTATATTTAATGGACCTGTAAAAGGAGAAAAAGAATTTAAAAGAGCTTTGGAAGAAGAAGGAATAATAAATTTAGATTCAAAAAGAGAATTGCGTTGGATAGCAGAAAGTAGAAATATAAGAGCAAGAATAGGACTAAGAGTAAATTTTGATATAGAAAGTTTGTGCCCTGGTGAAAGTCAGTGTGGTTTAGAAGATGGAAGATTTGGTTTTTCTTATGAAACAGGTGAGTTTGAGAAGGCATTAAATGAATTAAAAAATTTAGGAATAAATATTAGTGGAATACATCTTCATTGTAGCTCAAAAACAAGAAGTAAAGAAATATATAAAGCAATTTCAGAAATGGCAGTAAAAATAGTAAGAGAATATAAACTGAAATTATCATTTGTTGATATTGGTGGAGGTTTTTTTGGTGGAGTAGTAGGAAAACCAACATTTGATGAATACTTTTTGATAGTAAATAATATTTTTAGTAAAGAAAAAGAATTAAAAGATATAGAGTTAATTGTTGAACCAGGTATGTCAGTAGTAGGTGCGACTATGGATTATGTAACCAGTGTTGTAGATGAAAAGAAAACACTCAATAATAGATTTATCTTGTTAGATGGAAGCAGAATACATATAGATCCTTTAATGAAAAAAACAACATATAATTATGTCATAGAAGATGATAGTAAAAATAGAGATATTATTGAAGAAAAGCAAACATTAAGTGGATTTACTTGTATGGAAAATGATAGGTTTTTAACACTAAAAAATGAATTTTTATTAAAAGAAAATGATAAAGTTATATTTAAAAAAGTTGGAGCATATACTATAGGATTATCGCCTTTATTTATTCAATTTTATCCAGACATATATGTACAATTTGAAGATAAGGTAGAACTTGTCCAGAAAAGATGGAGTGAAAAAGATTTTCTGAAAAATAAGAAAGAAGGTAATAAATAATGAATATTTTAATATTGAGTGTTGGAACTAGAAATAAGATAGTACAATATTTTAAAAAAGAAACAGCTAATAAGGGAAAAATTATTGTAACAGATATGAGTATATTAGCCCCAGCTATTTATGAAGCTGATAAATATTATATTGTACCTAAAATAACAGATTTAAATTATATAGATAAAATCTTAGATATTTGTAAAAAAGAAAAAATAGATGGAGTTTTAAGTTTAATAGATCCAGAGCTTTCATTACTTGCAGAAAATGAAAATAAATTTAAAGAGATAGGAGTAAAAATTGTAGGTTCAAGTTATGAACTCTGTGAAATGGCACTTGATAAAATTCAGATGTATAATTTTTGTAAAAAAAATGAATTTAAAACTGCAAGATCATGGAATAATTTAGAAGAATTTAAAAATTCTTTGGCTGAAAAGGAAGTAACGTTCCCAGTTTTTGTAAAACCACAACGTGGGAGTGCTTCAATAGCTATTTCAAAGGTTTATGATATAGAAACAATAGAGTTACTTTTTCTACATGCAAGAGACACAGAAAAGTTGATGATACAAGAGTTTTTAGATGGACAAGAAATTGGAGTTGATGTGTATATAGACTTAATTTCAGGAGAAGTAGTCTCTATTTTTAGTAAAAAGAAGATTGTTATGCGTGCTGGAGAAACAGATAAAGCAGTCTCATTTAAAGATGAAAAACTATTTGAGCTAATTAAAAATTTTGTGAAAAAATCAGGATATAAAGGACAAATAGATATAGACATATTTGAAATAGAAGGAGAATATTATATATCAGAAGTAAATCCTCGTTTTGGAGGAGGATACCCTCATGCTTATGAATGTGGAATAAATAATATGAAATTCATTTTAAATAATTTATCTGGAGAAGCAAATGAAAGTGTTATAGGTAAATATGAAGAAAACATTTATATGATGAAATATAATGAAGTATGTATAAAAAAATCTAAATTTTAATCTAAAATAAAAAATTTATAAATATATAAAAAGGAGAAAGTTAAAAAATGTATAGTCATTTTTTTAAAAGATTTTTAGATATAATTTGTTCATTAGGATTTATTTTATGCTTTTGGTGGTTATATATAATAGTGGCTATATTAGTAAAAGTAAAATTAGGAAGTCCAGTAATATTTAAACAACAAAGACCAGGACTAAATGGAAAAGTATTTATTATGTATAAATTTAGAAGTATGACAGATACTAAAGATAAATATGGAAAGCTACTTTCTGATGAGGAGAGATTACCAAGATTTGGTCAACTACTTAGAGCAACTAGTTTGGACGAAATACCAGAATTTTTCAATGTTCTTAAAGGAGAAATGAGCTTAGTTGGACCAAGACCTTTATTGATAGAGTATTTAGAAAGATATAATAAAAGACAAGCTAGAAGACATGAGATAAGACCAGGAATAACAGGTTGGGCTCAAGTAAATGGGAGAAATGCTATATCATGGGAGCAAAAGTTTGAATATGATGTAGAGTATGTTGAGAAGTGTAGTTTTTTGCTGGATATAAAGATAATCTTTATGACAATAAAAAAGATATTTATAAGAGAGGGAATTTCTCAAGAGGGAAATGTAACAGTAGAAGATTTTATGGGGAGTGAATAAATATGATATATTTGTTTTGGCTGTCAATAATAGGAATATTTTATACATTTATAGGTTACCCTTTTAGTTTATATTTATTAGAAAAAATTTTAAAAGAACAAAGGGTAGAAAAGTGGAATAAAGAAGAAGAATTTCCTAAAATTACTTATATCATAGCAGCATATAATGAAGAAAAAAATATAAAACAAAAACTAGAAAATACAATTTTATTAAACTATCCTCAAGATAAATTAGAAATAATAGTTGCTTCTGATGGAAGTACTGACAAAACAAATGATATAGTTAAGAGATTTATAAAAGAAAGAAATAGAGTAGATATAAAGTTATATGAAGTAAAAAAGAGAAAAGGAAAAACAAATGCACAAAATGAGGCAATAGCAATTTCCAAAGGAGAAGTAATAGTATTTTCAGATGCAAATTCTATTTGGGAAAAAGAAGCTTTAAAAAATTTAATTTTAAATTTTAAAGATAGTAGAATTGATTACGTTTGTGGAAAGTTAGAATATATAAACTCGTTAGAAAATATAACAAGTAATGCAGAAAATACATATTGGAATTATGATTTATGGTTAAGGAAAATTGAATCAAATCTTTTATCCATAACAGCTGGAAATGGAGCTATTTATGCAATTAAAGCAGATAAAATTGAAATTATTCCTGAAATTGAATGTCATGATGGAATTTATCCAACAATAAGTGTACTGAAGGGAAGAAGAGCCATATATGAAGAGAAAGCAGTAGCATATGAAAAAGCTGGAGAAAATATAAGTGATGAGTTTAAGAGAAAAGTAAGAATGGGAAGAGGAATATTATCAGCAAAATATTCGAACTTACAAAAATATAATTTTTTTAAAACAGGGATATTTAGTTATTTTTATTTTTGTCATAGATATTTAAGGTATTCTTTATATTTATTTCATATTTTTATTTATATATCTAATATATTTTTATTAGAAAATAAATTTTACTTATATATTTTTATTTTACAAAACTTATTTTATTTATTAGCTATTTTAGGAAACTATATAAATATAAAATATAAAATTTTATATTTACCATATTACTATATGATGACTGTAGCAGCACAGTTAATAGCAGTTATAAAAAGTATTTTGGGTTTAAATAAACCTTTTTGGGAAAAAGCAGAAAGCACAAGATAGAGGGAGAAAAAATGAAAATAGGAGTAGTAGGAACAGGATATGTAGGTTTAGTTCAAGGAGTTATTATGGCAGAATTTGGGCTAAATGTAATATGTATGGATGTATCAGAAGAAAAAATAGAAAGCTTAAAAAAAGGAATAATTCCAATATATGAACCAGGATTAAAAGAGTTACTAGAAAAAAATATGAAAGCTGGAAGAATAGAGTTTACTACTGATATGAAATATTCAACAGAAAATTCAGAGGTAATTTTTATAGCAGTAGGAACACCACCAGCATTAGATGGTTCAGCAGATTTACACTTTGTATTAGAGGTAGCAAAGAGTATAGGACAGTATATGAATGGGTACAAAGTAGTAGTTGATAAATCTACAGTACCAGTAGGAACAGGAAAATTAGTAAGAGAGACAATTCAAAAAGAGTTAGATAATAGAAATTTAAGTTATGAGTTTGATATAGTGTCAAATCCAGAGTTCTTAAGAGAGGGAAAAGCAGTAGGAGATTGTTTAAAACCAGATAGAGTAGTAATAGGAACAGAGAGTGATAGAGCAAAAGAGATAATGAAAAAAGTATATGATGTACTTTTCATTAATGAAACTCCATTTGTGTTTACTAATATAGAAACAGCAGAGATGATAAAATATGCTTCAAATGCTTTCTTAGCAGTAAAAATATCATTTATTAATGAAATATCATTATTGGCAGAAAAAGTAGGAGCAAACACACAAGAGATAGCAAAAGCAATGGGAAAAGATGGAAGAATATCTCCTAAGTTTTTACATTGTGGACCAGGATATGGAGGATCGTGTTTCCCAAAAGATACAAAGGCAATAGTAGATATAGCTAAGAAACATGGAGAAGAGATGTATGTAATAAAGGCAGCTATTGATGCTAATGAGAAACAAAAGAGAAAAATGGTAGAAAAAATAGTATCAAAGATGGATGGAGTAGAAGGAAAGCATATAGCAGTATTAGGGTTATCATTTAAACCAGATACAGATGATATGAGAGATGCACCAAGTATAGATATTATAAGAGGACTAGTAGAAGCTGGAGCAAAGATACAAGCATATTGTCCAGAAGGGATGAGAGAAGCAAGATGGAGATTAGAAGATTGTGAAAATTCTATAACATATTGTGCAGATGAGTATTCAGCAGTGAATGAAGTAGATGCAGTAGTATTAATGACAGAGTGGCATCAATTTAGAGGAATGAATCTAGAGAAAGTAAGAGAAAGAATAAGGGATAATTATTATTTTGATTTAAGAAATGTGTATGTAAAAGATATGAAAGTAAGAGAACTATTTAAATATTATCCAGTAGGACAGGGGTAAAGAGTGAGAAAAATTTTGCAAATTTGTAATGGGTACTTTGGAAGTAGTTTATATAAAAATTTTTTTGAAGAACTAAGAAAGCATAATATTGATAATACAGTTTATGTTTTTACAGCTAATAGTATAATTCATTCGAATTTAGAAACAGATGTAATAGAAGAGAGTTGTTATAAAAATTATGAAAGAATATTTTATCATATAAAACAAAAAAAAATATTCAATAGATTTTTTAAAAGATTTAAAACTCAAAATATTGATTTAATACATGCTCATACTGTTTTTTCAAATGGAGATATAGCATATAGAATGAAGATGAAAACAGGAATACCCTATATTGTAGCTGTAAGAAATACAGATATAAATTTATTTTTTAAATATGTATTTTTTTTAAGAAAACATGGTATTAAAATTTTAAAAGAAGCAGAGAAAATAATATTTTTATCTCCAAAATATGAAGAAGAGTTTTTTCTTAGATATGTGAAGAAGGAAGAAAAAGAAAATTTAAAAAAGAAAGTAATTATTTTACCAAATGGTATAGATAATTTTTGGATAAAGAATCAAAGAATATATAATCAAAATTTAAGAAAAAAAATAAGAATTATTCAAGTTGGAAATATTGATAAAAATAAAAATATAGTTACCACAATAAAAGTATGTAAGAAATTAATAAGAAAAGGATATGATATTGAATTAAAAGTAATAGGTAGATTATATTTAAGTTCAAAAGTATTAGAAGAGAATTTTATAAAGTACATACCTTTTTGTAGAAAAGATGAATTATTAGAATACTATAGAAATAGTGATATTTTTTTATTACCATCTAAATATGAAACTTTTGGCTTAGTTTATGTTGAAGCATTAAGTCAAGGACTTCCAATTATTTATACAAGAGGTCAAGGATTTGATGGACAAATTTTAGATGGAAAAGTAGGGTATTCCGTAACATATAATAATGTAAATGAAATTGTAGAAAAAATAGAAAAAATTTTAGAGAATTATGAGTATTATTCAACTAATACAAAACAATACCTAGAAAAATTTAATTGGGAAAAAATATCTGAAGAATATATAAAAATATATAATGAGATAGGAGTAAAGAAAAATGATAACAAAATTATTAAATAAAGAAGAAAAACTTTCAGTTATAGGATTAGGTTATGTAGGAATGCCGTTAGCAGTTACTTTTGCTGAAAAAGGAATTAATGTAATAGGATTTGATCTAAATAAAGAAAAAGTAAACAAGTATTTAAATGGAGAAGATCCAACAAATGAAATAGGAAGTGAAAGATTAAAAAAATTAACTACAATAGGATTCACTTCAAATGAAACTAAGATAAGAGAAGCTAAATTTCATATAGTAGCAGTACCAACACCAGTGGGAAAGCATAATATTCCAGATTTGTATCCAGTAGAAAGTGCAAGTAGAGTAGTTGGAAGAAATTTAACAAAAGGATCTTATGTAGTGTTTGAATCAACAGTATATCCAGGAGTAACTGAAGATATATGTGTACCAATTCTTGAAAAAGAGTCAGGTTTAAAATGTGGAATAGATTTTAAAATAGGATACTCTCCAGAGAGAATAAATCCAGGTGATAAAGTACATACATTAGAGAATATTACTAAGATAACTTCTGGAATGGATGAAGAAAGTTCAGAAGTAATAGCTCAAGTATATGAAAGTATAATAAAAGCAGGAGTACATAGAGCCTCAAGTATAAAAGTAGCAGAGGCAGCAAAAGTTATAGAGAATTCTCAAAGAGATGTAAATATAGCTTTTGTAAATGAACTAGCAATGATCTTTGATAAAATGAATATTGATACACAAGAAGTATTAGAAGCAGCAGGAACAAAATGGAACTTTTTACCATTTAGACCAGGATTAGTTGGGGGACACTGTATAGGAGTGGATCCATATTATTTAACATATAAATCTGAAGAAGTGGGTTATAAATCAAAGTTAATTTCATCAGGAAGAGAAATAAATAATGAGATTCCTAAATTTGTAGTAGAAAAAACAGTAAGAATGTTAATAGATAATGATATAAAGGTAAAAAATGCTAATGTGCTAGTACTAGGATTAACTTTTAAAGAAGATTGTCCAGATCTAAGAAATTCAAAAGTAGTTGATATAATCGAAGGATTAAAAAGTTATGGAATGAATGTTACAATCTTTGATCCTATAGCTGAAAAAGAAGAAGCTAAAAGAGAATATGGAGTAAAAATTTTAGAAAATTTAGAAGAGAATTTAGAAAAATATGATGTAGTAATAGGGGCAGTTAAACATAAAGAATTTAATAAGCTTTTAATAGAAAAATTATATAAAGAAGAACAAGAAAAAATATTATTAGATCTGAAAGGAATATTTAGTAAAGAAGAAGTAAAAAATAAGTATAAATATTGGAGAATGTAAAAGCGAAGGAGTAAAAATGAATATAGGTTTTGTATCAACATGGTTTGAAAGAGGAGCCGCATATGTAACTAAGGCATATATAGAATTATTAAAAGATGAAAATAATATATATATTTATGCTAGAGCAGGAGAGAAGTATGGAAAAGGAGATCCTAATTGGGATTGGGAAAATGTAACCTGGGGATTACAATTAGAAGGGACAAGAATAAATTTTAATCATTTTAAAAAGTGGATAAAAAAAAATAATATTGAAGTAATTTTTTTTAATGAGCAAAAAGATGTAGAGATATTAATAGAAATAAAGAAAAAATTACCTACTATAAAAATAGGAGCATATATAGATTATTATAAAGAGGATACAATAAAAGAATTTTGGCTATATGATTTTTTAATATGCAACACTAAAAGACATTATTCAGTTTTTAAAATTCATCCACAATGTTATTATGTTCCTTGGGGAACTAATATTGAACTTTTTAAACCTAAAATAATGGAAAATAAAAGAATTACTTTTTTTCATTCAATGGGAATGTCTTTGAGAAAAGGAACAGATATTTTAATAAAAGCATTTATAGAAGGGGACTTATATAAAGAATCAGACTTAATTATTCATACACAATTAAATTTACTTAAAAGTTTGGGATATAATAAAAATGAATTAGCTAAATATAATATAAAAATAATTGAAAAAACTGTAACTGCACCAGGATTATATCATTTAGGAGATGTTTATGTTTATCCTACAACTTTAGATGGGCTAGGATTAACAATCTATGAAGCATTATCAGTGGGGTTACCAGTAATAACAACAAATAATGGTCCTATGAATGAGATAATAGAAGACAGGAAAAATGGTTATTTAGTAGAGGTTGAAAAATATTGTAGTCGTTCGGATGGATATTATTGGCCACTTTCATATTGTGATAAAAATTCATTAATAGAAGCAATGAGATATTTTATAAAAAATAAAGATAAAATGAATGAATTTAAAATTAATTCAAGAGAATATGCTATATCAAAATTAAATTGGAATAAAAATAAATATATTATAAATGAGATATTTAAAAATACTAAAACTTTATCAAATTTAGAAAGAAATTTAAAAAAGAATATTCAAGATAGATATTTAAGAATAATATTGAGTATTTTTCCCGATAGAGTAGTTCATTTTATACATATTATTTGTAAAAATAAAAAATGGTAATGGAGAAAAAGATGGTTATATATTATATTCCTATTTTAATATTATTAATAGCAACATTAAGAAAAAAATATCTAGGAAATTTAGAAGAAAAAATTCTTGTGATCAGCTTAATGATTTTTTTATGCACAACATATTTTAATGGGAGTGATTGGCGATCATATGAATTAATGTATAATAATTTAAGTCGTTATGACTTAAGGACATTTTCAAGAGAAAAAGGATTTTATATTTATATGTTTTTTTTCAGGAGTTTAGGATTTGATTTTTGGACTTTTTTTATTTTAACTAAAATAAGTTGTTTTTATGTTTTTTACTTAAAATTAAAAGAATATACGTCAGATATTTATTTTACTTTATTTCTTTTATATGGGTATATATTTTTATATTTTTTTATAGATTGTCCTTTAAGAAATTTAATAGCTATTTCTATATTTTTAATGGGAGAAAAGTATCTTAGAAGTGGAGAAAGATTAAAATATATTTGTTATATTATCTTGGCTTATAGTTTTCATAATACCTCAATAGTAATGATATTCCCATTAATTTTTAATAATATTTATAAATTAAATAAGCAAGTACTACTACTTATATTAGGAGTATGTTTTATTATTTTTTTAAATCCAGAAATTTTGTTAAAAATTTCTGAATATTTACCATTAAAATATCAACATAAAATATTAGGAAGAATTGAAAGTGATGGATTAAAAAGTTCTTTTTTTTCATTAGGAAGTATGGAAAAAATTTTTCTCACTTTTATGATTGTTTGTATGAAGCAAAAATTATTAAAAAAAACTAGAAAAAATAAAATAATAATTGTGATGTGTTGTATATATTTTATATTTTATAGAATTGCTTTAACTTTCCCTTTTTTAGGAAGGTTGAATCAGTATTTTATAGTATTCTATATTATGGGGATAGTAGAAGTTATTAGTTTATTAAAGAGAGATATAAGAAATGTAGTATTAATTTTATTAAGTTGTTATGTATTAATTTTAATATACCAAAATATTCATCAAAATTATAAATATTTACCATATACATCCTATTTGAAGTATATATTTAGAGAAAAACCTTCATTTATGTATAGAGACAATTATAATTTTATAAAATTAATAGAAAATGCAAAAAAAACTGGGGAAGTTATAGATATAAATAAATTAAAATTAGAAAAAGAAAGATTAAAAAGGAATGCAGGATATTAGGAGAAAAAATGAAAGTAGGACTAGTATTTGGAACAAGACCAGAAGCTATAAAAGTAGCTCCTGTATATCATGAATTAAAAAGTAATGGTATTGATGTAAAAGCTGTTGTTACAGGACAACATAAAGAGATGCTTTATCAAGTATTAGATTTATTTGAGATAAAACCAAATTATGATTTAAAAATAATGAAGCAAGGGCAAGGATTATCAGAATTAACAGGAAGATTAATGCTTAAGTTAGATGAGATAATGAAAAAAGAAAAATTTGATTATGTATTAGTTCAAGGGGATACTACTTCTGTTTTAACAGGAGCATTATCAGCTTTCTATAATCAAATACCAGTAGGACATATAGAAGCAGGATTAAGAACTGGAAATATTTATTCTCCATTTCCAGAGGAAGCGAATAGAAAACTAGTAGGAACGATTACAGATATACATTTTGCTCCAACAAATGTAAATGTAGAAAATTTATTAAGAGAGGGATATCTAGAAGAAAAAATATTAAAAGTAGGAAATACTGTAATAGATGCTTTGTATTGGGTAAAACAAAATAAGCAAAAAGATCTAGAAGAAATTAAGAAAAAATATGGAATAGAAAATAAGAAATATATTCTTTTAACTATGCATAGAAGAGAAAATTGGGGAAAACCAATGGAAGAAACTTTAAAAGCGGTTAGAGATTATTTAGAGAGACATGAAGATTTATATTTAGTATTTCCTATGCATTTAAATCCAATAGTAAGAGAAATAGCTCATAAAGTCTTAGATAGTTTTGAAAGAAAGATATTGATAGACCCATTAGAATACTTAGAGTTTATAGCAATAATGGATGGAGCTTACTATATAATGACAGATTCTGGTGGAGTACAAGAAGAAGCGCCAAGTTTAGGAAAACCAACATTGGTATTAAGAAATACAACAGAAAGACCAGAAGCAATAGAAGCTGGAACAGCAAAATTAGTAGGAACTAAATATGATGAAGTAATCAAATATATGGAGTTATTAGAAGGAGAGCTATATCATCAAATGTCTAAAGCTAATAATCCATATGGAGATGGAAAGACATCTCAAAGAATAAGAGAATATTTAGTTTTAGATTTTAAGCATAGAAAGTTGGATTAAAATTTATGAAAAATAATTTGTTAAAAAAGTTTGTATCTTTTTCAATAGGTGGATATATAAATATTATCATAGGATTATTAACAGTTCCAATAACAACAAGAATATTATCTCCAGAACAATATGGAATAAACTCTTTAATTATGACTTTAGTGAATGTTATAGGAATCGTTTCTTATTTAGGATTAGATCAAGGATTTGTAAGATTTTTCTATGAAGAAAAAGAAGAGAATAGAGGAAATTTATTATTAAAATCTATAGTTACTCCAATTTTATTAAGTTTATTCTTTATATTTTTTTCTTATTTTTTTAAAAAAAAGATTAGTTTTTTTATATTAGGAAAAGAAAGTAAAGGATTAATTATAATTTTGGGAATATGGGTAATTTTTACTATTTTAAATAGATTTGCCTTACTAGTAATTAGGATGCAACAAAAAGGAAAATTATATTCATTTTTTCAAGTAGCTTTAAAAGTATTTGAATTTTTATTTATTTTAATATTAGCTAGAAAATATGGTAATGATTATAAAACTCTATCTTTTGCAACATTAGGAAGTTTAATGTTAATAACAATAATAGCAATTATATGTGAAAAAAAATTATGGAAATTTAAAGGGAAATTAAAAACTAATTCCAAAGAACTATTACAATATAGTATACCTTTATCATTAACTATGGCTTTAAATTGGTTATTTGGCTCTAGTGATAAGGTTATAATAAAAATTTTTTCTAATACTACAGAGCTAGGTTTATATTCAGGGGCATTTAAAATAATAGCATTAATGACAGTTATACAAAATGGATTTACTACATTTTGGACTCCAGTTAGCTATGAACAATATTTAAAAGAACCTAATAATACAGAATTTTTTAGAAGAACTACAAATTATTTGGCTATATTATTTTTTACTTTAGGTATAGGAATATTAACATGTAGAGATATTATTATTTTTTTATTAGGAAGCAAGTATTATGATTCTATATTTATTATGCCTATGCTAGTTTTTATTCCAGTAATGTATTTATTATCAGAGACCACAATGATAGGGATAGCTTTTAAGAAACAAACAAAATATTTTTTCTATATATCAGTTATAGTTTCTATTTTAAATGTAATTGGTAATTTATTATTAGTTCCTAAATTAGGAGCTAAGGGTGCAGCTATATCAACAGGATTATCTTATATAGTATTTTTTAGTTTAAGAACATATTTTTCAGAAAGATTGATAAATTTTAAATTTGACCTAAAAAGAATATATATTATGATTGTATTATTATTGAGTTATGCATCAATTTTAACATTTTATAAAAATATTTATTTCAATTTACTAATAGGAGCTTTTTTAGAAATATTTCTATTATTTATTTATTTTCCAGTACTTAAAGAATTATATAATAAATATATTAAAAATATCTAGGAGCAACTTATGTTTAAAATCAACCAAAACATATACAACAAAATAGGAGAGTTAGGTGTATATATCTACACACTCTCTCTTTTTATATCCAAGTCTGGAGTAAATATAGGGCTAGGATTTTTAGTTCTAGCTTTTTTACTCTACCTTTGGGATAAAAGAAAAATAAATTTAACAACAGAGGAAAAATATATATTGGTTATCCTTATTCTACTACCAATATTTAGTCTTTTCTCATCAGGGGGAACTCATTCTTTTCAAAGAGCCTTAGAAAAATCATACAGATATATTGGACTTTTTTTTATACCTTACTTTCTTTGGGAGGATAGAGTTGTAAAAATAGTACTATCACTTTTTTCCCTTAGTATAATAATATCTTTTATTAATGGAATTCTATATTACAAAAAACTTAAATGGAATTTTAATATAAGATTTCTTAGTTTTTCAAGTAATACTTTAGATGAAGCACATATACTAGCTATGGGGAGTATGTTAATTTTAGTAGCTGTTGTCTACTATATCAAAGAGAGAAAATATATATTTACTTTACTATTTACACTTACCCTTATCTTAGCAGTATCAGCCTTGGTGATGACACAGGGAAGAGGAGCATGGTTAGGTTTTGGAGCTGGTTTATTTGTAGTTTCTTTCTTTCTCTTTAAAAGTAAAAAAATCTTTATAGCTATAACTATTCTTACTCTGCTTTTAGGTTATGGGAGTATCAATAGTAAGGCTTTAGAGAATAATAGATATATTAAGAGATTTGAAAGCATAAAGAGTAGTAGTGATAATTCTAATAATGCTAGAATACTTCTATGGAAAAGTGGAGTAGAGATGTACAAAGCTAATCCAATATTTGGAGTGGGAAGAGATAATGCTGGAGATTACTCTTTAGAGTATATGAAAAATCATTTTAAAGGACAGAAACCTAACTATTTTTCTAAAAGAATGATGGAGTTAGCTGGAGCTGGAAATCTACATAGCCTATATGTCACAGCTTTAGCTGAGGAAGGAATACTATCTATCCCTTTTATAGGAATGTTTCTATTTATTCTATACAGACAGGGAAGATATTGTATCTCTAGGGAGAGAGATTTGAATTTCTATCTTGTAGTAGGTACAATGGGTATGCTTGTAGCCTTTTTAGTAGGTGGACTTACAGAGAATGTATGGAGAGAGATATGGAAATCTAATATGTTTGTCTTTATAGTTGGATTATATCTATCAAGAGTAAAACAAGAATGACTTTCGTTTAAAGAGGTCATTCTTATTTTTTTATTATATTTCAAAAAAAGTTGGTAAAACTATAGTAAACGTACGCCAATGTCACTGGAATAAAAAAATTTTTTTTGTTAAAATTTTATTAAAAGATTGAACCCATATGAACAGATAGGAACCTGTTCTCTAGCTAAAGGGTAATGTTTTATGCTAAAATTTTAATGTGGGTGGTAGTGAGTGGAAGTGAGTTTTACTCAGTAGAAACTCATACAAAAATATGTTAGATTATAACAAAAAGAAGATGAGGAGGTAGCAAAATGGAGAGACCAGAATACTATGGAATTTTACCATCAAAGGTGAGATATGATGAGAGGCTAAAACCAATGGAGAAGATAATGTTTTCAGAGTTGACAGCTCTGGTACGTAAAAAGGGGTATTGCTATGCTAGTAATATGTATTTTGCAACTCTGTATGGGGTACATAAAAGTACTGTAAGTGCATGGATAAGTAACTTGGCAAAGTGTGGACACATAACTACAAAATGTATAATGAAAGATAAGAGAGTGGAAGAGAGAAGAATATATATTGCAGATGAAAGTGATATAAGCTTTTTTCCTAAGTTGGACAAGGAAAAGAGTAACACAGTAGATGATAAAATTTTAGATGAAATTCTTGAAGAGAAGGTAGAGAGAAGAGAAAAAACTCCAGAGGAATTAGAAGATGTAAGAAAAAAACTTTTAAGGGATCTATTTGGATGTGAGGGAGAATAAAAAAATTACTAGGGTATCCATAAAAGAGTGGGGAGGGTATACATAAAAAAATCCCAAACCTATTCGTAAAAAGTAGAAGTATAATAGTACAAGAAGAATAATACAAGAGTAATAGTATAAAAAGAATAATATATAATTATATAAGTTTTAAAGAGTTTAAAAACAATTGTAAATATTTATTTTAAAAAAAACAATAAAAACTTAACATATTTAAAATAAATTCTTTGCATTTTAATAATTTTATAGTATAATGTAGAATGAAAAATTAGAATTGGGAGGATTGTATCTACAAATGTCTAGAAAGAAAAAGTATGAAGATTATGATGAAGAATTTGAAAACGATGAAGATGAGATAGATCTAGCTGACCTTATCTTTACATTAATAAGAAGATGGAAGCTGATAGTTCTTACAGCTATACCAGTGGTAATATTAGGGGTAATATTTGCAATTACAAGACCAACTGTATATCAAGCAGAGACTACGCTAATAGTATCTAACAATATGAGTAGTGTATCATTAGATAGTAGTGATATCTCTCTTAGCCAAAGATTAGTAATAACTTATTCAGAGATAGCTAAAAATAAATCTATCTTAAATAAAGTAATAAACAAATATGACTTAAAAGAAACAACAGAGCAATTAGCTAAATTAGTAACTATAACTCCAGTAGATAGTACAGAGTTAATATCTTTAACATATAAAAATAGTGATCCACAACTTGCAGCTATGGTAACAAATGAGATAGCTAATGAGTTTATGGATAAAGTAGTACAAGTAATGAGAGTAAGAAACGTAAATATAGTAGAGAAAGCTCAAGTACCTGTACAACCTCTTCCTAAAAAGAGAGCCCTTATACTTCTTGCATCAGTTGTTTTAGGATTAGCAGCTGGAACAGGAATGGCTTTCGTAATGGAGTTCCTACATAAAAAACTTAGAAAACCATCTGAGATACAAGCTATCTTAGGAGTTTCTATGATAGGAATGATACCAGACTTAGAGAATGTTATAGCTGAAAAGGATGAGGATAGTAATGAGTAAGAGAAAGATATTTTTTATACAAGAGGACAATATGGAGGCTACAGAAGCCTTTAGAACAGTGAGAACTAACCTTGCTTTCCAAAATGATAAAGAGATAGGTAGAAAGATAATGGTAACAAGCTCTATTCCAGGAGAGGGAAAATCTACTCTTGCTGGAAACTATGGTGCCAGTCTTGCTATAGCTGGGAAAAAAGTACTTCTAATAGACTGTGATATCAGAAGACCTAGAGCACATGAGAGCTTTGGAATAAAAGTAGAGAGAGGATTAGAATCAGTACTTACTGAAAATGTAAATCCTAAAGATGTAATTATAAAAGACCTAATCCCTAACTTTGACTTATTACCTACTAAGCATATGAGATACAATGTAACAGAGTTATTTATTGGAGATAAGATGAAAGAGGTAATCTCTAGCTTAGAAAATGAGTATAATACTATCATTCTAGATATGCCACCTCTAGCAGTAGCTTCAGATGCTGCTATCCTATCTAAATATGTAGATGGTGTAGTAGTGGTAGTAGCTTATGACCAAGTAGCAAAAAGAGAGCTTGAATTTACAAAAGAGATGCTATCTAATGCAGGGGCAAATATCTATGGATTTGTTGTAACTAAGGTAGATAAAGGTGGATTATCTTATGGAAACTATGGATATTACAATAACTACTATTCATACTACCAAGAGTACTACAGTGACAGTAATGGAAATAGAAAAAAACACACTGTAAAGAAACCTAAGAGTAAGTTTGGTAAATTTATACATGATATAAAAGAGCAGTATAAAAGACAATTTTCAGGAGACTTGAAAGGGAAAAAATAATGGTTGATATTCATTCACACATACTTTTTGGAATAGATGATGGACCAATAGAGATAGAAGAGAGCATAGATATGATAAGACAGGCAGTATCTGTAGGATATACAGATATTGTCTGTTCTTCACACTATCTGATAGGTAGATTTGAAAATCTTAACTATGATAAAAACTTTGAGATTTTAAAAAATAGAATCCTAGAGGAAAAAATTCCTTTAAATATTCATAAAGGTAATGAGTTTGCCTTAGATCCAGAGTTTTCAGCTCATGAAAATAGAATAAATAAGATGGCTGGAAGTAGATATATACTGGTGGAATTAAAGGATGAACTTATATATGGAGCCTGTAAAAGCTTTTTTAAAAATGTTATAGCTAAAGGATATATTCCAATTTTTGCCCATGTAGAGAGATATCCTCATATCAAGGTACAGGAATTTAGAGAACTAGTAGATATGGGAGTGGTCCTACAGATGAATATTAGAATGGCAGTTAACCCTATACCTAAGGCTAAATATCTATTGGAGAATGGGTATATCTCAATAATAGCTACAGATAGTCACCGTATGGGAAGAAGAGACTACAATATAGATGAGTATTTGAAAAAGTTGGAGAGTTCTTTAGGTAGGGAGCTTTTTCAAGTGCTTACGGAAGAGAATCCAAGAAAAGTGATAGAGGATAAAGAGATAGTTACAGAGATAAAGTATGAGGGAGATGGCGATGAAGAGAAGAAAGTTAATGGGATTGGCCGCATTTTTAGCAATTTGTTCAACAAGTTTTTCAAGTGATTTCTTTACTCTAGATGATGTACTAAACAGAGTAAAGGATACAAACCCACAGATTAGAGCTCAAAAGATGAATGAGGAGAGCAAAAGAGAGCTAAAAGAAAAAGCTTGGAAAAACTTAGTTACTCCACCAGTAAATCTATCAAATGAAGATGAATGGGAAGTAGTAGAAAAATATGGAGTTGGACTTAAAGAGTTTACTGTATATCTACCTATATATGAAGGTGGAAGAACATTAAATAACTATAAAAAAGCAAAAACTCAATATGAGATAGCTCAAAAAGATAGTGACTTAGTAGGGATAGCAGCTCAAGAGGCAGCAGTGGCAAAATTCTTTGAAGCTTTAAACTATAAAAAACAGATAGAGATAACTGATAAGGCAATAGAGGCTTTAGAAAAACAAAGAGAAAGAATATCTGATCTATATAATAATGGTAAATTAGTACCAAAGTCAGAGCTATTAAAGATAGAAGCTGATATAGAGAATAATAGAGGTATTAACTTAGAGAATAAACAGAAAGAGGAAGCTAGCCTAGGAGAGTTAGCAAGACTATTAAACTATCCAGTAAATAGCCCATTGGAATTAAAAGATTTTAATCCATTACAATTTTTAGAGGCAAAGGCTCATATTACTGAGGAGAATAAGACACCTGTGGAGAATACTCTACTAGGTTCTAAGGAAGCTCTAAAATTAGATAGTGCTAACTATGATGTAAAGTTAGCTAAATCTGCTTTATATCCAGTTTTATATACAAAGTATACATATAGACATAGATATACAAGTAATGGAGAACTTAGAGAATATAGTAAAGGTGAAAGAGATTTATTTGAAATAGGTTTTAGATGGGTACTTTCTTGGGGAGCTGACTTAGACAATGTAAGATCTCAAGAGTATCTATATGAGAAAGCTAAGATAGAGTATGAGGATAACTTAAAGGGAATATCTCTTGATATGAAAAATAAGTTAGGAGAGATAAAGGCTCTATATGGAAAATCTCTAGCTATGGAGAAAAGAGCTAACTTACTTCAGGAGAATATGGATATAGATAGTATGAGATATGAGAATGAATTACTTACAACTTTCGACTACTTGAACTCTGTAAATAGTTTTAGAGAGGCTCAAGAGGATTACTATGAGTTACAAAGAAAGCTTGTATTAGCAGTAATAGAGTATGAAAATCTATATAGATAGGGAGAATAAATAATGGAGAGTGGAATGAAGAAGAAAATAGCTATAGGAGCTATAGTTATTGCATTAGTAGGTTATGGAGCCTATAAGATGAATATTTTAGGAACTACTGAGGTAAAGGTAGCTAGAATAGAGGTAGGAGATCTTTCAGATATGAACCTATATACAGGAATGGTAGTACCTGGAGAGATAAAACCTGTATATATCTCAGCTCCAGCAGTAATAGAGAGAATCTTAGTAAAAGATGGAGAGGAGATTACAAAAGATACAGAGCTTATACTATTTAGTAACAAAAGTATAATGGAAAATGATAAGGCTCTTAGAGTAAATGAACTAGATATACAAAATGTGAAGTTACAGATAGCTGACTTAGATTCTGGTTCTATGAAATTGGAATTAGATAACAGAGAGTTGGAGATAAAAAATCTAGAAGAGAAGATAAAAGCTGATATGAGAAGATTACCAGTAGTGACAGAGGAAGCTAGAACTCTTCAAAAAAGAGCAGAAGCATATATGCAACTACTATCTAAAGATGGAGTATCAGCAACTGAAGCAAGTAGAATAAATACTGAATCGGGAAGAAAACAGGTAGAGTTAGAGGATTTAAAAACTAACTTAGAGTTAAATAGACAAAAACATCAACTTATGGTAGTAAGTTATGAGAGTTTAAAAAGAGAGTTAAATATAGAAGAGGCAAAATTGAGATCTAGTCTTGAAAAGTTAGAATTGGAAAATGAGACATTAAAGATTAGAGAGAAACAATTAAAAGAGCCGCTTACTGCTGGAGTAGATGGAGTAGTAGTAGGAATAGATGTACAGGAAGGAAGTGTAACACAACCTGGAGAGAGATTACTAGCTGTATCTACAACTGGTGGAAATAGAGTAAATGTAGAGGTACCTCTATACCAATCTTCTGCTATAGCAAAGGGGCAACCAGCTATAATAGTATCTAGAGATAGTGATGGAGATAAGCAATATAAAGGTAAGGTAGAGAAAGTTTCTACTGCTGCTGTAGATAGTAAATACTCTAAAACTAAGGAAAAAGTAATTCAGGTAGAGGTATCAATAGATGAGGAAAATGATTTAAGACCTGGATTTATAGCTGATGTAGAGATCAGTGGACAAGCTAAAACAGCTGTACCAGTTGTAAATAGTTTCTCAGTAATAGAGGAAGATGGAGAGTACTTCGTATATATCAATGATGGTGGAAGAGCTAGAAAACAAAAGGTAAATGTAGGAGCTAGAACAGTAAATAGCTATGAGATACTAGATTTACCAGTTGGAACACAGGTAATAGTAAATCCATTTAAAGTTAGAAACGGTGAAAAAATAAGGGTTGTTGAGTAAGATGAAGATGATATTCTGGTTTGCATGTAAGATGCTTTTGGGGAATAGTAAAAGAGCTATATTTCCTTTTTTAGGAGTAGTAGGAGGAATAACTGCACTTATTATGTCATTCTCACTAGGAGCAGGGGGAGAGGAGATAATATCTACTAATCTTTCAGCTATAGGGAGTAATAGAATAATGATAGGTGGGCAGGAGATGAGTGCTAGGGATATGCAGATAATAGAGAACTATCCCTTTGTAGAGTACACACTCTTTCCTGGAGCTAGAGAAAACAGTGGAAACAATATATTTATTGGGTATTCTCAAAAGGCACTTATGGCATTGGGACTTAGAAATCTAGGAGATAGAGAAGTCATACTAGATAAGAATCAGTTTCCAGATAAGCAGCCAGGAGATAGGGTAGACCTAGTTACAGAAAATGGAGTAAGAAGTTTTACTGTAGCAGGAATCTACGAGGAGAAAAACCCTTTTGAACTGATGAAACAGGGAAATAGAATAATAGTTTCTCAAGGATATTTTGAGAGGCTATTTGGAAAATATAGGTATAATGAGCTCATTGTATCTTTTGATAAAAACGAAGATGCTGAGGACCTAATCCCTTTACTACTAAAGAGATTTAATGAGGATAGAAGAAGTTATGGACAGGTGAGATTACTTGAAACACCTGAAGTATATAAAAGAATTGTTAAAATTCAAAGAATGGTAAAAAATACATTAGGTATTCTATCTTTTATATCTCTATGTATTGGAGGATTTGGTATAATGAACCTAATAGCAGGGGGAGTGAGGGCTAGAACTGGACATATAGGTATACTAAGAGCTATGGGTATGTCTAGAGAAAATATCGTAAAGATATTTTTAGCAGAGGGAGTTATTATCTCTATAATAGGATCACTTTCAGGTGTTATAATAGGTGTAATAGGTGCTATCTTAAGTGGAAAACTTATAATGATACCACCACAATTTAATGTGTTACAAATTTTATTTGCTCTAGTAGTCTCTTTGGCATTTGGTATAGGAATGGGAGTGTATCCAGCAAGAAAAGCTGGGAACATAGCTATTACAGATGCACTAAGAGATATTTAGATATATTTATTACAATTAGGAGGGAAGAAAATGATGAAAAAATTATTACTAGGAAGTTTACTAGTTTCATCTGCCGCTTTAGCAGTAGGACCAGAAGCAGCTGTTACTTCATCAGCTGCAGTATCATCTAACGAAGTAGGAACAGGAAAATATTTCTACATAGCTCAAAATTATCAAGAGCTAGCAGCTGTTCCAGGATTTACTATGAGTGCTCCAGCAGGATTAGTTCCAGGTAAAGGAGTAGTATTTGCAGGTATTGGAGGACTTCATACTAATGGTAAGAAAGGAAACGATACTGACGGATCAATGGCAGTAGGATTTGGATACGGAAATCCTTATGAAACAGTAGGAGGAGCTGTATCATTATCACTAGGAAGTATCAATCCTGATGATGGAGGAGCATTCAACAGAGGATCTCTTAACCTATCTTTAGGACACAACTTCTCACAATATGGATTAGGAGTAGCAGTTGGGGTAAACACTATAGACTTATGGCATGACAATGGTAAAGATGAGATGGATGAAAGCTACTATACATCAGTAACTAAATTATTACCAAATGATATAGCACCAGTTGTTGTAACAGCAGGATTAGGAAACAATGACTTTGCAAAAGTAAACGAAGATGGAGATAAGAAAGATCACGTATATCCATTCGTATCAGTTGCAGCATATGTAATGCCACAATTAAGCTTAATCGCTGACTATACAAGTGGAGTAACTACTTTAGGAGTAGGAATTGTTCCATCACCAAAATTACCAATAACTATCACAATGGGAGCTTACAACGTAAACAAACAAACTATTGATACAGGAAATGACAAAGTATCTTTCGTAGGTTCTCTATCTGCATCATATGCATTCTAATTTTAGAGAAAATTAAAAGGAGGAATAAGAATGAAAAAATTATTAGTACTTGCTTTAATGGCATTATCAGTAGCAGTATTTGCAGCTGATGAGAATACATCTTCTGATTCAACTACTGGAACTACAACTTCAGCTGAAGCTACTACAACTACTTCAGTAGGAGGAGCAGCACCAGTTAGCGTTGGAGAATCTTTCATGGGAGCATTCGGAATGGGATCATCATCTCCAGCTGGAACTTCATCTTCAAACTCAGTAGGTTCAGTATCTTCTGGAATGTCTTCAATCGGATCAAACACAGTAAATAACGTAACTACAACTACACCATATTCTTATAAATAAGAAATATAAAGAGCCTTTAGCTTTTAGCTAAGGGCTTTTTTATTTTATATTAAAATTTTGATATTAAGTTTATAAATTTTTAGAAAATTTCTTTTCAACTTATAAAAATTATAGTATAATAGTAAAATATTATAAATTTAATTAGGAGAAAAGAGAATGGCAAAAGAGAAAGAAGAGTATGGATTATTTACTGCTATTGCTATGATAGTGGGAATAGTAATAGGTTCAGGTATATTTTTTAAAAGTGATAACATATTAGTATATACCAATGGAAGTATAATAAAGGGAGTGGCAGTATTTGTAATAGCCGCTATTGGAATAATATTCGGAAGTCTTGCTATAGCTGTTTTAGCAACAAAAACTACTAAGCCTGGTGGAGTTATTACCTATGCAGATGAGTATGCAGGAAGAAAAATAGCTGGAGCTTTTGGATGGTTTCAGGTATTTATCTACTATCCATCACTATTAGCTGTGGTATCTTGGATAGTTGGGGTATATATGTGTATGCTTATGGGGTGGGAAGCTACTCCAGAGAGAATGGCAATAATAGGAGCAATAGCATTTTTAGGATGCTATACTATCAACTATTTCTCAGCATTACTAGGAGGATTTTTCCAAAACTTTACTACTATATCTAAAGTTATTTTAATAGGAGTATTGGCTATAGCTGGATTTAAATATGGAGATCCTAAGATTATAACTAATGCAGAGATGCTAGCAGCTGGGGGGGCACTAGCTTGGTTGGGAGCTCTAGCTCCAATAGCTTTTTCATATGATGGTTGGGTAGTTTCTACCTCTATATCACATGAGATAAAAAACTCTAAAAAAAATCTACCAATAGCTCTTATAATAGGACCTATATTTGTATTGGTAGCATATGTACTATATTTTGTGGGAATAAGTATCTTAGTTGGTCCAGAAAGAATAATGGAACTAGGGGATGCCCATGTAAATGAAGCTGTAACTATGTTATTTGGAACAGCAGGAGCAAAGATATTTTTAATCTTCATAATATTTTCAGTGCTGGGAACTCTTAATGGATTTACATTAGGATTTTTAAGAATGCCTTACTCACTAGCTATTAGAGGAATGTTTCCAATGGCAGAAAAGATTAGCTATTTAGAGGAAGGACATCATGTACCTAAGTTTTCAGCTAAGATAGCTTTTGTAATTACAGCAGTATTTATAGTTATTAACTACATAGCTCAAAAGTATAATCTAATACCAAACTCTGATATTTCAGAGATTCCTATAGTAGCTAGTTATATTCTATATATTATTCTTTATTTCTGTGTAATTAAATTATATAGAAAAGGAGAAGTAGATGGAGCTATAAAAGGATTAATAATCCCTATAATAGCTATTTTAGGTTCTTTGATAATAATAGTAGGGGGATTACAAAATCCAATGACATTTATTTATTTAGGAATTTGTGCTGTTGTTATATTGATAGCTTTAAAATATTTGAGCAATAAAAAAATTGCCTAAATTAAATAAATCCTGTATAATATCTCATGTGTAAAAAATTATGGAGGAAAAGAAAAGTGAGAGAGTTAGATGAAAGAAGGATTTATGAAGAAGAGGATGAGATAGATTTAATGGAGCTTTTTCATACAATATTAAAGCATAAGGTAAAGATAGTTATAGTAACTATAGTAGTTATGTTATTATCTACTTTAGGTGGATATATCTATAATAGATTAAATAGTTTTAATACAGCTATTATAGGTTTTAATTATCCAGAGTTACAAAAAGGAAAAAATCCAGATGGTTCAATATTTTTAAGAACTGATATTATACCTCTAGATGTAATTAATGATACTTATAATATGTACCAAGAGAAATTAGGCGGAAAAAAATTAGATGATTTTAGAAACTCTATAGAGGTAGAAGGAATAATACCAGATTCTACACAAACCCTTATAGATAATGCATTAAAAAGAGGAGAAACTCTATCTTTTACTGCTAGTAACTACAGAATTAAGATTAAAGAAAAAGATAAAGAGATATTAAATAAGTTAATAAATGATTCAATAAGTAGTTATATTACTAAGCATAAACCCAATTATATAATTCAAACAATAGGAGATGAAATATATAATTATGACTATAGTGACAGCTATATCTTATTGGATGAAAGATTAAAAATGATGGAAATGGCTATAGCTTCTTATGAAAATAAAAATTATATCTCTACTAAATTGGGATACTCTTTTGGAATGATAAGTGAAAGAATAAGAAATTTAAAAAATGTAGAATTAAAAGATTACTATTCATATTATTCAATAAATGGACTTTCAAAAGATAGCAATAATAAATTACTTAGAGTAGATTCTGAAATTCAAGATCTAATACTTGAAAATCAAGCTTTAAATGGTAAAGTAGAGGTTTTAGATGAAATGTTACACAATTTTAAACCTACTCAGAAACAAATAGTAATACCTAATATAGCAAATGAAGGAGTAGATATTGAGGATAAAAATGATTACTATTCAAAGTTGGTAGAAGATTATGTAGCATTAAATAATAATATAGAAGACAATAAAGTAAAAATACAACTATTAGAAAATAGTAAAGTAGATATTAAGGCACCTAGTGCTGAAGAGATTAAAAATTTAGATGATAAATTAAGAGTTGTTGTAGGAAAAGCAAATAAAATAATAGAGGATATGAATATTTTAAGTAGAGAGTACATTGACTCTACTTATTCAGATATGATAAAAATAGTATCTCCAGTTACTACAGACACAGAAGGAAAGCCATTAATATTATTTGTAGGTGTGGGAGCTGTGTTAGGAATAATGTTAGGAGTATTTTTAGCATTTATGGCGGAGTTTATAAGAAACTATAGAAATAAGTATTCAAAATAATAATATGGGGAATAGTTAAAAACTATTCCTTTTTTTGATAACTAGGAGGTAGCTATGGAAAGAGTATTTCTTTATGATATGGACAGAGTTTTGCTTATATTTTTACTTTTAGCAGATTTAGAAAAGGATAATATTACTTATATAACTTATGAAGGAAAAGAGAAAATCTTAGAAAAACTTGTAGGACAAAAGATAGTATTAGAAAAATCTAGAATGTATGCTAAAAATCCCAAATTTAATAGATTTAAAATGGCTAGCTATATAGGAGATATAAGGCATGAATTAGCTCCACTTCTTAATAGGATAGAGAAGGGAGAGAGTGAGCTATATGGTATGGATAATCTTGAGCTTGGAAGAAGAGTATTCTATAAAGAGAAAATAAATGTTATAGAGGAAGGGACTTTAAACTATATGCCATATAAGGCAGCTCCTAGTGGTATGAAAGAGAAGATACAGGATATTATAGCCAAACTCTATGGAATAGGAGAGAGAAAAGTTTTGATGGGCTATGGAGATAGATGTAAAAAAATCTATCTCACATCTTCACTTTGTGAGAAAATACCTCAAGGGCTTGAAGATAAAGCTGAGGTAATAGATCTTCAAGAGCTATGGAATAAAAAAAGTGAAAATGAAAAGAGATTGATAAAAGATGTTTTTAGTTTTAATGAGGAGATATTTCAAAAGGTAGATGGAGAAACAGTTATGCTCTTTACCCAACCTATGTCAGAGGATGGAATAATTTCAGAGGAGAGAAAGATAGAACTATATAGTAAAGTATTAGCTAACTATTCAAATAAGTCTATTATAATAAAACCTCATCCAAGAGAAAAAACAGATTATTCTAAATATTTTAAAGAGTATTATGTGATGAAAGAGAAGTATCCAGTGGAACTTTTAAGTGTTATGGGAATAAAACTAGAAAGAGTGGTTACTCTTTTCTCCACAGCTGTATTTGGTTTTGGAAAAGATGTAGCAATAGATTTTTATGGAACAGAGGTAGATGATAAACTCTTTGAAAGATTTGGAAGTTGTGATAGTATAATGATAAGAAATGTAGAGCTTTAAAAATAGGAGAAAATAATGAGTAGTGGAGGAAAAATAACTAAAAATATAGCTTGGCTTATGTTTGACCAAGTATTTATACTGTTGTTACAATTTTTAGTGGGAATAAAAATTGCTAACTACTATGGAGCAGAACTCTATGGAAAATATAATTATGCTGTATCTCTAGTAGCATTTTCAGCAATATTATTTGAGTTGCTCAATAGTAGGGTAATAAAAAAGTACTATACAGAGGATAACTTCAACAATGTTATCTTCAATGTGAATTTTTTTCGTAACAGTATGGCAGGGATAATAATATTTATACCTATAATTTTAAAATTTACAGTTGGTATGGATAATCTTCTTTTCTATATGCTATTGCTTATCTGTTTAGATAATATACTTACTACAGCAACCTATGGAATAGAAAACTTTTTTGAGTTTAAGCTAGAATCTAGAAGAATAGTTATTTCCAATAATATAGTAAAAATAATATCCTATACACTTCAATATATTGGAATGCTATTTGGAGTGGGGATAATAGCTGTTCCTGCTATAAGATGTATAGGTAGCCTTATAAGAATGGGAATATTGAAATTTCAATATAGAAGAACCTATTTATCAAAACTTTCAAATATAGAGAGAAGGATAGATAAAAATCTACTCTATCAGATAATAGATGAAGGGAAATTTTTGTGGGTAACCTATATATCATTTTTAGTCTATACTCAAGTGGACAGACTTATGATAAAATACTATATGGGAGTAGCAGATGTAGGGATATATACAATAGGAGTGCAGCTATCTACTATCTTAGCTATACTTTTAGGTCCTGTACAAAATTCACTTTTTCCTAAGATGATGGAGCTGTATAGAAAGGATTATAAGGAGTATTACCAATTTTATCTTTTTTCTAATACTCTAGTGACACAATTTTATTTTATAATAACCTTAGTATCAATATTTGTAGTAAAATATACCTTTGGATATGTATATGCACAGGAATATAGTCCAGCAATAGGAGTTTATACTATTTTAGCAGTATCAATATTTATAAAGGCTAATGGTTCATTGCAGACTGGACATATGACACTTAAAAATATAACTAAGAAAAGTTTTTATAAGACACTTATAAGTCTTATACTAAATATAATTTTAAATGCTCTCCTTATACCTAGATATGGAATAGATGGAGCTGCTATTGCCACACTTATTACTCAGTTTACAGCTCTATTTTTAATAGATTTCTTTATAGCAGAGTACAGGGAGCAAGCTTGGATTCAATTAAAATCATTTAATACTTTTTATCTTTTGAAGGAGATTATTAAAAAATATAGAAGTAGAAAGGAGAAGCAAAATGTATAAAGGGAAAAAAATATTGGGAATAATACCAGCTAGAGGTGGAAGCAAGGGGATACCTTCAAAAAATATAATAGAGATATATGGGAAACCACTTATACAATACTCAATAGAGTGTGCTAACTCATCAAAATATTTAGATAGGACAGTTATTTCTACTGATGATTTGGAAATAAAAGCTGTGGCAGAAAAATTTGGTGGAGATGTTCCTTTTATGAGGCCTGCAGAGTTAGCTCAAGACACATCTAAGACAATAGATGCAGTGGTGCACGCTATAAATTGGCTAAAGGAGCATGGAGAGGAGTATGATTATCTAGTATTACTTCAAAATACTGTACCTCTTAGAAAAGGTTGGCATATAGATGAGGCAATAGAAAAGCTTTTTGAAAGTGATGAGAAAAGCCTTGTAAGTGTTACAGAAGTTGATGAGAACCCAGTACTTATGAGAACTATTAATGAAGATGGAACTGTAAAAAATCTTCTTTCATTAAATAGTACAATGAGAAGACAGGATTTTCCAAAGTTCTATAGAGTAAATGGAGCTATATATATTCAAGAGTTAAATGAGGATTTTGGTTTAGATACAAGTCTTAATGATGGTAGACTTGCTTATGTGATGAATGAAAAATACTCAGTGGACATAGATACATATCTTGATATTAAAAAGATAGAGTACTATCTAGATCAAGAACTTAATAATAAATAAGAGTACAAAAATATTTATTTTCTCTATATATTATGATATAATAATGAAGAATAAATCTTTATTATAGTATAGGAGGAAAGAGAAATGAATGTTGAGAAAATTAGAAAAATCTGTGTAATAGCTTTTATTGTAGTTGGACTAGCTTGTATATTTGTAGAGAAAGCTAATGCACCTAAAGAGTATACTGGTGTAGGAGATGGATTTAATGATGAGATTACTGTAACAATACTTGCTAAGAAAAATTCTAAAGGTGAAGTTAGAATCTCTGATATAAAATATACACATGATGATACAGCAGCAATAGCTGACCCAGCAATAGGACAATTAATTACTCAAATAAAATCTACTCAAGATATATCAAAACTAGATACAGTAGCAGGAGCAACATATAGCTCAGAGGGATTTATAATGGCTGTAGAGGATGCTGTATCTAAGATAGAAGACTAGAATTAGAATTTAAGAAATTGGAATAAATTAAAATAAATCAAGAATGACTTTTGTTTAAAGAATAAAGAGTAAATATTTACTTTTATTCTTCTTAATCTACATCATTCTTTTTTTATTTTTCGTCACAAATTTGTCACAAATATTCAGTATAACAAAATCTGCTACTATCTCGCGTAATGGAAGTGGTAAGTATTTTATCTCTTTGTTATGTGAAACTGATATTCAA
>OGFL01000540.1_pt1 | contig 38366 bp, 38 predicted proteins | sample 1570911 | NCBI WGS metagenome assembly OGFL01 (sample SAMEA2582050, study PRJEB24529) | metagenome | biome: Human gut stool | place: China | collected 2011 | reverse complement strand
ACGAGGATGCCGGAGCCGAACTCCGGCTAGATCACTGAAAAACGCAAAATCTCAGACACAAATTAAAGTAGAATTGCCATAAGGAAAAAGGATCGGAAGTTGGAACCTTCCGATCCTTCAGATTTTTAACACGTAAGGCTGGCCGGCCTTACGCAAGGTTGGAAAGCTCGGCTTCCCAACTGGAAACAGGTCAGATTGGAACCCTGACCCGAGACATGTATCAGAAATGTATTATACCGAATTTCGTTCGGCCGTTGGGCCGCGGAAAGTCGAAACCGACTTACTCTTCCCGAAAGAAGAGATCGCTTTCCTGCAGCAAAACTGCAAGAAGGACGCTTACTTCGCGCTTCTGAGCGCTAGATCCGATACCGCCCAAAAGAAGCAGTACTGCTTCCCGGTGGAAAAGATGGATTGGGTCATCGACCATCTCGATGTCAAAGCCGATACTTGGATTTCTCAATCAACGTTTTTTGCACCGTCTCGCCGGATTGTGTGCCTTTCCGGCATTAGTTCGCTGTTTCTAGATCTTGATTACTACAAAACCGATTGGGGAAAAAACAAGACTCCGGAGGAGGCAGCAAACCACTTTGTCCGGATCTGTCAGGAAGTCGGAATCCCAATTCCAAGCCTAATTGTCTTTAGCGGTCGAGGCCTGCAGGTTAAGTGGCTTCTCTCATACAACATTCCGCGTGCGGCTCTTCCCAGATGGAATCTCGCGCAGCAGAAGATTTGCCGCCGACTGGCACCCTACGGGGCGGACGCTAATGCTTTAGACGCTGCTCGGGTTTTGCGCGTCTTACATACAACAAATACACGGTCCGGACGTTTGGTTAGAGCGGTCTTCGTGAATTCCGACATCGATGGGCCGGTCAGATATAACTTTGAAGACCTCTGTAACGCGCTATTTGAGTTCAGGAGAGACGAACTCATCTCGAGTGATACGATCCTCGAGGAGTTTTCAAAACGCGCGCAAAAGCCCGTTTTAAAAGGATTAGAGGCATTCAACCTCAATACACTCAATTTCGCTCGAGCCGATGACCTGCTGAACATCATTCAAATGCGAGGGGGCATTGCTGCCGGCAACCGGATGAACTGGCTTCTCTATACTGCCTCATTTCTCGCACTTTCTCACCAGCTGACACCGTTGAACTTCTATCACGAGGTCAGAAAGATCGCTTTCATGATTGATCCGGGATTCCGGTATTCGAATAGTGAGTTTTCTACGCTGTACGCGAAAATCAAAGCCTACACGAACGGCGAAACGGTCACGTTTAACGGTCGTGAATATCCGGCGATCTATACGCCCAAAAATGAAACGATCATCGAAAAACTCGGTATTACTGAAGACGAGATTCGCAATAACAAAACTATCGTCGATACAGCTACGCGTCGGAAGAAGGACGCGGAACGATCGATGAAGCGCCGCAGAGCGCAAGGGGCCGTCTCTAGGGAAGAGTATGACAAGCAGCGCTCCGAGCAGAAGAGATTCAACCAGGAAGCAATCCTTAGGTTTAGGGCTAACGGGTTAAGTATTCGAGAAATCGGCAGACAGTTGAATCTCAGCGAAGGTCTGGTCCGAAAGCACCTGAAAGAAATTCGGAATTAAACAGTAGTGCGTACCAGTGCGTCTCCTTAACTGCTCAGAGTAACCGTTAAGGGCATGGGAAAAACATTAATTAATTGATTATTAGTAATTTTTCATACGTTCATAAAGCTAATTAAGTAGCTAACTAAAAGTGCGTACCGGTGCGTCTCCTTAACTAGTGGCGTAGCCGGAGTCTTTTTTTAAAAAAATAATGTGTGGATGGTTGCTGAAATCGGAAACAACTCAGCGAACGTTCTGCACAGAGTTTTCCTGCGATAGCGGAGAAAACTCTTGTGTTGAACGTGAGCGTTTTTGAGTTGTTCTGATTTCAGCTGGGGTGCAGACTTCTGCACAGAGTTTTCCTGCGATAGCGGAGAAAACTCTTGTGTTGAAGTCGTTTCGGCCTTTTCTCTGTTTGCCGAAGCTTAAAGGTTTTTGTATTACTAGAAATCGGAAACAACTCGGCGAGCGTTCTGCACAGAGTTTTCCTGCGCAGCGGAGAAAACTCTTGTGTTGAACGTGAGCGTTTTTGAGTTGTTCTGATTTCTAGACAGTCGCTGTTTCTTGTTTTGTTATTCGTCTGTTTTAACTGCGAATTAACTACGTTATTTTCTTTTTGGTTCTTTTTCTTTTGAAGAAAATATGTAGATTTTTACTAGTAAAACACTAGTAAAAATTTAGCAAGCAACGGACGGAACTAGTGCGTCTCCTTATCTATTAATTAGGAAACCGCTGTCTTATGCGGAAGAAGGAGCCAGTTGTAGTAAATGATTCTGTAGATCGAATAGGAGTTATTCCATCAGCAAGGCAAAACAATGACGGGGAATTTCTCATAGTTGATTATTTTTACTAGTAAAACACTAGTAAAAATTTTCCGTCAAAAACTATCATTGGTGCAACTTAGAAGTGTCCCCTGAAGTGTGACGGTATCTGTGCAGAAATTTGTGATCGTTTTCGGGAAGCACAGTTCTTCTCCGTTTTGGAGTGGGTGCCTTGCTTAAAGTTTTATCCATCCCGAAGGTTCTTTTGAAACTCTCTCCGGACAATCGAGTTGGCTTTCACCTGTCCGGTCTACTCATTTCCTTTTCGGAAAAGAATTGCGGATTTGTTTTGCTATTCCCGCAATCGCTGAGGTTAAAACCAAAGCAAAACGGCTAAGGATTCGCACTCCTCAGCCGCTTCAAGAATCAGATAAATGGATAGAAATCTGATGCCGCTAGTATACAAAAGGCTTGAGAATTGATGACAGCGCAAAGAAAGATTTTTACTAGTGTTTTACTAGTAAAAATAGGTGATGTAGACGCTAAGAAATCTTATCTAAGCCAGTTTTAAAGAGAAACGGGGCGCGCCAAAAACGTTCCCCGTTCTCCGCCCTTGGAATCCCGCACCTGAGGTTGAAGGCCCAAGTACGGATACAAATGCGCGCCTTTCAATATTTAGCTCTCGATCGTCTCGTCCCTCAAAAGAGGAAGTGATCACTACACACAGTCCAAGGACTGACTCTAGAGTCAAGGTCAATCTAACTGATGGACGAGGTAATCGTCAATATGTCATTGATTTTTGCTGAGACAAGATATGTACAGAGACTGACCCATCAAAAAAATGACAAAAAATTACCCACTGAAATGGTCTGTGTCCCTTCTAAGTTCGATGCTTTTTTGGCTGGATTAAAAGATTTCTACGACCGCGTATCCGGAAGTCCAGAGAGTGCCAATATCTCTCCCGAGAACAGGACGAAAGGAAATCTTTCGTAATTGTTGATTTTTACTAGTAACACACTAGTAAAACGGGCTGATAATTGAGTTAGAACCTGGCAGGGAAATCTCTTTATTTAAAAAGATTGAGTTCCAAACTTAAGTAGTATCCGAGCGCTTTAAATGCTTGGTAATACATGTCAAAGCTGACTGGTCGGCTACCATCTACGAGGAATTGTGCTTGCTGCCGAGAAATTCCCATAACACGCGCAAACTCAGACGTGCTCATATGCTTTTCTCTAAGTAGATTCCAGAGGCGTATACGGGCCTCAAGCTTCAGGGGAACGACCAAGATTCCATCATTTTCTTTAGGTAAGGATGGCATAGGAACTGGCTTACCTTGCTTGCGGAAAGTTTCTTCCACAAACTCATCGGCTTTCTCCGCCAAAATATCGAGTGCTTTATCAGCAGGGCCCGTAAAACACCGTCATTCATGACGGTGATATAAGGGCCCCACAGAGTCGTGGTTCTGCATATTTTGATATCTGCTTTGTCTATGGTAATAGAGAACTCGTCACGACGGATTGCCGCATACGATCAACAGAATCAAAGATACTTCTACCAAAATTTTTCTCAGATTCTGCCGTATCGTTTTCTCCGATGATGCAACTCATCTGGCTCCGTTAAAATGAGTTATCACAGTGGGGGAATGCAATTGTTAATTAGACGCGGGTTCAAATTCGAACTAAAACCAAATGGAATGCAGATTCAACTGATGAAGCAATTCTGTGGCTGCGCCCGTTACGTCTACAACCGCACCTTATCCCTTGAAAGGTCGCTCTACAAAAAAGACAACAAGCACTCCTTCAAATACGCTGAGGCAGCCAATAGACTTCCTGAATGGAAAAAGAAAAATCCTTTTTTAAAAGAGTGTCACAGTCAAGTTCTTCAGCAATCGCTGAAGGATCTGGATCAGGCTTACACCAATTTTTTTCGGAAACAGGCTAATTTTCCGAGGTACAAGAAAAAATTTCAGCATGATTCCATTAGATTTCCCCAAGGCGTTGAACTTGATGAAGTTAAACAACAGATCAGAGTGCCGAAAATAGGCTGGATGGGATATCGAAAAAGCAGGGACATCATCGGAACTATTAAGAATGTCACTGTCAGCCGACGCGGGGAGAAATGGGATGTCAGCATACAGACTGAGTATGAAGTCATCTCATCTGCTCCCAATCCTTCTGAAATAGGAATAGACATGGGAGTCAAACGCTTTGTGACTATGTCAAACGGTGACTTCGTCGAACCTCTCAACCCTTTCAAGCAGGAGCAGGAAAAACTTGCAAAACTTCAAAGAAAGCTTGCGAGACAAAAGAAAGGAAGCAGAAACAGCAGAAAGACAAAGCGAAAAATTGCTCGATTGCACCGCTATATAGCCGACAGCCGAAGAGATTTTCTTCACAAGACCTCGACAAAGATAGCTAAAAACCACAGCATCGTATACGTTGAGGATCTAAAGGTCTCGAACATGTCTGCTTCTGCCGGCGGAACAAAAGAATCCCCAGGTAAAAACGTCAAGCAAAAGAGCGGACTGAATCGTTCAATTTTGGATCAGGGATGGTATAGCTTTTTCCGGATGCTCTCCTACAAATTAGAGCGGAGAGGAGGAAAGCTGATCAAAGTTGATCCGAAAAATACCAGTCGAACTTGCCCGCGATGCGGACTTGTCTCGGCAGAGAATAGAAAATCGCAAGCGACCTTTGCATGCATTGGCTGCGGTTACCGCTCCAACGCAGATGAGGTCGGAGCGATAAATGTATTAAGGGCCGGACGGGCCCAGTTAGCCTGTGCAATGAGCGGCGCAGTAAGGCCGCTGTCAGCAGGAACCCGAAGAGACCCACTGCAGCACTAAGCTACGGCTGCTGCAGAGGTGGTATGGAATCCTCGCCATTCATGACGAGGAGGACGTCAACTAAAGATTCAGCTTCGCAGCTTAGACCAAGATCCGTCACTGTAAACAGTCCAGGATTTTTTTCAGAAACAGGATAAAACATTCGTCGCTTCCTCCTACTGTGATACGAAAGATTATTCCTTGGAAAGTCGCCACTAAGAAATGTCACTATAACGAAGATTGAGCCTTCAGAATAAGAGTAGGCCCCGGATACAGAGTATGAACCCCCTGTATCCGGTATTATTCGCGCGCCTTCCAACCTTAGCTCTCGAGCTTCCGGCCCGCACAATGGCGGGGAGCTCACTACGCGAGGCACTGACTGTACAGTCAGGACAAATTTACCAGTCAAAATTGAAAGCAGTCAATGAATTGAGGAGCCTCTCGATCTCAAAAATTTGAAGTTTGAATTAACGGGGAATTTCTCATATTTTGAGGTTTTACTAGTAAAACACTAGTAAAACCATAGTTAACTGAAACTTATAACTAAGGCCGTTGATCAGCGGAGCTGTTCAAGAATTTCTTTTATCTTCTGATCTTGTTGATCCTTAAGCTCTTTCCTCAAGGCATCAAACTCATGCAAACAATCGCGAACCAAAATTTCCTTTAAAGATTCTAATTTCTTCTTTCCGCCTACTGTGGAATAGCGAGAACTAGGAAATCTAGCAATCGATTCTTCCAATCGTTCCAAGCAAGCTAACTGCTGATTCACTAAATTTTTAAAATTCCATATTTCGGAAAGGATTTCTGAAACACCATCGTCCGTTTCGTCTGGAATTTCACCGTGCAGAATTTTCAGCCAGTCCGATCCATACTTTTCTGAAACTGCGTGATAGAGCCAGGCACTTACATTTTTTATGCGGTCATCACTATTTAATCCATTTGATCCACTTGGAAATGGAACCACTGCAACTAAAGTGTCATCCGCCCACGTGGCAAAGCAATTAGGAGTAGGGAGTTGTGCAGATTGAAGAGTTGGATCAAAAGGTTTGTCAAAATTAAATTCTAATTCTGCATACTCTCCCTCAACGCCCCACAACTTAAAGAACGCCTCCTGATGTTGAATTCCGAAACAAATGATCAATTTCGGTCTACGACTTTTGCGCTCATTTGCGTAAATTTTTGAGCGACGTTCTACGACGACGCCCAAATACTTTTCAAAATTTTCAATTCCTGTCCATTCACTAAGGGATATCGGATTAAGCTCGTCACCTGCGGTGCGAATCTTATATTTGTCCCAACTCTTCCCGGCTACGCTGCGGTTTTCGAACGAAATGGGATACGCATTCAGAATTAGGGCTAATCCATTGCTGCCGACGATGCCTAACTTTTCCCAAGTTTCCCAGTTCTGGCCATAAGAAGCTTTCTCCTTCGGATCTGTGCAGTTGTACAGCTCGCACAAAAGCTTCATCGTATTTCGGCAAAACGGACTTTTCGCGGCCCAGAAACTATCAATAAAGTCCTGCAATGAGGTGGCTTGGAGATCCTCCATACCGTAAGGCTCCAGCTCGCTTTCTAAAATAGGAGTCTCTGGATCGTAGCCACCGCCCCACTCTAATCCGCACAGCCAAACAGGGCTTTGAATATTTCCTACCGTCGAGCCATAAAAAGATTCGACCAACTTTGTGAAGTTTTCACTCATTACATTCTCCAAGAAGATACTAATTTTTTGAGCGCTATAAACGCCAATGAGGACGCCTGGAATGATTTGAACCAAGGTTTCCCCTGCCATAAATAGCCTTTGGGGTGCCTTTTCCGCCCTTAGGAACTTTCACTAATGTCTTTTTTACTAGTGTTTTACTAGTAAAACATGTTTTTATGCGCAGGCGTGAAAACCCGTCTCATCTTCCAAAAATAGAAGTTTTGACGGGGAAAACTCATATTTAAATTGCGTCCCGGTAAATCAGAAAGAAAAACCAAAGCTGCGAAGCATCTTCTGTACGTTTTTGTTCTCAATCACTTCCGGCTTTTTCAATTGCGGAGCCAGCCAGTCGATCGCAATTTGATTGGTGTAGAAGGTACGAAAGACACTTACCGGCAAAATATTTTCCTTTCGAAGTACCTGCATAACCAGATCACAGTCCCTGCTAATCGCCTCAGAAGCAAAGTATCTGGCCTGTTTGTCCGTAATCTTGATGACGGGCTGTGGAACAGCCTTCTCCGGCGCTTTTAACGCGATGGGCCGAGGTTTGTCCTCAAGAATGAATTTAATAGCAACGACCTTGCGTCCGACTTTAATCTCCTCAAAGCGCACGTTGAACACGGTATCTTGGCTGTCGTTGATCTGTTTGATGGACGACTTAATTGCGAACCTCTTAAAGTCTCCATAGAGCTTGAGACGGTCCCCAATTTCAAGGATGCTTCTCAGTTCTTGGACATCAATTTTCATCCAGCGCGTATCTCTGTACTGGCACAGCATTGTATAAAGAATTGCGGCGTATGCCGTTAGACCTCGTATCTCCTGCAGTTTCAGCAACGTAAAACCTTTGCGGAAATCGTGCAGGAATGGAAGGAGCTTTTGAGATAGCGTAACCACAACTTCGCCACTTCCCTTTACATACCCGATATCTTGCACCCAGCGGATTTTTCGTTCGATGAGCGCGTTATCAGAAGCATCTTTTTCAGTAAAAACAATGTAGCGATCAAACAGCGTCTCGACCGCTTGCCTCAAGTCTGCGTACGCGGTTGAAGGATCTGAACCTAAGGAGATAAGTTCTTGAGCAGAGACCCGGCACTCAAGACACCGGTCCTTTACCTGGAAGTTCTTAGCGATGGCGACAAAAAGGATTCGCAGTTCGCTGGTCGTGAGGCGTCGTGCCGCTCGATTAACTTCGTTTCCGTACTTAACAAGTAGGTCTCCCATGGTAGCGTGCCTTAAGTTATTAATTATGAGGTCATTATACAGACTCATAGTTAACGGGGAAAAACTCATACAAACACGGGGAATTTCTCATACTTTACGGGGAAAAACTCATATTTAACGGGGAATTTCTCATATTAAGTTGTGCAGAACCCTTGAACAGCAAGGGGTTCCGAATGTCTACAATTAATACAATTAAGACAAGTAAAACAAAACGACATTCGCCGAAACGATCCAATTGCTAAGAACTTAGCTCATCATCTAACGTTTTTTTGATTGATTTTTTCTTTTTTAGCAACGGGGAAAAACTCATAGTTCTTAATTTTTACTAGTGTTTTACTAGTAAAAGCCAGCTGCCGCCATCAGATCGACCCTTCCTCTGTTTCTGTAGGATTTTCGGAGCGACTTGTCTATGAAAATTTTCCTTTTGTACTAGATGAACCGATAAGGACCTTAGAAATGATGTTCGCGCCCTAGTCTCATTCTCCAGAGCTTGTTCTGAGATGGAGTTTCACATGACCGATAAGGACAATAGTTTGAAGTATTGGGTTAACGTAGCTGAAACAAATGAAGTGGAAAAAAGGTTTATAGGCGACTTAGATATGACGGGGAAATTCTCATAGTTCATATTTTTGCTAGTAAAAACAGACTCGGACAAAGGGTGACCGGATGCGAACACATGCCAATAAGGGACGTTTTCATTGAGTAGAGCCGCCTCTTGTTGATGGTTGCAGTTAGTCTGGAGGATTAGCGACAAGATCAACGACGTTGTTAAAAATCCGCGGAATTTTTCAATGAGTGCATACCGACTGTGACGGTACTTGTGCAGCGTAGTGTCGTAGGCACGTAGCCCTTTTTTGTTTGTCGAAATGAGTCAATCTTCGGCTCCGCTTTACGTACTTCTTTCGTCGTAATCATCTATTATTTCTGCATATGTACTAAAATAGATGTAGTTTGTACTACATATTAATGTTTTTGTTATGGCTTACTCAACAATTAGCGCCCGTATGGATCCGGACGTCAAAACGGCATTCTCACGAGTTTGTGAAGAACTTGGCCTTTCTCCTTCAGCGGCCATTAATGTTTTTGCGAAAGCGATGATTAGAAGAAACGGTTTTCCCTTTGTCTTAGAGATTGAAAAGCCTTCACAGGAAACCATGAAGGCAATTGATGAAGCCATTGAGGGAAAGAATCTCGTTGGTCCGTTTCCCACAATCGACGAAGTAATGGATTCGTTAAATGCTTAAGGTCAAATACCGGTCTCAGTTCAAAAAAGATTACAAAAGAGCGCTGAAAAGAGGCCTTGATCCTGAAGCGCTGCGAATAGTCCTCGACAAACTCATCAATAACGAAACTCTGGACGCTAAATATCGCGATCATCAGCTTGTAGATTCTCGAAAGTATAAGAACGTTCGAGAATGTCATATCCAACCTGACTGGCTGTTGATTTATTACTCGGATCAAGAAAATTTGATCCTTACTCTCGTGCGTACAGGAACGCACAGTGACCTGTTCTAGCCAGGAAGTAAACAATGCTACTCACTGCGAAAGTTGTCATTTTCTAAAAACGGTTGCCTTCTTTTTTGTTTTAGACCGGTGTTTGGTTGACTTTGATTAGGCAAAACCTGGAAGCACACTGTCCATGACGGGGAATTTCTCATATTCTCTTTTTTTACTAGTAAAACACTAGTAGGGGAGTAGTAAAAGCCCAGAAAATAATTAGGACCGCTCGCTAATTTTTAGAGTTAATCAATAAAATCGGTTATTTAAGTAACCTTTTTTATACTATAATTTCGATAGTTTAGTAATCGAAATTATAGATTAATGCTCATCCAGCGCGAAATTTCTCAAGATGTGAGGAAAGCCACACCTCCGAAAGCAGTGGTTGTCTTAGGACCAAGGCAGGTAGGTAAGTCGACCTTGTTTAAGCAAATTATCGATCCGGTTAATTCGCTATGGTTGGACGGGGACAAGCCCCGCCACGTTAAACTTTTGGTGGATGCGTATCAGAACGATGAGATTAGCTCTCTTCTTCAAAGAGCGCCTACGTTGGTCATCGATGAAGCTCAAAGGATTCCGAATATCGGAGTAATTCTCAAACTTCTAGTCGATGAAAATCAGTCTACGCAAATCTTTGCAACAGGATCTTCTTCTTTGGAGCTCGCTTCTGGGGTCCGGGAATCAGCCCTCGGCCGGCTTGAGCTCTTCCAGCTGTGGCCTTTCTCCCTCGCGGAATTAGTAAGCAGCAAAGGACGCTGGAATGTCCAGCAGTCTCTTGCTGAGAGGATTGTCTACGGAATGTTTCCGGCTGCAGTCGACCAAGATCAGCCGGCAAATTTCTTAAGCTACTATGCCTCTGAGCTCCTCTACAAGGATCTTTTTGCGTTGGCAGGCGTTCGTTCATCCGCAACGTTTGAGAACCTCGTCTATCAACTGGCTGCGCACATAGGTCAGGAAATTAGCTATGACTCTCTTGCTCGAGAGGTCGGCCTAAACAAAGTGACGGTAATCCGATACATCGACCTCTTGGAGCAATGCTTTGTTGTGAAGGTCTGCCATTCATTTTCCAGCAACCTTGAAAATGAATTGAAGAAAGGAAAGAAGATTTACTTCACGGACACAGGAGTCCGAAACGCTATCTTGAATGACTTCAGTCCGTTATCTTCTCGATCTGACGCGGGTGCGCTCTGGGAGAATTTTTTCTTTATGGAACGCGTGAAGCAAAATGCTTACCGGAGGAATAGGCGTTCGCTGCGTTTCTGGAGAACTAGAAGCAATGCCGGCGTCAAACCTAAAGAAGTGGATTTTGTGGAGATTCAGGACAGAAAAGTCATCAATGCTTTTGAGTGCAAATTATCCGGGTCCGCACACAGTCGAGCACAGTCGGAATTTCTTTCACGGTATCCGGATGTTAATTTTCAAGTCGCTACTCCGGAAAGTGTAATGGATATTCTGGCTATTTGACTCTGTTATCCAAAGGAGAAATTATTTTTTTACTAGTAAAACACTAGTAAAAAAACTAGATGAGCAAAAAGCGGAAAAGGTGCGTAGCCTTATCTATAGATTATGGCTGTTGAAAACGTCCCAGCTCAAAGAATTTTTTCCGGATGCATTGCAAAGAAAAACCCCTCCAATGTAGAACATTGGACGGGGGCACAGGAAGGCGCCTTAAAGGTCCCCTTCCCGTGGCGTCAGTATAGCTGAGACATAGAGAGCGCAGTTAAAAAATGGCCTAAAGGCATCGTTAACGAGAGGGTTCCTTCATCGGTAGCGAGGCAGGCGAGGAAGCTCATAGTTATTACTTTTACTAGCAAAACACTAGTAAAAATTCCGCAATATCATGCCTATTAGACTGGCGGCTGTGCTGCGTCTGACGTTGACGATTTCTAATGTGCTCTTTAACTGCATCTACAGAGGTTAGAAAAAAGGGAATAGGCACTACGAATAGCTCTATTTACGGGATCACCCATGGGAAAGTCCTATGTAACGATTTGTTAAGATAGTAATTACTACAAGAATAAAACTACCCAAGACGTTTAAACACAAGGAAAATAAATGCAATCGCTTGGACCCAGACCTTATCCGGGAGAGGACACTGCCACTACTCGAGATTCCGATGAGTATTTAGAAAAAAACGGACTCGGCACTCGTGAAGCAGCCAGCCCCGGTGAACTAAGTCCAACCGGAAGCGTTAATGAGCTGCTAAAACAAGTCCCAACCGATAATAATGTTAGCAGCGATGAACTCATAGCTTTTTTAGGAAGTAAGAAAGAGCTCTGGGGCGGCGAAAACTTTGCACTACTGCTGGCTAAAAAACTCTATTCTCTTAACAAACGAGAAATCGAGCTTTCAAACAAAATAAAAACAGCCAAAGAGACTTTCGATAAAACTCAAACCGAACTCGATAAAAAAATTGTTGACTCTCAAACTGAACTAGATAAAAAAATTCTTGACTCTCAAAGCGAACTCAATAAAAAAATAGTGGAACTGGAAGATGCGTTTTCTTCCACTAAAGAAAGCCAAGAAGAAGCAATCAAAGGTTTTGAAAGTTTTAAGACTTCCACTGAAGAAAAATTATCAAGGTTTGAAATCGGTATAAGTTCGGCTCACACGAAGGAAGTAATCCTGAGAAGAGAAACTTTCGAAAAAATTGATCAATTAAACGTGGACGTTACCGAGAACTCTGGCAACCTTAGAAATAGCATAAATTACGTCGAAGAAAAGGCCGATAAGACTCTAGAAGAAGTCGAAGAGCAGAGGAGAAGCTGTGACGCTCTCCGAGGTTCTCTTAGAAAAATGAGAGAAGAATGCATAGAAGACATCGACCGCTTAAAAAACTCGGTTACTTTGTACGAGCAAAGTCTCTCGTCAGACAAGTCGGGAATTACAGAGGGGGATAGAGAAACCTTCGGAGAAGAAATGTGCGACTTTGTTTTAAGAGCAACATCTCGCATTCAAGGCATCGACTCTTTAAAAAGCTCCCTTCAAAAAGAGCTTGATACCCTAAAATCCCAGACACGGGAGCATGCTCGCTATATTTCCTCGTTAGAAAGTGCTAACAAGAAGCTTGAAACGACAATAAAGTCGCTCCAAAACCAAATTTCCGCACTTCAAAAAGAACCGGTTAAACCGAAGGACGTAGAAGATAAAACAAATGCAGATGTTAAAAAAGAGAAATCTTCCAGTGTTTGGATGGCTCTTTTCTTTTTCGTTTTAGCGGTTTTCATTTTTATCGGTCTTAGACTTCAAGAGGTACCTTCGCAACAAACAAGATCATTACCCGCTCCTGCAAGAATACAGGATTCGGCAAAAGAAGCCGCTCAAAGTAAAATAATTAGTACGTTTAACCTTCCTGTTAATTTTGATGGAGGATTGAGTTGGTACCGTTCGTATTTCTCTGACTACGACGATAAACAAATTATCAATTACTTAAAATACCAACAGCTTAAGAAAAAACAAATATCCTCCAAAAGGCTCAATAAAAAACAAAAAGATTTAATAACGTATTTCTGCGAAGCTCCTCACTTTGAAGCACTGCTCACAAAAGGCTACCGCTTCCAGTGTGTCCTTGAAGATATGGAAAAGAAGATACTGCGCAGTTTTCCAATAACAAAACAAGATTGCCAATAATCCCGCTGGATTTTTCTCATTATTTCCGCTGGCTTTTCGCAAATTTCCGTGAGTGTTCTTTAATTTCTTAGATTTTGGCTTCAGGTTTCTTTCTTTTTGGCTTTGTCTCCCCGGCCTAAATCAACCGAGGCCGGAGGCCGAGGGTGATTTAGGCCGGGGAGACAAGTTTTTTTTTACTTCATAACCTTTTCACGTTTTTCACGCATTGAAGGTCCTTTAAGTTCCAACCTATGACTGCCGTTTGCAATGCGATCCATCATGGCATCCCTTTGATCACCTCTTCCTCCGATATACTCGTACCATTGATCAAACGGGTACTGACTGGAGATGATTAGACCTCGTTTATTCCAGCGTCGGTCGAACAGCTCTAACATAGCCTCTCTTACCTCATCTTTCGCCTTTAAAAGATTGAAGTCGTCAAGCCCGATAAGGTCATAGCGGTCCAGCTGATCTGCTAATCGGCTGAACCGCTTCTCGTCGACGGCAATTGCTATGTCCTCCATTAAATCTCGAGTTTTTACATAACGGCACCTGTATTGGCGTTCTGCTGCGGCCTTAATAAGACTCTTCATGATCCAAGTTTTGCCGGTTCCCGACTTGCCTGTGATCAATATCCAGGAAGGTTCCTCTGCAGCGAGCCATTCGCATCTGGCCAGCTCCCGCACGTAGCTTTCATCCATACCTCTGTCCGGAGTAAAGATAGTGTTGTCGAGACCAACCATGCTGTCGCTGATTCCACTCTCTTTAATGCGCCGCTGGATTCTTTTTTGTGTTCTGCTGTCCAGTTCTGCTCTGAGTATCAGAGCAACACGATCACCGAAGTCCAACTTCATTGCATCAGGATCTCCAAGCTGCTGTTCATATGCTTTAAAAGCTGCCGGGAGTTTCAAATCGGTAAATACTTTTGCGACCTCTGCCGCATCAATTTTCATTGTCATCACTACTCCTATTTTTTATTGATTGAAGCGGTCTTTGTAATACTCAGCTCCTCGCACTGAACGGCAATCGATAACATCTAAAGTTGCCCCATGTTTGAGCCGTTTCTTTTTATATCTAACCCCTTCGATTTGTTCCACTTTCTGCAGAGCATCGCGGTACCCCTTGAAGCTGATTATTGTTTTCTTCAAGAGATCCTCGTAAACCTTATCCATGAAGTCTTTCTCGTATTTTTTGCTCAGTGATAAGAACCCTTTTAGGTGCCTAACCGCCATGCTGTTATTCGGTTTGGCGAGCCGTTTTGCAACTTCCCATGCCTTGTCTCCTAATTGAACCCTAATTCGATCCAGCAATTCCTCTTTGTTTTCAACGAGATACTTCAAGTCCTGAGGTATTAAATCCTTCCTTTGAGGCTCGGGCCCGTCGCTTGGATTTCGGATCTTTGTCGTAGTAAGGATTTCTCCGTCGGAAGGATCAATGAAGGAGATCTCTTTTATTTGGGTGTCTACCTTTACCAGCAGCTCCTTTCCAACATATCCCCACGGAACGTTATATCGGACGTTGCCTAATCGGATCTGGTTGTTGGGGCGTACCTTTCTGCTCATCACCTTACTGTGCGCTGAGTACTCAATCAGCGGAAGCGGTCGCAGCAGGTTTCTCTCTTCCTCCTTGTATCGACTGAATCGGCTGCTTCCGGGCCGCTCAATCAACTCTGACTTATTAAGCTGAACGAGCAACGGCTCGATTGCGCTGTTTATTTCCTCAATGCTGAAGAAGCTGCGCTTGTTAAGATGATTCAGAATTCTGTCTTGGAACTGCTTAACGGCGTTTTCGACCAGAGCCTTATGCCGGCTTTTACCCGGTTCAACTGCGTATCCGAGGGTGTTGTAGTAATCGCAGAAGTTACTAAATTCCGACGCAAGGTCAGGGTCATACTTGTCTGCGTTTTTAACCAGAGGAGTAGAGTTATCAAGCCAGGTTTCGTCCGTGACCCCATCGAAGTAATGGAACATCTTGGTAATTCCAGTCAGCCAGTCTTCTCTGGTTTGGCCGTTTGTAGCAGTGCAGAAGATCAATCCGCTGTAGCAAAGCACTCCGACGAAGATCTGTGCGGTTTTAACCGAACCGTCGTTTTTGTTTCTCCAGCACACCCCATCCCCGCTGTAATCGATCATGCACATGTGGCCCGGAGTAAAGCTGTTCAGTAAACAGACATCTTGGAGCTCCTTGGAGGCTAGCTCTTTCGTTCGTTTTAACTCTCGATAAAAAGTTGCTTTGCTAACAGGCTCGCAGCCTTCTGGAACTGAAGCCAGATATTGCAAGTAGACGTTCTGGACTGTCATTTTCGGAGCCGAGGCCTTTACAAGAAGATCCTCGTAATCGGGCAAGATGACGTTTTGACGGGACCAGCTGCGCGGCCGGAGTATTTCTTCGATGTCTTGCTCGGATAATGACCGTAAATTCTCCGCAGTGAGATTGTTTTGCTTGGCTTTCTTGAGCCACTCATTGATCGTAGACGAGGGAGCAAGAAGCTTCTTCGAGATGGCAGAAGTCGTAACTCCTGCCTCCTTGAGACGTATTGCCTCAATAACTATTTCAGTTTTATATTTCATAAAATTTCCTTTAAAAACTGTAGGTTGACAGCAAATAAAGGATAATTCGCCCTCGGAACTTTAAGAAGGAACAGCGGAAGTCTTAGAAACGGAGCCAGACGACGGAGCCATTCTCAAACTTTTAACTTTGAGAAGGATTGAGGGCAATTTGAAATGAAACAACGACGTTTTTAGATGTAACGGCGGTCGGAAGATAAAGCTTGACGCAACTCAAAGAAAAAGCAACAAAAGGCTGAAATTCGTCAGCGGAAATTTTAGAGTCAGTCAAAGATGCGAGGCCAAAGGAAAAATCCTAGAAAAGCTGTCCAACCCTTTGAGAACAAAAAGCGGAAGATTGATATTTTCAAAAATTATGAAGCCAACGGTGTTGAGAAAATTCAGCGGAAATTAGAGATTTTTTCTACATTAATTTCAAAAAAATCCATCCCGCTCTTCGCTATTCCTTCTCAGGGTAGTCATCGAGCTCATTCTTCTTTAATCACGTTTGGTGACTGTGTTTACACCTGTTGTGGTCATTCTGTGTTGTCGCGTAATAAGTAAGGAAAATTTAATACTTCATTATTTTTACTAGTAAAAATTCACCACACGGTATTGAATGTGAGATTTGTTGTATTAAGTTCAATGGGTTAATTTTTAATGGGCGTTGAGGATCGCGAGAAGTCAAGGTTATTCCTGTGTGAGGATCCTGACATTAGACTAATAAGAAGTTGCGTTAAGAGGATAACCTTTAATAATGCACCTGATGAGGCTAGTCCCTGATAAGCATGGACTTTGACTCCAGTAGCGAGAGTCACGGAAGCCATCTTTCAAAAACGAGAAGGAAAAAGCTTTAAAAAGTGAGGAAATATTATGTCAGGTAATTATTTCAGTACTATCGAAAAGCGGAAGAAGACAACCTTAACGAATATTTCCATCGGTCAGGTGTGGTTTCTCTCAGAAGAACGTTGTGCATGGGGAAACTACATTAGTTATACGCCTAGAGTTCATTATGTCTCACAAGCAGCAGCAATCGGAGATGCCGAGCGGAAACGTGATGCCGGGGCTTCTTGGACTATTTGGGCAGCCGCGGTGTTAGTTGCAGAGTTTCAGTCAATGAAGGTGCCAGAAAAAAAACTCTACTTAATAGCCCGTCCAACGAATGATATACATTACCTTTGGCCTCTCGAATTAAAAATACTTGATGGCAAACTCATTAAACCCAAAACATATTATTTTGAAGAAGAGTCGGTAAAGCTAAGCAATTGCAGCTATGAAGAACTTCTGTCGTTTTTGTCTAACATTCTTCCCGAAGACAACACCTTCTTTTCCAAAGAGACCCCTTTCCTCATAGGAGAAGAATATTCCGCGTTGGAGGATTCGTTGAGTTGTGATCTGTTTATTAAATCCACTTCTCATGGCGGAGATTATCGGCTTGGCTGGTACCGGAATAATGACCGACTGAGAACTCCTAACCCTTTAGCAAACCTCATGTTTTTTAATAAAAATCTCCAGGAAGCAATTAAAGTCCCGTAAAAATTTGAAGTGCGTAAATATGGAGAAATAAGACCTCTTGTTTTAGACGTCATAAATTGGTGGTCTTTTTCTCATAGTTACTGTACAAATCACGGCTTTTGCAAGCAATATTTGAAAAAATATTACCAATTCAAAAATTATCTATACAGTGAATACTGTACAAAAAGATCTAAAAATTCTCTTAAAACTCGTAAAAGTCTTTAAAAACGGTGGGGTGATACTGTCATAGTGCATTTTCTACTCAACATAACGGCACATTATGTTGAATAACTTTGCTCTGAGGCACTTGAAAAAATCCAACTGTCTTGTTGCAAAGTTCCTTCTGCTGGGATGACGGTATTTTCAATTAAAGATTTTCTATGAATACCAGCACAACACTCGTTATTATTTATAGAGGAGGGAGGTCCTTGGGCGAAGATATTCCCAAATCTCAAGAAGAATGGTGTGCAGTATGAAAAAAACAATCTTGGCACTGTGTTTGGCAATTTTCCCTTTAATGGGTCTTTCAGAAACTCAACGCATAGACACTGTAGGCGGAGTGCTCGGGATCTATAAGGATCCCGGACAGTATGGAAACGCGCCCGTGTTATTTCTTGGCTCAATCAAAAACAAAATTCTAGAAGATGATCGCATCCAAATAGATGATCGAAAGAAATTGGGCAAGGATAAGGAACTTTTTCTCGTTTCGACTAACTGTAATGGATCCGGGTGCCGAGTTGAATCGCACTATTTAATAATGATTTCAAAATCGCGCAAATGGAAAATCCTTGCTGGGCCTATAGAAACAAATGGAGACGTGACTCTTCAGGAAAGAGGAAAAACGCTGCGGCTGCAATACGAACTTTATGAAGGCGCACGTGTTTTCCAAGTAACTAGAACTATTTCACAGGACGGAAAGATATCGAAAGAAGAAAGAAAAATTATTTCTGAGCCAGATTTTGAGGTTAAGGATTTTTCTGATTTGCAGCGTGGAGATCGTCTGCTGGGTGCTGCAATCCACTACGGTCCAGTTGAGCAAGAACTAAAAATTTTGGGAGTGTTCGACAAAGTCGCAAAGCACCTGGATCAATATGGTTCTGGTTTTGTTCTATCTCCAAATGGCGGAGACTGCGTTGAGTTTTTTGCGGACGGAACGAATGTCTATGGAATGGAAACACTTGTCGTTAAAGTTTGGAAGAACGGCAAATTTTTCATTCTGATGGAGCCGAAGCAGTTCTCTGATAAGTTTGAAATTTATTCAAACCTAGAGCCTAGGGAGCTTGATCTAACACTTGATTCGCTAAGATTTTCTGACTTCGAAACGGGCTTCTGTAAGGTGAACACCGGAGAATTTAGACTTTGCGCAGACTTTTTATCAGACTTTCGCAAACAAAGTTTGGGATTAGACGTTGCAATGAATCTGATAAAGCTCGACGAAACGGATCTGAAAAGCTTAGAAAAGGACATGAGATTTGATGCCTGTAAATACGAGGTATCTGAAGATAATGTGCTTAGTTCTCTCAAATCCATGGACGTTAGCGGACCATGTCCTCGTTTAGGCGTAGGACAAGATCAGAAGCTCTACATAATATTTTCACCACAAGGAAAGGCTACTCAACTTGTGAAATTAATTTCGAACGCTAGTGCATACCGTGAATTGCGAATAGCCCTAGTTAAGAGATTTGGTGAGGGGCGTTCGAAAGAATCAGGAGACGAGTTTTCTAAAATAACTTGGGAACTAGGCGAGAACTTCTTGACCTTAAAGAGACTTTCGTCAGGTTATTCCGTCCTAAGGTACTTCTCTCCGACCTTCATTGAAATTACAAAACAAAGAGATAAATTAAAAGAGAAAGAGTTAGAGAGGAAAAACACACCATATTTGAAAGTAGATGTTGAGGCAATCACTGTTTCTAGTGAAAACAGACAAAGCATAGAAAGCGAGATCCTTTAAAGGAAATCTTTTCTAATATCGAATGCTGATTGAGGTTATGGAAGCTGAAAATCAGCACCTGGGCGCAATAGTAATTAATAACTGCCTCTGAGCTGCTCGATTCCGAGGTAGCATCGGGCGTCCTCGTTGGCCACTCCAATTTCTACGGCGTAGAGCTGATTCTAAGATTGTTTTTTTCCTCTTCTATCCAAAAGTTAAGATCTTCTCGGCGGAAAATTTTTCCTCTTCTCGTGATGCGACATTCCTCAAAGAGCCTTTCTGTTGCTGAAGAAAGAGCTTTGTAACGAACTGCCTGGCGATCGGAAATAAACGAGAGTGTCTTCGCCTTCTGCAGTGCCTCACGAAGCTCAGTAATTTCAGATTGAAAAGCTTCTATCTCTTTGTTCCGCCGGTTGAAGCTTTTTTTGACTCTACGATAAGACTCAAGCGCAAGATCGCGTTTGTTGGACATGGCCTCTAGCTCTTCCCGGTAATTTTCAAGTTCTTCAGTTAGTTCTTCGATTTGACGTTCAAGATCCGTGTCGCTGTTGAGACGATCGATTAGGTCGTAATTTTTATCGGTGAGCTCTGAAATTCGTTTGCGGAGGAACGCTTCAGTCTCGGCAAACCTCTGCTCAGCGTTGAGTTGTTTCTGTGCTTCAGCACGAATGACGGTTGCAGTATGGGCAGCCCAAGCTTCAGTTTGATTCGAAGATTTTTTGAGATGATATCTAAGAACTTTTTCATGCTCGGAGCGAATTCGGTTTAAGCGAGAGGACGAGGCAATAGCAGCGAGCACAGAACCGACAAGAAAACCGCCGGCCCCAAAGATTAAAGAGGAAGTTTCAATAGAAAACATGAGAATTAACGAAGATAGGCGTCTGTGATGTCGGGTCTGAAATGTCCGAGTTCCTGACTGACAGTTTCTTTTGAAAGGTCGTATTTGCAGTGGAACTGAAGTTCCCGGATTCTTTCCTGAGCGTATGAGTGACGAAGTCCGTGTGCTCCGGTTGACCATCCCAAAGCGCGGATGCTCGCTCTTCTGAAGCAGTCTGTGAAGCGTTTTCCGCCCACGATGTCGTAGTGCTGCCGATAGTAGATTCCTCGATCGGTGACTCTTCTGGCTTCCGGAAGGCGCAGCTGTTCCAGTTTTTCAGCGAGGTCCGATGGAATTCTGATTTCTCGGGTGAGTCCGCCTTTTCCGGTGACGACATAGGCTTCTCCGTCACGGTCAGCAAACTTCCATGGTGTCTTTTTCTCGGTACCGTCTTTGTGAAAACGACGATCCGGACGTTTTTCGTCAATTCTTCGAATTGTCAGCAACTCATGGGCACGAAGGCCGCAGCGATAACTCAGCTCTGTAGAAAAAGCCAAAGTCCTTGTAAGATGGGCCTGAATCATCTCGACTTGGGCCGGCGAGTAGGCTCTGCGTCCTAATTTCTGAGGCGTATCAGAGTGCACCGGCGGTAAGTTCTGATCCTTGCTCAGATCTCCTCTGGCGTGCAAATAGGCTTGAATTGCTTGTTTGTACTTCTCACACGTTTTTTGACCGACAGTTGCCGCCTTGTGTGCAAGAAAGCGGTTTACTACGTCTCTACTGACGTTTTTAAGATCGCCTAACTGATTTTCTTTAATGAAATCACAGAAAACCTTCAGACAGTCTCGGTATGTGTTTTGAGTTCCGACCGATTGCGAAATCCCTGCTTGTCGAATCAAGGCGCAGGCTTTATTAGCTTGGTTAAGAGATTTAGCAAAATGTTTTTCTTTGGCCGGAGCAGGATCGGATTTTTTTATCTCTGCTATCGAAGCGAGCTCCTGATTCTTTTGTAAGTCGCCTCTGGACTGAAAAAAGAATTCGATCGCCTTTCGACTGAGTTCTGCGGCAGCGGTTCCTACCGTATGGATTTGCTGCTTTATGAAAGAAACCGCTCTCTCAACGGTTGCGCTGGCAAGGCCAGATAAGTTTTCTGCACACAGAAACGCAGAAAACTCGGAAAGCGTTTGCATCAAAACAGAGGACTCTTTTGAAGAAAGTTCAGAGGAACAATGAGCTTCTATCGCGTTCTTTGCATCCTGCTGAAAAATATTTAGGCGATTCTCTTTTTGATCCATCGTGAAATCGTTGTTTCGTGTACGACGATGCGACGCTCGCGAAGATAAATCGCAAGCGCAGCAAGCTGGACGTGACGTATGACTACGGCGACGGCAAGCGGATCGAGTTCAGCGGCCCGGAGCCGCTGGGCGCTGATGATCTGCGCATCCTGCAAGGGCTGGTGGCCATGGCTGGGCCTAATGGCCTAGTGCTTGGCCCGGAACCCAAGACCGAAGGCGGACGGCAGCTCCGGCTGTTCCTGGAACCCAAGTGGGAGGCCGTCACCGCTGATGCCATGGTGGTCAAAGGTAGCTATCGGGCGCTGGCAAAGGAAATCGGGGCAGAGGTCGATAGTGGTGGGGCGCTCAAGCACATACAGGACTGCATCGAGCGCCTTTGGAAGGTATCCATCATCGCCCAGAATGGCCGCAAGCGGCAGGGGTTTCGGCTGCTGTCGGAGTACGCCAGCGACGAGGCGGACGGGCGCCTGTACGTGGCCCTGAACCCCTTGATCGCGCAGGCCGTCATGGGTGGCGGCCAGCATGTGCGCATCAGCATGGACGAGGTGCGGGCGCTGGACAGCGAAACCGCCCGCCTGCTGCACCAGCGGCTGTGTGGCTGGATCGACCCCGGCAAAACCGGCAAGGCTTCCATAGATACCTTGTGCGGCTATGTCTGGCCGTCAGAGGCCAGTGGTTCGACCATGCGCAAGCGCCGCCAGCGGGTGCGCGAGGCGTTGCCGGAGCTGGTCGCGCTGGGCTGGACGGTAACCGAGTTCGCGGCGGGCAAGTACGACATCACCCGGCCCAAGGCGGCAGGCTGACCCCCCCCCACTCTATTGTAAACAAGACATTTTTATCTTTTATATTCAATGGCTTATTTTCCTGCTAATTGGTAATACCATGAAAAATACCATGCTCAGAAAAGGCTTAACAATATTTTGAAAAATTGCCTACTGAGCGCTGCCGCACAGCTCCATAGGCCGCTTTCCTGGCTTTGCTTCCAGATGTATGCTCTTCTGCTCCTGCAGCTAATGGATCACCGCAAACAGGTTACTCGCCTGGGGATTCCCTTTCGACCCGAGCATCCGTATGATACTCATGCTCGATTATTATTATTATAGAAGCCCCCATGAATAAATCGCTCATCATTTTCGGCATCGTCAACATAACCTCGGACAGTTTCTCCGATGGAGGCCGGTATCTGGCGCCAGACGCAGCCATTGCGCAGGCGCGTAAGCTGATGGCCGAGGGGGCAGATGTGATCGACCTCGGTCCGGCATCCAGCAATCCCGACGCCGCGCCTGTTTCGTCCGACACAGAAATCGCGCGTATCGCGCCGGTGCTGGACGCGCTCAAGGCAGATGGCATTCCCGTCTCGCTCGACAGTTATCAACCCGCGACGCAAGCCTATGCCTTGTCGCGTGGTGTGGCCTATCTCAATGATATTCGCGGTTTTCCAGACGCTGCGTTCTATCCGCAATTGGCGAAATCATCTGCCAAACTCGTCGTTATGCATTCGGTGCAAGACGGGCAGGCAGATCGGCGCGAGGCACCCGCTGGCGACATCATGGATCACATTGCGGCGTTCTTTGACGCGCGCATCGCGGCGCTGACGGGTGCCGGTATCAAACGCAACCGCCTTGTCCTTGATCCCGGCATGGGGTTTTTTCTGGGGGCTGCTCCCGAAACCTCGCTCTCGGTGCTGGCGCGGTTCGATGAATTGCGGCTGCGCTTCGATTTGCCGGTGCTTCTGTCTGTTTCGCGCAAATCCTTTCTGCGCGCGCTCACAGGCCGTGGTCCGGGGGATGTCGGGGCCGCGACACTCGCTGCAGAGCTTGCCGCCGCCGCAGGTGGAGCTGACTTCATCCGCACACACGAGCCGCGCCCCTTGCGCGACGGGCTGGCGGTATTGGCGGCGCTGAAAGAAACCGCAAGAATTCGTTAACTGCACATTCGGGATATTTCTCTATATTCGCGCTTCATCAGAAAACTGAAGGAACCTCCATTGAATCGAACTAATATTTTTTTTGGTGAATCGCATTCTGACTGGTTGCCTGTCAGAGGCGGAGAATCTGGTGATTTTGTTTTTCGACGTGGTGACGGGCATGCCTTCGCGAAAATCGCACCTGCTTCCCGCCGCGGTGAGCTCGCTGGAGAGCGTGACCGCCTCATTTGGCTCAAAGGTCGAGGTGTGGCTTGCCCCGAGGTCATCAACTGGCAGGAGGAACAGGAGGGTGCATGCTTGGTGATAACGGCAATTCCGGGAGTACCGGCGGCTGATCTGTCTGGAGCGGATTTGCTCAAAGCGTGGCCGTCAATGGGGCAGCAACTTGGCGCTGTTCACAGCCTATCGGTTGATCAATGTCCGTTTGAGCGCAGGCTGTCGCGAATGTTCGGACGCGCCGTTGATGTGGTGTCCCGCAATGCCGTCAATCCCGACTTCTTACCGGACGAGGACAAGAGTACGCCGCAGCTCGATCTTTTGGCTCGTGTCGAACGAGAGCTACCGGTGCGGCTCGACCAAGAGCGCACCGATATGGTTGTTTGCCATGGTGATCCCTGCATGCCGAACTTCATGGTGGACCCTAAAACTCTTCAATGCACGGGTCTGATCGACCTTGGGCGGCTCGGAACAGCAGATCGCTATGCCGATTTGGCACTCATGATTGCTAACGCCGAAGAGAACTGGGCAGCGCCAGATGAAGCAGAGCGCGCCTTCGCTGTCCTATTCAATGTATTGGGGATCGAAGCCCCCGACCGCGAACGCCTTGCCTTCTATCTGCGATTGGACCCTCTGACTTGGGGTTGATGTTCATGCCGCCTGTTTTTCCTGCTCATTGGCACGTTTCGCAACCTGTTCTCATTGCGGACACCTTTTCCAGCCTCGTTTGGAAAGTTTCATTGCCAGACGGGACTCCTGCAATCGTCAAGGGATTGAAACCTATAGAAGACATTGCTGATGAACTGCGCGGGGCCGACTATCTGGTATGGCGCAATGGGAGGGGAGCAGTCCGGTTGCTCGGTCGTGAGAACAATCTGATGTTGCTCGAATATGCCGGGGAGCGAATGCTCTCTCACATCGTTGCCGAGCACGGCGACTACCAGGCGACCGAAATTGCAGCGGAACTGATGGCGAAGCTGTATGCCGCATCTGAGGAACCCCTGCCTTCTGCCCTTCTCCCGATCCGGGATCGCTTTGCAGCTTTGTTTCAGCGGGCGCGCGATGATCAAAACGCAGGTTGTCAAACTGACTACGTCCACGCGGCGATTATAGCCGATCAAATGATGAGCAATGCCTCGGAACTGCGTGGGCTACATGGCGATCTGCATCATGAAAACATCATGTTCTCCAGTCGCGGCTGGCTGGTGATAGATCCCGTCGGTCTGGTCGGTGAAGTGGGCTTTGGCGCCGCCAATATGTTCTACGATCCGGCTGACAGAGACGACCTTTGTCTCGATCCTAGACGCATTGCACAGATGGCGGACGCATTCTCTCGTGCGCTGGACGTCGATCCGCGTCGCCTGCTCGACCAGGCGTACGCTTATGGGTGCCTTTCCGCAGCTTGGAACGCGGATGGAGAAGAGGAGCAACGCGATCTAGCTATCGCGGCCGCGATCAAGCAGGTGCGACAGACGTCATACTAGATATCAAGCGACTTCTCCTATCCCCTGGGAACACATCAATCTCACCGGAGAATATCGCTGGCCAAAGCCTTAGCGTAGGATTCCGCCCCTTCCCGCAAACGACCCCAAACAGGAAACGCAGCTGAAACGGGAAGCTCAACACCCACTGACGCATGGGTTGTTCAGGCAGTACTTCATCAACCAGCAAGGCGGCACTTTCGGCCATCCGCCGCGCCCCACAGCTCGGGCAGAAACCGCGACGCTTACAGCTGAAAGCGACCAGGTGCTCGGCGTGGCAAGACTCGCAGCGAACCCGTAGAAAGCCATGCTCCAGCCGCCCGCATTGGAGAAATTCTTCAAATTCCCGTTGCACATAGCCCGGCAATTCCTTTCCCTGCTCTGCCATAAGCGCAGCGAATGCCGGGTAATACTCGTCAACGATCTGATAGAGAAGGGTTTGCTCGGGTCGGTGGCTCTGGTAACGACCAGTATCCCGATCCCGGCTGGCCGTCCTGGCCGCCACATGAGGCATGTTCCGCGTCCTTGCAATACTGTGTTTACATACAGTCTATCGCTTAGCGGAAAGTTCTTTTACCCTCAGCCGAAATGCCTGCCGTTGCTAGACATTGCCAGCCAGTGCCCGTCACTCCCGTACTAACTGTCACGAACCCCTGCAATAACTGTCACGCCCCCCTGCAATAACTGTCACGAACCCCTGCAATAACTGTCACGCCCCCAAACCTGCAAACCCAGCAGGGGCGGGGGCTGGCGGGGTGTTGGAAAAATCCATCCATGATTATCTAAGAATAATCCACTAGGCGCGGTTATCAGCGCCCTTGTGGGGCGCTGCTGCCCTTGCCCAATATGCCCGGCCAGAGGCCGGATAGCTGGTCTATTCGCTGCGCTAGGCTACACACCGCCCCACCGCTGCGCGGCAGGGGGAAAGGCGGGCAAAGCCCGCTAAACCCCACACCAAACCCCGCAGAAATACGCTGGAGCGCTTTTAGCCGCTTTAGCGGCCTTTCCCCCTACCCGAAGGGTGGGGGCGCGTGTGCAGCCCCGCAGGGCCTGTCTCGGTCGATCATTCAGCCCGGCTCATCCTTCTGGCGTGGCGGCAGACCGAACAAGGCGCGGTCGTGGTCGCGTTCAAGGTACGCATCCATTGCCGCCATGAGCCGATCCTCCGGCCACTCGCTGCTGTTCACCTTGGCCAAAATCATGGCCCCCACCAGCACCTTGCGCCTTGTTTCGTTCTTGCGCTCTTGCTGCTGTTCCCTTGCCCGCACCCGCTGAATTTCGGCATTGATTCGCGCTCGTTGTTCTTCGAGCTTGGCCAGCCGATCCGCCGCCTTGTTGCTCCCCTTAACCATCTTGACACCCCATTGTTAATGTGCTGTCTCGTAGGCTATCATGGAGGCACAGCGGCGGCAATCCCTCCCCTACTTTGTAGGGGAGGGCGCACTTACCGGTTTCTCTTCGAGAAACTGGCCTAACGGCCACCCTTCGGGCGGTGCGCTCTCCGAGGGCCATTGCATGGAGCCGAAAAGCAAAAGCAACAGCGAGGCAGCATGGCGATTTATCACCTTACGGCGAAAACCGGCAGCAGGTCGGGCGGCCAATCGGCCAGGGCCAAGGCCGACTACATCCAGCGCGAAGGCAAGTATGCCCGCGACATGGATGAAGTCTTGCACGCCGAATCCGGGCACATGCCGGAGTTCGTCGAGCGGCCCGCCGACTACTGGGATGCTGCCGACCTGTATGAACGCGCCAATGGGCGGCTGTTCAAGGAGGTCGAATTTGCCCTGCCGGTCGAGCTGACCCTCGACCAGCAGAAGGCGCTGGCGTCCGAGTTCGCCCAGCACCTGACCGGTGCCGAGCGCCTGCCGTATACGCTGGCCATCCATGCCGGTGGCGGCGAGAACCCGCACTGCCACCTGATGATCTCCGAGCGGATCAATGACGGCATCGAGCGGCCCGCCGCTCAGTGGTTCAAGCGGTACAACGGCAAGACCCCGGAGAAGGGCGGGGCACAGAAGACCGAAGCGCTCAAGCCCAAGGCATGGCTTGAGCAGACCCGCGAGGCATGGGCCGACCATGCCAACCGGGCATTAGAGCGGGCTGGCCACGACGCCCGCATTGACCACAGAACACTTGAGGCGCAGGGCATCGAGCGCCTGCCCGGTGTTCACCTGGGGCCGAACGTGGTGGAGATGGAAGGCCGGGGCATCCGCACCGACCGGGCAGACGTGGCCCTGAACATCGACACCGCCAACGCCCAGATCATCGACTTACAGGAATACCGGGAGGCAATAGACCATGAACGCAATCGACAGAGTGAAGAAATCCAGAGGCATCAACGAGTTAGCGGAGCAGATCGAACCGCTGGCCCAGAGCATGGCGACACTGGCCGACGAAGCCCGGCAGGTCATGAGCCAGACCCAGCAGGCCAGCGAGGCGCAGGCGGCGGAGTGGCTGAAAGCCCAGCGCCAGACAGGGGCGGCATGGGTGGAGCTGGCCAAAGAGTTGCGGGAGGTAGCCGCCGAGGTGAGCAGCGCCGCGCAGAGCGCCCGGAGCGCGTCGCGGGGGTGGCACTGGAAGCTATGGCTAACCGTGATGCTGGCTTCCATGATGCCTACGGTGGTGCTGCTGATCGCATCGTTGCTCTTGCTCGACCTGACGCCACTGACAACCGAGGACGGCTCGATCTGGCTGCGCTTGGTGGCCCGATGAAGAACGACAGGACTTTGCAGGCCATAGGCCGACAGCTCAAGGCCATGGGCTGTGAGCGCTTCGATATCGGCGTCAGGGACGCCACCACCGGCCAGATGATGAACCGGGAATGGTCAGCCGCCGAAGTGCTCCAGAACACGCCATGGCTCAAGCGGATGAATGCCCAGGGCAATGACGTGTATATCAGGCCCGCCGAGCAGGAGCGGCATGGTCTGGTGCTGGTGGACGACCTCAGCGAGTTTGACCTGGATGACATGAAAGCCGAGGGCCGGGAGCCTGCCCTGGTAGTGGAAACCAGCCCGAAGAACTATCAGGCATGGGTCAAGGTGGCCGACGCCGCAGGCGGTGAACTTCGGGGGCAGATTGCCCGGACGCTGGCCAGCGAGTACGACGCCGACCCGGCCAGCGCCGACAGCCGCCACTATGGCCGCTTGGCGGGCTTCACCAACCGCAAGGACAAGCACACCACCCGCGCCGGTTATCAGCCGTGGGTGCTGCTGCGTGAATCCAAGGGCAAGACCGCCACCGCTGGCCCGGCGCTGGTGCAGCAGGCTGGCCAGCAGATCGAGCAGGCCCAGCGGCAGCAGGAGAAGGCCCGCAGGCTGGCCAGCCTCGAACTGCCCGAGCGGCAGCTTAGCCGCCACCGGCGCACGGCGCTGGACGAGTACCGCAGCGAGATGGCCGGGCTGGTCAAGCGCTTCGGTGATGACCTCAGCAAGTGCGACTTTATCGCCGCGCAGAAGCTGGCCAGCCGGGGCCGCAGTGCCGAGGAAATCGGCAAGGCCATGGCCGAGGCCAGCCCAGCGCTGGCAGAGCGCAAGCCCGGCCACGAAGCGGATTACATCGAGCGCACCGTCAGCAAGGTCATGGGTCTGCCCAGCGTCCAGCTTGCGCGGGCCGAGCTGGCACGGGCACCGGCACCCCGCCAGCGAGGCATGGACAGGGGCGGGCCAGATTTCAGCATGTAGTGCTTGCGTTGGTACTCACGCCTGTTATACTATGAGTACTCACGCACAGAAGGGGGTTTTATGGAATACGAAAAAAGCGCTTCAGGGTCGGTCTACCTGATCAAAAGTGACAAGGGCTATTGGTTGCCCGGTGGCTTTGGTTATACGTCAAACAAGGCCGAGGCTGGCCGCTTTTCAGTCGCTGATATGGCCAGCCTTAACCTTGACGGCTGCACCTTGTCCTTGTTCCGCGAAGACAAGCCTTTCGGCCCCGGCAAGTTTCTCGGTGACTGATATGAAAGACCAAAAGGACAAGCAGACCGGCGACCTGCTGGCCAGCCCTGACGCTGTACGCCAAGCGCGATATGCCGAGCGCATGAAGGCCAAAGGGATGCGTCAGCGCAAGTTCTGGCTGACCGACGACGAATACGAGGCGCTGCGCGAGTGCCTGGAAGAACTCAGAGCGGCGCAGGGCGGGGGTAGTGACCCCGCCAGCGCCTAACCACCAACTGCCTGCAAAGGAGGCAATCAATGGCTACCCATAAGCCTATCAATATTCTGGAGGCGTTCGCAGCAGCGCCGCCACCGCTGGACTACGTTTTGCCCAACATGGTGGCCGGTACGGTCGGGGCGCTGGTGTCGCCCGGTGGTGCCGGTAAATCCATGCTGGCCCTGCAACTGGCCGCACAGATTGCAGGCGGGCCGGATCTGCTGGAGGTGGGCGAACTGCCCACCGGCCCGGTGATCTACCTGCCCGCCGAAGACCCGCCCACCGCCATTCATCACCGCCTGCACGCCCTTGGGGCGCACCTCAGCGCCGAGGAACGGCAAGCCGTGGCTGACGGCCTGCTGATCCAGCCGCTGATCGGCAGCCTGCCCAACATCATGGCCCCGGAGTGGTTCGACGGCCTCAAGCGCGCCGCCGAGGGCCGCCGCCTGATGGTGCTGGACACGCTGCGCCGGTTCCACATCGAGGAAGAAAACGCCAGCGGCCCCATGGCCCAGGTCATCGGTCGCATGGAGGCCATCGCCGCCGATACCGGGTGCTCTATCGTGTTCCTGCACCATGCCAGCAAGGGCGCGGCCATGATGGGCGCAGGCGACCAGCAGCAGGCCAGCCGGGGCAGCTCGGTACTGGTCGATAACATCCGCTGGCAGTCCTACCTGTCGAGCATGACCAGCGCCGAGGCCGAGGAATGGGGTGTGGACGACGACCAGCGCCGGTTCTTCGTCCGCTTCGGTGTGAGCAAGGCCAACTATGGCGCACCGTTCGCTGATCGGTGGTTCAGGCGGCATGACGGCGGGGTGCTCAAGCCCGCCGTGCTGGAGAGGCAGCGCAAGAGCAAGGGGGTGCCCCGTGGTGAAGCCTAAGAACAAGCACAGCCTCAGCCACGTCCGGCACGACCCGGCGCACTGTCTGGCCCCCGGCCTGTTCCGTGCCCTCAAGCGGGGCGAGCGCAAGCGCGGAAAAGGTGGCGCCTTCCTGATAGAGGCGAATAAGTTCAAAGCCGTGTTTATCGAGGCGGCTTCTTCGGGTGACACATTGCTTGCGCCGAGCTCTGCGAATCTCATTGAGTCGCTGTACCTCTGCTGCAGCATCAAAATCTTCGGTGATGTACATAGAAAAAGGAATTCTTTAGGGCAGGTTGTGAGACGACACGATAATCCTCAGGATTATTCGCTGCCAGAGTTAGAGCCTCAGCTCCATCTGACTCGGCATAGCTTGCCTTTGAGCACTTCTTCGAAGTCGACGCCCTTTCATCAAACGGAAAATGCGAAAACGTATCACTGAACGAAATTACTTCGAGCGCGACGCTGTGGTCTTCCAACCCTCGTGTTGGTCAACAGCTAACGTTTTAAGTCTGCTCCGACTCCCGAAAATAATCGGGTAATAACAGAATGACAGGCTCTGTCGGGCCGTTCCTCGGTTTTAAGAAAACCGGAAAACTCAATCTATTCAAACTCCTATCGCCTTCGGCGCATAAGACATTTGAACGTAACTGAGCGAACAGTTATCGCTCGTGGTGAGAAGACAGTTACATCTCACCGGGCTGCTTGTTTGCGCCGGAATGACCGGACGCTGGGTCTAAAAATGGCACTGAACAACAAACAGCAAAACTAGTGTCATTTCTACGACAACTGCGTGAATATTAAAGAAAAAACCTCCCTAGATCAAGTAATTATTAACCCTGCGGTAAATAAACAGCGCTAGGAAATCTGCGTATAAAAACTGCGTTTAGTTCCTAACACCCTGAAAATTAATGACAATCTCGTTCAGGCTCTGTCGACTGATAAGTCGTCAGAGCCTGAACGCGCGCAGCAAGAGAAGGCGGGTGGGGCTTGGGGCGGGGTTTCCCTACGCGACGCTCTTCCGATCTTCGCCCCAACAAAGGTGCAGGAAAGGATTTCCTGCCGCGGTACGGTGCGAAACCGCGAACGGAAAGTGAGCCGTCAGGCTCTTTCTTTTCGTTCGTAGGCGACCCTGAATGGAGGGTTTTCTTTGCAAGGCTGGACGAAGGAACTCAGAGACTCTCTTCTCTTGTCCACATTGAATAATTACGATTGAAATCATTCAGAAACAGGTTGATAAACCATCGAAAAGAGATTTGGGAGAGAAAAATGGGAGAGTGGGTCTGTATCCAAAATGTTGTTCGTGAAAACAACAAATTTGTCGCTGAAGTGCAGCTTTCGTATGGTGGCTTGTCGGAAAAAGTTCCTTTGACAAAAAAACTCATCAAAAGAGCCATTAAAAGCATGGTTGTTCGGCTTGATTTATTTGAGGTGATGATTAACAACAAAGTTGATGATTTCGACAACTTTGTTAAGGCTGCTTTTGTGGCCAATGAGAACTTCTCCAAATATGAGTTCCCTCTGTTTCGATCCTGCGTAGAAAAACTCCCTTCCGCTCCGGATACAGAAGATGAAGAGGCTCTGAGTGAGTGGGATAAGCAAGTTGTGGAGGCTAGGCTCAAGTTTGTAGCTAAGGTGGAGTCGGAGCTTCCTCGTAAACCGCTCACGGCAGATCAGATTTACGAGAAAGTTGGAGTTGAGGAGATTGGTAAAGTCTGGGATGAGGTCTCAGAGCGTTGGGGCTGGGACTTAGAAGAGCTTCTTAGTTTTGCCGAAAGCAATTGCGTTGAAGCTAAAGACTTCATAATGAACACGTCCAAGCTGAAAAGAACCGTCATTGGATTGATCATGATCGATGTCATGGACGATATGACCCCGCAACTCGGAGGAAAATGCTTCGGATACCATTTGGATTGTCCGCTGACTCTCGAGGAGATACTGGCGCTGCCGGAGGAGTGATCATGAAACTCGCTATTCGAGTAACTGATCCGGGGAACGATGCTAAGTGGAATTTTTTATTTTCGGTTTTCAATGTTGCCTCTGATGATCAGAGTTTTCTGGAACGTGTGGTCAGTCAAAGACGCCTTAGCGAGATGATTGATGACGCCCTTGCAAAAAGCATTTTTGATAATCATTACTCAGAGCTTTTTGAGTTCTACGACGTTAAGGTATTTCTGCAGACAGATGTTCCGGAGTCAGTTCCGCGGGAATGTAGGCTCTGCGCATACAGTAAGTTTGTGGTTGATTTTATTCAAAAGACGTGCAAAGCCGACGTGGTCAATACAGACCGTGCGAGCAATTTTCTGAGCTTCCTTAGAGGTATCGAAAATGGACGGATGCCAAAACTTTCAATAAGAGACGACATCTATCTGAATCGCGGAATAGGGCGGTTAGCACAGCAAAAAAATCTTTCTTCCGATGAGTATCAAATATTGCTTTTCCGGAACTTTACGACAGGATGTCAGAAAGGGGTCGGAGTCGCGGTTAAATTGATTTTGATTTGTGGAGAAAAACCGGACTGCTCTCTGACTTCGGATGAACTTAGAAGGTTCCGACTGCTGAAAGACGTTGGAGAAGATGGCTTCGCTAGGCATTTTGTCTCGACATCGGAGCGGGCGACCAACAAAGCAATGACGATTAAACCTATGGCCTTACTTGAGTTGAATCAAAAAGATTTAAGAGAAATGTGGAGGTGTTTATCTGGAGAGTAAAGAATTCTCATAGTGTGTACCTAAGTAGTGAAAATTTGGCCTTCCGATAGGAAGGCCTCTTTTTACGACGAAGGATCGTTTTTATTGCCCATGGCTGTGTTTAATCACGTACCGACCTCAACAGTTTTAAACTGTTACGAAAACACTCTGGAGTAATAGCGACCGCTACTTTCTTGTCGGGCCAGGTAGTTGCGCAGTTTAATTAAGTCCTTATCTTCTAGCTTCTTGCCAGCAAATTCTTCAAGGGTAGAGAAAAAGCGAGCAGCCTTTTGGTTTTCGGAAACGACGGAAGTTATCCTCTCCCGTTCTTGTTGGAGTTTTTCGCGAAGGACTTGAATTTCAGCCTGAAGCTGTACTTTTTCTTCGGCTGCGGTCTGGGTCAGTGATTTCAATTCGGAAATGAAACGGGACTCTTGATCCTTAAGCGTTACGGTAAATCGGAGTTCTTTTTCTCTGCTTGCTTCTTCGAGTTCTTCGTACTTTTTCTGCATCTCTGCGAGAGCATCAACGGAAGCTAGTCGGAGGTCCCGATCGTTTTCTGTTCGCTCTTTGACGAGTCTGGCCATCTTTTGCTCGAAGAACGGGATGATTCCGGCCATGAGCTGACTGGTTTCAAGCGGGTCCAGCGTCAAAGGGCTTTTCTTTTCCGGTGCAGAAATATTCATCCCTTTGAGGATTTCTGAGTACCGATTCATGCTCCCGCCGCCGAAGTGATTACGAATCTCGGCCATAGTCGGGAGTTTTTTATTTTCATGAACGAAGGAAAGAATGAAACGTTCGACGTTTTCCTTGGCAACGAAGGGCGGTTTCGGCATGACAAAGAGCCTCAATTAAAAGATATATAAGATACAATCAATCATATTATATTCTAATTTGGTAAGTTTTCCTTTGTTTTAAAAGAAAAGCTCTCAAGACGACTAGAAGGAGGCGCCACCCGGTTGAACTTTTTTATATATTGCGCAAAAATTGAGCAATATTAAACAAATATTGAACAAGTATTGCGCAACATGAAGTTAAATCTCGACCTTTCTGATTTTCGATACTCTCACGCTGAAGTTGATTTGTTGTCCAAACTTGACCAGTTCAAGGGAGCGTGGACGGCTTTTGGAAACCTCGCTCCGGAAAGATTGATTCATCTCCAGAAAGTCGCCACGATTGAGAGCATTGGGTCTTCTACGCGTATAGAAGGAAATTCTTTAAGCAACGCGGAGATTAAAGAACTCCTAGGGAACATCGGAAAACAATCATTTGCCAGCAGAGATGAGCAGGAGGTCGCCGGCTACGCAAATACGCTTTCCTTGATCTACTCCTCGTGGGAAGATATGCCGCTGTCGGAAAATCTCATCAAGCAGCTGCACGCCTCTCTTTTGCGATTGAGCGATAAAGACGTGCGCCATATGGGGAGCTATAAAACGGTAGAAAACTCGGTAGCGGCAATGAAAGACGGGAAGGTGGTTGGGGTTGTCTTTAAGACCGCGACACCGTTTGAGACCCCGTTTTTAATGCAGCAGTTAGTCGTTTGGTACAACGAAGAGACCGAGAGGCGCGTCTACCACCCGCTTTTACTCATCTCTGTTTTCATTACAGCTTTCCTTGCTATCCATCCTTTCCAAGACGGCAATGGGAGGTTGTCTAGGGTTCTAACGACGCTGCTGTTACTCAGGAGTGGTTTTGCCTATGTGCCTTACTCTTCCATCGAGTCGGTCATAGAAAAGTCTAAAGCTGCTTATTACCTGAATCTCAGGCAAAGCCAAATGACGATGGAGGAAGATCATCCGAATTGGCGCCCCTTCTTTGATTACTTTTTGAGCTGTCTTCAGATTCAAATGAAGGTGCTTGAGTCGAAAGTATCTCAAGAGCACCTCTTGGCCGGAGTCCCAGAACTTTCGCTTTCTATCTTGAAGTTGCTGGAGAACGGGGCACCTGTCGGTATTGCTGAACTGGAGAAGGCCCTGAAAGTACCGCGCTCGACGATTCGCTTTCATTTGAAGCGCCTTTTGGAAGATGAAAGAATCGTTTCTTTCGGAAAAGCGAGCGCAGTCAAATATCAGATCAAAAAGACCTCGGACTTTAATTTTGAATAAATAACACTTTTTCAAAGTTTATACGTATAAACTTTTTATCGGAAAGTCGGGTGCCTTGAACGAAACGGTCGACATCGATCTTCTCAAAAAGTTGGTTTGAACCAACTTAAAAACTGGGCCAGGATGAAGCTTCCTTTTGAAAAAGTAAGACAACTGCGCTTGGGGTTAAGTGGAGCGGTTAGAGCTCCCAGTGAAAATAAAACAAGCTCAAAAAAGAACTAAGGCAGGATCGCATTTTGGTGTCTGTTCTAAAGACCTAGACGCCAAAATGCATCAGCACCTCGCTGTTGCTCGGTCGAAAATTGGAAATTTTCGGCTGTCCTGACAGCAGCAGATAAACGCGTTATTGAAATTGTTCTGGCTATCAAAAAATAAAATATAAAAGATACAATCGAATATATTAAATTATTTTTGTTTGAACTTGAAATCCTTGCGGAGAGCGAATATTTGTTAAGATGATCTTGTAATCAAGATTGACATCTCTTGTCCGGATGATTGTGTTGGGTGCGATGATCCTCCTAAATGATGGAGAGGATTGGACTGTCTCGACACTTTATAGGACTGACCCAGCCCGTGTTGTCAGCGCGGGCTGAGTCGTATTTGGTCTAGTTAGTCTTGCCGGAGCGGCTTTTTTCCGTTGCTTTCGATTTCTCTTCTTTTTTCTTTTCCTCTTGTTCGAGTTCTTTGAGTTTTACCTCGTAGAGTTTGAATAACTCGGCAACTATCTCAGGTTCTGTCATGGATGGCTTGAAGCCGTAAGCTTTGTAAACTGGCTGGAGTGAAACCGCTAATGACAGCCAGTGTTTGTTCTTTGTTTATCGGTCAAAGCGAAATTTGAACAGGGCGGCAATGAGCTGTTGCTTTATATGTTCCTCAACTTCGGCGTTGACTTTCCCGTGTACTTTGGAACAGTAGCGGATATATCCGGCATAGTGGGAAAGAATGGTGTCGATTGCGTCCGGGTCGCCCTCATGGGCTTTGACGATTGTTTCATAGGGGAGAAGTTTACTCATAGTCATTTCCCTCCATGAGCCGCCTTAACCGCTGCAAGGCAAGCCGGATATGCCGCCCCGCTGTGCTGCGTGTCCGGCCAATATGTACGCCGATCACTCGCTGCGGCTGGCGCAGGAAATAGTAACGAAAAATTTCTTCCTGCGTCTGCTCCGGCAAAAGGGCAAGGGCGGCGGCAAGCTCCGCATGATACAGAACGGCGGTCTGGCCGCAGGCGGTAAAAAGATATTCTTCAAGCTACTCCGGCTCGGCAAGCTGGACAAACTTTTCACTCATCAGATATCAATTCCCCGGCTAGTTCTTCCTGTGTCATTCCCAATTGTGTTCGCAGATGACGTATTTGCTTTCCTGTTGTAATATTCGTCTGTTCCTGGTTCAAAATAGTTTCTCCTCTCTGATACTGATTTTATCAATGATATTTCGCAATAGCCAGCAATGAACGCTTGCATTGCGCAAGACGTTACATTATCTTCTGAAACATATAGCGCACCTTGTCCAGGCGGCTGTTTGGACGGCGGGGCTGGATGACTGGCTTGCCGACAGCGGCCTGATACCCTTTCAGTTCTGTAAGGCATACGCTCTGCCCGTTGGTGTAAAAGGCCAGATCAGTACGGTATGCCTGTATACAGCGGGCGGGAATCTCGCCAGTAAAGACAACTTCATCCTTTTTTACCTGGACCGTTTCGATGGTGGCACAGTATTTCGGTGCATCATGATAAGCCCTGGAAAGGTATTCCTGGGGCGCATAGAGGATGAAGGAGAGATAAGGTTCCAGCAGCTGCGTCCCCGATTCCTTCAATGCCTGTTCCAATACAATCGGGGCCAATGAGCGGAAGTCCGCCGGCGTGCTGACCGGACTGTAATAAAGCCCGTATTCAAAGCAAATCTTACAGTCCGTTACGTTCCAGCCGAACAAGCCCTGCTCCAGCCCGTAACGGATACCATCCCTGACAGCGTTTTGAAAACTCTGGTTCAAGTATCCCAGCGAAACCCGGCTCTCGTATTGTACACCGGAGCCAAGCGAGAGTGGTGTAACAGACAGTCCTATGGATGCCCAAAACGGGTTGGGCGGCACCTCGATATGGATGGTGTGGCTGGCTGCTTTGAGCGGCCGCTCCATATAAATGACGGAGGGTTCCTTTACCACTGTTTCAAGCTTGTATTTTTCCGACAGCAAAGCGGAAACAACCTCCAACTGCACCCGGCCCAAAAAAGAAAGAATGATCTCATGGGTGATGGAATCCACTTCGCAACGCAAAAGCGGGTCAGTATCCGCAAGTTGCGTAAGAGCGTCCAGCAGCCGTTCTCTTTGCGCTGCCGTTTTCGGCGCAATCGTCGTCCGCAGCATGGGGAGGGGGTCCTCGCGCCACCTTTTACGAGGGAGCCGGGTTTGGTCCCCTAATACATCGTTTAACCTCACGCTGTCGCTGGGAAGGATAACAATTTCACCCGGATAAGCGGTGTCTGTCCGAACAATTTCCCCTTTGGATGGAATACGCATCTCTGTGATTTTCAGCTTTTCTCTCCCGGCCAGGGCCACCGTATCCCGCAGGCGCAGCGTTCCGCTGTATAACCGTAGATAGACACGCCGCTGGCCGCAATCGGTGTACTCAACCTTGAAAACGCTGCCGCATAGGGCGGCGCTCCCCTGTTCCCCAATCGGTTGGAACAGCCCTGTCACCGCATCCATCAACGGTTGAATGCCAAGGCCATTTTTGGCGCTGCCATGATAGACTGGGAACAGGGAGGCGTCTTGAACCCGCTGCTGTTCCTCCCGCGCAAGTTTTTCCCGGCTGATTGGTTCTCCTGCGATATACTTTTCCAATAATTTATCGTTATTTTCGATGACCGCATCCCATGCTTCTATGTCGGTATTTTCCTCCAGGACTATTTCCGGGGACAGCGACACCGTCTGCTTGATGATAATATCGGCGGAGAGCTTATCCCGAACAGACTGAACCACGCTCTGCAAATCAACGCCAGCCTGGTCGATCTTGTTGATAAAGATAACGGTGGGAATGTTCATTTTCCGCAGGGCATGGAACAGAATACGGGTCTGGGCCTGCACGCCATCTTTAGCGGAGATCACCAAGATGGCCCCATCTAAAACAGCCAAAGAGCGGTACACCTCCGCCAAAAAATCCATGTGGCCGGGCGTATCCACAATGTTGACTTTACATCTGTGCCACTGGAAGGAAGTGACTGCCGCTTGAATGGTAATCCCACGCTGCCGCTCCAAAAACATGGTGTCCGTCCTCGTTGTCCCTTTTTCGACGCTCCCCGGTTCTGAAATGGCTCCGCTGGCATATAGCAGGCTCTCCGTCAAGGTCGTCTTTCCAGCGTCTACATGGGCAAGAATTCCAATATTGATTATTTTCATGTGATTGTCCTCCCTTTACAGCCCCAAAGGGCATAAAAATCCCCAGCAGTAAAATACTTTTACCACTGGGGATTATAAGTTGCGGACATACACATATACAGCATACACCTGTTTGTGATTGCTGTTTTTGGGGATATGTCAAAATTGATAAGGCAAAAGTATTCTTAAATTGGGTACAAAAAACTAAGCCCCTACAAAAGGGACTATCATAATCCTTTGTTCCCACTATTTGATTATAGTTTTATTTA